>Ga0056910_1000038_pt1 | contig 166248 bp, 119 predicted proteins | sample EBPBio232012_DNA_FD_55021 | JGI IMG/M metagenome (GOLD analysis project Ga0056910, IMG submission 55021) | Wastewater treatment Type I Accumulibacter community from EBPR Bioreactor in Madison, WI, USA - Reactor 1_1/23/2012_ DNA | ecosystem: Engineered > Bioreactor > EBPR > Anaerobic-Aerobic >... | reverse complement strand
CTTAACAACTTTAGATGGTTTCAGTCTGTCAAAGAACTATAACTTTTTTCAAATCCCCCTGACTTATGGGTTAACCTCACCTCCAACGGAGAGGGGGAGCGAGTAACCTTGGCTTTTTCAAACAAGAAGCCAAGCGGGAAGTCACCCCCTCTCCGTTGGAGAGGGGGCCGGGGGGTGAGGCCTCCAAACACTATCCTTTAGCATTCAGTTGTTCCTTGTATTCAGGCAGCAGGCTTTTGAATTTATCAATCGTCGCTTTCAGGCTGTCGTGCGAGTAAGCGCCGGAAGCATTTTTATGCCCACCGCCATTAAAGTGTTTTTTACAAATTTCCTGTACATCGAGGTCGCCTTTTGATCGCAGGCTGAGTTTGACCACTGTCGGCTGGTTGTGAATAAATGCTGCCAGTTTCACATCCCTGATACTGAGCAGGTAATTGACAATGCCTTCGGTGTCGCCGCGCTGGATATTGAAAATCTCGTAGTCTTTTTTGGAAAGCCAGATCAGGGCGGTATGGTACTCCGGCATGTATTCCATGCGGTGGGTGAGGCAATGCCCGAGCAGCCGCAGGTGTTTCTCTTTTTGGGAGTTAAAAATCATGTCCTGCACGGCAGTATCGTCGAGGCCGCGCTCTACCAGATCGGCAGCAATGCGGAACACCATCGGGTTGGTAGCATGCCGGAACGAGCCGGTATCCGTAATCAGTCCGGTGTAAATACACTTCCCGATCATGGGGTTTATTTTCATCGTATCGCCCAGTCCGTGAATAAAACGATACACCAGTTCGCAGGTACTGCTGGCTTCCGGTTCCGAATACGTATAATCGGCGATCGGATCGGGGTACAGGTGGTGGTCGATCATGATACGGGTGCCGGGCAGGTCTTTGATAAAGTCGCCCATTTTATCGATGCGGCCGTATCCGTTGAAATCCAGAAAAAAGAACACGTTTTTCCGGACCAGTACATTTTTGCATTCCTCCGTGTGAATATCCCACAGCAGAATATCTTCCGAGCCTGGCAAGGCATCAAATTCTTCCGGAAACTCCGATGGGAACAACACATGGACCGTGTGGCCGTACTGTTCGAGGTAATGCCGCATGGCCAGCGAACTGCCGATCGCATCGCCATCGGGGTTGCGGTGCGACAGAATGGCGACGTTCTGAGGTATGCGAAGCAGTTGTTTGAGCGCGGAAGGAAATTCCATCGTGTGCAAAAGATTTGTGCGCAGTGCCTGTTCAAAGATTTTTTTGCAGGGGTAAAGCAGGCGTCTGCGCCTCTGCGGGTGCAAAAGACCGGCAAAAGTACGGTGTTCGGCCTGAATTGAACGGCGCGCCACAGATTATTTTTCAGAAAACCTTTTTAAGTCGCTTATTTGGAATAAAATCTTGCTCTACCTTTGCGCCCTCAAAATTCAAAAACCACATTATTCATTTTTATACAGCACAAACATGGCAGGCAATCGCACATTCACCATGATTAAGCCCGACGCAGTACGCGCCGGTAACATTGGCAACATTCTGCAAATGATCAACGCAGCGGGTTTCCGTATCGTTGCTATGAAACTGACTCAACTCAGCCCTGCCAAAGCAGGCGAATTTTATGCCGTACACAAAGAACGCCCTTTCTATGGCGAACTCTGCGAATTTATGAGCAGCGGCCCGATCGTAGCAGCCATTCTTGAAAAAGATAATGCAGTGGAAGATTTCCGTACCCTGATCGGCGCTACCAACCCGGCGCAGGCAGCGCCCGGCACCATCCGCGCCAAATATGCAACCAGTATCGGAGAAAACGCTGTACACGGTTCTGACAGCGACGAAAATGCGGCTATCGAAGGCGCATTTCACTTCGGTGGAGTGGATATGTTTTAAGTCCTAAGTCGTCAGTCCTAAGTCGTCAGTCCTGAGTCCTGAGTCCTGAGTCTGTAGAGTAGACAGCGCTACTATTAGCATCAAATCTATATGAAGCCAAGGGCACAAAGGTGTACTCTACAGACTTAGGACTTAGGACTTACGACTCAGGACTTTAGTCAATACATCATCACCTTCCTCGTAGCCGTTCCAAACGGCGTTTCGAGCCGGCAGGTATAAATGCCTGGCTCGCGCAAGTCGGCGCGGTGCAACACCATATGTTGCTCACCTGCTTCAAAATAACCCGACTTGGCATTGATTTCGCAACCTACTGCGTCGAAAATTCGGATAACCACCTTGGAAGGTGCAGGCATCCGAAACCACAGCAGCGTCATTTCAATAAACGGATTCGGTGAATTACGGTACAATTCCACTCCGCCCTCGGCCGGAGCAGGGCTCACCGGGGCATGCACTTGTGTTGCGATCATAAAAACTTTTCATGAGACCATCGGAAAAAGGGACACTTTCTCTCATAGTATGTCCCGCAAGAAACCGCTGGCGTGATTAAAGGATGATTTGAAAACAGGGGTGTAAATTCAAACACTATGCCAAAAATAGAGCGTGAGAGGGTGAGAGAGTGAGAGAGTGAGAGATGTGAGAGAGTGAGAGATGTGAGAGTTGTGAGAAGGAAAAGTCATTCGTATCTTTGAGGCTTAAGAGAACGTGGTGGACTCTACGATCTCTCACAACTCTCACTCTCTCACGCTCTATCACCTCTATCAAAGTGGAAGATTTTCTCAAAAACATCCAGGACAATGCAAAAGAGGCTGCCGAAAAGGCTGCTGAAAAATTGGGCGAACTCAAAGACGTCGCTTCCGAAAAAATAGGCGAACTGACGGACGCTGCGTCCGAAAAACTCTCCGAGTGGAGCGAAAAAGCCGAAGCCATGGCCGCCGAGGCAAAAGCCGAAGCCGCTGCCAAACTCGCCGAAGCACAAGCCGCCAAGGAAAAAATTGCCGCCCATGAAGGCGGCGCACTCGGATTTCTGAGTGATAAAGCGAAGGAATTGCTGGGGGAAGACAAAGACAGTCCTGAGTCATAAGTCCTGAGTCTACAGTCCTGAGTCCTGAGTCTGTAGAGTAGACCGCGTTGCTTTTGGCATCCAATTTTGTGAAGCCAAAAGCAACGCGGTCTACTCTACAGACTCAGGACTCAGGACTGTAGACTCAGGACTTTTAAGAAAGTTGGCTCTTCTTATGATCCGCCAAAAACTTCTCCAGCCCGATGTCTGTCAGCGGGTGGTAGAACAGACCTTTGATGGCAGATAGTGGGCAAGTCACCACATCGGCGCCGGCTTTGGCGCACTGAACGATGTGCAGCGGCGAGCGGATGCTGGCAGCCAGGATGGCCGTTTCGTAGCCCTGGGTAGTATAAACTTCCACAATTTCCTTGATCAGGTCGATACCTTCCCACGACATATCGTCGATGCGGCCGATGAAAGGGCTGAGGTAGGTGGCGCCGGCTTTGGCAGCCAGGATGGCCTGACCGGCAGAGAACACCAGCGTGCAGTTGGTTCTGATGCCGATTTCCGAAAAATGGGAAATGGCTTTCACGCCGTCGACCGTCATAGGAACCTTTACCACGATGTTTTCGTGCAGTTCGGCCAGTTTTTTTCCTTCTTTTACCATGCCGGCATAATCAGTGGAAATCACTTCTGCACTTACATCGTGGCCGGGGCCGACGATTTCGCAGATTTTTTGGTAGTGTTGCAGCACAGCATTATCGCCCGAGATGCCTTCCTTGGCCATGAGCGAAGGATTGGTGGTCACGCCGTCGAGAATGCCCAGTTCGCTGGCTTCCTTGATGTGGTCGAGGTTGGCAGTATCTACAAAAAATAACATGGGTTGGAGAGCAGTATGTGAACGGTTGAGTTGTTGGAAAAGGAAACGGGCGAATAAGCCGTGTTGAAATAAAGCGAAAAAAAATCGCTCCTTCCTACAATCGCTTATTCGCCCGTCGAAAAAAAAGTGCCGAACACACCGCTACGACCACATATCCTTGCTGCATTTCTGCCCTGGGGAGGTTTTGCAGGAGCTGGTCGCCCGGCACGCCGCAAAGGTAGCGTGTTTCACCTGAAATTTCAGTGCATTCAGTGAAGCAAAATTTTCTGGTATTCATTTTCGGCCTCACTTCCACCAAAATGCGTTCTTTTGCGTTGTAAGTACGCGTGATAAGAAAAGCCTTATGTCTGAAACCAATACTCCTGCCTCCGTTGCCACAACTTCTGCTGCATACAGCGGCGCCGCACTCGAATGGCTCAATGCCCGGCCTCAACCCCCGGTTCGAAGCGACCTGTGCGCGTTGAACGACAGTTTTGCGATCCAGTGCATACACGAACTGATCGATAATCGTTCTTTCGACCTGGTCATACAAGCCAATCATCCGGCGGGCGATTGGCTTAGTCACCTGTATTTCGAAGCCCGCAACCGCGAAAAGGTGTTCGGCACCAAAAACCTGGGTATCGGTTACCCGTTTGTGCTGGCACGGGTAGGCGGACAGGAAGTAGCGGCGCCGATGTTTATCTGGCAAATTTCGCTGGAACCCGATCAGCAACAGGCTGATTTCTGGCACGTGCTGCGCAATACCTCGCTCGGCGTGATGCCCAATTACCCGCTGTTTCACTTGCTGGATGCCTTGTATGGCACTGATCTATCGGCCAAAGTTCAACAGCTGGTGGATTCCAAAACACTGACAGCCAATACGTTCGGTGAATTGTCAGACAGTATCCGCCTGCTGCTCAACCTCACGGAAGACGGACTTCCGCTCAGCATCCAGCCATTTCCGCTGATCGAAGAAACGCAATCCTTTATCGAGGAGGGCCGTCTGTGCTGGTCGGCCGTGGCAGGTATCTTCCCTGCCCTGCCCCGCACCACTGTGACACAACCACCGATCGTAGCACCCGATTTGCCCGCCGACAGCAAGGACTGGGGGCATTCGTTTTCACTGCTCCCGCTCGACCCTTCCCAGCGTTCGGTCATGAGTGCGGTGCAACGCAATGCCCTGACCGTGGTGGAAGGCGCCTCCGGATCTGGAAAAACCTACCTGATTTCGGCCATTGTGATGAATGCCTTGTCCAATGGAAAAAAATGCCTCGTCGTATCCAAAAGTATCGGCGCGTTGCGGCGCGCACAAAAATTCCTGCTGGAAAAGGGCGTAGGAGAATGTTCCTTCGTGCTGCGCGACCTGGAAAACGACAAACTCATGCTGGCAGATATGCTGCGCATGTCTGCGGAATCAAAAAGCAAGGCCACCTACGACCCGGAAATGTTCAAAACCGTGCTGAACAAAACCCAGCGCGAACAACAGAAACTGGATTCTGCCTGGGACGAATTGCATACGCCGCTGTTTGGTAACCTGAGTTTTACAGAAACCGTAGGGCGCTACCTGCGCGCCAACAGAACGGAAGGTAAGGAACTGCTGCTCAGTCAGTTGAATACGCAGGATTTTGTTTTCAAAAAAGAGGAGTACGATACGATCGTGGAGGCTATTTATGCTTCCGAACCTTTGTTCCGTCGTTTTCCCACGCTGCATCACCCGCTGAACAAACTCAGCCACCACATTTTTACGGAATACTCCAATGAACGCGGCCGGGCCTGGACGGAAGAGCAGGTGAATATTCTGATGGCAAAAGCCACGGGGTTGCACCACCGCTTTATTTCCAAAACCAATGACTACTCGGAAAGCCTGCTCGACCACTACGAACAGTATTTTTCCGATCTGTCGGCATACGTCAAGCGCATCCGCGACGGCCTCGAAGATGGCGTGACGCGCTTTGGCCCCGATTTTGAAAAGGCCATTTCCAATGTGGAAAAACTGTACGGCGTGTTCAGCGACCGCTATAAGGAAATCGTGGCGGCCAAGGAACGCCTGGGAGTTATTTTCGAGGAAATGCGGCGCACTTACAGCCTCCGGAAATACTTTGAGTTTGATTTCCCGCCCAACTTCGACAACCGCAACATTCGGAAAATCAGCGAATTTACCAAAGACTTCGATGCTGCGCTGCGCATGTGGCGCAAACGTATTCCGGCCATCGTGCGTGAAGATGTGCGCCGACTCAATGCCAAAAGCATCCACTCCGAACTCGATTTCAAGGAGCAAATCAAAGACCTGGAGTATTCGCTCGATATTTTCCTCGACGAATTCAACAACGCCGGACTGTACCAGGATGCCCTGAAACACGAGATGCTGACCATTCCGAAACGCCAGGAGTTTCTGGAAGACCTGATTGCACGGCTGGAAGACACACAATTTTACCTGCGCGATTTCGACGATTTTTATATCTGGCAAAAACACTGGCTTTCCCTGCCGGCGCCGGCTCAAAAAGCCGTGCGCGCGCTTTGCAAAATCAAACCGCAAAACTGGCAGGCTGCTTTTGAAAGTTGGTACCTGCACTACCTGTTGCAAAACGAATTCCACCCCGGCCTGCAATGGGATACCCAAACACTGGAAGACCTCGCTGATTACAGCCGCGAACTGAAGCGACTGCTGCCGGGGCAAATCAGCACACAATGGCAGGAACGCAAAAACAAAGCGCTGAAATCCCTGAAATCGGCCAATTCGAAGGCCTACAAAAACTGGTTTGGAAAAGACAACCGGAAACTTTCGGCCAATCTCAAAGCCGAGGAATTGTTTCACAACCACATAGAAGCACTTACCGAAACCTTGCCTGTGCTACTTACCACACCGGAAGTGGCGCTGGATGTGGTGCAGTTGTCCAATATGGTGTTCGACCTTGTACTGGTCGACGAAGCGCACAATATTCCCAAGCAGGAGTGTTACCACCTGTTCGATCTGGCGCGGCACCTCGTGGTGTTCGGCGACGCCAAACAGGATATGACGCCTTTTGCTGAAGACGATATTCTGGAATTTTGCAAAGGCATCGGCGCCAAAACGCAGCAATTGCAATACCACCACCAGGACACACCCGAAGGCTGGGTGCGGTTCAATAAAATCGCGTTCGATACGCCGTTCAAACGCATTCCTTCCGGCCGCAGCGCACTCGACTCTACCGTAGTTACCAACGTGGAGGGCCGATATGACGAGATCAGTGGCACCAATGAAGCCGAAGCCCGTCAGATCATCGACTGGCTCAACCTCATAGAACCCACGCCTGCCAATACCTACCCGGTGGTGGGTATCGCGTGCGCTACGGTGGAACAACGCGACCTCATTGCAGGGCAACTGCTGAAAATCCGCCAGCGTAAAATGGCGGGCTGGGAAAAAATTCAGCAACTGTACCTCAATGGTCTGGGTGTGTACCAGTTTTCAGAACTGCAAGGCCAGCACGTCGATGTGTTGCTGTTGTCGCTCACACACGGCGTGATCGATGCGCAAGGCACGCTTACACGCCACCTGTATTTCTGGAATAGTCAATTGGGTTTCAATCAGTTGCACGTGGTGCTCACCCGCGCTACGCAGAAGTTTTACATTGCCCACTCCATACCCGAAGGCCTGCACTCGGTACTGGCGGCCGACAAAAACTTCCTGGGCACCTGCATCTTGTCGCACCTGGTCACCTTCGCCGATTTCATCCAGCGGGGCGAACGCGAAGCGGCAGAAGAGCAACTCAACAAGATGAAGGCCTTGTTGCAATATACCGATTCGTATTTCGAGCCCACGCTGTTCAGCGAGGAGGTGGAACTGGCCCTGCGCCCGTACTTCGAGCAAAACCAGATGAAACGCTCGGCCATGGCCGCCGGCGTGCGGGCGCCGCTGTTTATAGAAGGCAAAGGCCCGGAAGAGCAAAGCAGTGTGCTGGCGTTCGACGGGGTGCTGGCGCCTACGCCCATGCCCAGTTATGAATGGGAAGAAAAACTGGGGCATTATTTCCGGAAACAGGGCATTGCATATGTGCCCGTATTGTCGGCGCACTGGTGGAAAAGCCCGAAACAGGAGGCCAGGAAATTGGCCAGCAAGTTGTTGCAGCAGCAGTAACTCTAAAATACTGGAATCATGCAGATCGATGAAATAACATATAAAATCACACCAACCCTCATAAAGCACCACATTAAACGTGCCGGCATTTTTGGGTCTGTGGCAATGGGCCATACCCGAAAAGGGAGTGATATCGATCTGTTGGTGGAATTTGGCACCCAAATCAGCCTACTAGAATTCGTTGGTATTAAGTTCGAACTTGAAGAAATCCTTGGTAGCAAAGTGGATTTGGTTGAATATGAGGCCATAAAACCTAGACTGCGTCAAAGGATTCTGTCAGAGGAAATCAGGATTTATGGCTAAGCGGGATGAAATATTATTTCTGGAAGAGATTTATGAGTCCATAGACCTCATTGGGCGATATGTGTCTGGTTTAACTGAAAAAGAGTTTGAGGAAAATATTGAAAACAGGATGCAGTACTTCGCAGGATTGAAATCATTGGCGAGGCTGTAAAAAACCTTTCAAACACAACCAGGACTCAATATCCTGATATTCCATGGAAAGAGATGGCTGGAATGAGAGAAGTGGTGATTCACCAATATTTTGGAGTTACGTTAGGTATGATATGGAGAGTAGCCACCTCTGACTTGATTTTATTAAAGGAAAAAATGAGTACTATCATCGATGAATTGAAGTAGTTTGACAGAAATTTATTCCGTAACTCTTTCAACTTATCAAAAAATACCATGTCGAAAACAACTTTAACCCTCTTCTGGGGCCTTTGGCTCCTCAATGTACTGGCCGCTTTGTATGGCTGGCGCGAATTTTTGCAAGGCGTATTCGGACAGTATGCGGCCCCTACCACGCGGTATATCCTGCTGTGGTCGGCATTGATGTCCATTATGCTCATCGTTCTTGCAGGCAGCATTTATCTTAAAAACCACGACCGGGCGACGGCCGCCATATCGCTTGTGTCGGGGCCACTGGTGGTGGCGCTTCCGTATTTATTCTGGCTGGCCGTCGTAGTGTTGGCGGGCAAAAATGCCCGCTGGAATTAACCCGTATTGTCTCACTGCCAAAGCCAAGTCACTATGTACTTCTTTTACTACATGTGCCTGTACATTGGTACATACGCATATTATCAGTGGGTAGAGCAGCCCATGCCGACATTTCTGCCCATGCTGAACAAAGGCATATCCGCATTTTTCTTGCTATGGGGATTGTACGGCGCCGGGCGCATCATCATCGACTGCCTGCGCCTCCATGCAAAAGGAGATATGACGGGCGAACACATGCGCAACGGCATTTTAATGTCTGTGCTGTATTTTTTGCCTACCCTGCTTATGACGGTGTTTATGCTGAAAGAAGGATTTGTGGGAAAGTAATTGCGCCCTAGTAAATCACTTCTTCCCGCAAATACCGCTGCACATAATCCTCGATGCCTTCTTCCAGTCCGTAAAATGGCTGGTGATAACCGGCTTGCCGCAGTTTGCTCATATCGGCTTCGGTAAAATACTGATAAGTATCGCGTATGTCGGCCGGCGTATCGATAAAGGAAATATTGGGTTCCAGATTCATAGCCCGGAAGGTTCCTTTGGCCAGATCCAGGAAAGTGCGCGCTTTTCCGGTGCCCAGGTTATAGATAGCACTGGGTGGCCTTTTTTCGAGGAAAAAGAGCAGCACATCCACCACATCTTTCACATAAATAAAATCGCGGCTTTGTTCGCCGTCCTTGAAATCGGGGCGGTGCGAGCGAAAAAGTTGCATTTCGCCGGTAGCCTTGATTTTGCGGGTGGTATGAAAAATAACCGAGGCCATGCGGCCTTTGTGGTATTCATTGGGGCCATACACGTTGAAAAACTTGAAGCCCGCCCAATGCGGCGGTGCCATGGCCGAAGCGTCGGCGCCGCCTTTGGCAAGTGTTTCCAGTACCCACACATCAAAATCCTGCTTGCTTTGTCCGTACGGATTGAGCGGCTTCAGCAGCGGAATAAGCGCATGATCATCGACGTAGCCATGCTCGCCAAGTCCGTAGGTGGCCGCACTGCTGGCATACAAAAATGGAATCTGAAATCCTGCGCACAACATCCACAAGGCCTTGGAGTATTCGAGGTTGAGTTCGTCGAAAATAGCCGTATTCATTTCTGTGGTATCGGTGCGCGCGCCGATGTGAAGCACGGCTTCCACATCTACATGGTTGCGTTCCAGCCAGCGAATGAGGTTCAGCCGGTGCATCTGGCTGCTGACCTTTTTGAAAGAAAGATTTACCTGTTTGTCAGGTCTGCTGAAATCATCCACAGCCAGAATGTCTGTGTATCCCGCATCGTTGAGGCGTTTGATCATGCAGGAGCCAATGAATCCGGCCGCACCGGTAACGACGATCATAATAGTGAGTGGTGAGTAGTCAGTAGTGAGTAGTGAGTGGTGAGTGGTGAGTAGTGGGTTTGGGGCAAAGGTACTTGGAGATTTAAAAGTAGAATGAACAAAATATTACCTTTAAGGTTAACCCACTCACCACTCATTACTCACCACTCACTACTCACTACTCACTACTCACCACTCACTACTCTCCACTCATATGTTCCATTTGAAAGAAGGCGATCCTGCCCCCGATTTTTCCGCACCCAATGAAAAAGGCGAAATGGTAAGCCTTGCCAATTACAAAGGCAAAAAACTGGTGCTGTATTTTTACCCGAAAGACGACACGCCCGGTTGCACCGCCGAAGCGTGCAGCCTGCGCGATAGTTACCATTCTTTCCTGTCAAAAGGATACGATGTGCTGGGAGTCAGCCCCGATTCGGTGAAAAAACACGTAAAATTTCAGGATAAATTCAACCTGCCCTTTTCACTCTTGTCCGACGAAAGCCATGCCGTATCGGAAGCCTACGGGGTGTGGGGTGAGAAGAAATTTATGGGCCGCGCATATATGGGCATACACCGTACCACCTTCGTGATCGATGAAAATGGCAAAATCGAACGCATCATTTCCAAAGTGAATACGGAGAACCACGCGGAGCAGATTTTTGAGATATAAGGCGTTTTTGATAAATAATGACGGCACACCTGGCTTTCCAGGCGTGCCGTTTTCCATATCAAATTCTGGTGTTTTCGTGTTTTCGAATACACAGCGCGTTGCGCTGTGCTATTGCGGACGCCCTTTCAGGGCTTGCGGGGAGGGAATGGGTAGTTCCGTTCTTCTCAACCCTCTCAACCCTCAACCCTCTCAACCCTCTCAACCCTTACCCTCAATATCGGGCGCGAAGCACCTCAAAACACTAAAACACCAAAACCCAAAAACACCCCTTACTCCTTATTGCGCACTTCCGCGCCGCCATCTACCCGTACGCTGCTGGTACCGGTAGACACCACCAACACCTGATCTTTTAGAAAAACGCGGGCTTTGGCGCTTTCCGAGGTGTAAATTTCTCCCCTGTTGGCGCGCCAGTTGGTCGATTCCAGCACAGATGCATCGGTGAGGTTGACATCTATTTCTTCTCCTTTACCTGTCAGGTCGAGTGCTGCCGTGCCTGAAAGGTTGACGCTCAGCGAACGGCAGTCGAGGTAGGCCTTGATGGCGCTGCTACCTTTGGCGGTGATAGAGGCCTCGCCTTCATCGAAGCCGCGGATGACGATTTCGCCGCTGTTGTCGGCGTGTAAAGAGGTGAAAGTCGGCGTTTCGATCAGCACATGTACCGGGCCATTGAGTTTTTTTCCATTGGTGGTAAAGGTGATTTTGTCGCCCGACTGAATTTTCTGGATGTTGTTTTTGTCGGTTTCAAAGCCTTCAATTTCCACACGGAAGTTGTTGCCCTGGCGAATTTCGCCTTGAATACCGCCTTCGAAAATGAATTTCTCGTAATTGCGGTTGCTGCGGTAATTCCGATCACCCAGTTCAGGGCAATTGGTGCAAATGAGGCCGTCGGCGGTCATACGGAACATACGTTCGGGCTCATGCGAAATGTAATTCTCGTCGTTTTCATCGGCATAGTCATCGAGGTCGGCAGCCGAATACCCGTAGATGTTTTCATCAAAAATAATTGATTTCCCTTCGGGTACTTCGATATCGATGCGGATGCGCTGTACCCGCCATTTTTTACCTCTCGGAATGCTGTAGGAAGTAGGAATGCGCAGTGTATTGCCTTCGGTACTAACGGTGAAACGCGCTTCGCTGGCATTTTCCTGGGCGTTCAGGCTGGATGTACCTTGCGCCTTGACGGTTTGGACGCAGCGAAATGCGCCCGAACTGCTGGTGCGTACCCGTACTTCGATGGGGCCACTTACTTCCAGGTTGTTTTCGCCAATGCGTACGCCGTCATTTTCAGGGTTGAACCACAAGTCCTCGTAGTCCGAATCGCCAGTGAGGCGGATGCCTTCTACGCGCAGGGTATCGGAACGAACGCCTGACAAGTCGACATTGGAAGTTACAGTGCCGGTATTGCGGTATTCCTTGGCCGCTGCGGCCACGAGGAATATGAAACTCACGAGGTTGATACCCCAGAAGACCCCCAGGCTGCCGCGCAGCCACCCCGGCGTGCTTACTTTAAACAGAACACGGGCGAAAACCAGCACCAGGGTCACGATGGGAATACCCAGCAGAAAGAACAGATTGGTGAATCCCAGCCAGGTAGTGGCATTGGAATACGGGCTGAAGTAGTCGATGTAAGGGGCCGCTGCTACCAGGCTCCAGATGCCTGCTACCCAGGAAACGGCCAGGGCGATAAACAGGGCAAAACCTACGAGCATGATAATGAGGACGCCGAATTTGGCAATAAAGCGCAGCATAAAGCCGAAAATCGTTCCAATGGCATTTACGCCGCGGTTCATGGCAGCAGCACCCGGGCTGGTACCTTTTTTGGCGGAGGCGCCGAATTCATTCATGCGGTTTCCCAGACGTTCGAAACTGTCTTCAATTTCGCGGGCGATATTGTCTACGTTGACCGGCTCGCCGCGCATGGCCAGGCGATCGGCTGCCGACTTTGCCGGCGGTACCAGAATCCAGAGCAGGGCATAGGCTGGAACCCAGAAACCGAACGAAACGAATGCAAGTACCACAAAGAGCAGGCGCATCCACACCGGATCGGTAATGCCGAAGTAGGCCGACAAACCCGAGCAGATACCGGCTACAACGGCGTCTTCTTCATCGCGGAACAGGCGTTTGCCGTGTTTTACACCGCTTTGTTTGCTGCTGCTGCTACCACTGCTGCGTTGTTTGCTTTGCTGGGTGGTTTCGGTCGTTTCATCGCCGAAATCTTCGGGTTTACCCATCACGGAAACGGCTGCTTCCACATCGGGCAGCATGACGATGGTGCGGGCGCCCAGCGATTCGGTCAGGATTTCTCCGAGGCGTCCTTCGATGTCGGCCAGAATTTCATCGCGGCCCTCGCTTTCGCTGAAGCGCCGGCGAATGCTTTCGAGATATGCCTGCAAGTATTCGTAGGCATCATCGTCTATGGTGAGGGCATATCCGCCCAGATTGATATTCAGAATCTTGTTCATAATCTGATGTTGTACCTTGATTCGCTTGTTTTCCGGAAAATGTTAGCCGGATATTGCTTTCACGAATGAAAGGATAGGGTTGAGTTGGTTGACGGTTAATTGCTGCGTTGCCCGTTTTGCAGGGTTTGATCGACTGACTGCACCAGTTGTTGCCAACTGCTCGACAGACTTTCCAGCACTTTAGTACCGAGTTCAGTGATTTTGAAATACTTGCGTGGCGGCCCCGAATTGCTTTCGCGCCAGGTATATTCCAGCAGTCCGTCGTTTTTCAGGCGGGTCAGCAGGGGGTACAGCGTACCCTCCACCACGATCAGGTCGTTGGCTTTCAGCCTGGCTATAATATCGCTCGGATACACCTCGTCGCCTTCTATAATAGCCAGGATGCACAGTTCCAAAACGCCTTTCCGCATTTGTGCTTTTGCATTTTCCAAATCCATATGCTTCAATGATTAGTTGTTTCTGTTTGTAAAGAATCGACCGCCCGGATACTATCGAGTCGGATGGAAGTGCCTTTGCCTGCACGCGTCACCTTTGGGGTGATGCTCAGCATTTGTGGCGAAAGGTGTGATACGTCGACACCGCCGATGGTTGATTGACCGCTGCTTTGCTGGTTGGCAGCATACAGGGTGATCACTGTGGCTGCCAGACTGATAATGACGAAGGCAATTTTCAACTTGTTTTGCATGGCGTGGTAGATCATTTCTATTAGTTGGTGAGGCAAAGATAGTGGCACGGGAAGGTTCTTTGCAATACATAGAACCTACCCAAGCCGGGTACTTGGCTGTGTCGCTTCCATTAATTTATTGAAAATCAACACATTGAGTTTAAAAATTTTTTTTAAAAAAACAAAAAAATTTTTTCCACCTGCGCATTGCAAGGGGTTTTTGACCACTAATAGATGTAAATGGATGTAGAAATTTGCCTGAGAGATGGATTTTAGTCAGGCAGCCTCAACAGGGATGAGGAGTAAAAATAACACGCTCTAAAACTCCACCCCGTGCCAGCGTTCCGATCGCAGGAAGTACACTACCATCAGGATCATGACTGACCAATAAACGATTTCGGCCACCCAGACCCAAAAAAGGCCACTGTGCAGAATATTTACAGCCGTAAAAATATACGTTAGATAAACGCTTAAAGAAATGAGTTGTAACCGCAACCCGAACCAGGTGGCGCCGGTGCCTGCCAAAGAATTGACCAATACCGACCCGAAAGTGGCAAATGACAAAATACCCAGCATCAGGTAAAAAACGGGTTGTGTTTCGCCTATCAGGCTCATATCCGATTTGCCCAGCAAGGGATACAGCACTTGTCCTGGGAAAAACAGCACGGGCACAGCCAGGAGCATCGTCACCACCCAGCATAGTTTGCCCGTTTTCCAGGCGGCTGCCAGCACGTCGGAATGCCGCTCCTGCCCTATCAGGTTGCTGACGAGCGTGTTAACGCCCGAAGAGAACCCCCAGAGTGGAATAGACAACATCAGGTACACCGTACGCGCCAGGTTGGATATTGCCAATGCGCGCTCGCCGAGGTTTTCGACCATCCCAAAAAAGAAAATCCAACTGCCCTGCCCAACGGCGGCATGCGCCACTACGGGTAGTGCGATGTTCAGTTGCTGGCGGGTAAGTGGCCAGTCGGGTCGGGGCATTGAAAAAATTTGCAAGACCCTGTTTTTGCGATCCAGTGCCATGAACAGCACAAATACCACAAATGCAACTCCTTCGGCGATGCTGCTCGCCAGGCCGGAGCCACCGATGCCCATGGCTGGCAGTCCGAATTTTCCGAAAATAAGCCCGTAGTTGAGCGCCAGATTCACAATAGCCAGCACGATTGTATCGAGCAAAATAATGCCCGGTCGGGCAATGCCTGTATATAAGGAAATCAGCGCCACCCCCGAATAACTGAAAAATATGCCGTAGGAACGGTAATGGATGTACTCCAGACATTTGCTGTACACATCCGGTGAATTATCCAGAAAAAGACTGAAAAACCACCCGGTTCCGAAGCGCATAAACGCCCACATCATTGCAGCCAGGGCCAATTCGAACAACAACATGGTGTGGAACACGTGCCCTACCGCTCCGGGTCGCCCTTCTCCCATGCGCCGTGCTATGATGATCTGCCCGCCACGAGAAAAAGAATACCCTATAGCCGCAATGGTGATGTAAAATACGCCTACAAACCCGATGGCTGCAAATTCTACCTCCCCCAGGTGATACAACAATACAGCATCGCTCAGGGCTATGACGTTCTGCGCGGCCGAGCCAAGCATAATCGGCGCAGAAATATTCCAAATTTGGCGGTAGGTCAGGTCGAGTTTCAAGATGCTGTTGTTTATGGTTAGGGTTGATGGGGTTGATAAGGTTGATGAGGGTTGATGAGGGTTGATGAGGGTTGATAAATAGAGGCTCGGGGTAAGGGTTGGATATTCCATTTATCGAGTGGCTGAATATCAACCCTCATCAACTCTTATCAACTCTTATCAACCCGCATCAATAAAATTTCCACAATTTCCACCACGCTGGCACGATACTCCAGTGCTGCCGGACCTTGAAATCCGGGTTCAGGAATACGAGGGCAAAGTCGTAAAAATCTATGCTGAGCGTTACGCGCGGGTGTTGCTGTATTCGTTGCCATGCTGCCTGCATTCCAGCCGACCAGTGGGTATCGTCGAACACAAATACCGTGTGGTTGTGGGCAAAGGGCAGGCTTTGTTCAAAATAATCCAGTGTAGGTTTTTCCCGGTGATTGCCGTCGACAAACACCAGGTCGACCTGCCGGAGTTGTTGCAAGGCGGGTATCAGGTTTTTTTCAAACGGGCCGGTGATAATTTCGGCATGTCGCAATCCCAGCACTTCCAGATTGGTACGGGCCACTTCGGCCGTTTGCGGGCATCCTTCCAGCGAAACCAGTCGGGCATTCCGCACCGCAGAAGCCATATACAAGGTACTGATACCCACCGAACTACCCATTTCTACTACCGTTTTGGGAGCCAGCCACTGCAGCAGCCGAAACAGCCGCTGCCCCTGCCGCGCACTGCTGCCAGCCCTGCGGACGATGGAGCGCAACGTGCGCTTTTTCAGGCCTTTTTCGGCTCCGGTGCCATAATCGGTCACCTCCAGTAGTGCCTCGCTTGCCAACATCCGCGCACGCAATACCTCCACATCGCGAAAAGCGTAGTAGTCGCGCCGATCCTCCAGCACCGCCTGTGCCAGTTCAAACACAAAAGGTGAATGAATCTGGTATTTCGTTACTGCACGCCAGTAAAATTTACAAAAGGCTACTATCGAATAGAGCATACCATCGGGCATTGGCCGGCGAAAATAGAAAGTGCCGACGTTAAAAAACATTTAAAGCGACTTTCCTGCCAAAATACCTGTCAGGACAGCCCCGTTTTCGAATCATTCCTGCACACAAAACGGAATACCATCCAGCAATATGAAATACGTTCGCCTGCTTACCGCACTCACTTTTGCACTTTTCCTGTTCAACCATACCGTTTCTGCTCAACGCTATAAAACCGCTGCCGGTATCCGCATCGACAACGGCGTCAACCTCACTGTTCAACAATACATCACCAATGGCTGGACCGCGGAAGGCATTCTGCACACACCCATTGCTTCCGATAATTTCGGCGTCACCCTTTTGGCCGAAAAACACCATAAAATTCTGTTCCGGGGATTCAATTTTTACGCTGGTGGCGGTATGCACTACTACGGCACCAATAGTGCCCGCAGCGCGGATGCCCTCACTGAAAACAACGTGTGGGGCCTCACCGGCATCGGCGGCGCCGAACTCTCCGTTGGCCGTATCAATTTCGCTGTCGACTGGAAACCCGAACTCCACCTCTCCGGCAACGAAGTAAAACCTTTCGACTGGACCGGCGCCTCGCTGTCGGTACGTTATATTATCGCCAAACGCGAGCGCAATAAGGTGAAGGACTGGGGCGTGTGGGACAAGTTTAAGAAAAAATAGGTTTTTAGAGTTATGAGTTATGAGTTATGAGTTATACTCACGTTGCTATCGGTATCTTCTTTAGAGTAACCGATAGCAACGTGAGTATAACTCATAACTCATAACTCATAACTCATCCCTCTAAAAAAGGTACCCAAATATCTTCTTCTTCCGTTTTGCCGTACTTGCCGTTTTTTTCACAAAAACAGGGGCGCTGCTGTAACTCTGCACATTCGGGCGGTTGAACGCCATGACAACATACGTGTAATATTCGCCTTCTACCGCCGTCTGATCCTCGTAGGTCCATTTGTCAGCATCTGCATTAAATGCTGTCGTAGCGAGCAGGTTACGCGGATTGCGAAAGTCACCCACCGCCTCCCCCTGAAAGCGGTAGATAGCAAAGTAATAAGGCATTTGTTCGGCAGCGATCACATCGCAGATATTCCAGGCCAGGCGCACCGAACTCGGCGAACCTTCTATGCGGCATATCTGCGGGGTAGCGGGCGGCATTTTCGACAAACTGGCCACAGGCGGCACCAGCGCCTGCGTTTTAAACAGGTCGTTGATCAGGGAATCCTGCACGCCCAGCGGATTCCTGAGCAGTGGTTTGGTGGAAAAAAAGATGCTGCCGCTGACGTTCGGATTGCTGCGATTCATTTGAATCTGGCGTTTGATCTCATCGGGGCGTGTCCAGTTCACATCGTTGGGGGCGTTGTTGATTTTATAGGCTGCATGGCCGATGTACAACTGCTTTCCATAGGTGTTTTTGCTCCACCAGTCTACGAGTTTCTCATAATCGGCGGGCACAAAACCGATGCTCCAGTACAGTTGAGGCGCCACATAATCGATCCAGCCGTTTTTCAGCCATAGCAACACGTCGGCATACAAATCGTCATAGCAGGTAACGCCTGCGCGGGTATCCGAACCCATCACCGGATCCTGATCGCGGTTGCGCCATACCCCGAAAGGCCCGATCCCGAAACGCACATAAGGTTTGAGTTTGTGGATATTGGCAGACACCGCCGAAACCAGTCGGCTGACATTGTCGCGGCGCCAGTCTTCAATGGTAGAAAAGCCGCGCGGGTCAGAAGCAAATTCATTGTAGTCGTTCAGTGTTTCACCTGCCTCTTTGTATGGATAGAAATAGTCGTCGAAATGGATGCCATCCACATCGTAGCGCAGCACGATGTCTTTCACCACATTCACCAGATATTGCTGAACAGAGGGGTTGGCGGGGTTAAAATAATAACGCCGGCCATAACGGAAAAACCACTGCGCTTTGCGGTTGTCGGGCAACGAACGCAGCGGGTGCAGGGGCGACAAAGCAGCCGTATCCAGGTCGAGCGTGGCGCGGTACGGGTTCAGCCATGCATGAAACTCCATCCTGCGCCTGTGCGCCGCTTCTATCATGTATTGCATCGGATCGTAGGTGGAATCCGGGGGGGCAACGCCTTGCTGGCCCATCAGGAATTTGCTCCAGGGCACGTTGGGCGAGCGATACATGGCATCGCCTGAAGGCCGCACCTGTACAAATACCGCATTCATATTCATGGCCTTCAACACATCGAGCAGGCTGTCGAACTCTACTTTCTGTCGATCGATCGACAAGCCGGGTTTTGATGGCCAGTCGATGTTAAAACTGGTGGCAATCCACGCGCCACGCATCTCTGCCACCGGCGCAGCCGGCGGCCGCTGTCCATATACATTTTGTGACAGCAAAAAAATACCCAAAAAAAGCGCAAAAACAGGGAATTGAGTGTGTTGTTTCATAAAAGACTGGTTTTGCGGTAAATGTACGTAAATTTAGAAGTGAGAAGTAAGAGGTGAGAAGTGAGAGGTGAGAGGCAAGAGAGGGCTGAGTGGTATCATACTCACAAATTCTTACCTCTCACCTCTCACTTCTCACTTCTCACCTCTACTTTTGCGGCTCTAACCATTACACCATTCCAATATGAAATTTCCACAGCCCATTCCCGTCAGCGAACTGGCGACCCGTTTTCAGGCGCAGGTGATCGGCGATGCCACTTTGTCGGCCACCGGCATCAACGAAATCCACAAGGTGGAGCCCGGAGACATCGCCTTTTCCGACGTCAAAAAATATTTTGAAAAAACGCTGTCCAGCCCCGCCACGGTCATCCTGCTCAACGAAGCCGTAGAATGCCCGCCCGGCAAAGTGATCCTCGTGGTGCCGCAGCCTTTCGAAGCCTACGATTCGCTGGTGCGTGAATACCGCCCTTTTGAGCCGCTGACCGAGCCCATCAGCCCACGGGCCGACATCCACCCCACGGCCATTCTCGAACCTGGCGTGGTGATTGCCGCCAATGTAAAAATTGGAGCCTACTGCCATATTCAGGCCAACACCTACATCGGCGAATACACCCTCATCGGCGATTATGTGAGCATCGGCCCCAACAGCATCATCGGTTCCGACGCATTTTACTACAAAAAACAACCCGACGGCTCATTTCAGAAATGGCGTTCCGGCGGCCGCGTGCTGCTCCATGACCGCGTCGACATCGGCGCCGGCTGCACCATCAACAAGGGCGTGAGCGGCGACACCATCATAGGCGAAGGCAGCAAACTCGACTGCCAGATTCACATCGGCCACGGGGTAGTGGTGGGCAAAAACTGCCTGTTCGCCGCCCAAGTGGGTATCGGCGGCAAAACGATCATCGAAGACAATGTGGTGCTGTATGGACAAGTGGGCGTGGCGCAGGCCATCACCATCGGCAAAGGCGCGATCGTACTGGCCACTTCCGGCGTATCCAAATCATTAGAAGGCGGAAAAACCTATTTCGGCGCTCCTGCCGAGGAAATTCGAGAGAAATACAAGGAACTGGCGGCGTTGAGGCAGTTGCCGGAGGTGTTGAGGAAAATCCGTTAAAGTTATTGGTTGTTGAGTTATTAAGTTATTGGTTATTAAGTTATTGGGGAGGGGTAAGGGTTTGTTAGTACATACATCTTGGTATCCATATTGAAGAAGCCAAATCAAATGAAGAAATAAACCCTTACCCCTCCCCAATAACTTAATAACCAATAACTTAATAACCCAATTACGCTATGCGGCATTTCTCCCCCTCCACCCTTCGCAAACTCCGCAACCTTGGCCGGAGCCTCAATGCCTTGTCGCGCATGTCGCCGGCGATGGCAGGGCGGCTCACGTTTCGGCTGTTTTGCAGTCCGCGCCGAAAGCCGATGGATGTGCAGGATAAAAATTTCCTGCTGGCAGCGCAGCAGCCGATGTGGCAGGCTGAAGGAATGCCCATCAGCACCTATCGCTGGGAGCCGACCGGGGAGGGCAATGGCCGTCAAGTGCTGTTTCTGCATGGCTGGGAATCCAACTCAGCGCGCTGGCGACAATACATCAAAGCCTTGCGGAAAAAAGGGTTTCAGGTGTGGGCGTTCGATGCGCCACGCAGCGGACTTTCCGGCGGCGATCGGCTCAATGTGCTGCTATTCAGCAAGGTTGTCAAACAATTCCTCGAAGAAAAAGGCCATTTCTACGCCGTGGTAGGGCATTCACTCGGCGGTGGCGCGGCCGTGATGAGCGCTGCACTGCTGGGCGGCCCCCGACCCGAAAAAATGGTGCTGTTGGCTGCCTTTGCAGAAACAGAACGCGTCATCCGCGATTTCAGCGGGTACATCGGCGCCAATGAAACCGTGATCCAGCGCGTGTTTCATGAAATAGAACGGCAGGGCGGCATTCCGATACACGAATATTCCGTCGCGCAAAAAATCACCCTGCTCAGCGACGTACAAGGCCTTGTGATGCACGACGAACACGACGATGTGGCGCCCGTGGAAGAAGGTCGACTGCTGGCTGAACGCTGGGGCGCAGCGTATATCGAAACGCAGGAACACGGCCACCGCATGCAGCATTCGTCGGTGGTGCGGGCCGTAAGGGACTTTTTGGAGATTTGACAACTTTTTGAAAGTTGTCAAATCTGGGTTTCAGACGATGCATCGGTTTTAAGATTTGACAACTTTCAAAAAGTTGTCAAATCTACACACCCGATGGAACCACCACCACCTGTGCCTCAGCCTTCCGACCGCCAAATTTGCGGATATCAGGCACTTCCAGCACCTCGGGCAGTTGTTCGGGTTGTTCTACGGCCAGCAGCAATGCGTTTAGCATGTGCCGTAGACTAACCAGGCCCAGCGCACGCGCTTTGCGGCGCGAGGCGGGCAGCCATCCCAGTATTTTGTACAAAGGCCATAGCAGCAGCGGCCACCAGTGCCCCGGCCCCAGCACGTACCAGGGACGAATGAAGGTGTGCATCAGGCCCGTTTGGCGGATGTAGCCTTCGCCTTGCGCCCGCACCTGCTGGTAGTCGTGCATGATGCGGGTAGGTTCCTGTGTCACGCTTACGTACACAAAATGCCCTGCGCCCGCCAGTCGGGCGGCTAAAGCGGAGGCTTTTACCGATTCCAGGTCGATTTTGTAAAACAGGTCGCGTTTGCGCGGCGAGGGGTGCGGAACGCCGAGCAGTTGCACGAACACGCTGTTTTCAGGGATAAAGGGGCACATGGCCACAGGGTCGAACAGGTTGCCGGTGGCAACGATGGCGTCTGCCGGGGCCTTGTGCGCAGATTCGGGTCGCACAAACAGGATAACCTGATGCCCGCGTTTGAGCAGTTGTTGGGCAAGCCTCGAACCGAGGTAACCGGTGCCGCCGGTCATGAATACTGTTTTCATAAGGGTGTCATTGAATTGTTTTCAGTTTACCCATATACGAAGAAACGCAGGCGGGCGGATAAATTCCGGTAGCCAATAATTCCCGTTCAGTGCATTCATTGCCTGCCTGGGTCAGTTGTTTTTGGCACCGAAAAGCGGGCAGGGTTCTTTTGTCACATCAATCGTTCACGAAAGCAGCATACTGATATGTCAAACTTCAAATTCTTGCCCGTCCTGATTTCTCTTTTCTCTATTCTGAGCGCCACCGCCTGCGACGACAACAGCAATGGCAATTCGGGCCCCAATGGCAATGGCCAGACGCCAGGTGCCGGCACCTGGAAAGTAACCTATTTCTTTGATAAAAAAGATGAAACGGGCAATTACGCGGCCTACACCTTCGAATTCGGCGCCAACGGCAGCATGAGCGCTACCAACGGCAGCCAAACCTGGAACGGCACCTGGGGTACAGGCTTCGACGACAGCGCGAATAAATTTCTGATCGATTTCAATGGCGCTGTACCCAGCGCATTGTCGGAAATAGAAGAAGACTGGCGCATTATTCAAATGACCGACACCTTCATGCACTTCGAACACACCAGCGGCGGCAACGGCGATACCGACATACTCAAGTTTGCCCGCAATTAAAATATAGACAGACGTCTGAAAAATCTTTTCATTTGGTTTTTTAGGGTTATTGGCGGGTTGGGCGAAATGTCCGGCCTGCCTTTTTGTTATTAAGTTATTGGTTATTAAGTTATTAGGGGTGGGTAAGGGTTTTTGAGTTCATTCATCCTGGCTTCTTGAATAGGGATGCCAAGATGAATGAACTCAAAAACCCTTACCCACCCCTAATAACTTAATAACCAATAACTTAATAACCAATAACTTAATAACCAATAACTTAATAACAAAAACCAACCAAACTATCTCTTCACCACCTTAATGCTCTGCACCGAACGTTCGCCTGCAATCATCACGTAATACGGTCCGGAAGGCAGGTGCGATAAATCGAGTTCGAGCGCTGCGGTGCCGGGTGCAACGGTATTGCGCAGCACCTGTTTGCCGTTTATGTCCAGGAGGGTTACAATGAACTGATTTTCATTGTCTTGTGGGAGAGATACCACCACGCGCTCGTCGGCCGGATTGGGATACACCTGTGCCGACAAAACACTTCCTGCAACGGTGGCAGCACGAATACCGAGGTACTGCGAGGCGCCGTCGACATCGACTTGTAACAAACGATAGTAGTTTTTTCCAGGCGCGGGTGCGGCATCCAGCCAGGAATACTTGCCGCCGCTTTTTCCTTTGCTGTCCACTTTTGCACTTCCGGTTTCAAAATGAATACCGTCGGTGCTATGCTCTACGATAAAGTAGTGGTTGTCGGCTTCCTGTTCCGTTTCCCAGGATACCTGAACGGCAGCGCCGGTGGTTTTTACCTGAAAATCGGTGAGGGTGACGGGCAGCGCCACAGCCGCCGATGTGCAGTTGTCATAAATGGTAGCCGAACCCGTGTTGGTGCCGGTAAACGTTGCGCCGGGTGCTTTGCACACGTGCAGACCGGAATGAGAAGTGAGCGCCGCGTTGTTCTGGCCGTTTTGGGTAAAACGCAGAACCGCCACGGCGCCGGGCTCCACAGTAATGGCATTGTCCTTCGAATTGATGTAATATTTCGTGTCGATCACCGACTGGTTGCCAAGGCAAACGCCATTGCTGTTGGCCGTCACTTCCAGGGTATGGAGGTTGATCGTGCCTTTGTTGATGAAGATATTTCCGCTGGAGGTATTGGGACCGGAAACCGTCATTTTGTAGTTGGGCATATTAATGACGGATGAAATAGTGGCATTGACGATCGTATTTCCGTTGTTTTGAAACAATACGTCCCGGTTGATATTCAGGGTGCCATAGTTGGCGATCATCACGTTGTTGTTCAGGTTGAGCGTACCGCCGCCGTTGATGGTCAGGGTAGCGCCAGAAGTGACGATGATGGTGCCACCGTTGAGGTTGATTTGATTGAGCGTCAGGTTGCCACATACGCGTAGCGTACCGCCGCTGTTGAGGTTCACGCCGTTCTGGAATGTGCCGGTGCTGCTGTACCAGTAGGTCTGGTTGTTGTTGATATTGGCGCCGTCGGTGGCAGCGCCATTGCCGCCCGAGCAGGAGCCTTCGGCTGGTGCGGAAGGGCTGCATTGTGCTGAAAGGTGTGTGGAAACGGAAATGGAAACAAGGATTACAAGTGCAAAAGAGTATAACTTAGACATAGTTCAGACGCCTTCCTGTTTGATGCGCGGCTTCTCAAAATCAAAATTTCGCGCTGAAAGCGACCTGTATACGAGTGGAAAACAGCGGGTAACGCTTTGTTTGGAACTTGTAAGGCATCTTTTAGAACTCATTGTGAAATGAAAAGGGATTTGCCGCCTGCGCGACAAATCCCCGGGTGTTTTGGCGTTCTTTCCACACTTCCTCATTTTACGAACAACTGTTTCAACTGATCGACCACCTGGCTTCCGCCGGAAACGGTGATGGAGTTGATTTTTTCGGCGATTTTTTCCACGTATTCCATCTCTTTTAGTTTGAACAGCATGGCGTTTTCCTCCATCAGTTTGGCAGTGTTCATCAGGCTGCGGGTGGAGGCTGTTTCCTCGCGCCGGGTGATGACGTTGGCTTGTGCGCGTTTTTCGGCCACGAGCACCTGGTTCATGATCTCGCGGATGTCGCCGGGCAGGATGATGTCTTTCACCCCGAAGTCGACGAGTTCCACGCCCAGTTGCGCGGCTTTTTCGGTAGCGCCTGCCAGCGCCTGTTCGGCTATGCGGTCTTTGTTGTCCATGAGTTCGTCGAAGGTTTGTTTACCGACGATTTCCCGCAAGGCCATTTGCATTTGCGTGTAGAACTGGCGCTCAAAATCCTTGTTGTCGACCAGCGCTTTCACGATGTCCGCCACGCGGTATTGCACGGTGATGTTGATACGCAACTGCGCTTTATCCTTCGTGAGCACTTCCTGGCCGAGCAGGTCGACGGTGATCTGCCGCAGATCGGTTTTTACCACCGTCACGATGTCGGCGTTTTTCCAGAAATAATGTGAACCAGTGGACAGTTTTTGCACCATTTCGCCGTTGACAAACAGGATACCCTGTTCGAATGCCTCGATGCGATACAAGCGTACATAGGGGTTGAGCGCACCTTTTTCGAGCAGGTTTTTGTCGATGTACGCATCGATATACAGGCTGCGCAGGTCGGCTTTCACCACGCTGTACACGGTAGCGCCTTTCCAGAACGCAAACTTGCCGGCGCTGAGCACTTGCCGGAAATTACCGTCGCGGTAGAGCAGCGCAATTTCATTGTCGGCCAGTTCCACCACATCGAGCAGGGCAGCCAGGTCGGCATGTTGAAGCAACACGTTCAGTTCCTGTCCCGGCAAAAACGGCGAAGACATGTCGTACAATTCGACCGTTTTACCGAAGCCTACCCAATAACTGCCGGCGGTGAGCACCTGTGCCAGTTGTTGTTGTTTGAAAACCAGCGCTACCTGGTTGACGGGGACGGTGAAGAATTTCATGATGTCGGAGTTTTATGATAATGCGTTGATTATCAGTATTTAATAAAATATTTATACAAAAAAAGAACGCGTCAAATTGCACCCGTCGGCAGAAAACGGAGGTTTCCCTGGCATCCGGCAGGGCAGGTATCTTTCAGAAAAGTATGGCATAGGCCGTACCGCTTCAGGCATACACCTGGAGTGGCATGGTTCCAGCCGGGGCTTTCCCTTCCGTTTACATGCTGTGTCGGTAGCGGTCGAAACCTGCAAGTTGTTCGCCGACTGCTGTCGTACAGCAGGGTGCAACCGACGCGTTCGCGGGCTATTTTTAAAAGTTACCCTTCTTTTGATGGTGGTGGATTAAAAGTCCAGTGCATTAACCATTATGCTACCGACAACGCGCCGGGCAGGATTCGAACCTGCAATCACAAAAGTGTTGCTATACCACTTAGCTACATCCTCGAGGGAAGGCGGGAGTCGAACCCGCGACACACACTGTATATGACACCTACTGCCTGCAACCTGAATATGGTACCGCACGCGGCCCACACAACGGCGCGAGGAGATGCGCCCGACGAGGGTTGGGAGGGTTCGGAGCATATTTCTTAGATGTGAGAGAGTGTGAGAGATGTGAGAGGGTGAGAGCGTGAGAGATGTGAGAGATGTGAGAGTACGTAGAGTTGACCGCTTTGCCATAAAAATTAAATTAAAAGAGCGAAGCGGTCAACTCTACGTACTCTCACATCTCTCACTCTCTCACATCTCTCACATCTCTCACGCTCTCACGCTCTGTTAATCTTCTCTGCTTCCATCATCCGCCATTCTCACCATTTTCGGGGTAAAGCGGGCAACGGTATCTACCAGTTCCTGCTGGGAAGCCATGACCTGGTGAATGTTTTTGTAGGCCATCGGCGCTTCGTCGAGGCCCCCACCGATCAGCGTGACGCCCATATCCTGCAGGAGGGTGCGCAGTTCGTTTTTCGATACGTTTTTGATGGCCTGGGTGCGGCTCATCTGACGCCCGGCGCCATGTGAAGCGGAGTGGATCGAGGAAACCTCTCCTTTTCCGCGCACCAGAAACCCCGGTGCGGTCATGGAACCCGGAATGATGCCCATCACCCCTTTCCCGGCCGGCGTAGCGCCTTTGCGGTGCACGACCACCTCTTCGCCGTTCAGGGTTTCCTTCCAGGCGAAATTGTGGTGGTTTTCCACGCTGGCCAGCACCTTGGCGCCGATGGCCTTGGTCAGCCGGCGATGGATCACCTCGTGGCAGGCCGAGGCATAATCGCCGGCGAGGTTCATGGCCAGCCAGTACTCCTGCCCGGCCTCGCTGTCGAGGTCGAGGTAAGCCAGGTTGGCAGCATGTTGCGGCAATTTGCACAAGTCTTTGGCGATGCGGGTGTAGTGTCCGGCAAGTGTAGCGCCGAGTCCACGCGAACCTGAATGCGTCAGGAGTGCGAGGTAACGGCCTTTTTCCACGCCCAGCGCCTCGTCTTTTTCTTCAAAATCGATAATGCCCCATTCTACAAAGTGGTTACCGCCGCCGGAAGAGCCCAATTGGGCAAAAGCCTTGTCTTTCAGACCGCGCAGCAGGCCGTTCATCTCGAATTCCTTGCGATCGAGCACCTGGTGGTAGGCGCGATCCTGGCCGCGGAAACCGTTTCCGGCGCCGAAAGCCGTATGGGCAATCAGTTCGCGCTTGTAGGTCGACCGGTGGTCGAAGAAGTGTTTTTCGGGAATATCGAACACGGACAACGCCATACGGCAACCGATGTCGACGCCGACGCCATACGGAATGACGGCATTTTTGGTAGCCAGCACCCCGCCGATCGGCAGTCCGTAGCCCTGATGCGCATCCGGCATCAGGGCCCCGGCGATCGTTACCGGAAGTTTCATGGCTATGTTCATCTGGTTGAGGGCGCCTTCTTCGATCTGATCTTTTCCGAAAACGGCGTATGAATCAGTGGTTTCTTTCAATGGAATAGTGGTATCTACCTGTGCCTGCGCGGCTTCGATCAGGGCGGCGGCCAGCGGAGCCAGTGCTGCGTCGTCGAGGTACGATTCGGGATTTTTCCGAACGCGTTTGAGCAGGGTCAGGGTGCGTTGTTTGGTTTCAGTGGCCAGCGGACCTGCGATTATTTCGAGGGCCAGACCGATGGTTTTCCCTTCGCTGAAGCCCAGCGTCAGCAGGTCTTTTCCGGTGATGGGGATCGGTGTCTGGGTAGTGCGTTTCATTTTATAGTTGTGTTTTCTTTTTGACAAAGCAAAGGTGAACACCGTACTACGCAATAGAATTGCGCAGTAAAATTTTTATCATAAAATTTTTCAAAATTGTTTCTAAACAATTGATTTTCAATTGAAATATTTTTTTATTTTTTTTGAAAAAAACACCAAATGGTTTATTACGCAAATAGATTGCGCAGATAAATACTTTTGTGCGATTTCAAAAAAATCAAACAGCACCCGACTAACCGCTTCATCCGGTATTAAGTTCCAAATAAATTCGCCGCAACCCTGCCATGGCATTAAACAAACTCGCCCTCATTCGCTACAAAACCATCGATGAATGCCTGCGCAACCGCGGGCGTCGCTGGACGCTCGAAAACCTGATCGACAAGGTATCCGAAGCCTTGTATGAATACGAAGGTATTCGCGACGGGGTAAGCAAACGCACCCTCCAACTCGACCTGCAAACCATGCGCAGTGACAAGTTGTACAGCGCCCCGATCGTGGTGCAGGAGCGAAAATACTACACCTACGAAGACCCCACATTCAGTATTACCCAGTCCAAACTGACCTCGGCCGACCTGCAAAAAATGAACGAAGTGGTAGGCATCCTCAAACACCTGAACGGGTTTAACCATTTTGGGGAAATGAGCGAGATGATCGCCAAACTGGAAAACGAACTCCAGCGCAGCCGCACCCACGGTCCCGACATCATCCAGTTCGAATCGAACCCCTTGCTGAAAGGACTGAACTGGATCGATCCACTGTACAAAGCCATTGCTGCCCGCCGGGCGGTGCTGATCGACTACCGATCTTTCCGTGCCAGAAGTACCAAACAAGGCGTTTATTACCCTTATTTGTTGAAAGAATACCGCAATCGCTGGTTTGTGATTTGCCGCAACAAAGCCCAGCGCCACCTGGTTACGCTGGCGCTCGACCGCATCGAAGGGCTGGAAGAGTTGTTGAAAGAAACGTATTATACATACAAAGAAGTCGATTTCAATCACTATTTCGACAATGTGATCGGCGTTACCAAATCCGAAAAAGACAACCCCGCGAAGGTAGTGCTCAGCGTACGACGCGACACCATTCCTTATTTGCTCACCAAGCCCCTGCACGCCTCTCAAACCGTGTTGAAAGAATCGGAACAGGAGATCATCATTCAAATCGAAGTGGTGCTCAATTTCGAACTGGAACGCGAAATCCTGGGATTTGGGCCCAAAGTGAAGGTCTTGAGCCCGCGTATTCTGGTGAAAAAAATCAGTGCGGTGCTGGAAGAAGCGGCGGGATTGTATGGATGAGGGCAAAGGGCAAGGGGCAAAGGGCAAAAGGCAAAGGGCAAGGGGCAAGAGGCAAAGGGCAAGGGGCAAAGGGCAAGAAGCAAGGGGCAAAAGGCAAGGGGCAAGAGGCAAAAAAGCAAGGGGCAATTTTACAGATAGAATTTGCCTTTTGCTTTTTGCGTCTTGCATCTTGCCCCTTTGCCTCTTGCTTCTTGCCTTTTGCCCCTTGCCCTTTGCCTCTTGCCCCTTGCCCCTTGCCCCTTGCCCTTTCTTTACCAAAACTTCACCCATCCTTAACGCACACTTTCCACGCTTCGGATGCGGTCGTTTGACATTTGTGTTTTTTAGCCAGGTAGCCAAAAACACAGCACCATGTCCATTATCGGAAGCCTGATTCGCCAGGGCACACGCCTCGGCGCCATTGCCGAGCGAAAACGCCTCAGCCTGGTGGAGCAACAACACGTTCAACTTTTTCGCCTGCTGAATAAAGCCCGAAATACTGCTTACGGGCGTTTTTACGGTTTTCAGGAGGCGCTGTATGCACCCGATATGTACTCGGCTTTTCGTCGGCAGGCGCCGGCCACTGACTACCAGGGTATGTACGACCGATGGTGGTCGCAGGCGCATTTGCACGATATGCCCGACATCTGCTGGCCGGGACAGGTGCCCTATTTCGCACTGTCGAGCGGTACGAGTCAGTCGGCTACCAAATACCTGCCCCTGACGGAGGACATGATACGCGGGATGAAACGTGGCTCTCGGCGGCTTTTTTTCAATATGCGACGCTTTGGAATACCTAACCGGCAGTACACCAAACAAATGCTGATGGTGGGCTCGTGTACGCGCCCTGCAAGGGAAGGGCAGCACTGGACGGGTGATTTGAGCGGTATTCTGGGGCTGAATCGCCCCTTGTGGCTCGAACCGTATTACCGGCCCGGTCGACTGATTACCGACTTGCCAGACTGGAGCGAACGCATCGAACGCATCGCAACGGAGGCGCCGGGTTGGGATATCGGATTTGCCGTGAGCAATCCGATGTGGTTGCAACTAATTCTGGAGCGTATTCTGGAAAAACACCGTTTGCAAAACATCCATGAAATATGGCCCGATTTCTCGGTATTGGTGCACGGTGGGGTGTTTTTCGAACCTTATCAAGCCAATTTCGAGCAATTGCTGGGCAAGCAGGTGCAATACATCAATTCCTATATGGCCTCGGAAGGCTTTTTTGCTTTTCAAAACCAGCCGGGGCGGAATACCATGCAATTGCTCACCGATTGTGGTGTTTTTTATGAATTTGTCCCGTTTAACGATGAAAATTTTGACGAAAACGGCGACCTGCGCAGCGCCCAGCCTGTTGCACTTACCCTTGATGAAGTACAACCTCATGAAAATTATGCGCTGCTGATCAGCACCAGCGCTGGCGCCTGGCGCTACTTGCTCGGCGACACCCTGCGATTTACGGATACAGAGCGTTGCCAGGTGCAACTTACCGGTCGCACCAAACAATACCTGACGGTGTGCGGCGAACACTTGTCTATCGACAACCTGAACGAGGCCGTGCGGCGAGCCAATGCACGTTTGAATGCAGGCGTGCGCGAATTTACAGTTGCAGGCGTGCCATTGGGCAGCAAATGGGCGCACCAATGGTATGTGTCCCTTGAAAATCAGGGTATTACGCCACAGGCATTTGCACAGGCCGTCGATCAGGAATTGTGTGTTTTAAACGACGACTATGCTACCGAGCGGAAATATGCCTTGCAGGAAGTGCGTGTGCGACTGCTGTCCAATGAAGTATTCCTGAAATGGCTCGAACAACGTGGAAAACTAAACGGGCAGGCAAAAATTCCTCGGGTATTGAAGATGGCACAATTGAATGATTTTGAATCTTTTTTGGGAAATGGGCAACCATAAGAGTGCCTCCGTTCAATTCTTTTCAGGCACGAATGACCTTTTATGAACCCAAACCCATTCCATCTGTTTGTTGCGTTTTAATTTTATCTGCAAACAACGACCTTTGCAGATTCAATGACGACACATGCAACGATTTATTTTCCCTGATTTTGTAGCAAAATTTCCTCCTGTGCCCATGCCCGTCACGCTGGGCGAAGACACGCACCATACGTTTGGCGTCGAAAATGAACCGCTGCCGGACGCCATGATTGAACAGTTTATCCTGCCGGCTGAATCCAGCGCTGCCGTGCTCGATGAATTCACCGAATACGTGCCCTGTTTCGCCATCGAAGACACGGAACAGTTTATCGCGCTGGTATGGTGGAAAGCCACCCTGCTCAACTACGAATATTACCTGGCTACTTTCACCATGAAAGGGGAACTGATTGATTGCAAGGTCATTGCCCAAACCAATGTGATCGACAACCGCGTTTTTCGCTCGGTAGCCCACATCGACGAAGAATACGAAATCACCATCGGGGAAGGCACATCCTCGGAAGGCGGCAGCCATTTTGATCCTACGACCTCGAAAACGCGGTTTATGGAGATCATGGCGAATGGAGAGATCGTATAGAGCGTGAGAGAAGTGAGAGCGTGAGAGAAGTGAGAGAGTGAGAGAAGTGAGAGAGTGAGAGCGTGAGAGATGTGAGAGGGTGAGAGTACGTAGAGTTGACCGCTTCGCTCTTTTAATTTCAATTTTTGTGGCGAAGCGGTCAACTCTACGTACTCTCACGCTCTCACATCTCTCACGCTCTCACCCTCTCACATCTCTCACTCTCTATTCAGGCTCTTCACCGGATTCGCCAGCGCCGCCTGCGCACTCTGAATACCCACCGTCAATAACGCCACTACAAATGTCATGGCCAGCGCAAAAGCGAAGATGCCGGGACCTAATGTTGTTCGATAGGCATATTCTTGCAACCAGGCGTTCATGGCCCACCATGCCATCGGCGTAGCGATAACAAAAGCCACCAGAATCAGGCGAATATATTCGCGTCCGAACAGCCACAGAATTCCGGGTACACTGGCGCCGAGTGTTTTCCGAATACCGATTTCCCTGGTTTTACGCAAAATCATAAACGAAGCCAGTCCGTACAAGCCCAGGCAGCCGATGAAGATGGCGATGCCGGCAAAAATGCGAATCAGGTTCATGATGATGCTTTCCGATTCGAGGAACTGCGCCATGCGTTCATCCATAAACGTATGTTCGTAGTAGTACTCAGGGTAATTGCGCTCCCATACCTGTTTGATCTGCTCCATCACCGGCGCCGGATTGCCTGGCATCAGTTCGATGGCGCAGTTGGAATAAGAGGATGAACGGGTGGAAAAAGCGATGGCCGAAATATCCTGCGACAATTCCCAGTTGTGGTAATCGCGCACCACGCCCACAATTGTCCCTTTTATTCCATCGATATTGACAGAGCGGTTGAGAATTTCTGGCGGGCCAGCGAGGTTGAGTTTTTTTACAAAGGTTTCATTTACAACGTATTCCCGAACCGTATCGCAGGGCATCACGTTTCGGCCGGCTACGAGTTGCAGACCAAAGGTTTCGAGGTAATCGGCATCGGCAGGTTTGAAATTAACTGCCCATGGCTCGCCTGCACTTCGGTTTTCAAATTGCACGCCGTTTTGGTTGTTGGAACTGGAGGCCGGCGGCTGGTAGCACAACGACACGTTTTTTACCCCTGCAATGGAGGCGATCTCTTGTTTCAGGGATTTCATATGATCGGTATCGGGCACCGGCACCGTGAACACCACACCCGGGCGATAACCCCAGTCGGCATTGCGCGCAAACTCGATCTGGGCAGTCACCACCGCTGCTCCGATGATGAGAATCTGGGAAATGGTGAATTGTGTGGTTACCAGCATACGTCGTAGGGAAAAGCCGCCTGCAGGTTTGGTTTCTGCCAGGCCGCGCAACGAAACCGCCGGCTTGAAACGCGCCTGCACCAACCCGGGATAGGCGCCGGCCAGGAAAATGATGACCACACTCAAAGCCAGTAAAAACGCTATCAACATCTTCAAATCCGTGCCCGTCCATTCAACCTGATCCTTGGTCCAGGTATTCAGATAGGGAAGGAAAATCCGTGCCATTACCCATCCAATCACGACAGCCGCCACTACGATCAGGGCAGTTTCAAAAATAAACTGCCAAAACAATTGCCCCTGCGTGCTGCCCAGCGATTTCCGCACGCCCACTTCTCTGGCGCGTTTGAGCGCTTGCGCGGTAGCCATATTGATAAAATTGACACAGGCCGTGATCAACAGAAAAAACCCGATCAGGGCCAGCGCCCACAGGTAACTTTTCTTCATCATACCGGTGTTGTAATCGTTATTGAGGTGGATGCTGGTAAGCGGCAAAGGCTTGTATAAAAACAGCATTTCACTTTCCGGATGCCGGTATTTTTTCCTGAATTCGGGTATGGCAGCCTCCAGTTCCGACTGCCGGTGCCCTTCGCGAAAGGTTGCCAGGCAATAAGTGCCGCCATTCATGCCGCCCCAGTTATCCATGAACGGGCTGTACTCCGACATGGAAGCGCGCGTAGCCCAGGAAGCCAGAATTTCGCTGTTGTAATCCGTATTGACGGGCAAATTGCGCAGGATACCTGCCACTCGAAAATCCACCTTGTTGTCGTATCGAAACGTTTTCCCCACCGCATCAATCGTTCCATAGTATTTGCGGGCCAGATTTTCGGTAATGAGCGCTGTATTGGGTTCCGCAAGTGCCTTGGCGTCGCCCTGCAACAGCGGAAGATCCAGAATACCAAACAATTCAGGTTCTACAAAAGCAAATTTGTCCTCTTCCTTGTACTTGTCGGGAATACCTGAAGTGCCCGGCACACTGATCAGAGCCTCCGCACGGGTAGCATACATCGCCACATTTTCCAAAAATGAAAATTCCGTTCGCAGGGCTTTCGACATCGGATTGGGCGCGCCCCGGAAAGGTGTGATGCTTTCCATATGCACGTCGGTAACAACCCGTACGGTGCGATCCGCCCTGCTGTGGTACGCATCAAAACTGAGGTGGTACTGCAGCATCAGAAAAATGACAATGCAACAGGCAATACTCAGCCCGAGCCCTAAAATATTCAGCAGTGTATAAGTGCTGTTTTTCCGCAAATTGCGGAATGCAATGAGCAGATAGTTGTTGAACATGGTAGCGTAAGTGGATAATATTTAAAGAGGCAATTTTTTAAAAGGCAAGGGGCAAGAGGCAAGGGGCAAGAGGCAAGGGCAAGGGGCAAGGGGCAAGGGGCAAAGTGGCAAAGTGGCTAAAGGCAAGGGGCAAGGGGCAAAAGGCAAGGGGCAAAGTGGTTGACAAATGGATTTGTGCAATTGACTGGTTCTGCCCCTTCCCGTTTGCTTCTTGCCCCTTGCCTCTTGTCCCTTGCCTCTTGCCCCTTGCCTCTTGTCCCTTGCCTTTTGCTTCTTGCTTTTTGCCCCTTGCCTCTTGTTCTTACTTCTTCACAATCTCCTCGCTTTCCACACGCCCATCCATCAGGTGCAGGATGCGTTTGCCATATTGAGCATTGGCGTCGGAGTGGGTTACCTGCACGATGGTTACGCCGTCTTCTTCATTGAGTTTTTTGAAAACGTCCATAATTTCCTTTGCCTGCTGGCTTTGCAGGTTGCCAGTAGGCTCGTCGGCCAGAATGAGTTTGGGGTTTCCGATCAGGGCGCGTGCAATACCTACAAGTTGCTGCTGTCCGCCGGAAAGTTGGGCAGGAAACAGGTCTTTTTTTGCCACCATATTAAAACGGTCGAGCAGATCGGCGATGCGGCTTTTTCGCTCGCCTGAGGGCACTTTTTTATAAAGCAAGGGGGTTTCAAGGTTTTCGTACACCGTCAGGTCGTCGATCAGGTGATAGGCTTGAAATACAAAACCGATGTACTGCTGATACAGCTCGGTGCGGCGGCGTTCGTTGAATTTGTGTACGGCTTCGCCAAGAAACCAGTATTCCCCTTCTGTGGGCTCGTCGAGCATACCAAGGATGTGCAGCAGGGTGCTTTTGCCCGAACCGCTGGGCCCCATGATGCTGACAAACTCTCCTTCAGCAATATGGGCATTTACATAGCGCAGCACATAGGTTTTGGTGGCGCCATTTTGGTAATATCGTTCGATATTTTTGAGTTCAAGCATGGTGGGAGGTTGATATGGTTGATAAAGGTTGATGAGGGATGGGTTGAGGAGTTGAGAGGTTGAGAGTTGTGCATTCCTACCAGTGAGGCCAAGGGTGACAATCTCAACTCCTCAACCCATCAACACTTTTCAACCTAAATTTTCCCAAAAACAGCCGCCCGATTTGCGCAGGCAGGTTGGATAAAAACGGCTAAATAACAGATGTTAATACAGGCGTACCCCGCAAAAAAGCGGCTGTTTTTGAAAATCACTTCTCACCTCTCGCTTCTCACTTCTCACCTCTACACATGAAAATTCTCCGTCACCACCTTCCCGTCAAACAAATTGATGATACGGTGTGCGAAGCCGGCATCGTGTGGCGAGTGCGTTACCATGACGATGGTGGTGCCGCCCTGGTTGAGTTGGGTGAGCAGGTTCATCACTTCGAGGCCGTTGGTGGAATCGAGGTTACCTGTCGGTTCGTCGGCCAGGATGACTTTCGGATTGGCTACTACGGCCCGCGCGATGGCTACGCGTTGCTGCTGACCGCCCGACAGTTGCTGTGGAAAGTGGTTGCGGCGGTGCATGATGTTCATGCGGTCGAGTTGGGCCTCTACCAGTTTTTTGCGCTCGGAAGCGGGCGTTTTGAGGTAGAGCAGGGGTAATTCGACGTTTTCATACACCGTCAGTTCGTCGATGAGGTTGAACGACTGGAACACAAAGCCAATATTGCCTTTGCGCAGGTTGGCTCGGTTGCGTTCGTTCATTTTTCCGACTTCCGTGCCAAAAAAATGATACTCGCCCTCCGTGGGGTTGTCGAGCAAGCCGAGAATATTAAGCAATGTGGACTTGCCGCAACCGGAAGGCCCCATCATGGCTACAAATTCGCCGGGTTGAATTTCAATGCTTACGCCATTGAGGGCGGTAGTTTCCACTTCGTCGGTCGTGAATAATTTGTGGAGGTTGCTTGTCTTTATCATGATAGGTGGGTTGATAAGTGTTGAGGAGGGTTGAGGGGTTGAGGGGTTGAGAAGGTTGAGGGGTTGAGGGGTTGAGAGGTTGAGGGGTTGAGGGGTTGAGAGGTTGAGGGGTTGAGGGGTTGAGAGGTTATGCATTCCTACCAGTGAGGCCAAGGGGCTACAATCTCAACCCCTCAACTCTCAACCCCTCAACCCTTCAACCCCTCTAATTCTGCAAATTCAGCACATCTTTATCGCCAAAATTCTCGTACGAACTCGTAATAACTTCTTCTCCGGGTTGCAAGCCGCTCAGCACTTCAAAAAACTGCGGGTTTTTGCGGCCGAGTGAAATATCCCGTTTTTCTGCTCTGGAGCCGGAGGCATCTACCACGTATACCCAGTTGCCGCCCGTATCGCTGAAAAAACCGCCGGTGGCAAGCAAGGTGGCTTCGGCGGGTTTACCCAGTTGGAGCCGCACGGGCGCCGATTGTCCGCGACGCACACCCGAAGGCGCTTTTTTGAAGGTCATATCCACCTGAAAGCGGCCGTTGCTCACTTCCGGGTATACTTTGGAGGCCACGAGTTCCACATTTTCACCATTGAACTCAAAAGACCCTTCCAGTCCCGGGAAGATGCGCGAAAGATAGTGCTCGTCTACTTCCACTCGCATTTTAAATCCGTTGAGATCGTCGATCTGGCCGATGTTTTGGCCGGCCGTGATACTGGCGCCGATTTCTACATCCACCCGCGACAGCAAACCGGAAACCGGGGCTCTGACGGAAAGATTTTCGAGGTTTTTCTTCATCATGCTCAGGTTGAGGCGGGTGCGGTCGAGTGTTCCTTCCAGTTGTTTGATCTGCGTAATGCTGTTTTCTTCCTGAAACTTCTGGTTTTCCACTTCAATATCGCGTTGCTGCACCAGGCGTTCATAGGTGTTTTTGAAACGTGTGTATTCCTGTTCGCTGATCACTTTATCGCCATACAGTCTGGCATTGCGGTCAAAATCGTCTTTGGCCTGTCGAATCTGAAAATCGAGTTCGGAAAGTGTCTTTTTCAGGGCAAATTTGTCCTGACGCAAGCGCAGTCGTGTATTTTCCAGGTTGTTGATCAGGTCGTACATCTCTGTTTCCCGGTTCACAAAATCGAGCATGAGGCGCTGGTTTTCCAGTTTCAGAATCAGGTCGCCCTGTTTTACCGTTGCGCCGCCATCGAGCAGTTTTTGCGATACATAACCGCCTTCAATAGCGTCGAGTTGGTAGGTTTTGAGCGGCTGTACTACACCGGTAACTACGATAAACTCATCGAAAACGCCGCGCGACACCTTGGAAACCGTAATTTTTTCCCGGTCAACATTCAGGCTGCTCTGATTGCCATTAAACAACAGGTGCGCTACAAAAGCAATAAAAGCCAGTGCACCCAGTCCTAGTGCTATGCGTTGGGGTGTAAATCTTTTTTTCTTGATGGGTCTGTCCACAGTAACTGCAAAATGTAAGGATGAATGATAATGCAAGGATGTTAACAAGCCCGTGCCAGTTTTCTAAAAAATTGAAAATCAAAAAATTAGAATGAATCACATCCTGTCTCCCGCGTTCGTTGGCGAACGCAAGTGTCCGAAAATGAACACTATCTCAAAAAAAAATACTTGATTTGCAGACTGTTAGCGGAAGGCACTGTCTTTGTAGTTGTAAGTCCTGAGTCCTAAGTCCTGAGTCCTAAGTCCGTAGATTACACATGGATGCTCATAGTCTATGCACAAAGGAATGCCATGAGTATATAGGTGTAATCTACGGACTTAGGACTCAGGACTTACGACTTTCCCAGCCATGTACATGAACGAATCCAACATCCTCATCGTAGACGACAATCCGGGCGTGCTCAGCGCCGGCAAACTGTTCCTCAAACGGCATTTCGCAGAGGTAGATACCACGCGCGATCCCGAGGAAATTCCCGTATTGCTGAAGGAAAAACGTTATTCCGTTATCATGCTCGACATGAATTACGGACGAAGCGCCAAAAATACCGGGCAGGAAGGGTTCGACTGGCTTGCCCGCATCCTGGAAATCGACCCAACAGCGGTGGTAGTACTCATCACGGCATACGGTGATGTGGAACTGGCCGTAAAAGCCATCAAAAACGGTGCGACCGATTTTGTGCTCAAACCCTGGGACAACGACAAACTACTCGCCACCCTGCATTCGGCCCTGCGGCTCAAAAACAGCCAGGAAGAAGCCAGTCAGTTAAAATCGCGGCAACAGGGTAAAAACCTGGCTGAAGCGCGCGATATGCCTGCGCTCATTTTCCAGAGCCGGGCTATGGAAGAGGTATTTGAAACGGTGCAGCGGGTGGCAGAAACCGATGCCAATGTGTTGCTTTTGGGCGAAAACGGCACCGGTAAAGACCTCATCGCCCAGGCCATTCATGCCAAAAGCAAACGCGCGCTCGACAATTTTGTGAAAGTGGATATGGGCGCCATCACCGAAACGCTGTTCGAAAGCGAACTGTTCGGCCATGTGAAAGGCGCTTTTACCGATGCTCGCGATGACCGCCCCGGCCGTTTCGAAGCAGCCGACGGCGGCACCATTTTTCTGGATGAAATCAGCAACCTGACCCTCGGCTTGCAGGCCAAATTACTCACCGTGCTGCAAAACCGAACCGTCACGCGTGTAGGTTCCAACCGCGTGCGCCCGATCAATGTACGTGTGATTGCCGCTACCAACCAGAACCTGTTCGATGCCGTCAAAAACCGCACTTTCCGGCAGGATTTGTTGTACCGCATTAATACCATTGAAATTCATATTCCGGCGCTGCGCGACCGCATCGACGATATCGAACCGCTGGCCTTGCATTTCCTGAAAGAATTTTCCAAAAAATACAACCGCCCTGTAACGGGGCTCAGCGCCGCATTGCTCAAGGAAATGCACCGTTATGCCTGGCCCGGCAACGTGCGCGAACTTCAACACGCCGTAGAGCGTGCCGTGATCATGGCAAAAGGGGAAAAACTACAGCCCGAAGACTTTTTCTTCCGACAATCGGGTTCCGGCGACCGCGACATTGACCTGCCTACCATGAACCTTGACGACATGGAAAAGCAGTTGATTATGAAGGCTTTACAAAAATACCACGGCAATATCACCGAAGCGGCCACCGAACTGGGACTCACCCGCGCTTCGCTGTACCGCCGACTGGAGAAGTACAATCTCTGATGCGCCTGCTGATCCTGACGCCCGGTTTTGCCGCATTCGAACAGGATTTTACCTGCATCCCTCCCTTGCAGTTGTACGTGCGTGCCATGCAGGCACGTGGATTCGACATACAAATCGTGGCGTTTGAATATCCATTTCGCGACGAACCAGCCCTATGGCACGGCGCCCGGGTTGTTTCGGCCAACGGACAAAACCGACGCTGGCTTCGCTGGCGCAGCTGGTCGCGCGTGCGTCGATTTGCCAGCCAGATCATTCAGACGGAAAAACCGGATGTGATCCATAGTTTCTGGCTCGGCCCGGCCTGGGTGATAGGAGACGAACTTGCTGAGAAGTGGAAAATTCCGCACTGGACAACCCTCATGGGGCAGGATGCACGCACCTCCAACCGGTATTTGCGCCGTTTGAAAAGCCGGCACATCGAGCGCCTGATAGGCCTTTCCGCCTTTCATACCGCCGAATTTTACAAAAATACAGGTTATGAAATCCCGCACCTGATTCCCTGGGGCATCGACCCGACTGAAACGCCTGCCTTGCTTCCTGCCGAACGCTCACTGGATGTACTGGGCGTCGGTTCGCTGATAGCGGTAAAAAACTGGGAAAAATGGTTGCAAACCCTGTCCATTTTGAACACCCGGAAGCCCGGCATTCGGGCCGCGCTCATTGGCGATGGCCCGCTCCGAAAAAGGCTCGAACAAATGGCCACTGCATATGGCCTGTCAGACCGGGTTCAGTTCCTGGGCGGCCTCGATCGGCCGGAAGTGCTGGCCTGCATGCAAACGGCGCGTGTACTGCTCCACACATCTGATTATGAATCGTTCGGGTTTGTGCTGGCCGAAGCCGCGCAAAACGGCTGCCGGCTGGTGTCGACACCGGTCGGTATCGGGCCGGAGATGGCGGCCTGTGCCGACACGCCTGAGCAACTGGCGCAATTGGTGCTGGAGGCGCTGGAAAAACCGCTAATTGAACAACCAGTGGTAACCTACACCATAGAAAAAGCCGCTGATGCGTATCAGCGGCTTTTTATGAACGTCGGCAGGGTTTAAAACCCTGCCGACGTTAACCGACGTTGAATTAACGAAGAAAATACGTCAGCGACAGGCGCAGCGAATTGGAACGGATATGATGGCCCGGCTTCACAAAGTCGAGGTTGTTGTACAGGTTGCTCATGCCGTAGTAGTAGCGCGCATTGGCCTGAAAACGACCGGCTGCCACGCTGATACCTGCTGCTGGGCCGAAATCCATACCTGCAAAAGCCTCATTAAGATCGACCGCACGTGTAGCGTCGTTGATGCTGTTGTAGTCGCCCACATACAGATCGCGGTTGTTGCGGTTCAGGTTGTGGTAGTTGGTGCCGAAAAAGCCGCCGCCCTGTAAGCCGATTGCGCCGCCCATGGGGTAAAAAGTGGCAAAAACGCCGGCTTCGAATGTATTGTAGTAGAAATTGTAGGTGTGCTCTTCTGAAACATCTTCCGGAACAAAACGGACAGTACGCACAGAAGCGCCTTTTTGCATGAAGGCAATTTCCTGTGTCAGGGAGAAATTTTCGTTGAAATCAAACTGAAAATTGCAGCCTACCAGCGCGCTGAGGCGGCCATTGGCAGTAGTAAACAGATCCGATTGTACGGAAGAGTAGTTGCTACCTATCGTGAAGCCCAAACGGTGGCGAACCTGTGCCTGTACCTGGGTTGGAAATGAAAAAGCAACAATGATTAAAGTGGCAAAAAGTGATGTCCTCGCTAACATGACCGGTGGTTTTTTATAGTGAAAGAATAATGGGGGCCGATGCATCCGCAAGTGATTTTCAATTTGGTTGGGTGGTTCGTATCAATAAGAATCAGAAACAGGGTAGTTGCAAATCTTCGAAAAGCAATCAGCGCCTTCACCAAATCATAATCGGCTGTAATGACAATTTTAACGCATCGACAGAATCTTTATTTTCCAAATCGATGCCAACCGATGAAATTTGTCAGAAATTAGACAATTCTTTTAGCGCTTATGTCGCGACGACAGCACATTTTCTACCTCTTCCAGCGAAATTTCCTTGGCTGCCAGCAGCACCAGCAGGTGATATAGCAAGTCGGCACATTCGTTGAGCAAGAGTTTTTTATTGTCTCCCAGCGCTTCTATGACGGTTTCTACTGCTTCTTCGCCTACTTTTTGGGCAATTTTGGCAATACCGCTGGCAAATAACTGCGCCGTGTAAGACGCCGTCGGAGCAGCATCTTTTCTTTGCCAAATAATATTTTCCAGTTGATGCAAAAAATCGCGCGGTTCATTGCTCTGATTCCAGCAGGTATCCGCGCCGGTGTGGCAAACTGGCCCGGCCGGCGTGGCCTGTATCAGCAGCGTATCGTCGTCGCAGTCGAGCAGAATGTTTTGTGCCCGCAGCACATGGCCCGATTCCTCACCTTTGGTCCAGAGGCGTTGTTTGGAGCGGCTGAAAAAGGTAACCAGTCCGGTTTCCTGTGTTTTTTGCAGGGATTCGGCATTCATATAGCCGAGCATCAGCACAGCAGCCGTACGAGCATCCTGAATAATAGCGGGAACAAGCCCGTCGGGCATTTTTTCAAAATCGGGGGTTCGGGAAAGAGCAAGCGTCATGGCAGAAATTGTTAGAATACAGGCTCAAAAGTAGAGGTATCAAAAAATAAAACACCTTCATGCAGCAAATTACAGCGGGGATGCACCGTATTGTTCAGGAAAGCAAACCTGATAAATGTTTGCACAGCAAGAATTACCCCCTATCAACAACATGGAGTCAACACTGAAAAAATTATTGACGGCCTGCAAACGCGGCGATGCGAATGCCCAGTTCCAGTTGTTCGAACTGCACAACAAAAGCCTGTTCCTCGTGTGCCTGCGTTATGCCAGGGATCGCCCCGAGGCACAGGATATGCTTCAAGACGCGTTTCTCGCCATTTTTAAAGACCTGGATCGATACCGCGGCGATGGATCTTTTGAAGGCTGGCTGCACAAAGTGACCCTGCGTTCTATTCTGCAATACCTGCGCCGGAAAAACCCGCTTCGTTTTGCAGAAGATTATTCCCAATTGCCGCCACAGGGTTTTGACCCGCAGCCCGACAGCGAACTCAACAGCGAAGCCATTCTGAAACTCATTCAGCAATTGCCGGAGGGCTATCGCACCATTTTCAATATGCACGCCATCGAAGCCTGGTCTTATGCTGAAATCGCGTCGGAACTGGGCATTGCAGAAAGCAGCGTCCGCTCTCAATACACGCGTGCCTGCAAACAACTCCGCCTGATGGTGGATAAACTTTTCACCTGCCTGATTTGAATTCACATGGAACAACATAATAACTCTTCTGAACTCGAAAATTTTGTACGCCGCCAACTGTCGGAGTTGCAGCCGGCTCCGGATGCCGAAACCTGGTCGAAAATCGCTGCCAGCCAGAAAAACCTCAACCGGCGACTTCGTTTCAGACACTATGGCTTTCGCGCGGCAATGCTGCTGATAGGTGTAGCCGGGATATGGGCGGCATGGCATTTTTGGTTTGCAACTTCCCCAGTCTTACCTCCGGCCGGGAACGACCCACTTCGACCCGTTGTGGAGGAAATCGTACCCGGGGAACCAGGCTGGACGGCAGCAGCATCGCCTTCTGCATCTTCCAAAGCAACCCTGGCGAGCGGCTATTTTTCAGAAAAACGGCCCCAATGGTACCTCCGCAACCCGGTCAAAGGCCAGTCGGCACGTTTTGAAGCAGAAACAGGCATACTCTACAAAAGCCAGACATCGGGCAATATGGTGCGCATCGGAGGCAATATCCTCATTCATGCCGACGGCAGCCCGGTGAGCGGGCCGGTCGACCTGTTTTTCCGCGAATACCGAAACCTGGCAGACTTCGCCGCGGCGGGAATGCCCATGCACTACCAGGATGAAAGAGGTACGTTTTTCTTCAATTCAGGTGGCATGTTTGAAGTGCGGGTAAGCCAGAACGGCGAGCAACTGCGCATAGCGCCGGGTAAAAATTACACCGTCGTATTTGAGCCCACGCATGCCTTGAAAGATGCCGCATTGTATTACCTGCCCGATGCCACGGATCGATGGGTTAATATTCCACCTCCGTCATCTGTTCCATCAGAAGAAGGCCACGGCACACCGATTTCCGATACAGTCGGAATCGCGGAAGTTTTTCGCCCGCGCGTGCTCAGTGCCGATGCGGTCGCCCGGGATAACAACGCAGGCAGTAGCCTTTCCTGCCTGCCCGACAACAACGGCTGGGCCGTGCCCGATACGGCCGATGAAATCGACTGGATGCAGGAATCCATCCGAACGGGTTATGCATATGCACAAGGGACTACACAACCTCCTGAATGGTTTCGAAGAAATGCGGACAAGAATGACCTGTTTTTTTCGCGCGGACTGGAACGCGGAGAAGTGCGCATTGTGTACTCCGACAAGCATTTTTTCCCCGACGATCTGAGTCATGTCTTTACGGAATTGGCTGCTTTCAAAGGTTATTTCTTTATCAAAACCACCGATTCTACCGACGCTGCCTGGCGTCCAGATGTGGAAAACAGCGTAGACCGACTTTTCTCACAGCCGCGTATCTGGAAGCGTGTGCAGATTTACCCGGAAGAAGACGACCGTTGCACCATCGTGGTAGGCGATGAAAATGAAGAACTACGGGTGCCGACGAGGCTTACACGCGATGCAGCGCGCCCGCTCAAAACGACTTTTCAACCCGGTCAGATTTTTGCTCATTACGAACAATTGCTCAAAGAACGGCAACGCCGATACATGGACGAGGTGCGCAGGTGGAAGCATTTTACAGCCACAGCGGCCATGTTTCAATCTTCGGAAGAATGGTGCATGACGAGCCGCGCATGGTTCGACTATTTTGATAAAAACAAGAAAAACATGCGCACTCGTTATGATTCTCTTTCGCGAAACGGCCTGCTCACCGACCGGGTTTTCGCCGCCGCAGCCATCAAAGCCTGGAAAGATCGCTTGCGCCAGATGCGTATGGATCGCATCGATGTGGCAACAACCCACGCATCCCAATTGAATAAAATGGCCATGACGCTCAGCGTTTCCGATTTCGGCACCTACAACTGGGATCAGGTTTTCCGGCTGGCCAACCCCGAACGCTACCTGCGCCCGCATTATCGGACCCCCTCCGGAGAATCTGTACTGCCAGTTTCTGCCCGCGTTGTGGATCGGCGCCGCAAACTGTTTTTCTCCCTGCCCAATCCCGAAAAACTCATTGTCGCACCCGGGCAAGCCTTACAAGTGGTCGTCCTGGCATCCAATGGCCGCATTTATTACTTGCCTGCCGACACCTATGCCGCTTCCAATCTGCGCGATGAAGATGAATATTCCTTCCAGGTGGAAGATGTAACGGAAAAGGTGGGGAATACGCAAGGGTGGGTGAGTTTATTGGGAATATGAAAGTAAGTCCAGAGTCCTGAGTCCTAAGTCTGTAGAGTACACCTTTGTACCCTTGGCATTAACAACAGCAAATACCAAGGGTACAAAGGTGTACTCTACAGACTTAGGACTTAGGACTCAGGACTTAGGACTTTCATATCTTTGCCCCAGATATGAAAACACTCCCCTTCCATCTTTTTTGCGCCTTGTTTCTCTTGCGCGCTCCCGCATTCGCCTATCCGGCCCCGGTGGTAGGCGCACACCAACTGACCCTGACACAGGCGACCTGGGAAACCCCCAACATCATCCGGATTCCATTTACACTTACCGGTACACTCATTACCGTTCGGGCCAGGCTGGATACGCTGGAAGGCAACTTTTTTTTCGATACCGGCGCAAGCAAACTGCTCCTCAATCAGCGTTATCGCGTACCAGGCAACCAAATGACGGCCTCTTCTGCTGCCGGTGGCGTCACAGGAAAGGTCAGGGTGATGGGCTCCATGAAAGTAGACACCTTTCTGCTCGACAACCTCCAGGTGGTGGATGTGTCTGCCGACTGGATCGATATGTCGCATATCGAGCGGAGCAAAAAAGTAGACCTGCTGGGCATCGTCGGGCACAATGTTTTTGAAGGGTATGAAGTGCTGTTCGACTATGAAGCACGGCGACTGGTGCTGATACGCACCGATGCCAAAGGCGTTGCTGTAGAAGCCTTGCCCAACTGGGAATACCAACTCAAGGTTGAATATCCCTTACAGGTAGTCGGGCACGTCGCTATTCTGCGCATGAATTTCGATGGCAAAGGCCGCGTCTTTGCGCTCGATTCAGGCGCAGAGCAAAACCTGCTGAGTTTTAATACCGGCGGCCGTTTTCTAAAAAATCATTTCGAGATCAGGCGAAGGGTCAACCTCAACGGTGCGGGCAAAGAAAGCATTGAGGTGTTCAGTGGGGTATTGCAGCATGCGCAACTCGATACCCTGCACATAAAACCCATGGCAACACTGCTGATCGACATGAGTGAAATTAATGCCACTTACCAAACCAATGTGGATGGTGTTTTGGGCTACGAATTCCTGTCACAACGGCCTGTCAGCATCAATTATCAAAAAAAACGCATCCGGTTTTATGGAAAAGCCCGGCCCTGAGCGGAGCGCGGTTCCATCAAAATTGCTATACCTTTGAACCATTATCGACATGATCAAAATATTTTTGAAATATAGTACTGTTTTCATGCTGCTGTTGGCGGGTTTCCGCTCTTTTGCACAGGTGGAACATGAAAAAAGTGCATTTGGAACCTATTTTTTTGAAGGCGACGAAGTGGTGTTTGAATTCGACCGTCGCGAATACGAACTGGCCGTGCATCGCTCCAACGGGCAAATGGTCGATTTCGACGACCTCGATATTTCACAGGTGGCCATCAGCGGCAACTTCAATGGATGGTCCAAAAAAGGCTGGAAAATGCAACGCATCGACGCCAATCGCTTTCAGGTACGCAAACACCTGAGCGATTTCAAGGATGCTCCCAACTGGGAATTCAAATTTCTCATCAATGGCACCTACTGGGCTGCACCCGATGTAGACCCGCACAAAAAAAGTATCCTCGATATTTATGACCTGAAAAACCCCGATGCCCCCGGCCCTACTGTGAGCGATACCGGCAATGTACGATTTGTCCTGAAAGGCTACACCCAGGCAAAAACAGTCATCCTGACCGGATCATTCAATAATTGGGATGAACAGGCTATCCACATGAAACGCCAGGGCGACGGCTGGGAAATCCACCTGACTCTTTCTCCCGGCATCTACGAATACAAATTCATCGCCGATGGCACCTGGATGGAAGACCCGGCCAACCACGAAAAAAGGCGCAATCAATATGCTACCTTTAATTCGGTGCTGCGTGTGTTCACAGTAGTCAAATTTGTGCTCGACGGCCACCAGAATGCCCAACAGGTCGTGTTATCCGGAAGTTTTAATAACTGGGACCCTTCTGCCATCAAAATGCGCCGCACAGACGCCGGCTGGCGCGCCGAACTGCCCCTGGTGGGTGGAAAACACCTGTATAAATTTGTAGTGGACGGACAATGGATCACCGACCCCGCCAACCGTCGCGTAGAGATCGATCTGGAAGGGAACCATAATTCGGTGCTGTTTGTAAATTAAGTCCTGAGTCGTAAGTCCTGAGTCCTGAGTCTGTAGAGTACACCTTGATACTTTTGGCATTCCTATCTTGATAGGCCAAGTGTATCAAGGTGTACTCTACAGACTCAGGACTCAGGACTTACGACTCAGGACTTATTTACACTATCTCATAAAGAAATCCCAAGCCTCTCCCGGTTCCCTGATTGGAATGCGAATACTCCAGGAAATATTGCGCAGGTAATTGCCGTCGCGTTGTTCGGCGTACAGGTCTTTCAGAAGCGGCGCACTCACTACCGGCAGGTAAAATTCAAAACCGCCTTTGAAAAATTCGAGCACAAAACCACCGCTCCAGAGCAGTTGTTCGCTGCGCGGCCGATCCTGGCCGATAACCGTGGCATCGTCAAAATATCCCAGGTCGAAGTAAGGGCACAAGTGAATGCCCCAGGGCAGGCGTTGCGGCAAATCGGCCTTGAGGTTGAGCGCCAGCAGGTAGTTGTTGGAATTGCCGACAACCGAAGCGAAGGGCGATCCGAAAGCGCCTTTAAAGCCGCCATCCGTTTGCGTTATTTGTCTGGAAAAAACGCCGCCCAGCGCATTACGCGCAAAAAACACCTGATCGAATTTGTAGTCGTTGAACCCTTGCGGATTGAGCGCCAGTGCATTGGCCTCCACCGAGCGATTGCGCTGGGTATTTTCCAGAAATGCGCCGGCAAAAAAACGAGCCGTAATACGGCGGCTGCGCTGGTAATAAAACTCCTGCCGCCATTCGAAGGTGCCGCGTACATAAGGCGCTTTTTCGCCAAAAATACTCTTGTAGTTCGAACTGTTTTCTAGGACTGCTTTTAACTGCCAGGGATTAGGCGAGTGTTTTTGGCGCGCCTCGTAGCGGGTCTCGTAAATGGTCGTTTGGATGTGTTCTTTTCCGGCAAAACCGGAGCCGTCGAATTGTGCGTTTTCCCGATCCAGGAAAAGAACCCGGAAATTCAGGAAGTGCCTGAAGGACACCGATTTATCGGGCAGTTCGAAACGAACTTGTGGTACAATACGCGCCATTTTCAGGCGGTAATCCAGCCCGATATTCTGGTTGAAATGAAAGGTTTTGGCACTGACGCCTACCGTAATTTTCGGGAATGGCCCACCCGGATAAAACTTGTATCGCACATCAGCCAGGCCGGTCAGCGATTTGCTGGCAATGCCATAACCCGGCGCCAGGATGTACTGAAAACGCTGGGAAGGCGCCGCGGCGCTGTACAACATCAGGCCCAGCATCGTTTTGTCGTAGTTGTTCCAGCCAATCCAGGGCAAAGCGCCTACCCTGCTGCGCGTAGGTTCTTCGATCAGGTTGAGCAATTTTACCTGTACAGGTTCTATTCCCGGGAAAACGCCCGAGCAGCGGCGCTGGTTGTTTTTCCGGTTGAGATCGAGTATAACATGCTCATAATCAATCACAAATTCATCAGCATCGATAGCCGGGAATGTTACCTGTTCGCGGGGGCGGAACCAGCGCGTTTCTACCGGCTTCCCATCTTTCATAGCGGAAATGGGGAACGGCGCTGCCAGGCTGCCTTTTTGTGCGACGTCTATTTGCCAGCCATCGGCATTTTTGTGGATATCGGTAATGGCCACATCGACGGTTTTTTCCGTTTGCATCAACTGGAACCACCACGCTGCGTCGAGGCCCGCTTTTGAAAACACTTCGCGCAAATCTTCCGGGTAAGGGTGCCTGAACTGCCATTCACGATAATAGGTCTGCAGGGCACGATCAAATTTTTCCGTTCCTTCCGACAGTTCGAGCCAGTGCAGCGTGGTGCCGGTTTTGGTGTACACCTGGAGACCGTAGGCGGCCTGCGACATGTTGTTGGAGTGCCGGTCGGGCGGGGTGCCAATGTCTTCACGCGCCAGAATCAACTGTCCGAGTTCGATCATGGAGCCCTGGCTGGGTTTGGGTTCCATCCAGGCTGCAGGCATCGAAACAGGGCTGTTTTTGCCGTAATATTTTTCCATGTAGCGGTACTCGTAGTACGAATTCATGCCTTCATCCATGAACGGATGTTCGCGCTCATTGGAGGCCAGAATGCCGTAAAACCAGTTGTGTCCTACTTCGTGCGTAATTACTTCGTCGAGATCTTTGGGTGAATCGCTCTCTCCTATTACTGTGATCATCGGATATTCCATACCTGCTCCGGCGCTCAGTGCCGAATGCACGGCCGTGGCATGTGGCCAGGGGTACTCCCCTACGCGTTCGGAGTAGTATTCGACGGCCCTGCGCACATAAAATGCGCCTTTTTCCCACAGCGGGGCTTCATAACGCCGAAACATGGCCCAGCAGTCGACCGTTTTGCCGGAAGCCAGGGTGGCCTGATCTTTCCCAACCAAAAAACATTTGTCGGCAAACCAGGCAAAATCGTGTACCCGCTCGGCCGTGTACCGGATCGTTTTCAATTCGGCGCTGGAACGGGGAATACTGTCGATCTGCTTGGCTTGTTTGCCAGGAAATTTTTTGAAATATTCGGCTGTTTCTTCGACTTTTCTCTCCAGAAATGCTACTTCCGAGGGCGTTTGAAGCGTGCCGGTAGCGCCCACCACATAATTGGCAGGCAGGGTGATGCTGACATCGAAACTGCCGAATTCGGAGTAAAACTCACCGATGTCGAGGTAAGGCATGGCATGCCAGCCGCGGTTGTCGTACACGGCGGGTTTGGGGTACCATTGCGTCATTTGGTAAGCCGCGCCTGCATGGCCGAGGCGAGAGAACGAGGCCGGAATTTTCAGCAAAAACGGTGTGGAAATTTTGATGCGGCCGCCCGGCTGTAGTGGCTGTTCCAGCGTAAGAAGTGCAATGTCGGGATTGTCGGGATCATATTTCCAGGCGGCTTTCCGGCCGTCCACCGAAAAATCGAGGTTTTTGAAATAACCCAGGTTTTTGTCGTCAGCAAAGTAAAAATTGCGGTTTCCGTCGCGCAGTTTTTGTTTGCAAAATGCCGTTTCACGGTTTTTGTAAGCATTTCCCCACAGGTGAATCCAGATCATCTGCAAGGCATCGGGAGCGTTGTTCAGGTACTCCATTTCCACAGTGCCGCTCAAAGTATGCGTTTTGTCGTCGAGCGACACTTCTATGCGGTAATTAACTTCCTGCTGAAAATAGGGCTTGGGGGTTTGGGCCTTCAACAGGCATACTCCCAGCAAAAGGGTAAAAATGAGCGGGTATTTCATCATTTTGGTATAACTATTCTGTTTCGGAGTGCTAAAGATATGTCGCTATGTTTGCACATGCTCCAAACCCGTACCTTTGCCGCATGCAAGAATGGCTCTCCTTTCATTTTTATCCGCTGGAAACAGCCGATGTTTTTCTGACACGCGCACTGCGGCCTTTCCTCGAACAGTATATCTGGAGCAAATCCGGTACCCGCGCTTTTTTTATTCGATATGAAGACGACAAGGGCTTGCATATCCGTCTGCGCCTGCGCGGCGAACAGGATTGGCTGCGCGAAACGCTGGAACCCGCTGTGGAAGGCTGGTTTGCCGACCGCGGCGAGTGCCTCGCTATCCCGTACGATCCTGAAGTGACGCGTTTTGGCGGCGAGGAAGCCATGACCTGGGCCGAAGAGTATTTTCACATCAGCACCCGTGTGGTACTCGACCGCCTGCAGCGGCCGCAGTACACCTATGGCGATGCCCTGTTCGATACCCTGCGCATGCACACCATGACGGCTTTCGCTGCCGGGCTCGAACGCGAAAAAGCAGCATGGTATTTCCGCCAACTCTGCGAGCAGTGGGTTCCCCTCTTTTTCCAGCCGGCAGACGGGGAAAACGCCGATCTGCCCCAAAATGTGCTTGCCAATTTTGAACAAAATTATACCCCGCAGGCCGACAGTATCCGTGCCAATCTCAATACCCTGTGGGACTCGCTGAAGGAAGAGAAATTCGACCCCAAGCAGCCGGAATGGACGCGCTGGTTCCGCGGCAATCAATTGGTAATCAAAGAATTCGGCGCCAACCTGGAAAAAGCCCTGCCGAGTTTGTTGCATCTGACGGCCAATCGGCTGGGCGTGAACAACCAGGACGAAACGTATCTGATGTACGTACTGTCGAAGGCCCTGTAAGAAACTGTTTTAAAACCCCTGACGAGGCGAAAAGGTTTGAGTTTTAAGGATAGATGAAATTCATTTTTGAAGGCATAGTGGCGCCTATTCCTTTAAAAATGGATGAAATATAGCCTTAAAAGACAAGTCTTTGCGGCCGGCGAGGGGTTTCAAAACAGTTTCTTACCTTCTTTCAGGTGAAGAACGCCGTGAAAGCGCAACAAATGATCGGGCGCCTGTTCGTTGTAAATACAAAGAATGAGGCTGTTGCGCTGCGTGCGTTCGCTTGAGAACAGGATTTTGACCGGATTGTGGATGTATCCGCGTTCGGCAAACAATTCCAGTTGATGCTGGCGAGGCCTGCGAAAAAGTTTCAATTCATCGGCCGAAGCAGGCAAAGGCACATCGCCATACCCTTCGTCGCGCAGAAATTGGCGTACCATATCGAAGGTATATGCCAGCCTCGAACCGCCAAAAACGCTTCGGTATTCCCAGCCGTCACTGTGGCCGCCGAGGTAATCGGAACCGGCGGGCGGAAACTGCTGACGCATGGGGACATGCGGAATTTCGGGCGCCTGTTCTGCGGCATCCGGAATTTTTTCTTCCTCTTCTATAAAACCAAATTCGTCGTATTGCATTGTAGCGATCATCGCTTGCAAAATTACAAAAATATGCAAACCCACCTTCTTACCATTGGCGATGAAATCCTGATCGGCCAGATTGTAGATACCAATTCTCCGTGGATGAGCCGCGAACTAAACCTGCGCGGCATGGCCGTTTCGGGCAAAAGCAGCGTTGGCGATACCCGCCAGGCTATTATAGACGGCATCGAACACGCCGCTTCCCGCGCCGATGTGGTGATTATGACGGGCGGACTCGGCCCCACCAAAGACGATATTACCAAAAAAACGCTGGCAGAAATGTTCGGCTCCGGCATGGCATTTCACCCGGAAACCTATCAGCAAATCGAAAGTTACTTCACCAAAGTTGGCCGCCCCACGCCCCCTGCCATGCGCGACCAGTCGACCTTGCCTGAAAAAGCGCTGATTTTGCGAAACAAGGTGGGCACAGCACCCGGCATGTGGTTTGAAGACAAAGGTAAAATCTACATTTCCCTGCCCGGCGTACCTTTCGAAATGGAGTACCTGATGACGGCAGAAGTGCTTCCGCGACTGCAACAACGCTTTCAGCCACAACCGATTATACATCGAACACTGCTGACGGCCGGGGAAGGTGAAAGCAATATTGCCAAGCGTATCGAAGCGTTTGAAGACGCCCTGCCGCCACAGATCAAACTTGCTTACCTGCCTGCGCTGGGGCAGGTTCGACTGCGTCTTTCGGGCACCTGGGACGGCGCGCCGACGCCTGAAGCCGAAGCGCAAATGACGGCGTTGGTTGAATCGAAAAAGAGCGAATTGCTTGCACTGATTCCCGACCTCGTTTATGGTGAGGAGAAAGAGTCGCTGGAGGAAGTGGTGGGGAAAATCCTGATAAGTCAGCACAAAAAATTTGGCACGGCCGAAAGTTGTACAGGCGGTTATGTAGCGCACCTGATTACTTCAGTGCCCGGTTCGTCGGAGTATTTCCCGGGTTCTGTGGTGTCTTATTCCTATGAAATGAAGGAAAAACTGCTGAATGTTCGCCCGGAAACCTTGCAGAAATTCGGCGCAGTAAGCGAAGAAACGGTGCGTGAAATGGCACTCGGAGCCTTGGACACACTCGGCCTGGATGTTTCGCTGGCTATTTCCGGTATTGCCGGCCCGGGTGGTGGCATGCCTGAAAAACCGGTCGGCACGGTCTGGATGGCTGTAAGCGATCGGGAACGAACCGTGGCGATCAAACACGTTTTCGGGCGCGACAGAATCAAAAATATTCAACTGACCGGCACCTACGCCCTCAATCTGGTGCGAAAATTCCTGCTCGGCCAGGTCTAAGCCCTCTCACTTCTCACCTCTCACCTCTCACCTCTGCCCATGTTCCAACGCCAGACCCGCAATGCCTTTCCCGCCCGAAACATTCTTGTGCTCGCAGCCCTTGTGCTCGCCTGCCTTCTGTATGTGCTACGCAGTATGAAGGAAAAACCTACTCCGCCTGCCACTCCGGAAACACCTGCTGTTCAGGCCGACAGTGTGAAATAGTAACTACTCCGACATTTCCTCCAGCGCATCAAAAATCGCTTCGATCTCATCGAAGGACTTGACGCCCACGCGTTCTTCTTCGCCGCCAGCGAGGTCGATGCCCGCTGGCTGGAGCGCTGCCAGGAGTTCGGGCCATTGCGGTGCTGCCACATCGGCCCGAATCAGGACAGGATAACGGGCGCAGCGTTGTTTCCATGCGTCGAGATGGGTAATGAAGCCGGTTGCGGGATCGATTTGCCCGCTCATATCCACCAGGAAATAAGCCACATACGGCGCTTTTTCTTCCAGGATTGCATCTATTTCCGATAAACTGCCGTCTACGCTGGCAATGACCGTCAGCCCTTCCAATACAGACCAGTCCCCCTCCTGTGCCGAAACAGGTACTTGTACCGCATCGAGGCCGAAAAATGCCGCGGCCTCGCGCACATACGACATGGAAGCCCGGGAAAACTCGCCCACTACCTGAGGGCCTTCCACCCATTCTCGGATGGCTTTCATGTGCATGGGATCGAGGTAGCCCTCGGTATTTTCTTCGAGGTTGAAACCCAGAAAAGCCACTTCCTTCGCTGCAAAATAGCGCGCGTCGGTCAGGTTGGTAATCGCAGATGCCTTGATCAGCATAGTTATCGGTTATCTGTTATTGGTTATCAGGGTGCGTTTGATGGAGCCGCTGCAAAGATGGGGCGCTGATTTGACAACTTTTCAAAAGTTGTCAAATCTCGATATGGATCATTGGCATAGTTTAGATTTGACAACTTCCGAAAAGTTGTCAAATCTTGTCTGCGGTCCCTTCCGAGCCTTCCCACAAAAATACAAACGCACCCTTACCACCCTGATAACCAATAACAGATAACCGATAACTTATTTAGTTTTGCGCCGTACTTTTCAAATCGTCGACTCTTGAACAAGCGTCTATATCTCTGGCTTTTTTTCCTGCTGGCTCTGAGCGCCATTGTCTGGAAACTGTATTCCAACAAAAAACAACTGGAAACGGAAGCCGAACTCAGCAAAATACCCCGCGCTTTTATCCCCGTTCAGGTAGCGCAACCACAACTGGAAACACTCGCCAATACCCTCCAGGCCGACGGCATTTTTTTGCCGGTCAAGGAAATGTTCGTCATTTCCGAAACTGCCGGCCGGGTACTCGAAACCTATAAAAACAAGGGCGAATGGGTGACAGAAGGCGACCTGATCGCCAAAGTGGACGACGAACTCCTGCGCATCGAACTGGAAGCCACGCAGGCCAACCTCGCCAAACTGCGCAAGGATCAGGAACGCCTCACCAACCTCATCGAAGGCGAAGCGGCGCCCAAAAACAAGATCGAAGACCTGCAACTGGGCATCCTCGCAGCCGAAGCCAAGGAAAAAGGCCTGAAAAAACAGATTTCCAATACCAGCATCAAAGCGCCTATGACGGGCACCATGGGCCTGCGCTTTATCGAGCGGGGCAGCGTCATCGGGCCGGGTATTCAGGTGGCACAAATCACCAACCTCGAAAAACTGTTTCTCATGGTGAAGGTCACCGAACGCGATGTGCTCAATATCCGTAAAGGCCAGATTGTCAAGGTAATAGCCGATGTGTACCCCGAAGCGCCCGTGACGGGTAAGGTGACCAATATTGGCCTGCGCGCCGACAATGCCTTCAACTACGATGTGGAAATAGAGGTGCCCAACCCCAAAAGCAATCCCATGCGGGCGGGCATGCACGCCAAGGCGACTTTTACGTTTGATGCCAACCGCCAGGGACTGACCCTGCCGCGCAAAGCCATCGCGGGGAGTTTGCAGGACGCAAAAGTGTATGTGATAGTGCAGGATTCACTGGTGCAGGCGCGTACAATTCGCGTCGGCGGCGTGTACCACGACAAGGTGGAAGTGGTGTCGGGACTGCAACAAAGCGACCGCGTGGTGGTGACGGGGCAATTGAATCTGTCGGACGGCGCGAAGGTGCAGGTGTTGGAGTGAGCCCAGGGAGCAAGAGGCAAAAAACAAAGGGCAAGGAGCAAGAGGCAAAGGGCAAAGGACAAGGTTAAGAGGCAGGTATTTGATTGTGCGCATACTTTCAGGAAAAGGCCAAGCGCGGAGCCCTTTGGAGGGGGTGGCCGCAGGCCGGGGGAGGACAAGTACCTCATATTTAACTTTTCGGTAAAAGGCAAAAGGCTGCACATCAACCCGTTGTGCCATACTTTATGTCCTTCGTAGTAATAAAACAACTCAAATAACTGTGTCAGAAACCAGGCAACGACCCATCCATATTCCAGCCCTCGACGGGGTACGGGGTATTGCCATTGCCCTGGTGATGCTGAGCCATTTTTTGCTGCTGGACTGGTGGACTGACCTGCACTGGTACACCTTCATCCAGGGCGGCTGGCTGGGCGTTGATCTGTTTTTTGTGCTGTCGGGTTTTCTTATCACGGGCATTTTGCTGGAAACAAAAGGCCAGCCCGACTACTGGAGTGGTTTCTACCGCCGCCGTTTGTTGCGCATCTTTCCGCTGTACTACACGGTGGTTATCATTACCTGGTTTGCTACATATTTCATTGAACATGAACGACCTGCGGGGTACGATTCCTTCGGCTGGTTTTTTGGATTCGCGCCCAATATCGCCATCGGCCTGAAAAACGACTGGTCGTGGCACAGCCATATTTTCAACCTCAACCACCTGTGGTCGCTGGCGGTGGAAGAACAGTTTTACATCCTGTGGCCGCTGATGGTGTACCTGCTGCCCCGGCGTTATTTGCTCGGACTGTGTGTGTTGCTGGTGTATTTCAGCACCGGACTGCGGCACATCACCGACGAATGGATGCAAACCAGCATGTCGCGGGCGAGTTATGTGTTGCCCTACTGTCGCATGGACGGACTAGCGGCGGGCAGTTTCCTGGCTATTTTTCTGCGCCTGGAACTGAACACGTACGTGCCTTTCGATAAATGGATTGCCCGCATCCTGCTGCTATGGATGGGCTACCGCATCGCCGACGCACTGTGGTTTGGCAATACGCAGTATATGGCCACGATGACGGCCCTGTTTTTTGCCTCGTTGTTGTACCTGGCGCTCAACGACGACCCCAAAGCATGGGTGCGCCGCCTGTGCGAAAACGCTTTTTTGCGGCACCTCGGCAAGTTCAGTTACGGCCTGTACATTTTCCACCAGATGTTCGAGTATTTCTGGCACGACTGGTTCCGCGATCCCTTGCTGCATGCGGGGGTGCATCCTGTGCTGGCCCAAAGCATTTATATCCTGCTGGCATTTGCCGGAACGTATGCGCTGGCGCGGCTGAGTTGGGTGGTGATCGAGCAGCCGTTTTTGAGGATGAAAAACAAACGTTAAAGGGATTTTGCCAATACCCCTTGTTACAGGATTGGAAAACAGATGCAACGGGTCTTTCCGGATTTGAATAAATCCTCTATTTCAATTTGAATCCTCACACCCCCCATCCCTGCTCTTTCAGCAGCAGCAACTGCACGCCAAACGGCGTAAAGCAATACACAAACCCTTGTTCGTGGTTTACTTCCAGCATGCGCATGCGCGGAATTTGTTTGAGTTGTTCCATGGTGTGGCCCAAATCGGATACCTGAATGGCGATGCAGCAGCCGGGCACCGTGCTTTCGCGCAGCGGGTTCAGGCCTTGTCCGTACACTTCCCATTCGCGCAGTTCGATGCGTTGTCCGCTGAGTTCCAGCAGCGTCGAGCGGCCAATGGCTTTGTCGGGCATGCCGTATTGCCGGTTGATGCGGTCGCCCGCATCTGAAATGGGCCCTTCTTCGGAAAGGATGGAAAACCCGAGCCGGGAAGTGAAAAACTGAACGGCGGCATCCAGGTCAGGAACAACGAAACTGCAATGGGACAAGCGCATGATAGAGAGTGAGAGGGTGAGAGAGGTGAGAGGGTGAGAGGGTGAGAAATGTGCAATAATAATAGATTTTTCAAATAGCGAACCGTCAACTCTACGAATTCTCACATCTCTCACTCTCTCACCCTCTCACATCTCTCACTCTCTCACATCTCTCACATCTCTCACCCTCTAAAAAAGCGCCCTTGCCGGAAACTCTTCCGACAAGGGCGCTTTTTGTGGTGGTGAACGAAGATTAAGCGTTTTCAGTTCTGAGGCCCCCGACTTTGCGTGCCACATAAATGGCGGCCAGTACCAGGGTGTAAGTGAATGTTGCGGTCATGGTTATTGTTGTCAGGTGATCGGTTATGTGTTTGTATAGACAGGGGGAAAACGATTATCCCCTGTGCTTTCGCTGCCTGATGACGTTAATTTTTTTGAAAAAAGTTTTTTGAAAGGAAATGAGGGTGTTGCAAGGGCATGATAAACAGCCAATTAGCGCCGAAATGCTATTTCTGGCATCGCTTCATTCCAGCAGAAAAACGATCAGTCGGGTTTGCCGCCTACGACGATCACGATCTCGCCTTTCACTTCTTTGGCGCCGAAATGCGCTTTCAGTTCCGACAGCGCAGCCGTTTTTACCTCCTCGTGTTTTTTGCTGAGTTCGCGCGCCACGCATGCCGGGCGCTCGGGGCCGCAGAAGGTGGCGAGTTCTTCCAGGCATTTTAGCAGGCGGTGCGGCGACTCGTACAACACAAAAGTGTGCGGCAGTTCGGCCAGGTATTTCAGGCGGGTTTGTCGGCCTTTTTTGTGTGGTAGAAACCCCTCGAAATGAAAGGTATCGCAAGGCAGTCCGCTCGATACCAGGGCCGGCACGAAAGCCGTGGCGCCCGGCAGGCACTCCACCCGCACGCCGCGGCGCTGGCAGGCGCGCGCCAGCAAAAAACCCGGATCGCTGATGCCCGGTGTGCCCGCGTCGGATACGAGGGCCATGTCGACACCCGTGGCGAGTTCGTCGACGATGCGTTCCGTCACTGCGTGCTCGTTGTGGGCATGAAACGCGCGCATGTGCGTCGTGATGCCGTAATGGTCGAGCAGGCGCCGGCTGGTGCGCGTATCCTCGGCCATGATCACCGCTACCTCTTTGAGGATGCGCAAGGCGCGCAGGGTGATGTCTTCGAGGTTGCCGATGGGCGTGGGAACGATGTAGAGCATGTTTGGTTATTGGTTATTTAAGTTGATGAGGGTTGATGAAGGTTGATGAGGGTTGATATTCATCGGCTCGATGAAGTGAAAAATGTTCCTACCCGAGCCGATGAATATCAACCCTCATCAACCTTCATCAACCCTCATCAACTCAAATAACAGATAACTAAACGGGCTTCAGCACGTAGTGGTATGTTTCCATAATCAGATTCGCCAGCAACTTCTGGCAGGCGGTTTCCACCTTTTCGCGGGCTTCGGTTTCGCCGGCCGCTTCGAGCGTCATGCTCACGTGGCGGCCGATGCGCACGTCGGCAATGCCCGAGAGGTGGAGGTGTTTCATGTTGTTGACCACCGCTTTGCCCTGTGGGTCGAGCAGTTCGCGATGCGGCATGATGTCGATTTCAGCGATAAATTTCATGTGTATGGGTTGGGAGGGTTGATAAAGGTTGATGAGGGTTGATGAGGGTTGATAGGGGTTGAGGAGTTGAGGAGTTGAGGGGTTGAGGAGTTGAGATAAGGCCGCTCAAATAGTGAGGCGCCCGATATTAAGCGAACATCTTCCAATTTTTTCGAGTGTCTTTATCTCAACCCCTCAACCCCTCAACCCCTCAACTCCTCAACCCCTCAACTCCTCAACCCTCATCAACCTTCATAAACCCCACAGATGCAACAATATAAATCAAAATAATCAAAGACAATGCGAGGGCTTTCAGCAATACAAACAGCACAATAAACAGGGCAAGAAAAGCCAGGTTGAACAGGTTGCTGCGCAGGTCGAAGCCTTTAATTTTCATGCCGAACATCGGTATTTCGCTGTTGAGCAGGAAAGAAAGCGCGCCTACCAACGTGTACAAAAGCCAGGGCTGCTGGATGATTTTTGCCAAACCAAAATAGTCGTAATGCACCGTCAGCGCCAGCCCGAGCACAAAAACCGTGCAGGCAGGCGTACTCAATCCGATAAAATAAGTGGTCTGGCGCGTATCCAGGTTAAAACGGCCCAGCCGCAAACCCGATGCTGCCGAAAGGATAAAGGCCGGAAGCGCTGCAATACATACCGAAAAGGCATGTCCCGGCACGACCGACTCGGCGCCGCAGGTAGAAAATTTCAGCAACTGATACAACATTGCCCCCGGTACCACCCCGAAACTCACCACATCCGCCAGCGAATCCAGTTCCTTGCCCAGCGGCGACGCCACTTTGAGCGCGCGTGCAGCCATGCCATCCGCATAATCGCACAGGAAAGAGCCCAGGGTAAACAGGGCTGCCGTCACCGGATCGTAAGCCAGGGTGAACAGCAGGGCGCAGCACCCGAAAAACAGGTTGGCAAGCGTTAGCAGGTTGGGAATGTGTTTCATAGGAAGGTGGCGGTGGCCGCCGCAAAAGTAATATTTTCGCCCGGAATGGCATTTTTCAAAATAACTTATCCTTTGGACGAACCCTGGCCACGAAAAAGCGATTTTTATGCGTTGAAATTGTTCTTTTGCAGGCATGAATCGGGATTATGGGTATGAATACCGCAACTTGTTCGTTTAGTATTAAAAAACACATACTCTACGCTTTGTGTTTCTTGGGACGACAGGCCGAAAAATCCTTTTTATCCGCCGCTCATCCCTATCATCCGTTATCCTATCCTGCCAAAAGGAGTACATCACCTGGCTCAACCCCATTTTTTTAAGAAAACTTTGACACTGTAACCAACCAACAATTCACCTCTTTTTTGCGTCTAACCATATGCCTCTACGCTCCTGAAAATTCGAAACGCAACATCATCATGAGAAAACAACCACTCCTTTTACTCGTCCTCTTGCTGGCTGCTGTGGCTGCATGGGCCCAGCCCTCCAACGACGAGTGTTCCAATCCGATTTTTATACCCAATGTGCTGAACTTTTGCAGCGCAAACGGGCAATTTACCAATGTAGACGCCACTCCATCGTCGTACGGGCCTGCCACCTGTTTTGGTGCTACCACCCAGCGCGATGTGTGGTTTGCTTTTACAGCTCAGGCCACCGATGTGACCATCACCGTGCGTGGCGCCACCCCACAAGCCCCCGGTGGCACGCTGCAAAACCCGCAATTAGCGCTGTACTTCGGCACTTGCGGCGGCACCATCAACCAACTGGAGTGTCAGAGCGGCGTGCAAAATATCGTGCAGGGGTACCAGGGCGGACTGTTTGTCGGCTCTACTTATCTGATACGTGTACAGGGCGCAGCCGGGAAAATGGGCACCTTCCAGTTGTGTATCAACAACTACAACCCGCCGGTGGAGCCAACTTCCGACTGTCCCGACGCTTCTATTTTGTGCGATAAATCGTCATTTGTAGTGCAAAATATCGTCGGTGCCGGTAACAACACATCCGAACTGACCGATGCCCTGTGCTTTTCCAACGGCGCGCCCGGTAACTTCGAAACCAATTCCACCTGGTTTGTCTGGACCTGCTCCCAATCCGGAACGCTGGAATTTACCCTCTCGCCCCTGAACGTGAGCGACGACCTCGACTTCGCCCTGTATCGCCTGCCCAACGGCATCGGCAACTGTGCGGGCAAACAACTTGTGCGATGTATGGCCTCCGGTGACAACACCTATCCAAGCCCCTGTATGGGGCCAACCGGCCTGCAAGCGGGCGACCCCGACGTCAGCGAAGACGCGGGCTGCACCAACCCCGGCGACGATGCCTGGCTGGCTCCCTTCGATATGGTACAGGGAGAGTCATATGCCCTTTGTGTGAACAATTTTACGGCTACGGGAAACGGGTTTAGTATCGATTTTGGCGGCTCAGGGCAATTTCTGGGCCCGGAAGTAGCATTTACCACCGATCCGCCGGCCGTTTGCCTGGGTACGGCAGTACAAGTCACCGACGCTTCTACTTTCGCATTGGGGTCTATTACTTCCTGGAAATGGAGTTTTGGCGCCGATGCGGTGCCGCAAACAGCCATTGGCCCCGGCCCTCATACGGTACAATTCAATACGCCCGGTCTTCGGCCCGTAGTATTGACCCTCGAAACCGACCTCGGATGCAAACTCACCGATATTCAAACGGTCAATATTTTCCCCGATGTGGATGTGGATACACTCATTGCAGCGCCCGACTGCAACGGCACCGCCAATGGAACGATTACAATTAACAACATTACCAGCGGAACGCCGCCGTATCTGTTCAGTTGGAACGGCGGCCCGTTTGGTAATACGCCCAGCCTCAGCGGCCTCGGGGTCGGCGTATACACGCTGAAAATCCGCGACTCCAACAACTGCGAAACCGATTTGTCGATCGATGTAAAAGAAAGGGTGCTAACGGCAGAGGCAGTGGTGGACAAGCCACTTTGTTTCGGCGACGACAACGGGGTGATTACCATGAATGTCACCAATGGCGTGCAGCCTATTCAGTTTGACTTTGGAAATGGTTTTATCAATCAAAATTTCCAGGGGGGATATGCTGCGGGCAATTACACCATTCAGGCCATCGACGATGTGCTGTGCAAAGGAACATTTGAAGTGGAAGTGACAGACAATCCACCCCTGCAACTGGCCATGGACACCACCGATATTTCCTGCTTCAGTGCCAACGACGGCATGGGGCTGGCTACACCCACCGGCGGTGTGGGCAACTACACTTACTCCTGGTCGGACGGACAAACGACCATGAAAGCCAATAACCTCCCACCCGGCTTCTACTCCGTCACCGTAACAGACGGAAACGGCTGCAACATCGTGGGCAGCATATTTGTGGTCGAACCGGCCGATGTAGCCGTTGATGTGCTCGATGTGCTCGATCTGATTTGCAACAGTGAACCCACCGGCGAAATACGTGTGGAGGGCATCGGCGGCCGACAACCGTATATGTTTAGTGCCGACGGGGTGAATTTTGTGTCATCTGATACCCTGCGCAACCTGCCTGCCGGCGATTACTGGGTAAAAATCAAAGACGGCGGTGGGTGTATCGACTCCGTTTTTGCCACTGTTGTACAACCTCCGCCCTTGATCGTAGCCGCCGAACCCGGCGATACTACCCTCGACCTCGGATTTACGGTGCATGTGGCCACTACGACCAGTCCGGCAGGCCGACCGGTTACCTACGCCTGGTCGCCGGGCCTGGGTGTGGACGATGTGACGATTGCGGAGCCAACCATCACGGCCATTTCCAATCAGATTTATACGATTACCATTACCGACCAGGACGGTTGTACCGCTGTCGACGATGTGCAAATCATTGTGAACCGCAACCGACCCATGTATTTCCCTAATGTTTTCGGGCCGGAAAAAAATTATCCCAACAACTTTTTTACTGGTTTTGGTGGCCCGGCAGCCGAAGCCATTACCTTGCTGCGCGTGTACGACCGCTGGGGAACCTTGGTGTATGAAACCCGCGCCAATCCGCTGAACGACCCCGATAAAGGCTGGGACGGGATGTATAAAGGAGAGCCTGTTCAAGGGGTTTTTACCTTCTATGCATTCGTAAAGTTTATCGACGGCGAAGAGTTGCAGTATGAAGGGGATATTACGGTGGTTCGATGAGTTTTGGAGTTATGAGTTATGAAGTTATGAGTTATGAGTTATACACACATTACTTTTGGCATTTTCATTAGAGAAGCCAGAAGCAATGTGTGTATAACTCATAACTCATAACTCATAACTTCATAACTCATAACTCATAATTCAACTTGTGTCTTACAAAAACATCCGGCTGCATCCAGTTCTGCGTATCATCTATTTTTTCCTGCGTGTATATGCATGGGTGGGCACACGTGTATTTTACCGACGTCGAACCGTGTTGGGGGCCGAACACCTGCGCTTTGACGGCCCGGCTATTGTCATCAGCAACCATCCCAGCACTTTGATGGATGTGTTGAATGTGGGCATTCCCATCCGGCAGGAGATGTTTTTTCTGGCAAATTATGGATTGTTCAAACACCCTGTCAGCAACTGGCTGCTGACACGCCTGTTTTGCATCCCTGTAAAACGCCGGGAAGATGTAGCGGAAGGAGAAGACCGCAACAATGATGCTGCCTTCGAAGCATCGTTTCAGCACCTGGAGGCGAGTGGAATATTGTATATCGCTGCCGAGGGGGTGAGTTGGATGAACCGCTGGGTACGTCCGTTCAAAACCGGAACAGCCCGCATTGCCTTCAGTGTGGAGCAAAGGAATGCCTGGAACCTGGATATGAAAATCATACCTGTGGGCCTGTCATATAATACGCCCAATCTGTTTCGCAGCGATCTCGTCGTGCATTTTGGCGCTCCGGTGAAGGTAGGGGAGTGGCGGCAGGCCTGGCAGCAGGATCCCGAAAAAGCGGTAGATGATTTTACCAGCCACCTCGAACAGACCGTTCGCTCCCTGACCATCGATACACGGGATGAAACAGGCGAACGCGTTGTGGGCCATTGGGAAGAAATGTTGCAACATAGTGCTCCTGTTTCTGCCGAAGCGGCATTTCACCGAAGCCAAAATATAGTAGCGCAACACATAGATAATCAGCAACTTGTTGAAAAAACAGAGTCCTATTTTTCCCGACTCGCAAAAGCCGGAGCGAACGATCTGGGCGTCCAGATGGCCTTCACAGGTATAAAAACCGGACAAATGTTGATGCTGATGCTGGGCCTCCCTTTTTTCATAGCAGGCTGGATATTTTGGGTTATTCCCTGCTTCTTGCCCTGGTGGCTGGCCAAAAAAATGAAATTATATATCGGTTACGACTCCAACGTAAAGGTGCTGGCAGGCTCCTTCACATTTGGCATAGCCCTGTGGTGGGCGCCCTGGATAGTGGGGATGCATAACCAGTGGTCGGCCGCACTCGTTATCCTTGCTTGTATTGCATTGGGGTATTTTGTGGAGCAATATCAGGATGTTTGGAAAAAGTGGCAATCGTATCGCCGTTTCAGGAATTTGCCTGTCGTGGAGCAGCAGGCGTTGCAGGCACAACGCGCCGAAATTATTCAGAAACTGTTTTAAAACCCCTGACAAGTCTTTGCGGCCGGCGAGGGGTATTAAAACAGTTTCTCAGTCCTTGTCGGTGTCGGGAGACACCTGAATTTACAGGGCCGGTAGTTCTATGGTAAAGGTAGTACCCTTGCCAGGCTCGCTATCCAGCGTTATGGTTCCGCCGTGTTGCAGAATAACATTGGACACATAACTGAGTCCCAATCCATGGCCGCTGTTGTACATACCTTTTTCAACAGGCACCCGGTAAAACTTTTCAAAAACCTTTTGCTGGTGCTCAAAAGCAATACCTACGCCATTGTCGCTGATTTTGAGCACAATCATTTTTTCTTTCCGGCTCAATTCCAGCCTGATTCGGGGCGCGCGTTGCACATATTTCAGGGAATTATCGAGCAGGTTGAACACAATACTGGTAAGGTGAATCCGGTCGCCACGCAACAGGAATGCTTCCTGTTGTTCGGGCTGTAGTGTAATAATGGCCTGTTTGCGTTCGGCGCGCAAGCGATTGGCCATCAATACCTGCTGTACGATTTGGTACATGTCGAGCGGCTCCGGATACAGGGCAGGTTCCCGGTCTTCAAACATGGAGAGCCGCAACACCCGATCGACGAGCAGGTTGAGGCGTTCGAGTTCCAGTTTGGATACCTGCAGCAATTCGGTCGACTGCCGGGCAGGATCGTCGTCGGTCGACATGGCCTCCAGCGCAATGCTGATGGTAGCAATCGGGCTGCGCAGTTCGTGCGACATGCTGCTGATAAAGTCATTTTTGAGTTTCCCTAGTTGGTATTCCTGCCGGAGGTTGCGCAGCAGCATCCCGAAGGAAATCACAATTACGCCCATCAGCAGGAGAGCCACCAGGATGTAGGGCACCATTTCACCCGACCAGTAGTCGGTTTCGCCATACACAGATCCGTACAGTTCCGTCCACACCGTGTACAACCAGTAGATCAGAAAAATACCTAGCAGCGCGAGGCTGGTGATGATAAACCAGAGCGGACGGTATTGCCGGCGGATGCGCATAAAATTTGTGTTTGCGGGGTTAAAAATAGGCGATTTGTGTGAATTTAACACAAATTCTCCCGCTCGATTGTCTTGGAGCGAAAAGTGCGCCAAATTGAAAAAATTGTGCTTGAGGGCGCAAACGATTGCGGGATTTTCACCTTTGCGCATATTCTTGTATGTCAAATTTTTACAGTAAAATATTTTATATAAACAAAAGTTGACAGAATCTATCTTGGTTTTCAAGAAGTGTATACTTTCGCCTGTGAAAATTGAGTGAAGCATTCTACTGATGCAACAGTTATTCAACATTTTTGAAGTTACACAGTCGAACGTCGATTACAGACTGGCACACCCAGAACCTTTGTGCCGACACGATTATGAGGAGATTCTGGTAGGCACCAACGGTCAGTTGGATCATTACATTGACTTTCGAATCGAGCGCTCTGTGGCGCCGTCGGTGGTGTTCATACCGATGGGCAAGATACATTACACGCAGCCCAGCAAGGATGCCAGGGGCTGGGTAATTCAGTACAAAAGCGAGTTTGCACCCGGCACGCCGTTCAGTACGTTTTCCAAATTCCTGGAAACGTCCTGCTACCCGTTTTCAACGCCCGAAACCATCGAACGGATGACGGGCCTTTGCCAGATGATGAACCGGGAATACCAGATGGCTTCCCCGGATTACCTGGTGATACGTCACTTGTTGTGTGCGTTGATTGCGATGATCGACTCCGAACGAAAGAAAAATTTGCCGGCTGTGCCCGAGGCCAAAAGCACGCAGGTAATGCTGTTCAATAATTTTTTGAAGATACTGGAAGCCAATTTTCGCAGTGCTGCTGGCTGCAAGACGTATGCCGAGAAACTGAATATCTCCGTTCGTCACCTCAACAATGTGTGCCATGCCATGTTCGGGAAAAGCGTTTCGGAAATCATTGAAACGCGTAAGTTGCTGGAAGCCAGGCAATTATTGATAGGTACTTCCCGTACCGTTTCTGAAATAGGATTCGACCTGGGGTACAATGAGAAGTCTTACTTCACAAGGGTATTTCATAAAAAAACGGGGCTTACCCCGACCGAGTTCAGGACGGCTGCAAAAAGCCTTACTTCCTAAAAGTACCACGATTTATCTGAAAAGTGTTACCCCTTGCTAGGCCTCAGAATCCACTTTTGCCCCATAATAAATTCGCTGTCATTGCGTAGTTTGACAAAATTATAATTGTATCAAAACAAGCGTATTTTGGTATAATTTGGTTTTTTAAAAGTCTGTTTTCCGGAGTGCTGCCATTTCGAATCGGCAATGAAACAAAGAGATGCAAGGAATGAAGATGTAAATGTTGCCTGCTGTTCAGGCCCACCACACTGAACAGTTGAGGCAGTAACTCCGCTATTTTGAATGATATTACAGCCACTTGTTGCCTGCTGATTGGGACCAAGTTTTAAAAATCCTTGAAATGGGTCTTCTTGCGACACCCTGTTTCAGGGTTTTCGGTGCAGTACTACTTATGAGCTCCCCAAAAGCCATCCGTTCCATGACGGATATTCAAATGGCTTCATTCAACTCACTATAGAACTAATACTTTATTCAAATTCATTCAAATTTCATTCGCATGAAGGAAAAACAACTTACCAATCGATTCATCACCCCCCCTGATCGTCACAGATTTTGGGGAGGGCTGATGGTCATGATTTTGCTGTTTTTGACCACTTCGGTCTTTGCGCAAAAGCAAATCAGCGGTAAAATTACCGACGAGAACGGCAATGGCCTGCCTGGCGTAACAGTGTCTGTAAAAGGCACTTCCACGGGTACCACAACCGACATCGACGGCAATTACAAACTGTCAGTACCTGCTGGCTCCACGATCAGCATTTCGTACACAGGTTACGAAGGAAAAAATGTGGTAGTGGGAGAAGGCGGCACGTTCGACCTGGCCCTCCAGCCCAACGAAACGCTCATCACAGAGCTGGTTGTAACGGGTTACACCGTTGATACGCGCAAGCAAACCACTGGTTCTGTTTCCACGGTGAAAACCCGCGACCTGACCGCCGTACCATCCGGTAACGTCGAGCAGCAGTTGCAGGGCCGTGTAGCCGGCGTAACGGTTATCACCAACGGTCAGCCAGGTACCTCCAGTATCGTGCGTGTACGTGGTTTCAACGCATTCGGTGGCAACGAACCGCTCTTTATCGTAGACGGTTTGCCGACGTACAACGTTGACTTCCTGTCTCCGGACGATATCGAGTCGACTACCGTACTGAAAGATGCTGCTGCTGCTTCTATCTACGGTGCGCGTGCTGCCAGTGGTGTAATCGTATTCACCACCAAACGCGGTACAAAAAAACCACAACCGCTGACCATTTCTTACGACGGTTCCGTTGGTTTCACTACGCCTGGTAAAGGTCAGGAAATGCTAAACCCACAGGAATTGGCCGACTGGACCTGGAATGCCCTGCGCAACACCGGCCAGACGCCCAGCCACCCGCAATACGGTTCCGGTGCAACACCGGTTCTGCCCGACTACATCAACGTAGGTGGTGCAGCAGGTGTAATCGGCAATGTTGACCTGAATGCAGAACGCGCCAAGTACAACATCGACCCGACTGTAGGCCCGGTTTATCAAGTGGTAAGAGCCAACAAGGCTGGTACTGACTGGTACGGTGCTATTACGGACAATGCTCCTATGACGCGCCACTCGCTGGGTTTCACCGCTTCTACGGATCGTATGCGTTTCTATTCGAGCGTCAACATCCAGCACATCGATGGTATCCTGCTCAACAACTCTTTCGACCGTCATACCTTCCGTATCAACTCGGAATTTGACCTCAGCAAACGCATCCGCGTAGGTGAAAACCTGCAGATCCTCTACCGTCGCGTACTGGGCCAGGGCGGTGGCAACAACGGCGCCGGTGTTCCGGGCGACGAAAATGCCATCCTGAGCGCTTTCCGTATGCCTTCGATCATTCCAGTCTATGACGAATTCGGTGGCTACGCTGGTACGGCTGCAAAAGGTTTCAACAACCCGCGCAACCCGGTTGCCGAGCGCGATGGCATCGCCAACAACCGCGGTTTCGGCTACGGTACCCTGGGTAACTTCTACCTGGAGATCGATCCGATCAAAAACCTGACTATCCGCAGCAGCATCGGTGGTTTTGCCAGCGCTTCCGCTTACAAATTCTACAATCGCCTGCAATACGAAAACTCAGAGAACAACGCCAGTTTCTCGTATGGTGAAGGTAATTCCTATTTTGTAAACTGGACGTTCACGAACACGGCTGCCTATAAAGCACAATTTGGCGAGTCTTCGCTCGACCTGCTGGCAGGTATCGAAGCCATCAACAGCGGCAACGGTCGCTCTACGGATGCTTCCGGTCTGAACCCGTTCTCTACCGATCCTAACTACATCAACCTGACCACGGTTTCCAACCGCCAGGTAAGTTCGAGCTACATCACCCTGCCGCACTTCTTCTCGGTGTTCGGTCGTGTGAACTACGGCTTCCGCGACAAATACTACGTGACTGGTGTGCTGCGTCGTGACGGTTCTTCCGTATTCGGCGAAACCAACCGCTACGGTGTATTCCCTGCTGTTTCTGCTGCATGGCGTATCTCTGCAGAGCCGTTTATGGAAGGTGTTACTTTCCTCGACGACCTGAAACTGCGTGGTGGCTGGGGTCAGATGGGTAACTCCAATATCAGCAGCCTCAACCAGTTCAGCCTCTTCGGTGGCAACGTGAACGATTCTTACTACGACATCAACGGTAGCAACACCAGCACAGTAGAAGGCTTCTACAAAAGCCGTATCGGTAACCCGGATGCAAAATGGGAAACTTCCGAAACGAGTAACTTTGGTTTCGACGCTTTGCTGGGTAATGGCAAATGGGACGTGATCCTCGACCTGTGGCGCAAAAAAACCAAAGACCTGCTGTACACTGTACCGCTGCCGCAGGTAATTGGCAACTACGCTGCTTCTCCTGCTGTGAACATCGCCAGCATGCTCAACGAAGGTATCGACCTGCAAATCGTGAACAAAGGCCGTTTCAGTGCCAACTCGAAATACGAACTGACGCTGACAGGTGGCTGGCTGCGCAATGAAATCACTTCGCTGGCGCCTGGTATCGACTACTTCGATAACTCTCCGCCAACCAACCGCCTCAGCTCGCCTCCGATCCGCAACCAGATAGGTTACTCCATTTCTTCTTTCTATGGCTATCAGGTAGTGGGTCTGTTCAAAGACCAGGCTGAAGTAGATGCCGCTCCTGATCAGGACGGCGCCGGCCCAGGTCGCTTCCGCTACGCCGACTTGAACGGCTACAATGCTGAAGGTAAACTGACAGGTGCACCGGATGGCAAAATTGACGCTGCCGACCGTACGTACCTGGGTAGCCCGGTACCGAAATTCATGGGCGGTGTAAACCTGAAAGTTACTTTTGGTAACTTCGACGTGGAAACCTATATCTACACTTCACTGGGTAACAAGGTATTCAATATGTCGAAATGGTACACCGACTTCTACCCGTCCTTCACCGGTGCTGCTGTCAGCGCTCGCGTAAAAGACTCGTGGACAACGGCCAACACCGGCGCAGAAACACCGATCTTCGAAAACGTTTCCAACTTCAGCACCAACACGCAAGCCAACTCTTTCTATGTAGAAGATGGTTCGTATGCTCGCATGCAAAACCTGGCTTTCGGATACACGGTGCCTTCCAGCGCATTGAGCAAACTGAAAATGAAGCGCCTGCGCCTGTATGTGTCGACCAACAACGTATTCACCATCTCCAAATACCAGGGCCTCGACCCTGCTGTAGGTGGCGCTGCTGATACTACCTTCGGTATCGACATTGGTAACTACCCAGTAACACGCAGCTTCATGTTTGGTGTGAGCGCCGGGTTCTAAATCTTTTAGAAATTGATTTTTCAAAAGTTAATACAACATGAAAAAAACTATCAATAACAAAATTCTGATTGCCCTCAATATTATTTTGGTGGGAAATCTGATACTGGTTGCCTGCAAAAAGGAATTTTTGCAAATTCAGCCGACCGGCCAGTTGACAGAAGAAGTTCTGTCTTCGAAAAAAGGCCTGGAGGGGCTCCTGATCGGCGCTTACGGTATGCTCGGTGGCCGAGGCAACTACTTCGGTGGCGCTTCCAACTGGACAAACGGTAGTATCCAGGGTGGCGATGCCAACAAGGGTACCAATGCCGGTGACTTCAACGACATCAACCCGATCCAGCGTTTCGAAACGACTCCTACCTCTCGTGTAGTTGCCGACCGCTGGGGCCCACTGTATGAAGGTATCAGCCGTTGCAACGCTACGTTGCGTATTCTCGGTACATCTACAGACGCTACACTGACAGATGCTGACAAGAAGCGTATCTCTGCCGAGGCTCGTTTTCTGCGCGGTCACTACTACTTCGAACTGAAAAAATCGTACAACAACGTTCCTTATGTGGACGAATCGCTTTCTTCTGACGAAGCCGTAAAAGTGCCCAACACTGCTGATATCTGGCCGAATATCGAAGCCGACTTCCAGTATGCCTTCGACAACCTGCCTGAAACACAGTCCGCTGCAGGCCGTGCCAACAAATGGGCTGCTGCTGCTTACCTGGGTAAAACATACCTGTACGAGAAAAAGTACCAGGATGCGAAAAACATGTTCAATCAGGTGATTTCCAGCGGAAAAACCGCCAGTGGCGCCGCCTATGGCCTGATGGACAACTACGCACAACTGTTCAACGCCGAGTTTGACAACAACAAAGAGTCGATCTTCGCTGTACAGGCAGCAGCCAATACGGGTAGCACGAACAATGCCAACCCTGATTTCGTACTCAACTTCCCGTACAACACCGGCCCTGCCGGCCCGGGTAACTGCTGCGGATTCTTCCAGCCAAGTTTCGAACTGGTAAACTCTTTCCGTACAGACGCCAACGGTCTGCCTTTGCTCGATGGCTCGTACAACAACGCAGCCAATGAGGTGAAGACCGACCAGGGGCTTCTGTCCAGCGCTGCATTCACACCAGATGCAGGTAACCTCGACCCACGCCTCGACCACTCTGTAGGCCGTCGTGGTATTCCATACCTCGATTGGGGTGCGTTCCCAGGCTACGACTGGATTCGCGACCAGGCTTATGCAGGCCCATATGCGCCTAAAAAATACATCTACTACAAATCTCAGGAAGGTACGTTGACCGACGGTAGTTCCTGGACGCGTGGTTATGGCGCTATGAACTACGTCATCATTCGTTTCGCCGACGTACTGCTGATGCAGGCCGAATGCGAAATCGAACTGGGCAACCTGGAAGCAGCACGCGCACTGGTAAATCAGGTGCGTGCCCGCGCAGCCAATCCGGCTACATGGGTGAAAGACAGTGGTGGCGCCAATGCAGCCAACTATGTGATCGGCCTCTACAACACACCATGGACCAGCGCTGACGCTGCCCGCTCCGCCGTACGTTTCGAGCGCAAGCTCGAACTGTCGGGTGAGGGCCACCGCTTCTTCGACCTGGTTCGCTGGGGTATCGCCGACGCTACACTGGATGCATACCTGCAGTATGAAGGTAGCAAACTGCCGGTTGCACTTGGTGGTTCGTCCTTCACAGCCAACAAAAACGAGTACTACCCAATTCCGCAGACACAGATCGACCGTCAGGGCGCAGATGTGCTGCACCAGAACCCGGGTTACTAAGTCGGTGAATGGTACCCATTTAGAGTTATATTCTCCGAATGGACAGTACCAGACGCCTGATATTTAAAAGACAGGTTGATGGAGTCCCGGAAACGGCTTCATCAACCTGCTTTTTTTAAGCGCGTGTTAAGCAGTTTTTTCAGAACATTGCGCGACCATGATGATTACCCTCTATGAAATGTAACAACTCTTATTTCTGGCTTCTTCTACTCGCTGCTGCAGCATTTATTGGCGGCTGCACCCACCAACCCGATACCCTTTTCCAACTGCTGGACAGTAAAAAGACGGGAATCGAATTTAACAATGACATTACGGAATACGATTCGCTCAATATCCTCAACTCCGAATTTATCTACAACGGCGGCGGCGTAGCCATCGGCGACCTGAACGGAGACGGACTACAAGACCTGTATTTCTCCGGCAATCAGGTGGAAAACAAGTTGTACCTCAACAAAGGCAACCTGCAATTTGAGGACGTGACCGAGCGTGCCCTCGCCCAAAAACGCCCCGGACAATGGTCGGCCGGCGTTAGTTTTGTCGACCTCAACCGCGACGGCAAACTGGACATTTATGTGTGCAACACCTTTGTAAAAGACCCTGAAAAACGCGCCAACCTGCTCTTCGTCAACCAGGGCAACGATGCCAACGGCATCCCGCAGTTTGAAGAACTGGCTGCCGCTTATGGTATTGCCGACACCACCCATTCGGCCAACGCCCAGTTTTTTGACTGCGACAATGACGGCGACCTCGATTTGTTTCTGGCCGTCAATTTCATGGACAAACCCAATCCCAATCAGTACTTTCAAAAAGCCACCGACGGTTCTTCTCCCAATCGCGATCGCCTGTATCGCAACGACTGGGTAGCAAAAGTAGGCCATCCTGTTTTTACCGATATTTCCCTTGAAGCCGGCCTTAAATGGGACGGCTACAGCCACAGTTCGCTGGTGAGCGATTTCAACGAAGACGGCTGGCCTGATATTTATGTGGCCAACGACTACGTGACCAATGACCTCGTTTACCTGCGTGATTCTGCCACCTCAGCCTATACCAACCAGATTGCCCGTATTTTCAAACACCAGGCCGCCTCGGCCATGGGCAGCGATGTGGCCGACATCAACAACGACGGCCGCCTCGATCTCTTCACCACAGAGATGCTGCCCTACCACAACAAACGCAAAAAACTGTTTCTCAACGCCAACAACTACTCCACTTACATCAACAACGAGGTGTATGGATACGAATACCAGTTTGGCAGAAATACCTTGCAGATCAATCAGGGAATCGATGCGCAAAGCGGCCTGCCCGTATTCAGTGATGTGGCTTTTCTGACCAATACCCAGGAAACGGAATGGAGTTGGACGCCGCTGATGGCCGACTTCGACAACGATGGCAACCGCGATATTTTTGTCACCAACGGCTTTCCCCGCGACGTCACCGACCACGATTTTAACAACTACCGCAGTACGGTCAGTTACCTGCTTCCTCCCATGGAAATGCAACAGGCCATCCCGCAGGTGAAAGTGCCCAAATTTGTATTTCACAACGATGGCGACCTGCATTTTACCGATTTTTCCAAAAAATGGGGCGTCGACGTGCCCGCCTTCTCCAACGGCGCGGCCTGCGGCGACCTCGACAACGACGGCGACCTCGATCTGGTGGTCAACAACATCGACGACAAAGCCTTCGTGTTTAAAAATACCCAAAACGACGGCCCGCAAAAACCCAATTACCTGCGCCTGAAAATTGTAGGCGAGGATACCAATCCTGATGCTTTCGGCACCGAAATTACCGCATACTTCGATGGGAAAGCACAAAAAGGGCAACTGCTGTCGGCACGCGGCTATATGTCGGCTTCTGAAAATTTCTTTCACCTCGGTCTGGGCAATACCACCAAAGTCGACTCTGTGGTGTTGCGCTGGCGCGGTCTACGGACGGCTACTGTCAAAGACCTGCCCATCAATCAAACGGTGACGCTTCGCCTCGCTGAATTGCCGGTTCGTTTTGCCAAAAATGCGGCCGGTGCGGCCGGACTGTTCAGAGCGCCCGATCCCGCTTCACTCGGGCTGGCTTTCATGCACCGCGATTCCGATTATATCGATTTCAACTATCAGGTCACTTTGCCGCATAAATACTCCGAATACGGCCCCGGCATTTCCATCGGCGATGCCAATGGCGACGGCCTCGATGATGTGTACCTCAGCGGCAGCGCCCGCGAACCCGGCACCTGGCTGCTGCAAACGGCGCAAGGGCGTTTTACCCGCAAAGATGTGGCTTACAAAACCGACCCGCACCGCAACGAGGAAGAACTGGGCACGCTCTTGTTCGACGCCGACGGCGATGGCGACAACGACCTGTACCTGGTGCACGGAGGAAATCAGGAAGCCGCCAACGCGCCCGGTTATCAGGACGTGTTGTGTGTGAACGACGGCAAAGGCAATTTCTCTATCGCTTCGGGCGCATTGCCCCAGGAAACTTCCTGCGGCCAGGCCGTAAAAGCCGCCGATTTCGATGGCGACGGCGACCTGGATCTGTTTGTAGGCGGGCGCGTGCTGCCGCGTTCGTTCCCGAAACCCGACCGCAGTTTTATCCTGCGAAACGATTCAAAAGGCAAGGACTCGCCCTTGTTTACCGATGTGACCGAGCAGGTTTGTCCCGAACTGGCCACCATCGGGCTTGTAAGCGACGCACTTTGGACAGATTTCAACAACGACGGCCGCCCCGATCTGCTGGTGGCCGGAGAGTGGATGCCACTCACGTTTTTCCAGAATGAGGGTGGAAAACTTAAAAACATTACCCCGGAAACAGGCATAGCCGATCAAACCGGCTGGTGGACGAGCCTCGCTGCCGCCGATTTCGACAACGACGGCGATGTAGATTACGTAGCCGGAAATTTTGGTGAAAATGTGTATTTCCGATGCCAGGCAGGCGAACCGCTGTCGATTTATGCCAAAGATTTCGACGGCAACGGATTTTACGACCCTTTCATTTCCTGCTTCTGGCCCGACTCCGCCGGCAATCGCCATGAATACCTGTACCACAACCGCGACGATATTCTGAAGCAACTCATCAAAATTCGCAAGCGTTTCAATACCTATGGCGCCTTGGGCGAAGCCACGGTGCAAGACATTTTCAAGCCCCAAGACCTGAAAGATGCGCAGATTATGCGTGTCAACCGCATGTCCAGCAGTTTTGTGGAAAACCTTGGCGGCGGGAAATTCAAGATAAGCAGCCTGCCCGTCGCCGCACAAATAGCGCCCTTGCAAGGTATGCTGCCGTATGACGTCGACCACGACGGACTGCTCGACCTGCTGCTGGTTGGCAACGACTACGGCATGGAATTGCAACAAGGCCGCGCCGATGCTTTCTTTGGATTAGTGCTAAAAAACCTGGGTCAGAATCGTTTTCGGGCGCTCGATCTGGAGGAAAGCCGCTTTTATGTGCCCTATAATGCCCGCGCATTGGCGCGACTTACGCTTGGTAGCGGTCAGGAACTTGTGCTGGCCACGCAACATCGTGGCCCGCTGAAAGTGTTTGCGCCCGCTACAAATGAAGGGAAGGCTGTTCGCCTGAAACCCAACGAAGCCAAAGCCCTTGTAATCCTGAAAAACGGACAGAAACGGTCGCAGGAACTCTACTGGGGCAGTACCTTTTTGTCGCAGGATTCCCGCAGCCTGCCCATGGATAAACAGGTGGATTCTGTGGAAATTTTTGATGCCAAAGGCAAACAAACACGCGTTATTGCAGGGTTTTAGACCTCACCCCCCGGCCCCCTCTCCGTTGGAGAGGGGGCCGGGGGGTGAGGTCCAAAACACCAAAACACCAAAACACAATCATAAACAATCCTCCCGCATGCCATACACCGCACACGCCGCCCGCTACGATCAAATGGAATACCGCCGCTGTGGAAAAAGCGGTCTGAAACTGTCTGCCCTTTCGCTGGGGCTGTGGCACAATTTCGGCCATGTAGATGTGCTGGAAAACTGTCGGGCCATTCTGCGCCTGGCCTTCGACAGTGGCATTACGCATTTTGACCTTGCCAACAACTACGGCCCGCCGCCGGGCTCGGCAGAGGAAAATTTCGGGCGACTGCTGAAACAGGATTTTACGCCTTACCGAGACGAACTCATCATTTCCACCAAAGCCGGCTACCACATGTGGCCCGGCCCGTACGGAGAGTGGGGCTCGAAAAAATACCTGGTGTCGAGCCTCGATCAGAGTCTGCAACGCATGGGCCTCGACTACGTGGATATTTTTTACCACCACCGCCCCGATCCCGATACACCGTTGGAAGAAACCATGGCGACGCTCGACCTGATGGTGCGGCAAGGCAAGGCGCTGTACGTAGGTATTTCCAACTACCCGGCCGATGCAACGGCACGCGCCTGCGCTATCCTGAAACAACTGGGTACGCCTTGCCTCATTCACCAGCCGAAATACTCCATGTTCGAGCGCTGGGTGGAAGGCGGACTGCTTCAGGTGCTGGAACAGGAAGGCGTCGGTTGTATTCCCTTTTCACCGCTGGCGCAAGGTCTGCTCACAGACCGTTATCTGAAAGGCATCCCCGAAGATTCCCGTGCCCACAAGCCACACGGTTTTTTGCAGGAAAATGCCCTTACGGAAGATCGACTGAACCAGATTCGCGCCCTGCATTCCATCGCATTCGGCCGCGGACAGTCGCTGGCGCAAATGGCGCTGGCCTGGCTGCTGAAAGACCCACGTGTAACTTCCGTGCTCATTGGGGCCAGTCGCCCCGAGCAATTGGCCGATTCCTTGCAGTGTTTGAAAAGCCCGCAGTTTTCGGAAAAGGAGTTGAGGACGATTGAGACGATATTGAGGGGGTAAATGACTCCCAAAATCCTCATTCACCCCTTCCTCCGCAATCCCCACAGCCCCTTCAATGCCACCAGCCCTGCCAGCGGCATAGCAGCGGCAGGCAGTTCCTGCGGCCAGAATTTCCAGAAAATAAGACACAGCCCGGCGAGAATGGACGTGATGGCAAAGTAGTTGCGCATCCACGCCTTCCGGTTTTTCAGCCGCCAGAATACGAGCAAATGAGTCGGCAGCGCCCACATCAGGTTGTAATTCGTTTTGGTCGCCGAGTGGTCGGTAGCAAACCACAACAGCGCCATAATCAGGCCTGCAAGGCCGATGACAAACCAGAAAACCGTGTCGAACATGCGCTCGGCGCGTGGGTGCAACATGCAGAGCAGCCCGATCAATACCAAAAGAGACGTGCAGAGCAAAGGGCGATCAAAAATGCCCGGCTTCCATTCCGGCAGCGGGAAGGGGCGTGGGGGAGTGAGCCGCTCGTCGTACACCAATGCCCGGCCGTCGGGTAACCTGGCCGTTCCGAACATGTTGTGCAGCCCATCCGGTAAAAACATAAAATCCTGTGGAGAAGCGCGGCGGTCGGCGGGTGTACCTAGCACCAGGTCGATGCCAAACCCCATCCAGGGTTGCCGTACCAGATAAGGGCGCAGCAACTGGCGCATGGTGGTACCCATCGGCAATTGTGTGCTGTCGTATGTCACCTCGTTCAACAGCGCATTTTGCACAATGTCGCGGATACGGGTGGCGCAGTTGTCGTAAAAAAAATCGTATTGGTAGTACCTGTTCTCCTCTTGGGCATTTTCCTGCAAGAGGGCAAACAGGCGTTGCCGCTGCGTACTGTCCAGTTGCAGATACTGCTCCTGCATGGTGCGCCGGTCGGCCAGGTTGCCGTATTCAAAGCCGCGATACGATTCAATATCCAGAAAATAGAGCAACTTTCCCCGGCAGAATTTTAACAGAAAATTGGGCTGATCAAACTGAAAAGTACCGTAGTTGTAGCAGCGATCCACGCCCTGTGCCGGGTCGAACACCCGAATGGCGCTGTGCCCAAAGGTGCTGTAGACGAATTCGCCCGGCGCAACGGTCATCAGGCTGATACGCGCACTCGGAGAAATGGTTTGTACAGGCTTCTGGGAATACAGCGTGGCTGAAAGCAACAGAAAAAAACCTAAATAGAATTGCTGAATGAGTCGACAGCCGACAGTCGACAGTCGACAGTCTGTAGAGTACACCATATTATTCTTGGCTTTGCTATTATTGACACCAAAGGTACAAGGCGTATGACTTAGTCGTGGCATAAGATATAAAAAGTCGATAGCCTGTTTTGCCATCGGCAAAACAGGCTATCGACTTTTTATATCTTATGCCACGACTTGTAAAGTTATATTGCAGATAAGCGTATAATGCGTAATCTACCAACTGTCGACTGAAGACTGTCGACTGAAGACTTTATTCCAGTCTCAACGGTTTACCCAGGTAAAAATCCAGGATTTTCAATTTGAACAAATAGTCATACTTGGCCACCACCATATCATTTTCTGCATTATCGCGGTTGTTCTGGGCCGTCGTGAGGTCGAAAGAATTGACGGCGCCGACGGAATAGCGTTTTTGCATATTTTCGAAGGTCAGTGTGGTGAAATTCAGGGTGCGTTGAGCCGCTTCAAATTGCCGGCCTGCTGCGCGGGCATTGGCAATAGCCGTCTGAATATCGTTTTTCAGCGTCTGGCGCGTCTGGTTTTGCTGGAGTTGGGCATTCAGGAGCGCCAGTTCGGCCCGTTCCACGCTGAGGCGGGTGCGGCCGTTCTGGTAAATGGGGATATTGACGCCGACGCCGATGCTTTGACCAAAGTTTTGATTCAACTGGTCGAAGTAAGGCACCCGGCGCACGTTGACAGGTACCTGAGTGGGCTGTCCGGGAATTTCCAGGGTGCGGTTTTCACCGTCGATCAGCACGGGAAGAATAGTTGGCACAGTGATGATATTCTCCGGGCGTTCGAAGGCAGTAGAGTAGTTGGAGTTGAGGTTGACACCCAGGCCAATGGACGGATAATACGCCGATTTGGCAATCGGGATGCCCTCTTTGGCACTTTCCACGCGGTAGTCGGCAGCGCGAATATTGGCCTGAGTGCCCAGGGCTGTCTGATACACATTGGTCAGCGAAAGGCCTTCTGGTTGGGCATCAGCGGGCAGGGCTACTGTTGGCTTTTCGATGCTCAGGGAATAATCGGGTTCGAGTTGCAGCAGTTGCTTGAGGTTCAAGTAAGCAATATCGATGTTGTTGTGCGCAAGTACAGCCGACTGCTGATCGCGGGCGATCTGCGATTCGATGTTGTATTTGTCGACGAGTGGAATGGTGCCGGCATCGATCATTTTTTGCGTCACTGCGAGTTGCTGCTGGCTGAGTGCCACCCGACGGTCTGCGTTTTCACCCTGTTCTTCGTTGAGCAGAATGGTCAGAAATGCCGATGCGACCTGAAGCGAAATGTTATTCACCGTTTGCTCTGCATCCGCTTCTGCAGCGCGGCGATCCCAACCTGCTTGTTTGACGCTGTGGTGAATCAGTCCGCCATTGAACAAGGAAATGTTGGCGCTCAACCCGACGCTGTTGAAGCCTGTGGCTGCCGTGCTAAAGGTATTGGTGGTCGGGTCGATGGTATAACCGAATTGTTCCCCGGCATTGATCGTTGCGCTAACACTCGGGAGCCTTGCTGCTTTGGCCTGGCGTTCAGACAAAGCCGAAATTTTGGCATTGGCAGCCGATTGTTTGATGTTCAGGTTGTTCTCCTGCGCGTATTGAACGCATTTTTCAAGCGACCAAACCTCTTGTGCGTGTGCAGCCCCGCCCCATAGCAGGGCCGCGAGTAAAGCACTCAGTTTAAATGTGTACTTCATGTTTGAATGGAAAGCGTTGATTCTGTTTCCAGCCGTTTTTATCCACAGCAAGAGTACGTCAAACATGGGACGTATGGGTAGGATTTTCTATAAAAGGTGGGATTTTATGGATAAAAATAAGTCCTGAGTCCTAAGTCCTGAGTCCTAAGTCCGTAGAGTACACCTGATTACCCTGAGCATCTTATTTACAAATGCCGAAGGTGATCAGGTGTACTCTACAGACTTAGGACTTACGACTCAGGACTTAGGACTTCGTCCGAAGGACTCTCGCTACCGGATACATCCGATGCGTAGGCTCATACCACGGCGAATGCCGATACACCCATTCCAGTTGAGCGGCGCCATCGGCAGCAAAAGCGGGGTCGGCTTTGCGTTTGATGTCGAGTTCGGCTTTGACGGCCGGGTTTTCCCGAAGAAATTGTGCGGCAAGGTCTTCGAATACGTAGGCGGAATAGGATTCCTTTTGCATAAGAATAGGTTCGAAGAAATTCCAGGCAAACCAGGAATCGGGTGCATGGGGTTCGAGTGTTTCCACGATGTATCGATTGGCGCGCTGGTTGACAGGAATCAGCAAATCGCCTTTGTGGAATGTGCGACGCATGGTACGCTTTTCCAATTGCACCCCAAAGTGAAAAGCATGACCTTCCCAGGCATTCCGAGTTTTGTAATCGCCGATGAAATAGGTTTCCGTTTCAAATTCCTCGTCGCGTTCCAGCGGCTTCATGTCAACACCATTGAGGCGCAGGCGCTCGATGACATTTTCCCAGGCGGCGGGCAAGATGTAGGCCTCCGGTTTTTCCACCGTTACGGACGGAGTGAAATAGTTGTAGTAAAAAATGTTCTTTTCGTAGGGTTTACTGCGGTCATACCACAGGCGTGGCAAGCCGCTCACTTCCGAGGGTTTGTAGGCTGCTTCGTAGCCCTTGAACAAAAAAGTATCATGCTTCTGCTGGTCAAGGGCGTAATCAAGGTTGAACTCTTTTTTGGTTTGGGTAAGGTGAAACGCTGCGTCCCGCGCTTTCTGGATTTCAGCATGGTGACGGTCGATGAAATGAATCACCGCATCCATGAAGTGGTAGGTGCTCCAGAGCCGGTCGGCAAAGGGTTTGAGCATGTGTGTTTCGGGCATAAACCCGATGGTATTCCAAAGTGCCGCATAGCCGGTGGAGTAGCGGCCATAGTCGCAAAAACCGACGATACCCGAATCGGGCACCTCATTGGGCGAATCCACATAAGGTGTCATTTCCCAGTGGCGGTTTTTCATATCGGCATACAATTCATGCAGCATGGTATCCTGTAAAAATGTGCCGAGTGGCGCCTCCAGTTTGTTGTGCTGGGTAGCGATCAGCGTCATTGTGTACTGATAATCAGCGCCATTGCTGGTGTGGTTATCCACAAAAATATCGGGCATCCAGGTCTGGAAAACCTGGTTGAAGGAGCGGGCATTGCGCGTATCGCATTTTACAAAATCGCGGTTGAGGTCGTAGTTGCGCGCATTGCCCCGAAAGCCATACGATTCCGGGCCGTCCTGATTGGCGCGGCTGTGGCTGTTGCGGTTCAGGCAACCGTCGATGTTGTACACCGGAATAAACACGATGGCGAGGTGTTCGAGCGCCTTTTGCAGTTCAGGCTTGCTCAGGTAGTCGCGCAGCAGCAGGATAGTGGCGTCGATACCTTCCGGCTCACCCGGGTGTATGCCGTTGTTAATCAATAAAATACGCTTGCCGGATCGGCGAATGGCATCCGGATCGAATTCACCTGCCGTATTCAGCACGGCCACATGCAAAGGGTAGCCGCTGTCGGTGCTGCCAGCCGTTTCCAGGTGGAAAATGCCGGGATGCGCTGCCGCCAGTTTTTCGTAGCACTCGATGGCTTCGAAGTAGGTGAGCGTCTGGTTGGGGTTTGTTTCAAAAGGAATTTTAAAATCTGCCATGGTGCGAACGGGATGAATTTTATCGGTACAGGACGTAAAGAGCAGCAAGAGGATGGGTAACGCGCGGAGCATACTTTTGGGCGAAAGATAGCGCTTTGAATGTGTTACTTTTGCCGATATAAAAACACAAAATACCGTGCTCCCAATCGAAGTGATCTCCGCCGGCGCTGGCTCCGGAAAAACCTATCGCCTCACCGGCCGAATGGTCGAACTCCTGCGGGAAGGAGTACGCCCGGCGGGTATCGTAGCCACTACATTTACCCAAAAAGCCGCCGCAGAATTGCAGGAGCGCGTACGGGTGCGCTTGCTCGAATCGGGCATGAGCGAGGCGGCCAACAAACTCGGCTCGGCGCTCATCGGCACGGTACACAGCATCGGCACGCGCTTGCTGCAACGCTTCGCCTTCGAAGCGGGCGTGTCGCCGCTGGTGGAAATTATTGCCGACAACGACAGCCAGCGCCTCTTCAACGAATCGCTGGCGCAGGTGCTCACGCCTGCGCGCATCGAACGCATGAACCACCTGGCCGACCGACTCGGCCTCTCCAAAAAACGCGCTACCGGCGAAAACTACGACTGGCGCCGCAACATCCGCGAAATGACCGATGTGGCACGCGCCAATAATTTTTCCAAAAAAGTACTGGAAACCAGCAAGCAACGCTCCTGGGAAACCTTCGAACGCCTGCTGCCACCCATGCAAAACACCGACCCGGTGGTGTGGAACAATCGCCTGCTGTCGGCCATCGACCAAACGGTGGCTGCCCTGGAGGCCAATGAAAGCGATACCACCGTGGTGACGCAAAAGGCGATGGAGGTGTTGCGCGATTTCCAGAACCAGTTGAAATACCGGGGCGAACTGTACTGGCATGAATGGGTGAAAATTTCCAAAACCAACCCTTCCAAAAAAAGCGCCGATTTGATGCAGGACTTGCAGGAACTGGCGCTTCGCCACGACGAGCATCCGCAATTCAGGGCCGACATCAAGGGTTTTATCGACCTCGTGTTCGACATTGCTACCGATGCGCTCGGCGAATACGAGCAATACAAGAAAAAACGCGGCCTGATCGACTACACCGACATGGAAACGTACGTCAGCCAGTTGCTGCGTGTGCCCTCGGTGCGCAAAACGCTGGCTGGAGAAATCGACCTGCTGCTGGTCGACGAATTTCAGGATACTTCGCCCATTCAACTGGATATTTTCCTGCAAATCAGTCAGTTAGCCAAACGCTCGATCTGGGTGGGCGACCCCAAGCAGAGCATCTACGGGTTTCGCGGCGCCGACCCGGTGTTGATGCAAGCCATCATCGAGGCGACCGGCGGGGTACGCGACGAGAATATCCTGAAACAATCGTGGCGCAGCAGACCGGATATTGTGCGTGCCGTGAATGCCATTTTTACCCGCGCATTTCCGCAGGTGCCGGAAGAGCAGGTGGTGTTGCAACCGGCACGGGAAGAAATGCCCGGGCTCGATGCCGCTTTGCAACATTGGCATTTCCGATCGGCGCTCGACGAAAACAAAGTGCCCGCCAAGCCCTGGACCAACCACTGCATCGCTGCACAAATCAGGGTATTGCTTGACCGGCAAACGCCCATTCCGGATAAAAAAACAAAGGTGCTTCGCCCGGTGCTGCCTTGCGACATCGCCGTGTTGTGTCGCAACAACCGCGACTGCCTCGATATGGCCGAAGCCCTGCATCGCGCAGGCCTGAAAGCGGCCATCAGTCGCACAGGCCTGCTCGACACGCCCGAAGCCAAACTTATATTGGCTTGCCTGAAATACCTGCTGACGCCTTCCGATGCACTGAGTGCTGCCGAAATACTGCTGCTGACACGTGAAATGTCGCTGGAGGAAATGGTAGATAGCCGACTGGAATGGCTGCATGCCGAAGCAGAAAACGGCCGTTCGCCCTGGGCGGCCCACGACACCATACTGGAACACCTGCTCCAACTTCGGCCCCGCATTGCCGACCTTTCAGCCTCTGAAATTCTCAATCTTGTACTCGACGAACTGGAAATACGCCGGCTCGTGGCGCCGCTCGGTTACCTGAACCAGCGCCTCGACAACCTCGACCGCCTGCGGCATTACGCTTTGGAATACGAATCGGCCTGCAACAGGCTGCATTCAGCGGCTTCTTTGAGTGGTTTTTTGTTGTGGACCAACGATTTGTGGCGCAATCAGCAGGATGCCCAGGGTTCGGGTGAAAGCGAAGACGCCATCAAGGTGCTTACCTACCACCGCAGCAAGGGACTCGAATACCCGGTTGCCATTTGCCACAACCTCGACGAGCCGCTCAAGGAACGCATCTGGGGCCTGAACCTGGTAGCCGAAACAGAACGCCCCGACATCCAGAATATCCTGGGCAACCGCTGGCTGCGTTTCTGGGTGAACCCGTATGCCGATCAGTTTCAAAATACACACCTGGAAGAAACCCTGAAACAAACGGAAGAATGGGCTGCCGCATCCCGGCAGGCGCTGGAAGAAGAAGCGCGCCTGCTGTATGTGGGGCTCACCCGCGCCCGCGACTACCTGGTGTTCCCAACGGTGCGGAAACCCGCGCGCTGGCTCAATCGCGTTTTTAACCACGGCGACGAATCCGTTCCCACCCTCGACCCGGATTCCGACGAAACGCCTTTTTACTACAATGGTATGCCGTTGCACTGCGCAACGGATATTTCCATTCATCCCAAGGATTTTCCCGAAGCCCAACCCGACACACAGCCGGTGCCATTTCATGCTGCCCGTGCCGGCCGCCGCCCTATCCCGCGTGCGCCGCTACTGATCGACGCTGTGAGCGAACTGCCACCTACGGGGTTGCCTGCGCCGAGTTCAGACCCCCGGCCTTTTGCGCCCTGGCTGGCGTTTCGGGGCGATTATTCCAGCGCCTTGGGCAAGGCTGTGCAGCACTTTCTGGGGGTCGCGATGTACCCTAATTCGGATGTTCAATTGCTGAAGGCGGCTCGTAAACAACTGGAAATCAGGGAGGTAACAGAACAACTTTCTGCCGAACAGTTGTTGCAACATGGCAAAGCCTTTCGCGACTTCTGGATGCAGCAGATTCCTGATGCCACCCCTTGTTTTCAATATCCGCTGGAATGCTGGCAGGGCAAGCGCGTGCTGCAAATTCAGCCCGATCTTTTTCTGGAAAACAAAGATTCTGTTGCGGCAGTCTATTTTGCAGGTTTTGCCGAAGGCATGAAAAAATGGAAGAACCATACACAGTCCCTCGCGCCCCTTACTGGCTGGACACAAATGTTGCTCCGGCAGGTATTCCCGGACAAAAGAGTAGGGGTTTGGCTGGTATTTGCGATGGAAGGACAAGTTATAGAGATGTGAGAGCGTGAGAGGGTGAGAGATGTGAGAGGGTGAGAGATGTGAGAGATGTGAGAGGGTGAGAGTTCGTAGAGTGTACCGCTCCGTTTAAACATCTGTTGGGGCGAAGCGGTACACTCTACGAACTCTCACTTTTCTCACCCTCTCACTCTCTCACCCTCTCACTCTCTCACCCTCTCACATCTCTCACCTCTATTTAAGCGGGTAAATCTGCGCCATTGCATACGCAAAAATGGCAAACAGGATGCTGCCGATCAGCACACCCAGCGCGAGCGGGCGATCATCGCTGGTTTTGAGCATAAAAAAGCCGGCGATGATACCGCCAATGGCCAGGAAATAATATGGAATGATGTATTGCAATGCCGCAAAAAGGGCAAAGGTGGCGATGGTGCGGAGTAGGGTAGGGAGCATTTTTAGAGGTGAGAGGTGAGAAGTGAGAGGTGAGAGGTGAGAAATGAGAGATTAAACAGCACAGTCACACTTTGTAACCACGAGCAAGCCCTGAAAGGGCGTATTCAATAGCACAGGGCATCGCCCTGTGTATTCGTTCAAAACCATCGTTCAAAACCATCTTCCAAAACGACCGCACCTGTGCATTCGTTCAAAACCATCGTTCAAAAAACCAACATTCCAATATTTTCACCACCTTCTTTTTCCCAACGACAACACCGTAGCCGCGAGGAACAAGGCAATCACCGACAGAAAATATACCACATCGCGGGAATCGAGTACACCGCGGCTGATAGAGTCGTAGTGATAGGAAATGCCGAAAGATTGCACAATATCATCTGTTTTGCCATAAAAAACAGGCAATCGGCTCAGCGAATCAAATGCCATATAACTCATAAAACACAGGAAAGTGGCCAGCACAAAAGACACGATCTGGTTGTTGGTAAGCGAACTGGCAAAAACGCCGATAGCAACAAAAGCGCCGGCCAGAAACAACAAACCGATATAAGAACCAATGATGCCGCCAGTGTCCAGATTGCCTTTCGGAGCGCCCAGTTGGTACACCGTAATGTAATATAAAACGGTCGGCAGCAGCGAAAACACCACCAGTGTAAAGCAGGCCAGGAATTTTCCGCCCACAATTTTCCAGTCTGAAATCGGGCGTGTTACCAGCAGTTCAATGGTGCCCGTTTGTTTTTCCTCGGCAAAAGTGCGCATACTGACAGCCGGAATCAGGAACAAAAAAACCATGGGCGCAATGCCAAACAGCGCGTCCAGGTTGGCATAATTGTTATCCAGCACGCTGTATTCAGGAAATACCCACATCACCAGTCCCATCAATACCAGAAAGGTGCCGATGACGATGTATCCGATCAGCGAGGAGAAAAAACTGTTGATTTCTTTGAAGTAGATGGCAAGCATTGCTTTGAAAGAGGCAATTTTTTAAAAGGCAAGGGACAAGGGGCAAAGAACAAGGGGCAAGGGGCAAAAGGCAAGGGGCAAAGAACAAGGGGCAAAAGGCAAAGAACAAAAGGCAAGGGGCAAAAAAGTATGTGTTATCGGGTTAGTTGCTGGAATACGTCTTCCACGCTGTACATTTCCTTGTGCAGTTCGAGCAGGGTCAGTTTATTGGCCACGGCAAATGCAAAAACATCTGCCCGAATATCGTGCTCGGCAGAAGCAGTCAGTTGCCAGGTATGGTTTCCGGTCGACTGAACCGATTGTACGTGCTTGATTTTTTTGAGCAGGCCTGCATCGGCAGGGCCGGCAAATTCCACGGTGACAATGCTTTGTCCGGTAAACTGTTGCTTCAGTTCCTGGATCGGTGCGTCGGCCACCAGTTTGCCTTTGTTGATAATAATAGCACGGTCGCACACAGCCTCCACTTCGCCGAGGATGTGGGTGCTGAGGATGACCGTTTTTTCGCGACCCAGGTCTTTGATCAGTTGGCGGATTTCGATAATCTGGTTGGGGTCGAGTCCGGAAGTCGGCTCATCCAGGATCAGCACTTCCGGGTCGTGCAGCATGGCCTGCGCCAGCCCCACGCGTTGTCGGTAGCCTTTGGACAGTTCACCGATTTGTTTGTGCCGATGGCTCGTCAGACCAGTGCGTTCCACCATCTCGTCCACGCGGCGCGCGGCGTTGCGTACGCCGTGCATACCGGCTGTAAATGCCAGGTACTCGCGCACATACATATCGCGGTAGAGCGGATTGTGTTCGGGCAGGTAACCGACACGGGCGCGCGCTTCCATGGGCGATTCCGACACGTCAAAACCGCAGACTTCTGCTTTACCTGCCGATTGGGGCAGATAACCCGTAATAATTTTCATGGTGGTGGTTTTTCCGGCGCCATTTGGGCCCAGAAAACCCAGTACTTCTCCCTTGTGGGCTTCGAACGTCACATCGTCGACGGCACGCTGCGCCTCGAATGTTTTGACCAAGTGGGTGACTTTGACAGACATAGCGGCGCAAAAATAGGGAAAATCAGTTATCAGTTATTAGTTATTAGTTATTGGTTATCAGGGTAGGTAAGGGTTTATTTACACAAATGAATAGCATCACTGCCCGTGCGGCCATTCATTTGTGTAAATAAACCCTTACCTACCCTGATAACCAATAACTAATAACCAATAACTAAACGCTGATCATGTCCAGCCCAATAATGCCGGACGGAAGGTGGGTAAATGTTTGCTGCATACAGGAAACCAATTAGTGAAAAAAAGATGATTACAGATCGGCCTTTGATTCACTACAGCGGATTAAAACTTTAGGTACTAAACAGCGCCAAAAGTAAACATATGTGTTAAAAAAATACATTGTTCGGAAAAATAATGTTAAATGCTTTTTTGATCTGCCTCTAAAAAAATGGCATCTCTCTTTATGCAATGTCGTTTCAAATCGCATCCATTCAATACTTTTGGCGGTTCAACTTTCTGTATACTCTATTCATGCTGAAAATTTTCCGTCCGAATGCCGCCAACCAGGACAGCGATGATGCGCTGTTGGCCCGATACATCCGGACAGGGGAAGCGGACTTGTTGGGCCGCCTGTATGAGCGCTACATGCCAATGGTATATGGTGTTTGCCTGAAAATACTGAAGGACCCCGGAAAGGCGGAAGACGCTGTAATGGGTATATATGAATCACTGAGCAAGAAAGTGCAGGAGCATCAAATCGAAACTTTCCGGGGCTGGTTGTATGTGTTGGCACGAAATTATTGTTTGATGGAATGGAGAAAGGCACAACGCCGACCCACCGATCATTACGCACCCGAGGATATGGTACATCATGATGCGGTGGAACAGGCTGCCGAATATGAGTTGCCGCAAGACCGCACACCGCTTGAAAAATGCCTCGAACAACTCAATGTTGTGCAACGAAACGTGGTACAATGGTTTTATTATGAAGACAAATCGTACAAGGAAATATCCGAAATGATCACAGAAGACGTGGGTAAAGTGCGCTCCTATATTCAAAATGGTCGCCGAAACCTGCGTATCTGCCTCGAAAATTCCGGAGCAGCCTAATTTCTCACCTCTCACTTCTCACCTCTATGTTTCTTCCCGACGACGCCCGTTTCCTCGACCTCCTGCAGAAGTGGCAGGACGGGGATTTTACGCGCCGCGACGAGCAGGAAATGCAGGCGCTGGTGCGGGAAGACGCGTTCCGCAGAGAGGCATGGGAGGGATTTCAGGATCACCCGGAAACAGACCACAACGCCCGGCTGGATGCCTTGCGCGCGCGTTTGCGCCCTGCACAGCGCAGCCGAAGGGTATGGCTCCCGCAGGCAATGGCCGCTGCCGCCGTATTTGTAGTGCTTTTGGCCGCCTTGTGGTTTTTCAAGGGCCCGGGGCCGGAACCTGCCGACACCCTGGCAAAAACGGAAACGCCGACGTTGCAGACAGAAACGATGTCTGACGCGCCCACCTCCGCGCCTGCTCCCGAAGCGCCCGTGGCCTTGCGAAAGTCGGTAGAGCCCATTGCACAAGCCGACAAGCCTGTTTCGCGAAATGAGGCGGCAGGAGCAGTGTTTACGGATGCCGTTTCTGAAAAAAAACAGCAGGAAGATATCGCCGTTGCCGACGATGTACAAAAGCCCGCTGCCATCTTGAGCGCAACAGAAGAGTCGGAATCGCCCAAGGAGTCGAAGGATTTGGGCGATGTAGCAACCACACCAACGGCGCCTGCCGCGCGCCCTCCCGCAGAATACGAACAAATGTCGACCCGCGCGAAAGCCGCCTCCAAACCGCAGACCAGCGCACCGGGCCAGCCTGCTTCACAGGCCAATGCCATGCAGGATGTCGATTACGATATGCTGGCCCTGCAGGATTACTTGCGCCGGAATGCGCGGCTTCCGGAAGCCGCTCGCCAGAACAATATCAGCGGATTTGTGAGGGTGTCATTTCGGCTTACCAAAAATCGCCGGCCCAAAGATTTCGTTGTCGTACAGTCGCTTGGCTACGGATGTGATGAAGAAGCCCAGCGCCTTTTGCGGGAATACAACTGGAGCCAGTTCACACAGGATACGCTTACGGTGGAAGTACCCTTCGTACGTTGAGGCGCCAATGTGTATGTGAATTGGACAAATCGAGCGAAATATTTCCGAAAAAATACGTTGTTGGAATAACCAAAGTAATTTTGCAGTGTTTTAACAGCGATTTCCCGGAAACATGCCCGATATCACCTTGAACAGACAAGCAGAAGCCCCGATTCCTACGCGTTACGGGTCGTTTCAGATGATCGCTTACGCCGATGACCCGGCAGAACGAATGCCGCACCTGGCTTTCGTGGCAGCAGATTTTGATGCATCCCGCCCTGTGCCCGTGCGCATTCACTCAGAGTGTATGACCGGCGACGTATTTGGCTCCCGCCGTTGCGACTGTGGGGAGCAACTGGATATATCCCTGAAAATTACCGCCGAACGCGGTGGCGTCGTTATTTACCTGCGGCAGGAAGGCCGTGGCATCGGCCTGATCAACAAACTGAAAGCCTATAACTTGCAAGACCTCGGCCTGAATACCGCCGAAGCCAATACGCACCTCGGTTTCGATGTGGATGCCCGACAATATGATTGCGCCATTTTTATCCTGCAAGACCTGGGTATCCGTGAGGTGGAACTCATCACCAACAATCCTGACAAAGTAGAAGCCCTCCGCCGTTCGCCCATTCAGGTAATGGGCCGTATCCCCATCGAAATTCCTGCCAACGAAGACAGCCGCGATTATTTACAGGCTAAAAAGGAGTTGATGGGGCATTTGCTGGGACTCTAATAGTCCTGAGTCGTAAGTCCTGAGTCCTGAGTCTGTAGAGTACACCTGGTTACTCTTGGCATTCATAATAAAGGAACGCCAAGGGTAATCAGGTGTACTCTACAGACTCAGGACTCAGGACTCACTTAAGTGCACAGCACACAATCACCCATTCTTCTCCATTTTCTTCATCCGTAAATTCCTGCATGATGTCAAATCCGAAGCGTTCGTGTGCGCGCAGGGAGCGGGTATTGCGGCGGGAAATTTCTGTGACCACCAGTTCAAACCGATTGGCGTTAAAATTTTTGAGTCCGTGGTAGAGCCCGTCGAAAACGCCCTGCCCGCGGTATTCTTTGGCAACGCACACCTGGCCCATGACAAAATAGGCGGTATCTTGCAGTGATTTTCCATTCCACTGCATGTCATCGAGACGGTCGAACATCGACATCAGTACCGGTATTTCCGTGCGGAAGGAGGGTAGCATAGTGAGGGCATAACCTACCACGAGGTTGCCGTCTTTTGCAATGGTGTGTGCACCGGCATCGTTCATGCGACGCAGAATATCGAGGTGGTGCACAACGGTCACAAATCCCTGATCGGCCACTTCTTCGGGGCTCAGGTTGACCGCCAGGTTTTTTCTTTGCAGTGCAAGAATACCCTGTAAGTCGGTATCGCTTTTTGCTTGTGTAATTTCAACCATCATAAAATGAATATTGTATTCTAAAACCAGCGCGCCAAAATACTCACTATTCACCACTCACTACTCACTACTCACTACTCACCACTCACTACTCACCACTCACCGTGAACAATCTCTACGCCGGCCTGGCAGAAGTATATGAGGCCATGTACCAGACTTTTATCGACTATGACGCCGAATTTCAACTGTACAGCCAATTGCTCAAACAGGCGCCCGGCAGGTCGGTACTGGAAATCGGATGCGGTTCGGGGCATCTCACGCCGCGCTTCGAACAGGCCGGATTCCGTTATGCCGGGCTCGATCTGAGCGCCGATATGCTGAAAATTGCCCGAAGCAAATCGCCTGAAAGTGACTTTTGGGAAGCAGATATGCGGCATTTCGATCTGCCCGAGCCCGTAGACGGCGCGATCATGACGGGGCGCACGATCAGTTACCTTCTGCCATTTCAGGATGTGTACGACTGCTTCGTGTCGGTGCGGCAAAATCTGCGGGATAAAGGGCTGTTCTGTTTTGATTTTATCGATGCTGCCCGATTTATCCCTCGTATCCGCGAACAGGAACGGGTCGTTCACCGGGCCGAGTACCAGGGCAAGCACTTCTTCCGGGAAAGTTTTTGGAAGCCCAACCTCACATACGGCTGGGGATTCGACTGGAAATCAACTTATTACGAAGAAACAGAGAGGGGGCCGCAATTGCTTGGCGCGGATGATTCGACCATTTCCGCCTTTACAAAAGAAGATATTGCGCTGTTGTTGCAATTGGCCGGATTTGAGGTGCTGGGGTTTGAGGATCGGCCGAGTTATGCTTTTGAAACGTGGGTGGTAGTTAGTCGTAAGTCCTGAGTCCTGAGTCCTGAGTCTGTAGAGTACACCTTGTTACCCTTGGTATTTACTTATGGGGATGCCAAGGGTAACAAGGTGTACTCTACAGACTCAGGACTCAGGACTCAGGACTCAGGACTTTTATCATTCTCCCAACAACTCCTTCAACTTCTCACCCAACTGTTCGCCTCGAACATTGCGGGCAAGGATTTTTCCATCTTTATCCACCAAAACGGTCTGAGGGATAGAGGTAACGGAATACAGGGCAGCGTGCGAACTTTGCCAGCCTTTCAGGTCGCTGATGTGGTGCCAGGGCAACCCGTCGTCTTTGATGGCTTTTTTCCAGGCATTGGGTTCGCGGTCGAGGCTGACGCCGAGGATATCGAAACCCTTGTCTTTGTATTTGTTGTAATTCTTGACCACATTGGGGTTCTCGCGGCGACAGGGGCCACACCAGGATGCCCAGAAGTCGATCAGCACTATTTTACCGCGTAATTTGCTGAGTGAGTACGACTGGCTGTCGGGCGTCATGCCGACCAGGTCGGGTGCTTCAAAACCGGGTGTAGAGGTACCTGCGCGTTTCATTTCGTAATCCATTTGCGCAATTTCTCCATAACTGTCATTTTTGTAACGCTCCATATATTTCTTGGAGTAGTCGGGATACAGCGGGTTATTGCTGGCTTTAAGCCCCGATACCAGGCCGCCGAGAGCCAGGCGGTAGGTTCTGGAATTCTGCGGGATTTTTGCCAGTTGGAGTTGGGCCCACTGATCAAACTCCTGCTTGGAAGCGCGCAGGTTGGTCAGAATTTGGGCGTATTGTTGGAATGCCTCGAACACGTAAGGGAAACCTTCCATGCCGGGGTCGGCCAGATTGGCATAGCGGAAAAATTCCTTGCCATAAAACTCCGAGGGGCCGGCATAACCTTTCACAGCGGTGGAATAATCGGGGAACAACAGCAGGGACGCTGTGCGCGCCAGCAGCGGATTGCTTGCTTTAAGCGAATCGATCAGTTTTGTTTTTTGGGCATTGAGTGCTTCAATTTGCTTCTCAGCACTTTTGTCGGCCATTTTGGCGCGCAACTGACCACCTTCTTCGCGGAGTTTGGCTACCTGTTTCTGCAATTTTTCATTGGCAGTATTGATGGGCGAGCCTGTGGTGCGACCCAGCGACATGTATTGCGCCTGTGCGTACAGTTTTACCTGGGGTTCTTCGCCCAGGATCACCTTGGTGGCTTCCAGTTCGTTGATACCTACGCCGTAAATGCGCGATTTGGAAGCAGGCACTGTCAGCACAAACGAACTATCGGGCATTTGCCGGCCGCCACTGGCAATGGCGCGGTTGCCTAGGCCGTTCAGTTCGTACAGCATGATGCTGTCAACGCCGGGTGGCAAACCGTAGATATAGCAGGTGAGGGTCACGACCGATTTGGCCGGTTTGCCGGATGTATTTTTTTGAGCCCAGAGCAGTGCAGGCATCAAAAAAAGAAAGAGAAACCATTTTTTCATGTGAAAGAGTCAATTTTGACAGCCGGAACCATCGCCCGACTTTGAATGGAATTACAACGCAAAAAGCGTGCAAAAGTATTCCTTTCCATGCGGAGTTGACGTTGTGAGAACGTTAATGGATGCCAAAATCAAAACTAGTCCACCACTTTCACGGGCCGGGACTTCGAATAGAACTCGGTAATGCCCCGCACCTCCACGCCGTCTACGACGGCTTTGGTCAGCCGTTTGCGGACGACGTAATAAGACCAGTTGCCTGCCGGGATTTCTGCCATTTTCACTGCAGGGAAGTCGATAATATTGGAAGTGCCGATGTTGTACAGTTCTACGGGTATGGTCTGCCCTTTTTCCGTATTTTCCCAGATAAACACCAGGGCTTCACCTTTTTCGAGCGGCGCACCTTTCCAGGAAAAGCGGGCCGGTTGCTTACGCGACACCACTTTGGGATCGAACGAAATACTGTCGAGCGCATTCATGTGCATGTTGAACTCCAGGGTTTTACCTGCAGCATTTTTCCATTCGAAAGAATGTTCTTTGGTAAAATCTGCCGGATAGGCGTGTTGGTATTTCAGGCCAATCACCGGCACCAGCGTCATTGCCACGCGTTGGTAACGGATGCCACCGGGCACTTCCACTGGTTTGGGTGGCAGGGCGCTTTCGCTCATGGTGGCCTCCGCGGTCAATTTCCCTGCTTGTTCATCAAAACGGGCGTAACAATCCAGCGTATATTTTTTGGCTGGCTCGGATGGCGTGCACGAGAAAAATGCTAAAGTGGACAGAATCAAAAAAAAGATGTGTTTCATGTGTTCGTCTAAATATCTTTGCCGCCAGTCGGTAAAGGAAAGGCATTTGGTCAGAAAATATGCGCGGCACTGCGCGGTGCAAATTTCCGCCAACTGCTTCAAACGACCAACTTCTGCCCGATTCTTCCACGAACCAAGATAGAGCATTCGCGGGCGCTCGCATACCATTCACACAATCTGGCATTTCCATTTAAAAAAGGATGCCGACATTCGACGAATAATCAGGATGAAAAAAGTGCTCATCACGGATGACTGTCATCCTTTACTGGCAGAGGGATTGGAACGGCTGGGATACCAATGCGATTTTTTGCCCGATATTACCCCCGAGACAACCTTTGACCTGATTCCCGATTACGAAGGGTTGATTATTAATAGTAAAATAAATGTCAACCGCGCCTTTCTCGATCGTGCCACCCGCCTGCGTTTTGTAGGCCGACTGGGATCGGGAATGGAAATAGTAGACCGCCCTTACGCCGCTGAAAAAGGGGTAGCAGTATTGAGCAGCCCGGAAGGCAATCGAAATGCCGTTGCCGAACAAGCCCTGGGTATGCTGCTGGCCCTTCAAAACAACCTTCTTCGAGCCGACCGTGAAGTGCGCGCCAATATCTGGCGCCGCGAAGCCAACCGCGGATATGAACTGCGGGGCAAAACCATCGGTCTGATCGGATTTGGACATACGGGCAGCCAGTTCGCCCGAAAACTGGCCGGTATGGAAATGACCGTACTGTCTTTTGACAAGTATAAATCACCCGGTTATGCGGCCGAAATGCCCTGGGTAACGGAAACGGATTTCGACACCATTCAGCAACAGGCAGATATTATCAGTCTGCACTTGCCACTGACGAACGAAACCCGACACCTCGTAAACACGGCATTTATCAAAGTCTGCAAACCAGGGGTCATTCTGATAAATACCTCGCGAGGTGCGTGCATCCATACGGCAGATGTGGTGAATGCACTGGAAAACGGCGACTTGGGCGGTGCTTGCCTCGATGTGTTTGAAAACGAAAAACCACCCACTTTTTCCGACGCCGAGCAGGCTTTGTACCACCGCTTGCACCAGTTGGAAAACGTAGTGCTCACACCGCACATCGCCGGCTGGACGTATGAATCGAAATACCTGCTGGCGAGTGTGTTGCTGGAGAAGATAACAGAGAGTGAGAGGGTGAGAGGGTGAGAGAAGTGAGAGGGTGAGAGAGTGAGAGAAGTGAGAGGGTGAGAGGTGGTCACTCATTGCCACCAAAAACAGCCCTGAAAGGGCGTATTCAATTGCATAGGGCACCGCCCTATGTATTCTGAAAGGGCGTATTCAATTGCATAGGGCACCGCCCTATGTATTCTGAAAGGGCGTATCCAATAGTATAGGGCACCGCCCTATGTATTCGATCGAAAAAAAACACAAAAACCACCCACAAATCCGATCAAAAAACCAACCAAAGCCTTTCGACCCATACACCCACATAATACCCAAAAAACCACCCCCTAAACCCCAAACAACCATGCTCCAATTAGCAAACCGACAGATTCTGCCATTTGGGAAGCCCTGAAACGACAGGGTTTTACTATCATTGCAGCCTTTTTTTAATGCCGAAAAACCAAAATGAACACAACGCTTTGATTATCAATAACATAATCTCAATTGATAGGATTTTACACCATTTTTTCAATCACTGTTCTATGGTACGTTCTTTACTCTTAACCATTGCCATGCTATTTTGCCTCGGCGCAGCCATTGCCCAGTCGACTGTGTTGACGGGTAAGGTAAGCGACGACAAGGGCGAGGTGTTGATCGGTGCTTCGGTCAAGGTGTCGAAAGGCGCCGACATGATCAAGGGCGCCGTGACCGATTATGAAGGCAACTTCAGGATCACACTCGACCCAGGCACTTACACTGTGGAGTTTACCTATACAGGTTTTAACTCCGTACGAGTAGAAGGCGTGAAAGTACTCACCGCCCAACTCAACTTCCTTAACCAGTCCATGTCGGACAACCTGACATTGAGCACGGTAGACATCGTGGCTTACAAGGTGCCGCTCATCGAGCAGGATAAAACCTCTGGTGGCCAGACGCTCACGTCCGACCAGATCAAAAATCTGCCGACGCGTAGTGTTAATGCCATTGTTGCCACCACTGCCGGTACGACCTCCATCGACGGAGGCGCTATCAACATCAAAGGCGCCCGTTCGACTGGTACCAACTATTACATCGACGGGATCCGCGTGTCGGGTACACCCCCACCGGTACAAGACCTGGAACAGTTGCAGGTTATTACCGGCGGTCTGGGCGCTGAGTATGGCGACGTAACCGGTGGCGTAATCTCCATGATTACCAAAGGTCCGGCCAGCGACTACCACGGCTCCGTAGAGGTGGAAAACTCCAACGGTCTCGACCAGTTTGGCTGGTTGCTCGCTACGGCCAACGTAAGCGGCCCGATCATCAAGAAAAAATCTACCGATGGCAGCAGCCGTACCATACTGGGTTTCCGTTTGTCCGGACAATACAATACCCAGAAAGACGACGACCCGCCTGCTACTCCGGTGTACCTCGCTAAAGGCCAGGGTGTAGATATGGCCAAACTGTATGGCACAGATGAAGCGGCTGCCAATGCAGAGCGTGCCAAACTCAACGACCCGAACAACGTACTCGGTCGTCTGATGGCACACCCCATCATTCGCAGTGGAGAACTGATTATTCCTTACGGCGAAACGCTGACCAACGACAGCGTGGATACCTACCACTACAACCCGTACGAGAACCGCCGCGACATCGACCTGACCGGTAAACTCGACCTGCGCCTGACCAACAACATCGATTTCAGCGTAACAGGTACCTACAAAGACCAGCAGGATCAGTTTACGCCGGGCGGCTGGAGGCTGGTAAACACCCAGTTCAACCCGACGCAATATTCGAACCGCTATCGGGGTATCGGTCGTTTCCGCCACCGCCTGGGTAGCAACAATGACGACGAAAATTCCAGCAGTTCCAACCGTGTAAGCATTTCCAATGCCAGTTATCAAATACAGTTTGCCTTCGAACGCGGCAGTGCCAAAGTGTACGACCCGCGGCATGGTGACAACCTGTTCGACTACGGCTATGTAGGTAAATTCGAATTTGAAAATATTCCGCAGGCACTTGCTTTCCGCGATTCGACAGGACAGACCATCGTTCGCCATGCTGGTTACACCACCGACTTCGTTGGTTTTACACCCAGCACGATCAATCCGGGCCTCCTGCCTTACAACGAGTTTGCCGTTGCAAACAGGTATGAAACCTACCAGGCTACCAATGGTATCGAGCCAAGCCTGTACACCACTATCTGGGGCAACCACTCCAATGCAGGCCTGGTGTACAACTCGTTTTCCAACAGCCAGGACGACATCATGACGATCACTGCGAACAGCAGTTTTGACCTGAAACTGGGCAAAACAGGTGTTCACAATATCCAGTTCGGTCTGTTGAACGAACAACGTACCAGCCGCTTCCGCGGTGTAGCGCCTATCGGACTTTGGCAGCAGGCCATCCAGTCGGCCAACAGCCACTTCAACGGTATCGACCTGAATGCTACTCCAATTGGTACATTTGTCGACCCCGACTATGCTGACATTGGTGAACTGCCACAGTACCCCTACCTGGTGGTAGATCAACCCGGTCGCCGCTTCTATCGCGCTGTTCGCGAAGCCATGGGTGTGCCGCTCAACCAGTACCTCAATGTAGAAGCCCTCGACCCCAGCCAGTTGAGCCTGAGCATGTTCAGCCCGCGCGAACTGACCGACCGTGGCCTGGTGAACTACTATGGCTACGACTATTTGGGCAATCCTACCTCGGAAGGCGTTTCTTTTAATGACTTTTTCCGCCTGAAAGATGCCGACGGCGCTCGTTCGCTGCCGGTAGCCCCGCTGCGCCCACTGTACCAGGCTGCTTACCTGAAAGATAAGTTCACGTTTAACAACATGATCTTCAGCCTCGGTGTACGCGTAGAGCGTTTCGACCTGAACACGAAAGTGATGAAAGACCAGTACTCCCTGTACGACATCATGACGGCGAAAGATTACTTCGCTTCCGTGCCGGGTGCTCCGTCTGTTCGTCCGGGCGGCATTGGCGACGATTTCAAGGTGTATACCGTGAGCGATCAGGATAATTCTCCTGTAGCCTTCCGCAATGGCGATACCTGGTACTTCCCTGACGGCCGTCAGGCCAACGATGGTGTAGCCATTTACGGTAGCGGTGGTGTCGTACACCCACTGCAAGTAAGCGATGTAGAAATTACCAGCGATGAATTCGATCCGAATACCTCGTTTGTGGACTACACGCCGCAGGTAAACTGGCTCCCGCGCCTGGGCTTCTCGTTCCCGATTTCGGAAGATGCCAACTTCTTTGCGCACTACGACGTGCTGGTACAGCGCCCAACCAACTATCAGGTAACGGCACTCGACTACTTCTACTTCTACACGCCCGGTCGCACACCTTCGAACAACGCCAACCTGAAACCGGAAAAAGTAGTCGACTATGAAGTTGGTTTCCAGCAGCGACTGAACCAGAACTCTGCGCTCAAATTCTCTGCATACTACCGCGAAATGCGCGATATGACGCAGTCACGTACGATTCAGCAGGTGCCGGTAATCGGCCTCTACACCACATATGGCAACATCGACTTTGGAACAGTAAAAGGTTTTACCGTTCAGTACGACCTGCGCCGAATCAAAAATGCCGAACTGCGCCTGGCTTACACCCTGCAATTTGCAGATGGTACAGGTTCGAACGCCAACTCCCAACGCGGTCTGACCCGCCTGGGTAATATCCGTAACCTGTATCCGCTCGACTTCGACGAACGCCACAATCTGTCCGGTATCCTGGACTACCGCTTCAGCGAAGGCCGTGAATACAATGGACCACGCATCGGCAACAGTGATATTCTCTCCAATTTCGGCGCCAACCTGCAACTCACGGCCGTTTCGGGCCGCCCATACACGTCCAATATCCGCGCTACCCAGTTTGGTGGCGATGGTATCCAGGGCGCTATCAACGGAAACCGCCTGCCATGGCGCTTTACACTCGACCTGCGTGTGGACAAATCGTTCAGCCTGACGGCCAAAAACAAAAAGCCGCTTAACCTGAATGTGTACTTCCGCGTATCCAACCTGTTGAACCGTAAAAACATACAGGCTGTTTACCCTGTTACAGGTTCGCCAACCGACGACGGCTACCTGGCAACAGCAGAGGGTGTTAATGTAGTAAACAACATTGTGACAACCGGCAGAAGCACGCAGGCTTACCTGAATTCGTATTCCTGGCTGGTTCGCAACCCTGATTTTTACATGCTGCCCCGTCGTATTTATGTGGGCGCAGCCTTCGAATTCTAATTCAGTTGATTCCAATTGCCCGCCAGCCGCAGTTGGCGGGCATGTTTAAAATTTAAAAATTATCAACCATGCGTATTTACAAACTTCTAATAGTTGTTGTACTCGCATTTGTCGCAGGGGGAACCGCTTTTGGCCGCCACCCCGATGATTATCGCCCCGAAAAGCGCACGAATCAGGTGAGATATCGGGATGTGTGCGCCAACTCCGGGTCGGCTATCGACCAGTCGATCAACAACGTACGCGCCCGTTTGCTGGGTGGTGGCGACTGCTGGTGGAACTTCACCGACGGACGTTATATCGTACCAAAAGTAGACCCTTCCAGCGGACAACAAGAGGTATCCTCGATGTATGCCGGCGCAGTATGGATCGGCGGATACGACGACTTCGGCAACCTGAAACTGGCTTGCCAGGACTATCGCAGTTCTACCGCCAATGACTTTTGGCCTGGCCCGCTCGACCCCATTCAGGGCAACACCGATGCGGTTACCTGCGAAAACTGGGACCGTCATTTCAAGGTGACGGGCGACGAAATCCGCCTGCACCTGCGCAACCTGGCTTCCGGGAAGGATAGCCCCAGCGACATCCCGAAAGGACTTCGCGAATGGCCGGCAAAAGGAAACCCATACTTCGTGGATGCATGGGGATTTGACCTGCCATTTACTCAACAGGCCCTGGCGGGCTTTTTCGACGCCGACGACGATGGACTGTACGATCCGCTGAAAGGTGACTATCCTTCCATCGAAATTCGTGGATGTCCGAACGACCGCTATCCTGACGAAATGATATTCTGGATTTACAACGACGAAGGCGGTGGTCAGGACCACACCCAGTCGCGCGGCGATGCCATTCGTATGGAAATTCAGGTGCAGGCTTTCGGCTATGCTACCAACGACGCATTGAACGATATGACGTTCCAGCGTTACAAACTGATCAACCGTGCCCAGGACCCGATCGACTCCACCTTTTTTGCCATGTGGGTCGACCCTGACCTTGGTTGCTCTATCGACGACTACATCGGTTGCGATACTTCCCTCAGCCTGATGTATGTGTACAACCAGGACCCTGTAGACGGCCAGCCGGGCAATACCTGCGATGGTGTGCCAACGTACAACGACAAGGTGCCTATGATCGGCGTCGACTACTTCCGTGGCCCTTTGCGCCCGATTACGGTCGACTCTTCCGTCGAACTGGGCATGTCCTCGTTCATGTACTACAACCGCGGTGGTGCAGAAGGCGGTAACTGGCCAGCAGCCATGACCGACCCGCAGTCGCCACAGGCATTTTACAACTACATCACCGGCTCCTGGGCAGATGGCACCCCTTGTACTTACGGTGGTAGCGGCTACAACCCGAACAACCCGACAGCAGCCGATATCGATTACGTATTTACCGAGCAGCCCAACCAGCCGATTCCGGCATGGTCGATGTGTACTGCCAACCAGGCATTCGGTGACCGTCGTACCCTGCAGGCTTCCGGACCGTTCCGCCTGAACCCGGGTGCTGTGAACGAACTGATTATTGGCCTCCCTTGGGTGGCTGATATTTCGTACCCATGCCCGGATATGGAACCGCTGTTCCGTGCCGACCGCCTGGCGCAAGGCCTGTTCGACAACTGCTTCGACCTGCTCGACGGGCCGGATGCACCTGCTGTCAACTGGATCGAACTCGACCGCGAAGTGATTGCTGTTCTGACCAACGACTCTCTGTCGCTCAATTTCAAGGAAGATTACAGCGAAGTAGACTTCCTTGCTCCAGACTCCCTGCGTTTGAGCAACGACCCGGCTAAATTGGAATCGACCAAATACCGTTTTGAAGGTTACAAAATTTACCAGTTGCTGAACCCGAATACGTCGAATGCAGATTTTGAAAATCCTGATCGCAGCCGTCTGGTTTACCAGGTGGACGTGAAAAACGGTGTGAAAAAGATTTACAACTGGGAAGAAGCCCCGAATCCGAACAACCCGGGTGAAAAAATTTACACCCCGTCTGTTCAGGTAGAAGGAATCGACGAAGGTATCCGACATACGTTCTCTATCAAGGAGGACAAATTTGCTACGGGTAACGACAAGCGCCTCGTCAACCACAAAAAGTACTACTACGTGGCTGTGGCTTATGCGTACAACAACTTTGGTACTTTTGATCCGTTTACCGGCGCAGGCCAGCCCAAACCATATCTGGTAGGTCGTAAGGCTGCTGATGGCCCGATTCAGGTGTTTACTGTGGTTCCACGCCCGATCGTGGATAAAGTATTGCAATCGTCCTACGGCGATGGCGTAGCCATTACCCGCCTGGAAGGCGAAGGCGCTGGCAATAACTTCCTCGACCTCGATGATGAAACACGTGCACGGTTGCTGACACCGGGTTTCGACAGTCTTCTGACCTATAAAGCAGGCCGCGGCCCCATCAACATCACCATCTTCAACCCGTTTGAAGTAAAACAGGGTGACTTTGAAATTTCTCTGGTAGACGACAACCTGACCGACGATGTCCTCGCTCCGAATGCATTGTGGCAACTGAAAAGCCTGACCGACGGTACGGTAGTGATTTCGGAAAAAACACTGGCTGAAATCAACGAACAAATCGTACCCAAGTATGGCTTTTCGGTAAACATTTCTCAAACGCTGGATGCAGGCGACAATAACCAGAAAAACAATGGCGCGCTGGGTGCAGAAGTGGAATATTCCGATCCGAACATCCCATGGCTGACGGGTTACAAAGACCTCGACCTGCCGCCATTCCACTATGTGTTGACAAAACCGCCTATGGAAGTTGACCACGAACTCGATATGAGCCGCGGCCTGAGTATCATGGGCAATGGATGGTTTGTACCGTTTGTACTGGCCGACTGGCGTTTGGGCGCTCGTCAGAACGTACCGAATGACCGCGTGATCACACCGGCCTGGACAGAAAAAGGCGGTACACAGATTGGTACGCTGGCTTCCAGTGCACTGGGTAATAATGATGACAGAAGAGCAAAACTTGCCCAGCTGCCAAACGTGGATATCGTTCTGACCAAGGATACAAGCAAATGGAGCCGTTGCATGGTAGTAGAATCGGCATCGTATTACTACTCCGGCAACGAATTCCCGAAACTCGACGGTCTCGAAACGGAAAGCCCGTCCAACCGCAAACGTGTGATGTTTGACGTTCGTTATGCTCCTTCGGTAGGCAAAGTCGACGCGGATGGCGACGGACGCCCTGACCCGGATGGCGCTGTGAACCCGACCGGTGTACCTGGCAACAATGCCGGTACCCCTGTACGTGGCATGGGCTGGTTCCCGGGTTACGCAGTCGATGTAGAAACGGGCGTTCGCCTCAATATTTTCTTTGGCGAAAACTCTGTGTACAGTTCTACCATCGACCCAACCTGGACCGGCCGCGATATGCTCTGGAACCCGACGGATCAGGTGCTGCGCGACCCGAATCAGGTGGAAGATTACTACGACCTGATGCTCGGCGGACAACACTGGGTATACGTTACGTACACCCCATACGATGGTTGCGAAGCCATGCGCCGTCGCCTGACGCCGGAGTTTGCTCCGAGCGCCAACTCGGCTGGTATCTTCAAGGTTCAACGCATGAAAGACATCGCGTGGGCGGGTATGATTCAGACGGCGCCCGGTTTCCAGATGAAGCCTTTGAGAGAAGGACTCATTCCGAACGACGCCATCATCAAACTGCGTGTAGACAACCCGTATCAGACCTGGTACAACGATGCGGATGCCAACAGAAAAACGGGCCACCCGAAATACCGCTTCTCAACGCGTAACCAGGAGCCTACTGACCTCGATCAGGTACAGGTTGGCAATGCACTCGACTCTATCAAGGCAGTACCCAATCCGTACTATGGTTTTTCGCAGTATGAAACATCCAAGTACTCGAACACGATCAAAATTACCAACCTGCCCGGCAAATGCACGGTTACGATCTACTCGCTCGATGGCAAGTTCATCCGCAAGTATGAGCGCAACGAAGTGTACCAGCCTTACCAGCAAATTACGCCGGATCTGGAGTGGGATTTGAAAAACAGCAAGGGTATCCCTGTGGCGAGCGGTGTTTACCTGATCAATATTCAGGCGCCCGGTATGGGAACCCGAACGGTCAAATGGTTTGGTATAGCCCGACAGTTTGACCCCTCAGGACTCTAACGTGATGCCAGGCGGCCGGAGTTTCGTTCTCCAACAAGGAAAGCGAGGCTCCGGCCCCTTCTTCATTTCACTTTCCGGAATTGTTTTCCGGATTTATTTCATTTCCGAATCAATATGAAATATACATACTCACTATTACTGTGTTTTTGTCTGCTGGCTTCAGGAGCAATGATGGCAGGCAACCCGGACCGGCAAGGGGAGGCAGGCGCCAACCAATTATTGCTCAACCCATGGGCGCGTAGCGCAGGCCTGCACTCGCTGAATACCTCTAGCGTATCGGGCGCAGAAGCCATGTACCTGAATGTGGCAGGGCTTTCCCGCCTCAAAAAAACGCAGATTCAACTCAGCCATGCGCGTTACATCGCCGATATCAATCTGAATGCACTCTCTTTCGGACAGCATATCGGTTCGGGCGGCGGCGTATTTGGTATCTCTTTGGTGTCGATGGATTTGGGCGACTTTTTCTCCACCAGCGAGGACATTCCTGGCGGTACCGGGGCCACGTTCAGCCCTTCTTATTTTAACATGGGATTGTCTTATTCTCACTTGTTTGTCAACAAGGTGTCAGTAGGCGTTACTTTCAAATTCGTCAATGAATCGATCAGCAACGTAGGCGCACGCGCTATGGCGCTCGATGCCGGCGTTCAGTACGTAACAGGCGAAAATGACAATTTCAAATTCGGCATCTCGCTGCGGAACATCGGTACCAAAATGAAATACACGGGTGAAGGTTTGTCGACTCCGCGTCCGAATCCGAACCAGACCTGGGAATTCCCGATTACCTACTACCAGCGCTCTGCCGAATACGAACTGCCCTCACAACTTAATATCGGCTTCTCGAACGACTGGTTGCTGGGTAAATCCAACAGGCTCTCTCTGATCGGTAACTTTACCTCCAACGCGTTTTCGCGCGACCAGGTAGGCGGCGGCCTCGAACTCACCGTTGGCCAGAATTTCGGCCTGCGCGTTGCTTACAAAACGGAATTGGGAACAGCCATCGGTAGCACCGAAGCCACCCTCGATAACGGTGTGAGCGCGGGCTTTACAGCCTCCATCCCGTTCAAAAAAGGTTCCGACAGCCGTCTGACGCTTGATTACTCCTACCGTGCCACTGCTGTGTACAATGGTATTCATGGGGTAGGGCTGCGCATCGATTTGTAGAAAAAAAAGAGGCAGTCTTTCATTGCATTGAAAATTGCCGTAACTTTGCAGCACGATTTTACAACAGGAACGTTTCTATCTGCCCGATAGGAACGTTCCTGTTTTTTAGTCTGTATGGAAAAAAACGCAAGGTTTATCCTCCTGCATGGACGGATAAGCCTTTTTTAACCTAACCAAAGAGGATTTTTTTAACCTTTAATACCGTTGAATATGGCAAACTACACCTATCTGACACAAACCGGCTACGACCGGCTACGGTCCGAACTGGATGAACTGAAAACTACTGGTCGTCAGGAAGCAGCCCGTGCTATTGCCGAAGCACGTTCGCAAGGCGATTTGTCGGAAAATGCCGAATACGATGCCGCAAAAGATGCACAGGGGCTGTTGGAATTCAAAATCAATGAACTGGAAACCATTCTCGCCAATGCGCGTATCATAGACGAATCGCAACTCGATAGTTCCAAAGTGGCGATCCTTTCCAATGTGACCATCAAAAACCTGAAAACAGGAAAGGAAATGACCTACAAACTCGTGTCTGAAACTGAAGCAGATGCGAAACAAATGCGCATTTCCGTTACCTCTCCCATCGGACAGGGCCTGCTGGGCAAAACCGTAGGCGAAATCGCCAAAGTGGCGACACCCGCCGGCGCCATGGAGTTTGAAGTAATGGGAATATCCGTCGGATAGTAGTTATCAGTTATCAGTTATTGGTTATCAGGGGTGGTAGGGGTACATTTGTGCAAGTTTTTTCGCGGCTCTAAAAGGCGTGTTGAACATTTACACAAATGTACCCTTACTACCCCTGATCATTTATCTTGCTACACGACCACAGATGTCCGGTATAATGAACAAATGTACCCCCACCACCCTGATAACGAATAACTAATAACTGATAACCAATTATGTCAAGCATTTTCACCCGCATCGTAAACGGAGAGATTCCGTGCCATAAAATTGCCGAAACCGATGATTATCTGGCGTTTCTGGATGTGCGCCCGCAAGCCAAGGGGCATACGTTGTGCATCACCAAACAGGAAATCGACTATATTTTCGATGTAGAGGATGACCTGTACACGGGTCTGTGGCTTTTTGCCAAAAAAGTGGCGCATGCGGTAAAAAAAGCCGTCCCCTGCAAACGGGTAGCCGTGGTGGTGATCGGCGACGAAGTGCGCCATACGCACGTACACCTGATTCCTTTTAATAGCCTGGAAGATGTGCGTTTTCAGGGCTCTGCCAAAGTGGATATGTCGGCAGAGGAATTGAAAGAACTGGCGGCGAGTATTGCCGGGTACTTTCAGTAAGTGTTTTTGTGTTTTGGTGTTTTGGTGGGCTTCGCTCTTGGTGTTGGGAGGTAATTTGGCCGTGAAATCGGACAAAGTTTATTGAAAAGTCTCTGATTTCACGGCCAAATTACCTCCCAACACCAAGAGCGAAGCCCACCAAAACACCAAAACACAAAACCCCCCCCTAATACTTCCTCAACTTCTCCAACTGCTCCTTCATCCGTTCCAGCGGAAAAAAGTTCTGTTCCAGCGGAATGGCAAAGGGCACCGGCGTATCGAGGCTGGCAGCCCGGAGTACCGGCGCATCGAGGTATTCGAACAAGTTTTCGGAAATCCAGGCGGCAATTTCACCGCCGATACCGCCAAACAGCGTGTCTTCATGGAGAATCAGCACGCGATTTGTTTTTTTCACAGAATGGGTAATGGCTTCATAATCAAGTGGCACCAGCGAGCGCAGGTCGACTATGTCGGCATCCAGGCCGAGTGCATCGGCAGCGGCTTCTGCCCAGCGTACGCCCATGCCGTAGGTAAGGATACTTACTTCCGAACCGCTGCGCACCTGGCGGGCTTTCCCGATTTCTACTGTGTAAAAGCCTTCGGGCACCAGACCGCTTTCCGAGCGATACAGCGCTTTGTGCTCGAAAAACATCACCGGATTGGGGTCTTCAAAAGCCGCCAGCAGCAGGCCTTTCGCGTCGGCAGGGGTGCTGGGGTACACCACTTTCAGGCCGGGCACGTGTGTAAACCACGCTTCGTTCGACTGTGAGTGAAACGGTCCGGCGCCCGTACCGCCGCCGGTAGGCATGCGCACCACCATATCGGCCGTTTGGCCCCAGCGCCAGTGCAGTTTGGCGAGGTTGTTCACGATCTGGTTGAAGCCGCAGGTGACGAAGTCGGCAAACTGCATTTCCACCATACTTTTGATGCCTTTCAGGCTAAGACCCAGCCCGATGCCGACAATGGCGCTTTCACAAAGCGGGGTGTTGCGCACCCGATCTTTGCCGAATTCCTGCATGAATCCATTGGTAATTTTAAAAACGCCGCCATAATCAGCAATATCCTGGCCCATGAGCACCAGTTCCGGATGGCGTTTCATGGCCTCGCGCAGTCCGTCGCTGATGGCATCGATAAAACGCAATTCTCGGCCGGGTTGCGCAGGCGCCACGGCGGCCGGCGCCGGTGCATACACGTCGGCCAGTTCCTCGGCCGTATCGGCCACCGGTTCGGGCTCTGCAAACATGACATCTACGGCTTTCTGGATGTCTTTTTTATACCGTTCTTTCAAGGTTTTGGCCTGCGCTTCGGTGAGCAGGTTTTCTTCCAGCAGCCATTTCTCGAAATTGTCGATGGGGTCTTTTTGCGCCCAGGCATCCATCAGTTCCTGCGGCACGTATTTGGTGCCGCTGGCTTCTTCGTGGCCACGCATGCGGAAAGTGACGCATTCGAGCAGGAAGGGCTCGGGATTTTCGCGCATTTCGGCAGCAATTTTCCGAATGGTGGTAAACACCTCTATAATATTGTTGCCATCGATTTTGGCCGAGCGCATACCATAACCTGCTGCACGATCGACGAGGTCTTTGCAGGCGTATTGCTCATTGGGGCGGGTAGACAAGCCGTAACCGTTGTTTTCGATCAGGAAAATCACCGGCAGTTTCCACACCGACGCCACATTGAGCGCTTCGTGGAACTCGCCCTGGCTGGTAGCGCCTTCGCCGGTAAATGCCAGCGACACGCGGCCTTGTTTGCGCAGTTTGTGGGCCATGGCGACGCCGGCTGCCAGCGAAAGTTGCGGGCCCAGGTGCGAAATCATACCAACAATGGCGTGTTCCATAGCGCCAAAGTGAAAAGATCGGTCGCGGCTTTTAGTGTAGCCGAGTCGTTTGCCCTGCCACTGGCAAAACAGGCGGTCGAGCGGCATGTCGCGCGCCGTAAACACACCAAGGTTGCGGTGCATGGTAAATATTACTTCGTCGGGCAGCAGGGCGCAAGCGGCCCCGACGCTGATGGCTTCCTGCCCGATACCGGAAAACCATTTGGAAATACGGCCCTGCCGGAGCAGGTTGAGCATTTTTTCTTCAATGAGGCGAGGGCGTACAAGTTGTTCGTACAGGTGCAAAAGGGTGTCTTTTTCCAGACCGGATGCAGTGTAGGGAATAGCAGTTGTGGTGGCGGTCATTGTGTAGTAGCGGTTTAGTTGTTGGTTGTTAAGTTATTGGTTGTTAAGTTATTGGTTATTGGTTATTAAGTTATTAGGGGTGGGTAAGGGTTTATTTCTTCGTTCGTTTGGCTGCTCAAACAGGAATGCCAAGATGAACGAACCACCAAACCCTTACCCACCCCTAATAACTTAATAACCAATAATCAATAACTTAACAACCAATAACTAATAACTAACCGGCGGCAAAATTCCAACATTTCCCAGACAATATTTGTCACATTCCTTTCATTCCTGATCAAGTGGTTTTATTTTTGTTCTGGAAATAATTGATGTACTTATTAAATATATTTTACTTTTGTGCATTCGTTCCCGTTAATCTTCTTCCCTTGGGTACTCGAAATCCGCCCAATTCTATAATCCGCCTAGGTTTGAAAGAGATTCGACAAGCACTTTGATTAAACGCTTTTGCGGTTTAATCCTTTCCCTTTTTCAGGTCATACTAAAATTCCCATTTCCGATCACAGCGAGGTTGATCCCTGGCTGGCTGGCTCATTGTCAGAATTATGCTTTCGGCCTTTGTGGCGCTTTGAAATGGCGTCGCACAGGCTCGGGTTGTTTATATTTTTTTTAATACATGTACCCTATATGCGTGATTTGATCGAACTCACTAACCTCTTGAATACCACCAAGATGAAGGGAGACGGCATGATGAAATACATCATCGAGCCCAACACCAAGATGGAGCGCCTCTATGAGGCACTGATCTCCAAAAAGGTGAAAAGCGATGAAGATGCCAAAACTCTTTTTGGGGATCAAGAGAGTGCCACCAATCTGACCGGACTGAAAAACAAACTCAAAGAGCGTTTGCTCGATTCGGTGTTCCTGCTTGATTTCAAGGAGGCCAACTTCTCGTCGCGGCAGAAGGCTTTTTACGAGTGCTATAAAAAATGGTCGGTTGCCATGACACTGCTCACACGCAATGCCAAAATCACCGGCATCGACCTGTTGGAGCGCCTGCACCGACATTCTATCCACTTCGAATTTACGGAACTCACCCTCGACATCCTGCGCGTGCTCAAATTGCAGTACAGCGTCGTGGAAGGCGATATTGAGAAATACCAAAAAGCCAAAACCCAGTATTTTCGGTACGAGCACATCTGGATGATGGAAAGCAAGGCCGAAAACTATTATTCCGAACTGATGATTCAGTTCACCAACAGCAAATCGACCAAAACGGAGGTTACCGACCTCGCCAAAACATATTACGCCGAACTGGAAGGTTATATGAAGGAATGCGATTCCTTCAAACTCCACCTGTTCGGGCGCATGATTGAACTGACCATCTACAACAGCGCCAACGACTACCTCGAAACCGCCCGGCTTTGTGAAGACGCTATCGCCTTTTTCGACAAAAAAGAGTACGACAGCGGCTTGCCACTTCAGGTGTTTTACTATAACCTGGTGGTGTGTTATCTTCAATTGCGCGAATTTGAAAAGGGCCAGGAAGTGATCGGCCGCTGCGAATATTTCTTTACCGAGGGCACCTTCAACTGGTACAAACTCCAGGAACTGTTCTTCCTGCTGGCTATGCACAGCGGCCACTACGCGGAAGCGTATCGGCTGTATGAAAAGATCACCAACTATCCGCGTTTCAACGAGCAGGCGCACCAGATCGTGGAAATGTGGAAAATTTATGAGGCTTACGTGCAGTTCCTCATACGCATCGGCGAAATACCCGACGACCTGGTGAGCGAAAAAGCCCGGAAGTTCAGGGTGGGCAAATTCCTCAACGAAGTGAATGAATACGTGAAGGACAAGCGTGGTATGAATATTTCCGTACTCATCGCTCAAATCCTGTTCAATATTGCCGATCGCGACTACGACGAGGCCATCGAACGCATCGAAGCCATTGAAAAATACCGCTCCCGCCACCTTAAAGAAGACGATACCTTCCGCAGCAATTGTTTTATCAAAATGCTGCTGCAAATACCGCTCGTTAATTTCCACCGGGAAGCCGTGCTGCGTAAAGTCGAACGCTACCATAAGAACCTGCTTACCGTACCGCTCGAATCGGCTACACAAATGCACGAGGTGGAAATCATTCCTTACGAGCCTTTGTGGGATATGATTATCCGAAATCTGGAATTGAAAATCTACAATTCAAAGAAGAAAAAATAGGTTTTTGAGTTATGAGTTATGAGTTATGAGTTATGAGTTATGAGTTATACTCACGTTGCTCTTGGATGCTCTAAAAGTGAAGCCAAGAGCAACGTGAGTATAACTCATAACTCATAACTCATACCTCATCACTCAAAAACCTATTCCCTTTTCACCCGATAACTACCCGACACCGTATGCGTAGCCCCCTGTTCATCCAGATACGTGCCGGAGAAGGTGCCGATGAAATACTCGCCAGGATTTGCGGGGAAATTGGTCAGGTTGGTAATAATGCCGGCGGCTGCAGCGCCGGAAAGACCAACAGTGGGGTTGGAGAAATATTCCAGGGGATAGGTGCCGGCCTGCGTTGCTGAAAACTGAAGGGAGATATAACTGGTAGTGCCGAATCCTCCATACAAATTGATGCTGGCAAAACCGATAGAATCTATGGAATAGCCATCCGGTTCAGGAACAGTAAGTGTCTGCCCATCGATCGTGGATTGAATATATTCGTCCAGGCCGATACATGCGGTGAGTGTACCCACATTTATCACACCACCAGGGGTAGGTATAGCAACCGTCTGCACAGGGCTTTCTTTCAGGTTGTCGAGGTCGAATGCCTGCACCTGTATGCTGGGCAAGTTGTTACAATTCAGGATAGTATATGAAAAAGCCCCGTTTTCGTCTGCAAACACGATATTATTTCCAATACGCACATACCCGTTGCTAACAGGATTACCTGCGCAGTTGACGATATTGCCGGTGAATGTAGGCGTATTCAGAGATGAACTGCTGATAATAATGGGCGGCAAAGTGGTGCTGCTATTGAATGGCCCAATGGTTTGGGTGTATAGTACCTGGTTGCCACACTGGCCGTACAACTGGATATTCATTTGCATCTCAACACCTTGGATCACCCCTCCGCCGAACTGACCGTTTTGGTCGGTATTGGCATATCCGGGCCAACTGGTGTTGGTCGCAATCAATTCGATGGTCACAAATGGCAGCGGGTGTTGCAGGTCGTCGAGATAAACACTGCCATTCAACTGCACCAGCGACAAGCCTACGTCACAGTTCCAGAAAGAAAAGTGTTTCACTTTACCCACGTACTGATTGCCGTTTTTCTGGGCCGAGCCCTCTTCTATCCAACGGGACTTGACTACATCGAAATGCCAGAGCGGGATGTCCGACGGCGCTTGCGAAGCCTGCACACTTGTAATCGGCATAGTCAGTTCCACCTCCATGCCATCGGCAATCTGGGCTTTTCCGGCAGCGCCTTCCAGTTCTACGGCGACCATGCCAAAACTGCCAAGTGCCTGTTCGTTTCCGGAGGTACCGATTCCCCGAAAGTCGCCAGGGCAGAATAAGGCCAATTGATCGTCCTGGGGGTTCAGGTAGCGTGCAAACACGCGGATATTGCCGGATGTGTTGACGGAATTGGCCGGGAATTTCAGGGTAGGGCCGCCCGGAATACTGACGGTACCACCCGACGCATTGTCGAACGAACCAACCTGTACTTTTTTAATCAATTGAATCGTAACCGTTTGCAGCGCCTCGTCTTTCACATAGTAGGCGCGGGAGAACTCGAAGTAACCATCTTTATTGACAGAAAGTATCGCGTCATTGTCGGGCATTTGTACCTTTTTGGTACGGAAAACACCGTTGTCGTCCGTCGTCACGGTCTGGGTGCCCGCCTGTACCTGTGCATTCGCCACCGGCGCACCCGATTCGTCGATAATACGCCCCGCAAAGGCTACGTCCACCAACCGGGATTCAAAATTCATGGGATCCTGGTTGCAGGCGTACCAACTGACTATGCTCAGCAGTAGCACGAACAAGCCAAGGGTTACTCTAAGGTTTTTCATACTGTAAAGTTTTTGTGAAAGAAATTGGTTGTCAGTCCATTTCACGCATCGCTCCCTGGGAAGGTTGGGTAAAGCCGAAAAAATTCTTTTCAACGCATTTGTAGAATTATCTTCGCCGCCCGTTCGAAATTCACATTTACCATCACAATCATGCAGTTTCAGGTCGTATTCAACCTGTATCCTTTTTCAGAAAATCTGTACCTGCCCTCCGCCAATATTGTGCAGGAGGACAAGGGCGGGCAACTGACGCACCTGGTGCAAAAGGCCACTGCAGCAACCGTGGTATCGTACGGACTGGAACTCACCCCTCTGCAGCAACGACTGCTGGGGATGATCGAACAATTGACACCCAAAAGCCTCGAATCCAGGTACAAACCACCCAAAGCCAAAACGGCCACTGCGCTGGATAACCTGCTGGCCGACAAAGCGACGAAAGACGTGGTGGAGCGTTATATTTTTTCCCAACTCGATGTGTTTCTGGATGAAATTGCCCGCAATCGACTACCGCTGACCATCGATGCCGAACGCAAATCGCTGGCAAAAGACGTGCAGGTGGTGTTTCCACGCGAAGAACTCGTGCCGCACCTGTTCTTTAAAAAAACCACAGAAGGCATCGAGTATCGCCTGCAATTAGGCACCGAAACCCAGCGCTGGAACCTGCGCGAACACAACATCGTGCCGCTCACCAACCTGGAACCTGCCTGGATTCTGGTCGACTACGCCTTGTTTCGCGTGCCGGGCATCAATGGCAACATGGTCAAGCCGTTTCGCCAAAAAGACACCGTGCTGGTACCTGCTCGTTCGGAACGCGAATATTTCAGAAAAGTCATTGCCAAAAGCATTCGACGCGGCCGCGTGGAAGCCGAAGGTTTTCGGGTGGAAAAAGCCGAAACCCTGCGTTTTACCCGCCTCGAAACAGTGGAAAACATCCTGGAAAACCGCTGGCTGCTGAAACCGGTGTTTGAATACGACGGCGCCGAATTTCAGTGGGGCGAACGCCGCGACCGCGTCACTTCGCTGGATATTCCGGACAACGATCAGGGTGAAATTGCCGTACATCTCGTTTGCAGGGATGCAGAAAAAGAATTAAAACATATTGATTTTCTCAAAAATAACGGCCTGGAAGACGACGGCCGCGCCATGAGCACCACACATTCAGGTGAAGGAAAATATGCCAGTCTGCAAAGCCTGCTTCAGTGGCTCGGTCGCCATCACCGTGCACTGGAATCGGAAGGTTTTCGCATTGTAGCGCCGCAAACCGACGGTCGTACCCTGTTTCTGGGCGCCTCGGATATTGCGGTTCAGTCGGAAGCCGCCGGCGACTGGTTTGATGTACAGGGGCGCGTGACAGTGGGTGAATATTCGTTTTCGTTTCAGCGTCTGCTGCCCAATTTGCGCCGCAACGACCCGTTTTTTGAACTGCCCGACGGCACTTTTTTCCTGATTCCGGAAGAATGGTTTGCCCGCTTTGCCGACCTGGCGGGTGTGTTGCAGGAACAGGGCGACCTGCTCCGGCTGCCCAAATCGCTGTACACCGTTTTGCAAAACACCGACAGCGATGCAGAGCCGGAAAAATACCCGCTCATCCAGCCCGAATCCGTTGACTATCAGCCGTCTGAACACCTGAAAGCCACGTTGCGGCCCTATCAGTTGACGGGTATAAAATGGCTGGTCGGGCATTACCGACACGGCTTCGGCGCCTGCCTGGCCGACGATATGGGGCTGGGCAAAACCCTGCAAACCATCGCCTTGCTGCTGCACGCCAAGGAGAACAAGGGACAAAGCGCCGAATTAGCACCCGCAACAGGCAATAGCCAACTCGACCTGTTTGCCAACTACCGCGCCGAACTCCGCCCGCTGAATGCGCTCTTGCTACTACCTGCCTCGCTGGTGTTTAACTGGCAGCAGGAATTGGTGCGTTTCGCGCCTTCGCTGTTTACCTACGCGCACCTCGGGCCCAAACGCCTGCGCGAGGCCCGGGCCATTGGCGCCCACGATGTGGTGCTTACGACGTACCACACGGCTTTGCAAGACCTCGAATTGCTGGAAAAAGTGGACTGGCATTTTATCGTGCTCGACGAAAGCCAACAGATCAAAAACCGCGATTCGGAAATTTCCAAAATGGCCAGAAGCCTGCGCGCCGACTGCCGGATTTCACTGTCGGGTACGCCCATCGAAAACTCGCTGGCCGACCTGTGGACGCAGATGGAATTTATCAATCCGGCCACGCTGGGCTCCTACCGCCAGTTTCGCGAACAATTTCAGGCGCCGATTGAAAAACAGGGCGACGAAAAAGCGAAAGCGCGCCTTTTCAGCCGCGTACAGCCGTTTTTCCTGCGCCGCACGAAAGAAGAAGTAGCGCCCGATCTGCCGGAACTGACTACCCAGATTTTTTATTCCGAAATGTCGGCCGAGCAGAAAAAATACTACGAACAGGTGAAATCGGCCATGCGCAACCAGATTCTATCGCTGTTCGACGACCCCAAAACGCGGCTTCAGGCCTTGCAGGCACTCACCCGCCTGCGGCAAATTGCCAACCATCCCCGCCTGGCCGACCCCGATTACCTCGGCTCCAGCGCCAAGATGGACGATGTGCTGGCGCAGTGGGACGTGGTGCGCCGAGCCGGCCACAAAGCCTTGTTTTTCAGCAGTTACGAAAAACACCTGCAATTGTATCGCAGTGTTTGGGAAGCCGAAAAACAGCCGTATTCCTGGCTCACGGGCGAGGTATCGCAAGCCGACCGCGGCGCTGCCGTGCAACGGTTTCAGACGGACGCCGATGTGCAGGCATTTTTCATGACCCTCGGCGCCGGCGGTGTGGGTTTGAACCTCACGGCAGCCGATTATGTTTTTCTACTCGACCCCTGGTGGAACCCCGCCAAGGAAGACCAGGCCATCGCGCGTGCGCACCGCATCGGCCGCATGCACCCCGTGACGGCCGTGCGATTTATCAGCCGCGGCACCATCGAGGAAAAAATATTGCAATTGCAGGAACGGAAACGAGCGCTGGGGAAAGATTTGTTCGCTACCGCCGACTCCGAATACCCGCATTTGGAGCGGGAAGACGTGGAAATGCTATTGCAGTAGCAGTCCTAAGTCCTAAGTCCTAAGTCCTGAGTCCTAAGTCCGTGGGTAGCGAGCCCTGATAACAGATAACATATAACAGATAACAATTATGAAACCTGGCATTTATTCATTTCTCCTGGCGCTGGCAACTGTACTGGCGCTGTCGTCCTGCGGTGCCGATCCGGCGCCGGAAAGCAGCAAACCCAATGCCGTTACGACGCCACAATCTGCACAAGACCAGGCGGCTGCACCGGGCCCTTCGGCCGTGCCGGAACCACCCTTCATCAAGGAAGGTGAGTTGGCGTTGCTCGACGCCACGGGCAAAAAAGTGTTGACCAAACTCGATATTGAAATTGCCGAAGTATCGCAGGAACGCGAACAAGGTCTGATGTACCGAAAAAGTATGCTCGACAAGCAGGGCATGCTCTTTTTATTCGAGTTTCAGGAAGAACAGAGTTTCTGGATGCACAATACCTATATCCCGCTCGACATCATTTACCTGAACGACAAACTGGAAATTGTTTCGATCCAGAAAAATGCCCAGCCCATGAGCGACAAACCCTTGCCCTCGGGCAAACCTGCGCAATACGTGTTGGAAATCAACGGCGGCCTCAGCGACAAACTTGGACTCAAACCCGGCGTGAAAGCAGCGTGGATGGATTATGTAAACAATCGGGAAGTGGGGGGGTATAATGGGTTGTGAGGGGTAGAGAGGTTTTGAGAAGAATAACAATATCAAACCATGTGATCTGATTTTGATTCAACACTTGCCCTTTTTCCTGTAAAACAGTACCTTTGATGCGATCAAATGATGGCATCATGATTCACAAATATTACGAAGGCACCCCTCAAATCATCAATCTGTCCACCGAGATTGGCAGGTTGTTAGGAGTTGTTGATGCTACACACCTCCAGAAGCCACAGGCCGAACTCAGGAAAAAAAACAAAGTAAAAACGATTCGCGCCTCCTTGGCAATTGAGGGGAATACTTTGAGTGAAGATCAGATCACTGCCATCATTGAGAACAAACGCGTAACAGGTCCTTCCAGAGATATCAAAGAGGTAGAGAATGCCATTCGTGCATATGACAATCTTTCGAATTTTGACGCTTTTTCAAAAGAATCCTATTTGGAGGCACATCGTCTGTTAATGTCGGGCCTTGTAGATACGCCTGGGCAGTTCAGGACTGGTTCAGTCGGAGTAATACAAGGAGACAGGATCGCCCATTTAGCGCCACCAGGATGGAATGTCGATAATTTGATGACAACTTTGTTTGGCTATCTTAAAGAAGGAGAGGATAACCTGATCATCAAAAGTTGTGTATTCCATTACGAGATGGAGTTTATTCATCCTTTTATGGATGGGAACGGACGCATGGGCCGACTCTGGCAGACGGTGATACTGATGAAGGCAAATCCCGTGTTTGAATTTTTGCCAATCGAACAAGAGATAAAGAAAAGTCAGGAAGAATATTACCATGTACTGAGCCAATGTGACAAAGAAGGGCTTTCCACAAAGTTTGTGGAATACCTCCTGAGCAAGATAAAAATAAGTTTGGCGGAACTGGTCGCTGCCCAACGTGTAAATTATACCGATTTGGAGCGTTTGAATTATTTTCTCGATCAAATTGGTACTGCCCCTTTCACAAGGAAAGATTATCTTAGGGTATTCCCTAAAATCTCCACCGCAACAGCAACACGGGATTTAAAAAAAGGGGTAGAAGAGGGCATTTTGACCAGGAATGGGAAGGATCGACTTGCCAACTATCAAAAGAAGTAATAACCAGCCTCGACAATACGCTGAAAAAAAAACTGTTTTTTGTTACACCATCCATGGCCGCCTGTGTACTCTTTCTGTCCTCAATGACACTTAAAATAATCAAACGGCTCCAGGCAATCCAGGCACCTGAACAGCGCCTTGCAGGCCGTTGAGCCAAACTGCGACACCATTTCCGTGCGGGTGGAGTGGCAAAAAGGGCATTCCAGTGCGCGGTGTTCTCCCGTGAGCGCTTTTTTATCCATACTGGCTTCGGCGGGCGGCGCGATGCCGTATTCGGCTAATTTTCGGCGGCCCTCGGCGCTGAGCCAGTCGGTCGTCCAGGCCGGGCTGAGTACGGTGGTCACCCGCGTTTTCTGGAAACCGGCGTCCTGCAATGCCGCCCGGATATTTACCTCGATCATGTGCATGGCCGGGCAGCCGCTGTAAGTAGGGGTGATGACCACCTCCACCTCGCCGTCGGAGTGATGAATGACATCGCGAATGATGCCCAGGTCGCGAATGGTGAGTACCGGAATTTCCGGGTCGAAAACCGTATCGAGTGAACGGTTAATTTGGTCGAGCACCTGAAGAGCAGGCATTTTGTCAGAATTTTGGGGTAAAGTTATCCGTTTTATTCATTTATTAACCAGGAGCGTATTATACCCCGGCCATTTTTGTTCTTGAAAGTGGCTAAAGTTGCAAGAAATGCCAAGCGTAATTCAGGTGGTGGTATGGGCTTCAGCCCGTCAGGACAGCGCCATTTATGGCGCTCACAATAAAAATACTAATTATAGCGCCTTAAAAGTCGCTGTCCCGACGGGCTGAAGCCCATACCACCACCTGAATATCGCTTGGCTGTTGTGTAGTACGGACGCCCATTCTAACAATGGGGACATATGCAGTGGTCAAAAGAAGGGAACGTTTCCGAAACAAAAAACAGCCAAAGGGTACATACCCTCTGGCTGTGACATTCCACAAGATTATTACGAAGATTGTACCAATGCGAGGCGAACGAGCCTGCTGCTGATAGCCAAAAAGCAACCGGCAAATGTTCGGCGCCGCAGGAGTTTTTTTTATGAGCGGGGTTGGAAGCAGGCGCCCGACTTTTCGGACGCCTGCGACCCGCTGTTTCGCAACCCCATGCTCCCTTCAACGCTTTGAAAGAAACATTTTGGTGGAGGAGCGAACTTGTAAAGAGCAACTATTTCATGTTATTTGATCTGGATCATCTTGCGCGTAGCGCTGTCATTATCCGTTTGCAGGGTGTAGTATAGCACCCCATTGACATTTACCATACTGCGGTCGATCGGGAAAGAATTGTATCCTTTGCTGAATTTCCCGCGTTGCAGGTGAATCAGGTGGCCGCCTTCGTCGTAAATGCTCAGGGTAGCCTGGGTATCTTCGGGCAGGTGGAATCCGATCACGGTACTGTTCATAAACGGATTCGGCATGTTCTGGTACAATTCGAAACCTACGCCAGTGACCGTTGGGCCATCCTTGCTCTGGAATCTGAATGCGACATCCAGTTTTTCGCCTTCCACTGTGTAGGCTTCCGCTTTGGTGATGCGGCTGGAAACGCCCAGCATTTTGCTGATTTCGCCCGATTTTTTGGCTCTGAAACGAAGCGTGAAATGTGCTTCCTCGTTGCCATCCCAACTGGTGGTCAGGGCGCCGTCTTCTGCGAACACAGCGAAATTTTCACTTTTCATGGCATCACCCGGTTTGATGTCGATCAGTTCCAGGTCGCCGAAGTTCATGGTAAATTGATACCCTTGCACTTTCTGATCGGCCTTGAATGTCACTTCAAACATTTCACCCGCTTTCACCATGCCATTGTTGCTTTGTGTGGAAGGTGCATCCACATCGAATACCAGGGCGCCGCTGCTGCGTTCTTCCGCACTCATCAGAGAGTTGGCAATCACGGAGTTGTTTACGTCGCCAATTTTGATAGCCACCATACTGTTTTCCACCTGGGTGCCCTGGATGTCCGATACCGTTTTGTTTTCCGGGAAAACAGACTGGAACGGATTGGCCGGGTTGTCGAATTGGTAGTCGCGGTCGACGAAGCGCCAGGACGTATTGTTCGGCAGGTCTTCGTAAATACCAAGGATCAGTTTGCGCAATTCAACGATGTCGAAGGTGGTGATCGAGCCGGAGCGGTTGGCGTCGGCAGCAATCATTTTGTACGGCGATCCGAGCGTTTCGAGCCCAAGAATGTGTTTGTTGATCAGCACCAGGTCATACGTGGTCACACCATTCAGCGGGTTGTTGTCTTTCGTTGGCGTGAGCGTGTAGTCAGACATTGTGGGTATGGCTTCCGGGAATTCGAAGTAACCCTGGTCATTGGTCATCACGAACTGATTGAAAGCAGTACCATTGGGCGATTGGCCCGACAGTTCCACATCGCATTCCTCCAGTCCATAGTCCATTTCCGTTTGCATCACACCTGCTACAGTAGCCTGTGTTTGTCCGCCGCCGCAGTTGTTCAGCGGGTCCTGAATAGTGATGATGGCAGAACAGTAGTCGGCATTGCCGGCCTGATCCATCGCCCACAATTCTACAGTTTGAGCGCCTACATCCGAACAGTCGAATGTGATGGAGATAACAGGCTGGCCATTGTTGTCGAGCGGGAATTGCTGCGGGCCATCGGCTGTCTGGATACCAAAAATCAGGTTTTCTTCCGGTGTACAGTTATCTACGGCTTGCAGGAGGAAGTCGCTCGCAAAAAGCGTCACCATTCCTGTCGGCATCAGGGTAACACCCCATCCGCCCTGGCAGAATATAGACGGCGGCTTGCAATCGCGTACCACGATAGTGTATTCGCACACACTTTCGTTGCCACAACCGTCGCCGACAATCCATTTGATCTTGTGTTTGCCATGCGGCAGTTCGGGCAGCACGTAGTTGCCAGGAGACGCGGCAGTGTTCCAGCGTACGCCTGCGGTCAGGCTGCCGTTCACCACAGAGGTTTGCAGGGCAAAGCGGTATTTCTGGTTGGCAGCTACGGCGCGCTCGTCGAAGTTGCGCACGGTACCACCTGCGAAGTTGGCCGTATTGGCATTGTTGTACCGTACGGTGCCGTCTGCGGGCGGGTTAGTGCTGCTGACAACTGTTTCCATCGTTCCATCGCCATCGAGGTCGAGGAACAGCAGGTAACGGACGCTCAGGTTGGTACCCGAACACAGGTCGGATGCATTGATATTCAAGTCGGCCGGTGCTTCGCACAAATCATGTATTTCATTTTGTGTATCGAACCAGTATGATTCGTTCCACAGGGCAGCATTGTTGGTACTATTGTCACAAACCGTATCCGGCGATGAAGGGCAGACCATAATAGGTGGTTGATTATCAATCACTTTAATGATTTGTTTGTACTTATAGCACGCGGTGGCGGCGTTCCAGAAACTGCTGTAATCAGTAGTCTGTGTATCGTTGGCATTGATTTTTACCACCGAGGCTGTCCACGGCGCAGGTGTACCTGGCGCCGACACGATGGGGCCGGTCAGATTGGCCGGTGCATCGGGTGTTGCGCTGGGGGTCGGGTTAGGTACCGTGGTACACAGGCTTTGCGGCGTGTAACTGCACCAGTTGATCACCGTCCAGGTTCGTTCTATTTTGTAGCAGGCATCGGGCACTACGGTGAAAATCTGATCCTGGTAGGCTACGCCGAGCAGTTCGCAATCTTCTCCGTAGAAAGTGGGTTCGCCGTAGATGCCGTTGCCGTTGCAACTGTTGATGACCACATCGTTCGGGAATTTGATACCGAATTTCTGGTCGTATGTAACCGTAATTTTCTGTGTGCAACTGCTGGACAAGCCGCGGCAGTCGTAGGCACGGAAAGTACGCGTAATGATACCTCTGTTGCAGGTTGTGTCGAACTGGCTGTAGTTGGCCGAGTGCGTCAGACCCTTGTGGTTCTGGTACACTTTTGTAGAGTCCAGGCAGCAGTTGTCGTACACATTCGGTACGCCGTATGCCCACAGGCTCGGGTCGAAGTTTTCACAACTAACCGTCACATTCAGCGGCGGCTCACAAATCGGCTTGATCTTGTCCTGTACTTCTACCTGGATGGTACATTCATTGAAAATCGGTGTTCCATCGGGGTAGTGGCTGATATTACCCAGCGCATCTACCTGATACACCCTCAGAATGACATCCTGTACGGTACCTACTTCACAGCAGTAGAATTTGATCGAATCGTTTTCTGCTGTAGCGATATCGTATTCACATTCGTTCAGGCCGGTGATGCAACTGCTGTATGGCGGCACACGGCGTATGGTGAAGGTGACGTCGCCACAGTTGTCGTACGAACCCTGATCGAAATTGGCTGCAGGAACAACTGCCACGCCGGCAAAATCGCACCCATTGTTCAGTGTGTAGCAGTCACTTGGATCATCGATACCGATGGCTACGATGGTGTACTGTGTGCACGAAGGAATCGGTGGCGCATAGTCGTTCACAGTCAGTTCGAAGGAACAGGAACTCTGATTACCGCAGTTGTCCAGGGCAAAATAGGTCACATAGTGCGTACCCACGGGCAGGCAGGGCGTATTGCCGAACACAGCCAGTGTATCGCGATCTCCGGTGTTGTTGCCGGGGAAATTATTGAGTGTTCCACTCAATACGATGGTGTTCACGATATTTTGAGTGGCAGGGTCTACTACTTCAATTTCCGCTCTGACACTGGTAATTCTCGAGCATCCGTCGTCCACAATGACATCGGGGAGGTTGACGGTGCCGCAGCAGGAAAACGGGTCGGTTGTGACCGAAATATCCGCCGGGCAATCGATTGTCGGGCCTGTTAGGTCGCGCACCCTGATATATTGCGTATGCGTGATGATGTTGTTGGAGCACACATCGGTAGCCGTCCAGGTTCGGGTAATATTATAGGAGCCGTCGCACAAGGTAGCCACCACATCGATATGATTGAACGTGGCGAGGTTGCCCGGGGGCAGGTCGAAAATGGTCGGATTTCCTTGTAATCCCTGGCTTTCAATCCACTCCGGCGTCGGGTAGGCGCCTGTGATGCAACTGAATGCCGGCTCCTCAAAATCATCGTAGTTCGGCGGGAACATGAAATCTTCCAGTTCTACCGGGCGCAGCAATTTAATATTTTGCACACAGGAGGTGCTGTTACCACTTTGGTCTACAGCGGTCCAGGTACGCATAACGATGGCAGACAGGCCAGTTTCGCATGGTTGCGGTGTTGTCCAGTCGGTATAACTCAGGGTTACGTCGCTGCAATAGTCGATAACGCCTGCAGGAGCCAGGTATTTATTGTTGGGCAATGCCACGAGTGGCGGCAAGGTCAGTTCGTTGGGGAAGCCGACCGTGAAATTGCCGTTCATGCGAACGTACAGGTTGATCAGTTCTATTTTGGAAATATCGTTGCCTGCATTGGTATCATTGATCCTCAAAATCCAGTTACCATTGGCAGGCTGGTTGTCAAAACTGCTGAACGAACCCGCGCCATTGGGAATACGAACGCGAATGTTTGTCGTCAACGCTGGGCAGGTCATCGTATTGGCGCCTTCGTCGTCGAAGCGGGCCCAGATTGTGCTGGCGCCACAGCCGCTTACATTATCCCATACTTTTACAACCGTGCCGGAAGGGCTTTCCAGTTCGATGTCGAGGTTGCCGAAAAATGCATCCTGCGATATTTTCAAACCCAGGTCTACGTCTTTTACGATCGCGCCATCAGGGCCGGAAACCGGAATGGTGAAACTTCTGGTCTGAAAATCCACCACATTTACAGGCAGTTCGGTGATCGAGAAGCGAATCGTTGCTTCCGTTTCCTGAACGAAAGTAGGTGTCAGCGGGTAGTTAGCAGGTACTGTGACGGTGTTGCATTCCAACACAGGTGGAACGTTGTCAAAAACTTTTACATCACCATAACATTTGTTGGTAGTGATCGGATCTGTCACCCGTACGCGGTATGTTTTGCCAATATCAGCGGCGCCTACTACGGCAGGCACCCATGGGCCGTTGCCAAATGGAGGCACTTTGTCGAGTTCGACAATATAGTTATCATAGCAGCCGTATGGGCCGCCTTCCAGCACCTGGTCGGCCAGGATGACATCCGAACAACCTTCTCCGAGTGAAAAGTGAACGAGGTCGTTGCAGACAAGGCCGGTAATCGGATTGGGGAATGGCGCTACCGTTACTTTGAAAGAACAGTCGGCCGGATTGTTGTTGGCATCTACACAGTGGAATGTATTAATCGTTTCACCCACCGGATAAGGCTGATTGGGCGCGATACCGGCCATTTGTTGTGGCACGCTCACAACTTCCTTGAAATATCCAACAGAGCCGTTGTAGGAACGGTCGGCGAAAGTAGTGCCGAACGCATACTGTTTTCCTGCGCCCGGGTTGGACGACACGCGCAAGGTACCGTCGTCGACCTGGCGGTTGCCTTCCGTGTAATTGAGTGGAGCGCCGCTGGTGCTGGTCAGGTAAATACCTTTCGACTGGCCAGGGTTGAGCACGATACTGAAACCGGTAATGGGGGTGCCTGTGCCTGGAGAAGCCGAAGTGACGGTGCGGGTTCCGGCAAGTGTCCAGGCCGCCGGGTTGTTGGCATTGCTTTGCCACGAACCAGAGGCGGTGGTATAATACACTTCCATTTGCCAGGTACCTACATTGATAGAAGGCGAGAAGTTGGTGATGGTCAGTTTGGTATTGCCGATGTTTTTTACGTCGAACATCACACCCGCCTGGGAGTTGTTGAAGTCGATCGGGTGCGAAACGGTACCACTGGCAGTGTATGGGCAGTTGTCGGTGCAGGTAACGGAATAACTGTAGTTGACGGTGCATTCTCCCGGTTCGAGCGTGAGTGTCACGTCGCCTGGGCAATTGAGTTCCGGAGAAGTATTGTCCGTTACGGTAATCGTCTGGTTGTCGGATGAGATGACGCCGTTGCCGCATGGGTCGACGAGTTCCCAGGTAATGATATTGGTTCCGACAGGTGTTGGAATGGTGGTAAAGCCTGCATTGTTGACAATAACGGCGGCGCCGCCGTTGATACGGTACTGCAACTGGTAACCTGCATTGCAATTGTCGACAGAAAATGTAGGCAACTGGGTGGTTACATTGGCAAAACAACTGGTGTTACCCGGGCCGGTGAAGGCGCTCAGGTTGCCAGGTGCATCAAGGACGCAGGAGATTTTTGGTATCTGACGCACGATTGCCGACCAACCCGGAAACTGGGTGGCCGCATCGGAAATCAACTGAAAAGTAAGGCCTTCGCTGGCATTGGCCCCCACGGCTGCGATGCCGGTGTTGGCAGTAATGGTGCCGGGGGTACTGATCCAGTTGCCGGGAGTAAAGTTGTTGAAGGTGCCGTTGCCGGTACCGTTCACCTGATTCATCCCCACGGTATTGCTGTTGAAAATATAGAAAGCATCCCAGTTCCCTTCCACAGAAAAAGATGTAAAAGACACCTGTATTTTGTGGGTAGCAGGGTTGGAGGGCAAAAAGGTCACATTTGAATTGCCGTTAGGGCTGTAAGAGTTGGCCTGGCCGCCACTGTCAAAAAAATTGAAGTAACAGTTGCCGGGTGGATTGAGGGTGAATGGACTGCCTACTGTGCCGCCGTTGGCAGCCATATTTACATTCGCTTGGGCGTGTAGTTGAATCCCTACCCACATTGATGCTACAATGAGCATCAGGTATTTCCTATAAAAGTTGCTCTTTTTCATAAGAGGATGATTGTTGAAAATAAAAAGTGCGGATTATGCGCGCGGCACAAACGGCCTTGCGGGCGATGTCCGATCATAGCCATTCGGACACCTCCAGTGAGATGTGTTGTGTATAAGTATCCAATTGCAAAAAGGGTCTGCTGGATTAGTTCGTAAGTGTCACGCGTGCTTCCTCGCGCAAGGCGCGCAGCACGATCTTGGATGTGTAGGTTGCTTCTTTTGAAAAGCCGAGGGTGGCGGCAGCCGGCAAGCCCAGGTCGAGCGATTCGGCCACGGTGGCGCCCCGGTCAATTTCCTGAATAATGGCCTTGAAATAGGATACCCGCCTGATCGTATTGTCGTACAAGGGCGTTCCTTCCGTGATGCCTGGAATTTGCTGGTTGAGCATGGTCACCTGGCTTTTCAACAAAGCAATAGCATCGGATGGCGATTTCCAGGAATAAGCCTGGGCTTGGGGCTCCGATTGCGGAATCTGAGCCAGGCATTGGTTTGCGAATGCCAGCATGCCTGTCAGAAGCAAGGCAAAGCGGAGCGACATCAACCAATGACAGCCGTTTTGATACATTTTTTTCATGAGAAAAATGCGTTTAGTGAATGAATACTTTACATTAATACGTCCTCGGTTATAGTGTATCCTGAACCGAAGAGGCGGGAGGGGGATGATGAAAAATGATGGTTTCCGGAGCGGGCGAACCCTGTATCATGATGGCCACTGCAAGTGGCTGCGATTTGTTTTTCTGACTTTTTCATAAGATTATTTTGTTGATTATGAACAGTTAATCTTTTAGGTTTCCATGCCCTCTCCCTGCTTTCAGGGAGAGAGGCATGGTCCCTATATGCTTCATAGTGTTGGCCAAATGGCCGTGATGATGGAGATTAAAATGGATGATCTAGTGAGTGGTGAGTGGTGAGTAGTGAGTGGTGAGTGGTGAGTAGTGAGTAGTGAGTGGTGAGTAGTGAGTGGTGAGTAAGAATTTGAACATTCACCACCTACTCACTACTCACTACTGACTACTCACTACTGACTACTCACTACTGACTACTCACTACTCACCAAACCGGATCCTGTACCGGCCATCCAGTTCTTCCACTTTGTACTGGCCTGGCTGGAGGGTGTAAAATTTGAGGCCTATCGTTCGCGCTATATCCAGCGGGATTTTGCAAGGCTCCTGGAGCACGAGTACGCCGTGCCGCAAATGGGTTTTCCAGATGTGTACGCAGAGCAGTTCGCGGGCAAAAACCATAGAGAGGCTCCTTCCATGCTCTCCACTGATCAGTAATGCCTTGGCGTGTTTGCATTCACGGCGGGCGCCATCAACAGGCGTATTTCCCTTGCGTGCTGTAATTTTGCAAATGCCTGTTCCGCGGCAATCATTACTTGGCGACCCAAACACTACATCGCAACTCATCGATTTTTCCGTGGCGGTTTCACGCACCGGCTGCAACAGGTTCCCGAACGGATCGTATAGCCTGCCCGTCCCGGGGACCGATTGATACGTAGAATAGTTTTTCATAATATTGTATGTTTTGAAATGAAGTGCCAGGGCGAATTCTTCTGTGCGAAGTCGCAGTTTATGCACCGATCAGATCGAGGCCGGTGATGCCGGATGTTACATTCTGGGTGTTGGAAGCGAAGCCGGAGAAGAAGTTCGTATTCATGTCGTGGAAGTGTTTTTTCTTAATTTTTACACTTCAAAGGTCAGGCGGCACGACAGGCTGTCTAGGGACACGAAACAGGGGTTGGTATCCCGGCTATTTTTACCCGTTTTTTAATATTTTTTACACTAAATAATTGATTGTCAATTTTTTAGATCAATTTTTTTCAAATAAAAAACGACCTTTCAGGCATTAAAAAAGCCCCTTTCAGGGCCTCTCAGGATCCAATCAGGTAAAATATCAAGGCCTTTTTTTTGAATATCGGACGGATAGGGGACTTGCGGAGTTATGAGTTATTGTGTGGGATGCTTGGTTTTGTGAGGGTTGAGGTGTTGAGAAGTGGAGGGGATATGGTTGAGGAGTTGAGATAGTTGAGGGGTTGAGGCCGACAATGCAGCATGACGGCAACAGGCTGCGAAAAACCTAAAAAAAACTCGGGATGACACACTTTTCATTTGTGTTCCAATAAAAAACAGCCTAATTCAACAGAGACGATGAATCTCAACTCCTCAACTCCTCAACTATCTCAACTCCTCCACTTCTCATCCCTTCCACTTTCTCAAAACCAAATATATTTTTTCCTGTTTTAGTGTCGATACACTTAACTTTGTGTCATGAAACTGGAACTGGAATTAAAAAACAGCAAGCCCCTCCAATCGCACCAGCGTGCAACGCTCAATATCATGTTTACAGCCAGTTGGCTGGATTGCATGCTCACCCGTCAATTGCGCCCGTATGGCCTTACAGGCCCGCAATACAACATTCTGCGTATCCTGAACGGTAGTTTCCCAAAGGGTTTGTCGGTACTCGACATAAAAAGTCGTATGATCGACCGCAGCAGCAATGTGAGCCGGCTGGTTGAAAAATTGCGCCTCTCGGGCTTGGTAGAACGCGTGGCCAATACGGAAGACCGCCGGATGGTGATTGTTTCCGTTTCTGAAGCAGGCAAAAAACTGCTTTCCGATATTGAAAATGCCAACTTCATCAACGGCCCCGGCGCTCCGGGCGGCAAACTCAGTGAAGGAGAAGCGCTCGAACTGGCACACTTGTTGGATAAATTCCGCGAGTGATACCACGCACAGTGCCATTGGTTATCTTTGCGCACCGAATAACCTGAATGTGCTGCCACTCCTACATTTTGCCGGTATTTTTTGATTTTTACTGCACCAATCTGTCTGCCTGTACGTCGCTGACGACGCAGATCATTGCTATATGCTGACGCTAGACCTTTTTACGCCCAACGACGACGTTCGACCTGTGTTTCTGACCGGAAGTTTCAATGATTGGACCACCCGCGACGAGCGGTTTAAAATGATGAAATTAAAGGAAGGGCATTACCAATATACCTTCAGGGAAATACCTGTCAATGGCGAGCCTTTTGAGTACAAATATGTGAAAGGCGGCTGGGAAGCCGAAGAACTCGGGCACGATGGCCATCCACCTACCAACAGGCGCATGGAAAAACCGCGCGGAAAAGTAGCCGATATTGTACCACGCTGGAAACAGCACTCGGGCGCTTACGATCCTGGTTTCTACCCCGATATTCGGGTGGTGGCCAAACGATTCAATGTGCCGCAATTGCGCCGCCGCCGCCGTATCTCTGTATTGCTGCCCTGGAATTATGAACTGAGCGACAAGCGTTATCCCGTTTTGTACCTGCAAGACGGCCAAAACCTGTTTGAGCAGGATGCTCCGTTCGGCACCTGGGGTGTCGATCAGAAACTGGCATACATGGCACAGCATGGTAAAGGCGATGTGATTGTTGTAGCCATCGACCACGGCGGCAAGGAACGTATCAAGGAGTTTTCTCCTTACAACACCCACAAATGGGGCGAAGGACTGGGACAGGAATACGCCCGTTTTCTCGTGGAAACCCTGAAACCCTACATCGACCAACAATTCCGGACGCTGCCCGACAGGGCCCACACCGGTGTAGGCGGCAGCAGCATGGGCGGACTGATCAGTATTTATGCCGGCCTGATGTTTCCGCAGGTGTATTCCAAATTCATGATTTTTTCCCCTTCGCTGTGGCTCACACCGCGTATCTATTTCGAGCCGATGCATTTTGCCCATTTTTCCACGCCTACCCGTATTTACCTGTATGGTGGCGGAAAGGAAGGCTCCAACATGGTGGCCAATGCCAAAAAATTCAAGGTGGCCGTGGAAAAACGTGGTATGCCGCCAGGATTGCTCCAGTTCCGACTGGAAATCGACCCCAATGGCCGCCACAATGAATCGCGCTGGGGCCAGGAGTTCCCTAAAGCAGCCGAGTGGCTTTACACTTTTTAGTTATTGGTTATTAGTTATTGGTTATCAGGGGAAGAAGGGAACATTCTGGTGATTTCCTGAAAGATAAAGATAATGACAACAAGAATCATCCCGAATCCTGGCTTTCACCAAAATTCGGGATGGCTAATGTTGTTTGCTAAAATAAAGACGCTGAAGCGGCTCTTAGAATTTAAACGACAACTGCACATTAAACATCCGGCCCAACTGGCTGAACTGAGAGCCATTGTAACCCAGGATGTCGTAGCGGCCGCTGAAGCCCAGGAAACCACGCAGCAGGCTCTTGTCGGCCGGGTCGGCGATAGCGGCAGCGCCTTCGGCGTCGAGTGCTACCAGATCCCATTTCGGCAATACGTCGAGCAGGTTGTTGCAGTTCAGCGTAGCGGAGAATTTTTTGTTGAAGTTGTAACCGATGCTCAGGTCGGTCACCACGGCCGGGTCAAATTCCGCTTTGATGTGGTTCATGATAGCACCGCCATTGTCCAGATCCTGGAAGCGGGTAGGGCCGAACAGAGTATTGTTCAGTCCGACAAACAATTTCCCTACCGAGTAATCGAGGCCGAGGATGGATTTGTACTCTGGGCGGCTTTCCGTTAGCAGCGATTTGATCTGGGCGCTCAGGATACTCGAACCTGCTTGCTTAATAGCCTCTGGCTCGGCAGGCGTACCCACGATTTCATTGTTGAGGATAAAATTACCCGCCAGGTTCACATTCAGGTTGCCATTGCCCAGGCCGATATTGCGGTAAGACACCACATAATCGATACCGGAGGTACTGGTTTCGATACCATTAATAAAGAACTGGATATTGGCTACACCTGCTCTGGTAAGGATAGCGCCCAGTGTGCTGTTCGGGTCGCTCGACGAGATGGACGAACTGTACACAATGCGGTCTTTCACATCGATTTTGAAAAAGTCGAGCGAAACGCTCAGGTTGTCAGTCGGGTTCAGGCCAATGCCGAGGGCGAGGTTGGTCGAATTTTCCGGTTTGAGGTTGGGGATACCCAGTGCCCGCGCTTGTGCGCTGCGGTTGTTGAACAAGCCCGACAACTGGATGGTGCCACCTACAAAAGATGCCTGCGTAGACTGTGCGTAAATCTGATGCAGGGTAGGGGCCCGGAAGCCGGTAGAGTAGGAACCGCGAATGACTACTTTGTTATCGAGAAGTTTGTAGCGCGAAGAAAGTTTGTACACATTGGCATTGCCAAAATCGCTATAGTTTTCGGTACGGAAAGCGCCGTTGATGAGGAAATTTTCGGTGATATCGTACGTGAGGTCCACATACCCACCCAGGTTGAAACGGGTGTTGACGCCGGCATTCACCGCATTGATACCAGGGAAAGAGTTGGCGCCCTCGCCGGAATAAGAGGCGGTATCGCCAGCAAAAATGGTGTACGACTCCGAACGCGCTTCCATACCCAGGGCCAGGTGCAGGTCGTCGTTGATGGCTTTCGTTACGTCGATATTGCCTACCGTGTGGTTGAAGCCGTATCCGCCGGGGCGGAAGCGGGTGGGGCTGGCAGTGCCGAGGGTGCGGTTGACGGTGTTATCAACGGTGTACAATTGTTTGTTGCCGCCGAGGGTAAAACTCAGGTCGGTTGTCCAGCCGTTTTGTTCGTTTTTAGCGCCTACTGTGAAGTTGTAGTCGCTCAGGTCGCCTTCAAAAGTAGGTCCGTAGCCGATATAACCACGGTAAATAGCCGGGTCGTCTGTCGGGAAAGCCAGCGTAGCATCATTGATGTAGTTTTTGCCGCCGTTGTCGGTCACGCTGTGCAGCAGCCCGCGATCCTGGCGCCAGTAGGGCGTACGGAAGTTGGCGTTGCTGATTACTTTTTTGGCTACATAGGCAGCATTGGCGTACAGCAGGGTGTTTTCACCCACCGGCAAGCCGCCGTTGATGAGGAATCGGGCTGCGCTCACTTCGCCGGTGCCGTTGATATTGCCTGCTGTGGGGTAGTCGGCCAAATAGCGCTCAATGAGTGCATTTTGTTCCGAACTGCCGCCGAAAGTGGCGAGTTCTGTTGCCAGGTCTACCTTGCCCGAACGCACGGCATTTTCTTGTTGGCTGAAATTCAGGGTGTAGTTTATATACCCGCGGTCGCCGAAGTTGGAGCCGCTGTTGAGCGATACACCATACGTTTCGCCATCACCTTCTCCGGTGATACCTGCATTGAGGTTCAGCGTGGTGTATTCGAAACGATCTTTGAGGATGACGTTCATAACGCCTGCGATTGCGTCGGAGCCGTATTGAGCCGAAGCGCCATCGCGCAGGATTTCCACGCGTTTGATAGCATCGGTAGGAATAGCAGACAGGTCGACGCCCGTTTCACCGCGGCCGGGCGAGAACTGAACGTACAGCAGTGAACTCAGGTTTTTGCGTTTGCCGTTGATCAGTACGAGGGTACGGCTCGGGCCCATGTTGCGAATTTCGTACGGGTCGAGCAGGGTTGTGGCGTCATTTACGGGGGTATTTACCGTGTTAAAAGAAGGTACTCGGTATTGCAATGCCTTGTCAAATGTCGTTTGTCCGGTGCTCAGCAGGTCCTTGGTTGCCAGTACGTCGATCGGCAGCGGCGAATCGGTGATGGTACGCTGGCTACTGCGGCTACCGGTACTGATGACGACCTCGCCCAGTATGTTTGCATCTACATCCATGGTTACATTCAGTATGCCGGATTCCGGTATCGCCAGTTCCTGCGTAATGTGGCCAGTGGAAGTGAATACCAGCATTTTGTACTCATTCGGTACGTTCACGCTGTACTTTCCATCAATATCGGTAGTAGCACCGCCGGTAGTGCCTTTGATTCGGATACTGACACCCGGCAGTCCGGCGCCGTCGGTTTTATCCTGTACGGTTCCGGTGACTTGACGGCTCTGCGCGCCGACCACGTGTGAAATGCATAGCAAGATGCAGGTACTGAGAAAAATTTGGAAAAGTCGCTTCATACAAAAAGGGCAAGTTTTAAAAATTAACAAATTATTGCTTTGCTGCAGAAGCAAATATGAAATATGTTTTTTGGTTTGACAAGAAAAACTGTTGTTAACGCAAAAAGGGTTGATAAATGTTGATGAGGGTTGATGAGGTTGATAAATGTTGATAAATGTTGATGAGGGTTGATAAGTGTTGATATTCATCGGCTCGAGGTAAGGGTTGGTTTTTTCATTCATCGAGTGGCTGAATATCAACCCTCATCAACCCTCATCAACCTTTATCAACCTCATCAACCTCATCAACCCTATCAACCCTTCTTCCTCACATACCGATTCGTATTGCCCGTGCCTCCGATCTGGGAAATTTCCAGCACCTTGCCATCCGCTTTTACGATGCTGTAGCATATATCGTCCTGGCCAATAACTTTCAGGCAGGGCATTTTCCCGACAGGATTACAATCTTGCGGACAAACAGGATAATAGATATAGCGTGCGGGCAGCGGCTCCTGCCCTTCATATAAGTCGATGTACTGGCCATTTACAATTTTCACGGATGCTTTTGGGTCGTCGGCCGATTGCCACTCTCCCTGTAACAAACCCACCGTACGCGCGTCGGCCTTGCCCAGGAACGGATCGTTAAAACTTTGGCGTTTGTAAGTACCGTCCGCTTTTACATTGGCGCCGAAACCGCAAAATGCATCTGTGCCGGCGAGCGTTTCGATTTCCACGCCGTCGGCCTTCCAGGTAAATTGCAAGGTGCATTCGCCGCCGTATTCGTTCAGCGAATATTTAGCCACGTTCTGTGGCGACAGAGTGGCCTCGCCTTCCATAAAACCCTGATTGGGTGCTTCGCCAGCGCCGAAAACAGAGAGTTTGAACTTGATTTTGTCGAAAGCCGTCTGGCTCACCTGCAATTCGCCGGTGCCCTGGAAATTAGGCGTATCAAAGCCATAGGTACCCGTAATCGGGTCGGAACTGGGCTCAACAATGTCGTCTTCCAGTTCGGAAGCGATGGCCAGCATTTCCACCTCACCCAGGATGGTTTTGGCGGATTCGCCCACTTGCGGGTCGTTTTCAAGCGGTTTTACGGCTGCAATGATCGCCTGTTGCATGGCAAAACGCTGCTCTACGCTGCCGCGCGCCGAATTGGTCAGCACGCTGTCGCGCAAGATGTACAGCCAGCCAACTACATGGTCTTCGCCTTTTTCATAGGTACGCTGAAAATCGGCCAGGGTTCTTTTCGGGTTGCTCAAAAGCAGGTCTTTTACGGCAAGGGCTTCCGTAACACAGTTGTTGCCGCCACATTTTTTGAAATCTGCCCAGGGGCCGGTTTCAACGTTTTTGCAATACATCAACAGGGCAGTTGCTGCAAACAGCAGCAGGTACATCGATTTTTTCATAGGTACAATTGAAATGGTTATTGGATATGGATACTGCGTGATGCGAAGCCGAACGCAGTATCCCGAAAACGGGGCGAATTTCAAAATTTTGAACAACAACCACCCACAATGTTCTAAGAGCGTGTTCGGGAATTTATTTCCGGCCTTCTTTCGGCTCAGAATAAATTCCTGAACACGCTCTAAAACCCGCACCACCCACCTTTCCAATCCGTGTAATCCGCCTCTAATCTGTGTAATCCGTGTTTCACTTGATCATGCGCCGTACCAGCACCGGCACCAGCAATAAATCGCAAAACAGCGCCCCTGCCAGCGTCGCGCTCACCAGCAAACCCACCGAAACGGAGGGAGGATGAATGGAAAACAGCATGACCAGAAAACTAAAAAACAGGATCAAACTGCCCATACACATGGCTTTGCCGGTTTCGGCCAGGGTGGTGCGCAGCGCTTCTTCCACGTTCATGCCCTGTTCGCGGCATAGTTTGAAATTGCTCAAAAAATGCACCGTATCGTCGGTAGCGATGCCAAAAACAATACTGAACACAGTAGCGATACCCGCTTCCAGCGGGATGCCCAGGAATCCGATGAGCGCCCCGGCAAAAAACAGCGGAAATACATTCGGAATGGTGAACACCAGCACCATGCGCAAATCTTTGAATAACAAGCCCATAATGAGTGCTACCACCAGTACCGAGGGAATAAGTCCCTGCAACATATTGTCGCGGATGTACGCGGAATTTTTGTCGAGAATCACCCCCGTACCGGTGGTTTTAAACCGGACGATATTACTGTCGATGTGCGACGTTTTCCAGGCATCGATGCTGGCCTGAATGATCGCCACGGTATCGCGGCCTACGTCCTGCATACGCCCGGCAATGCGGGCTTTGTCGCGATTTTTGCTCAGCAGCACATCCGAAGCAGACGGCGGTAATTGCGCAGCAAGCCGATGTATTTTTTCAAATTCCGCCAGGCTGTCGGGCAATCGGTAGGCCTCGGGTCGGTTGCCATAGTTCATGGCGTGGAGGCTGCGGTACAGGTCGTTGACCGACACCAGTGTTTTCACCGGGGCGTAGGTACGCACATGCTGTTCAAATTTATCCATTTCGCGCAGCACCTCGAAATCGTCGGCAGGACGCCCGTTTTGTGGAAAAACAGCAAACTCCAGCGGTCGGAACCCGGAAAACTTTTGTTCGAAATACAAAAAATCCCGGGTGATCTGTTGGCCGCGTGGCAGGTTGTGTTTGATGCGGTAGTTGGTGTTGATTTGCGAAATGCCCCAAAAACACAAGGCCAGCAAACCCAGCGATACCCAGGCAATTTGCCGGCCGCGCAGTCGGGTAAACTGGTAAATGCGCTCCATGGCTTTTCCCCAGAAAGCGTATTCCGGCGTGAACTTCACCAGTTGATCTGCTGAAAAACGCGGCAACATCGCCCATAGCCAGCCATAAATCACAAAAAATGCCGCCACAACGCCCAGTGCAGCATTGAGGCCGAATCCTTGAATGGGCGCCGTCCGGTTGGTGATGAGCGAGGCAAAACCAATGGCTGTAGTGATGCAGGTGATAAAGGTGGCCAGCCCGATTTCTTTCAGGGTAATGCGAATGGCTAACTGCCGTTCATGTCCTTTGCCGAGTTCGTCGAGGTATTTGCTGGTGATGTGAATCGTATCTGCCACGCCTACGATGCACATCAGGATAGGGTAGAGGGCTGCCAGCGCATTCAGTTCGCGCCCCATAGCGCTCAACAGTCCCAGAAAAAACAGCAACGACAGCCCAATTCCGGCCATCGCGATGAACACCGACCACCAGCGCCGGAAAATAAAAAACAGAATGGCCGTTGCCAGCAATGCCGCTACGAGGGTGGACACCGCCACTTCCCTAATTTCCATCCATACCATTTCTGTCTGAAAACCGGCGCGCCCCAGGGTGTGCGTCGCCTCGAACGGATACGATTTCAGAAGGATGTTCAGGCTGTCCATCAATTCGCCGGCCTGTTCCAGCGAAGTGTTGTTGATGGTTTTCAGCACAACGGTGAGCGCTGTAGCATCTTCCGAAATCAGGTTGTGTACGAATCGCTGGTCCTGCAGCACCCGCCGGCGGTCGCTTTCATAAAACGCCGGCTGATCGAGGTGAATGGCCGGCGTACTCGTAATACCAAACGGCGTTTTAAGCGGATACTGCATGCGCGTCAGCGAACTGACGGAAGTAATGTGCGGCAATTGCACCGCTTTCAGGGAAAAATCATGGAATTGCGCCAAAAATACCGAGTCGAACACCCCTTCCTTGCGCTCCACGGCAACGAGCAAAAAATTGTCGTCGCTTTCAAAATCGCGGATGTAATTTTTGAAAAACTCCCAGTCAGGGTCGCCTTGTGGGAAAAACTGCTCAAAATCGAAGGTGAATTTGAGGCGGGTTAGCAGAAAAAAACTCAGAACGGTCAGCAGCCCATACAGTCCGAGCAAGAGGTTGCGCTGTTTCATTTTTGCAGTGATAGGTGGGCAAAAAGTTTACAGCGAAACGGACAAGGGGCGCAAACGTTTAGAATCGAGGAAATTTTGGAAGCAGTATAAATTGTGGGGTGTTCGGCTTCGCCGCCCGATTTTTAAGGGCCGGTCGGCTTCGCTTCCCGACAGGGGGAACTTTGGATTATGCGGATAAAGCGGATGAAATGGATTTTTTGGCCTTGCGGCCAAAATTTGCTCGTTTGCAAGCATGTCGAGTGTGCCAATGTTGTTGCCCATTGCCAAGCGCGAAGGTGCCTGGTAGCATGGACTTTAGTCCGTCGGGACAGCGCCTTTCAAGGCGCATAAAATATTATTTTTTTGTTGTGAGCGCCATAAATGGCGCTGTCCCGACGGACTAAAGTCCATGCTACCAGGCACCTTCGCGCTTGGCTGTTATTGGAGCGTCTGCCGGCTGGCCGAGGAAACAAACAACCCCAAAATGTGGGAAAGTGGTGCCGGAGTATATGTTGTGCAAGGAAAAAATCAATTGAAGTGGCCGACAGGCCACAAAAATCCATTTCATCCGCCTGATCCGCAGCATCCAATGTTCTTCCTGTCGAGGGGCGAAGCCAAACGCCCCAACTTACATCCGGGTAAAAGTAGTCGTCACACTTTCTCCCGCCATCTCCACCCGTACGAAATAAGTGCCCGCGGGAAGATCCTGTGCAGGGATGGATAAAACGGTGTCACCGCTGGTTTCCTGCGTCCAGTGCAGGTTTGTCGGGCGGCCATCGGCATAAAAAACATCCACCTGTACTTTTCCGGAGCCGGGCGTTTGAATGCGCAAGTCGCAACGTTCCCGCGCAAGGGTAGGGGAAATCACCGCAGAAATATCCGTTTGCCCGATGCGGACGTTTTCAATGCCGGAGAGGCTGCTACGCCCGTCTTCATCGATCTGCCGCAAGCGAAAAAAGTGGATACCATTGGTCAGGTTTTTTACTTCAAAAGAATAGATTGCCGGGAAAATGCCATCGTTTCGGGCGGGCACAAATCCTTCCGTTTGCCAGGAAAAACCATCTGTGCTGTGTTGTATGTCGAAACCTGCATGGTCGCGTTCAGACGCCGTCGACCATTTGAGCAAGGCGTCCGTTTTTACGGCAGACGCCTGAAAATCAATGAGTTCGACTGGAAGTGCCAACGGCTGCAAGGCCACATTCAGGGTTCTGAGGACACCATTGGAGAGGTTTACATTGGTCGTGTAGGTAATATAATTGGTTTTGCTGACGCTGACAGAAACGGTACCGCTGTTCAGGCGCCCCATTTTATATACACCGCTGGAATTGCTGGTTTCGGAAACAGAGGGCGCGGTGGTGATCTGGATGCTGGCGCCATTAAGCGGGTTGCTGTTCGAGGCATCCGTTATGATGCCTTCGAGGTAGCAGCCTCGCGTGTACGTAGGCGTAAGGACGAACAGTTTTCCATTGGTAGAACTGGGCACATCGTTGATGTTGGAGGCGATGATATTGCCGGAAGGAAGATACGGATACACACCCCAGCAACCGAAAAACCCGTTGCCACTGCCACCTGGATAGGTGTCGTAATTGCCTACCTGAACGAGGTTGTCGGGGCGCGATACATCCACGATCGTAAAGCCATCCTTGTACCAGGAAGTGATAGCGTAGTTGTTCAGAATGTAGGTGTTGTGTACGATAGAACTGCTTCCCGGATTGCTCTGTATTTTATCCAGCAGCCGGATGTTGTCGGTATTGCTGATATCATAAGCGGCCAGGTAGGAGTTGGACGTTTCGTCGGTCGTAAACAAGGTATTCCCGTTCAGCCAGGTATTGTGTGTAAACAGATTCGGGGTGCTTTGCGTGGCTACTATCGTTGGGTTGCTTTTGTTGGTGGTATTTACAATGGAAAAAAAGCCTCCGTAAATATGTCCTGCGTACAGCATATTGCCCTCTGCATAGCCATCGTGCACATAATTGGCATTGGAGCCTGTGAATGCGGTATTGACATAACCCGCATACGTCGGGTTGTAGGGATTGGGGTTCAGGTTCAGAATAAGCGGGCGGCCGCTATTCAGGTTAGAACCATACAGGTACAGGTACCCGGTCGATTCGTCTACCTGAAGTGCATGGGCCTTGTTAAACAGGTTGTTGATAGCGCCATCTCCCCGGTAAGTGTGTACGTGGGCGGTATTGTTTACGTTGATATTGGGCAGAAAAGACAGGTTAACAATTGTCAGACCCACGTTTGTGCCGCTCGTGCCTTCTGTGACGACATAAGCGTAATTGCCGTAGGTTTTCACCTCGCGCCAATCGCTCGTAGGGCCAGGAATGTGCACCACGAATGTCGGGTTAGCAGGGTCGGTAACATTGATGATGGACATCCCTGTCTGATTGCCGACCAGCGCATATTCGGTGCTGCCATTGGCATAACCCCAGAGGTTGGCCAGTTCGTTGTTGGTGAAGGTGTAAGCACCTCGAAACGTTACATTGGTTTGGGAGAAGAGGCTGGGGCAAGTTAAAAGAAATACAAGAGTGATGAACCTCATTTCTGCCGATGAATTTTATCATGCAAAAGAAATATTTCTTTGAAAGAATGTTCGTTTTCAATCCAAAGAATGTCAATAGAAGACGCTAATTTTTTATCAATAACCTTTTTTTGCGTACTGCTTGGATAATACGTTTGCGATGCCATACCTTTGACGCATGAATAATTCGTTTGCAGTTTGCCATCATCACCAACATCATTTGCCCTGCGGCAAGCGATGTGGTATGGTATTGTAAAACGTTTACAATAGTTTTCCCGACCCGGCTTGTCGTCTGATACCGACAAGCCGGGTTTTTTTATGTCCTCCCACTTCTCACTTCTCACCTCTCACCTCTCACCTCTCATCTCTATCTATGCTTCGATTAGCCATTCAAAAGTCCGGCCGATTATCAGAAGACTCCCTTCAACTGCTGCGCGATGCGGGTATCTACCTGAGCAGCAGTCCCAGCCGCTTGCTGCGCACCCAGGCCACCAATTTTCCGCTGGAACTCATTTTTGTCCGCGACGATGATATTCCCGAATATGTGGAAGGCGGTGTGGTGGATATCGGGATTGTTGGCGAAAACGTGTTGCTCGAAGCGCGCAAGGACGTGGAAACCGTAGAACGCCTGGGCTTCGGCAAATGCCGGCTTTCCCTGGCCATGCCCAAAAATACGCCTTACTCCGGCCCTGAAAGCCTGCAAAACCTGCGCATCGCTACCAGTTATGTGCGCATCCTGGAAGGCTTTTTGCGCGAACAAAACATACAGGCCGATATTCATGAAATCAGCGGCTCGGTCGAAATTTCCCCGTCTTTGGGTCTGGCCGATGCCATTTTCGATATCGTCAGCACGGGCAGTACCTTGCTTGCCAATGGCTTGCGCGAAGTGGCGACCGTACTCGAGTCGGAAGCCTTGCTCGTGGCGCACCCCGAAATGGCTGCCGAAAAACGGGAAATTCTGGATCGGCTCTTGTTTCGCATCCATGCCAACCGGAATGCCAAAAACCATCGGTATATCCTTATGAATGTGCCCAACGACCAACTCGATCACATTGCAGCACTGATTCCAGGCATGAAAAGCCCCACCGTGTTACCGCTTCGGCAACCCGGCTGGAGCAGCCTGCACAGCGTCATTCCGGAAGCCGTTTTCTGGGACGTGCTCGAACAACTCAAAGCGGCAGGCGCCGAAGGGATTTTGGTGGTGCCGATCGAACGCATGATACTTTGAACTTGAAGCAAACTTCGATATGAAAATATTAAAAAATCCGTCTCTCGAGCGACTGGTGCTGCAGCGCCCGGCCGATGAGCAGGCGGCCACCCGCCGAACGGCTGTAGCCGAATTACTCGATCAGGTGCGCCGGGAGGGCGACCGGGCGGTGAAGCAACTGGCCGAGCGTTTCGATGGATTCGCACCCGCGCAACTGGAAGTGGAGGCCGGCGCCTTCGAACGCGCAGAAGCCGTACTTTCCGACGAATTGAAAAATGCCATTCAACTGGCATACCGAAATATCCGCACGTTTCACGAACGTCAGCAAGAGCCGGAATGGACAGTGGAAACCATGCCGGGCGTTCAATGCAGCCGGCGCAGCATACCGATCGATCGGGTAGGGTTGTACATCCCCGGCGGTACCGCGCCCCTGTTCTCCACAGTACTCATGCTGGGCGTGCCCGCCCAACTGGCCGGATGCCAGCAGGTGGTGCTGTGTACGCCGCCGCAGTCCAACGGAGAAGTGCACCCCGCCGTGTTGTATTGTGCGCAATTGTGCGGTATCCGGCGCGTGTTTCGAATCGGCGGCGTGCAGGCCATCGGCGCCATGGCCTACGGAACCGAAACAGTGCCGCGGGTGTGGAAAATTTTTGGCCCTGGCAATGCCTGGGTCACGGCCGCCAAACAACTTGTGAGTCTCGATGGTGTGGCGATCGACCTGCCTGCCGGTCCTTCCGAAGTATGCGTGGTGGCCGATCATACGGCAAATCCGGTTTTTGTGGCCGCCGACTTGCTCAGCCAGGCTGAACACGGCGCCGATAGCCAGGTGCTGCTGCTGACCACTTCATCTGACCTGATGGATCATATTTCTGAAGAACTCGAACGGCAACTCGCCGACCTGCCGCGTGCCGAGGTGGCGCGACAGGCACTGGCCCACAGCACGGCGATTTTGGTCAACACGCTCGATGAAGCCATGTATATCAGTAATGGCTACGCACCCGAGCACCTGATTTTACAGGTAGAAAACCCCGAACAGTGGGCCGGAAAGGTGCGCCAGGCTGGTTCGGTGTTTTTGGGACATTTCACCCCTGAAAGCGCGGGTGATTATGCTTCGGGCACCAACCACACCTTGCCCACCAGCGGATATGCCAGGGCCTATGCGGGCGTTTCACTCGACAGTTTTGTGAAAAAAATCACCTTTCAGCATATCCAACCCGATGGCCTTGTCCATATCGGCCCGGCCATCATCGCCATGGCCAGGGCGGAAGGATTGGAAGCACACGCGAGAGCCGTCTCTTTGAGAGAGAGTGAGAGAGTGAGAGAGTGAGAGAGTGAGAGAGTGAGAGAGTGAGAGAGTGAGAGAGTGAGAGATGTGAGAGATGTGAGAGAGTGAGAGATGTGAGAGAGTGAGAAAGGCCACTCATTACCACCACGGAAGAGCCCTGAAAGGGCGTACTCAATAGCCCAGGACAACGCCCTGGGTATTCGTTCATGATTACCGGCAACGCCCTGCGTACTCGTTCATCATTTGTTCGTTCAATATTACCTGCAACGCCCTGGGTACTCGTTCATCATTTGTTCGTTCAATATTACCGGCAACGCCCTGGGTATTCGTCAACCATCCATTCAAAATGACCACAACAGAAAAAAACATATCCGCCCTCATCCGCCCCTGTATAGCGGCTCTGAAGCCATACTCTTCTGCGCGCGACGAATTTGCAGGCGCCGCCTCCGTATTCCTCGATGCCAATGAAAACAGCCTGGGAAGCCCGCTCGACCAGGATTTTTCCCGCTACCCCGATCCCTTGCAAACGCCCTTGCGCGAAGCCCTGGCCGCCTTGAAGCAGGTAGACACCAGGCATATTTTTATCGGCAATGGATCAGACGAAGCCATCGACATGCTGATGCGCGTCTTTGTAGAACCCAGCCGCGACAATGTGGTATTGATGCCGCCGACCTACGGCATGTATGCGGTGCAGGCCAATATCCACGGCGCAGAAATACGCAGGGCGCCTTTGCGCGCCGATTTCAGCCCGCATGCTGAAGCTGTGTTGTCGGTAGCGGATGCACATTCCAAACTGCTGTTTCTGTGCTCGCCCAACAACCCGACCGGACAATGCCTGCCCGACGATTTTGTGCTGGAAATGCTGGAAAAATTTCCCGGGCTGGTGGTAGTCGACGAGGCATATGGAGATTTTTCCGGCCGCGCTTCGTGGACGACGCGGATATCGGAATTCCCCAATCTGGTGGTGTTGCAAACCTTGTCCAAAGCCTGGGGCCTTGCCGGCTTGCGCGTTGGAATGGCATTTTCCAATGCCTTGATTATCAATGCGCTCAATAAAATAAAATACCCCTACAACCTCAATCAGTCAACCATTCAATTGGCATTACAGGCGCTGCAACACCCGGAGCGTGTGCAAGGAAAAATACAAACCCTGTTGGCCGAACGTCGGCGACTCGAACAGGCTTTGCCGCTGCTGCCCTGTGTGCAAAAAGTGTTCCCTTCCGATGCCAACTTTCTGCTGGTGCGGGTGACGGATGCCAATGATATATACAGGTATTTGTGCGAGCAGGGCATTATCGTACGCAACCGCGACCGCGAACTGCATTGTTCCAATTGCCTGCGCATAACGGTGGGCACACCTGCCGAAAACGACACGCTGTTGTCGGCACTTCGCTCGTATTACCCGCCGTATGATGTACGCTGATCAAGGGTACAAATACGACATCATTACCTCATCGATGTAGCGGTTTTCGCTTTTCAGCCAGCAAAAATCGCGCAGGACACCTTCTTTTTGAAAGCCCGTTTTTTCGTACAGCCGAATGGCTTTTTCATTGAACGTGGCGGTACTGAGTTCCATGCGGTGCAGGCCCATGGTGCGTCCCAGTTCAATGATTTCCGATAACATTTGTGTGCCCAGGCCACTGCCTGCTACCTCGGGATGGATGGCGACGCCGCCGAGGTAGGCGATATGGCTGGTGCGATGCGCCAGCGGAATCAGTTTGAACATGCCTTTGGGGCTACCATCCGTTTCGAAAATCCACAGCAGGTTTTTTCCCATTAATTCGTCAAAAATGACAGGAAAATCCACCTCCTCCTCCATTTCATACAACAGATATGGATTCGTTTGCGGATGGAAGTACAGGGTGCGGATGAAGTCGTAGTCGTCGTAGCCGGCTCTGCGTATCACGATTTGGTTATTAGTTATTAGTTATTGGTTATTAGGGTGGTAGGGGTACATAAGCGGGTATGTTTGGCTACTCGGGAGAGTTGAGAGGGTTGAGGTGGTTGAGGTGGTTGAGGTGGTTGAGGGTTGAGATGGTTGAGAGTTGAGATGGTTGAGATGGTTGAGAGGGTGGGGTGATTTGAAGCGGTTTAAGCAATATCGTACCCTTCTATTTGTAACAGAACAGTTTCTTCTCAACCCTCAACCCTCAACCCTCTCAACCCTCTCAACCCTCAACCTTCTCAACCCTCAACCTTCTCAACCCTCAACCACCTCAACCCTCTCAACTCTCCCGAGTAGCCAAACATACCCGCTTATGTACCCCTACCACCCCAATAACCAATAACCAATAACCAATAACTGATAACCAACTCACTTCAAGATCGTTGCTTTTGTCGCATCCAGCATCGCCCGGCATTCGGCCAGGCTAGGGCTTTGAGCGTATACGCGCAATACCGGTTCTGTGCCGGAAGCGCGAATCATCACCCATTTTTCATCGCCCATCAGGAATTTCCAGCCATCGAGGTCTTCCACGCCCTGAATTTTGTAGGAGCCGAAAGCCGTGTAGGCGCGGCGTTTGCAATGGTCGACCACCGATAATTTTTGCGATTCAGTGATGTGCAGGTCGTCGCGGTCGAAAGCGAATGCGCCGACTTCATCGTACACTTCCTGCACCAGGCCTTTCATCGTTTTGCCGGTACGGGCCATGAATTCGAATACCAGCAGACCCATCCAAACGCCATCGCGTTCGGGGATGTGGCCTTTTACGGCCAGGCCACCCGATTCCTCGCCACCTACCAGCACATCCTGTGTGGTCATGATTTCGGCGATGTATTTGAAGCCGACTTTGGTGATTTCGTATGGCAGACCGAATTTTTCGGCCATTTTTTTCAGTTTATCGGTCACGGAGAAGGTAAACACCACTTTACCTGTCATGCCCTTGTATTTGTGCAGGTACAGCAGCAGGATGAGCAGCAGGTGGTGGCTGTCTACGAAATTGCCGTCTTCGTCATACATCCCGATGCGGTCGGCATCGCCGTCGTTGGCCAGGCCGGCAGTGATTTTCGGGTTTTTCTTGATGGTTTCGCTCAGCAGAAGCAGGTTGCGGTGAATGGGCTCCGGCGCCTGTCCGTGCATGCCCGGGTTGTTGTCGCAGTGCAGGAACACACATTTGGGCAGCAGTTTGCGGATGGCATTCTGGCCGGCGCCGTACATGGCGTCGTATGCAATTTTTCCGGCGGCCGATTTGATCAGTTTCAGATCAAAATTTTTGCGGGCGTGTTTGAGGTACATGCCTTCCAGATCGACGCTGGTGAATAGTTTGCGGTCGACGAGGTCATTGATGCTCGGCAGATTCGCAACCGTGCACTGATCGGGAATAAACGTTTCCACTTCCGCAATATCCGAGGGAATCATAGGGCCGCCATAAGCCGCCTTGAGTTTGTAGCCATTGTACGAGGGCGGGTTGTGGCTGGCTGTGATCACAATTCCGAGGTTGGCCTTGAGTTTCACCACCCCAAGGCTGACCATGGGTGTGCTGACGAAACCTTCGGCGACATGGCATTTGATACCGAAATGCCCCAGCACCTGGGCGGTCACCGATGCGAACAATTTGCCGCCAAAACGGCAATCATGCCCGATCACGGCCTTTTTCATTTTGTGTTTTTTCATGAAATGCGCCGTCGCTTCGGCCACGCGCTTTACGTTGTCCACCGTGTAGTCGTCGGCGATGATGGCGCGCCATCCGTCGGTACCGAATTTAATAGGAGTTGCCATGCAAATTGATTGAATTGTTGACAGGATAAATGATTTTAAAAGGGTTCGGGCAAAATTATTCGTTGGGGTAATACTTTTGCCGATATTGCTCAAAAAAATGCAAGCCAAAACGCTTAGAATCTATTTTAAAACCACCAGCGCCGGGCTTTTGCCGACATCCTGCCCTTATTGCTTTTAAAAATGACCGACACTTACCGCCACAAGGGCCTGCGAAAACGCATGGTAGACACGCTGCGCCAACGAGGCATCAGCGACGAAACTGTGCTGGCTGCCATGGCTGCCGTGCCCCGGCATTTTTTTCTGGATCGGGCATTTGAAGAACATGCATACGAGGACAAGCCGTTTCCAATCGGCCACGAACAAACCATTTCGCAGCCTTTTACGGTGGCATACCAGTCGGCCCTGCTGCACATCCAGCCGCGCGACAAGGTGCTGGAAATCGGCACCGGCTCGGGCTATCAGGCGGCCATTCTCGCCGTGCTGGGTGCGCGAGTGTACACCATCGAACGCCAGGAAGGACTTTACCACCAGGCCAAAAGCCTGCTGGATCAAATGGGTTTTTCTTCCATCAAATGTTTTTTCGGTGATGGCACGGCCGGATTGAAACAATTTGCCCCTTTCGATAAAATCATCGTGACGGCCGGCGCACCTGTCGTGCCCGAATCCTTGCGCGAGCAACTCAACTGGCCCGGCGGCGTCCTCGTTATTCCCGTTGGAGAATCGGTGCAGATGATGCACAAAATCACCCGCCTGTCGGCCACACAGTACCAGGAAGAAGTGCTGGACAGTTTTCGGTTCGTGCCGTTTTTGAAAGGAGTGAAGAAGTCCTGAGTCCTGAGTCCTAAGTCCTAAGTCTGTAGAGTACACCTGATTACCCTGAGCATCCTGTTTACAAATACCAAGGGTAATCAGGTGTACTCTACAGACTTGGGACTTAGGACTCAGGACTCAGGACTCAGGACTTACTACTCTTTCCCAATCTTCAGCATCGCCTCCAGCGCGTCCAGATGCGCCTTAAACGCTGCTTTTCCTTTTTCTGTAGCCGCATAGGTGGTTTGGGGGCGGCGTCCGACGAATTGTTTCCGAAATTCGATGTATTCCTGCGCTTCCAGCGGTTTGAGGTGGCTGGCGAGGTTGCCGTCGGTCAGGTTGAGCAGTTCTTTCAGCGTATTGTAGTCCACCCAATCGTTCACCGCCAGCACGGACATGATGCCCAGCCGGTTGCGGTGATCAAAAGCAGGATTGAGTTGACTCAGTATATCTTTCATGATAAATTCAAAAACACTAACCTCGTTCGTATTTCCAGTACATCCACATGCCGTACAAAATATGCAACACGCCAAATCCGAGCGCCCACAAGGCCAGTCCGTAGCCCGGATAAAAAATACCCAGCAGGCCAAGGCCGATTTCCAGCAGGCCCAGTTGCTCTACGTCGCGGAGGGTAAATTTACTACCATTTACCAGCGCCAATCCATAAAACACCAGTGTACTGGGGGCCAAAAAACTTACATATCCGCGATATAACAAAGCGAGTCCGAAAAGACCACCTGTAATCAGCGGTATTGCAAGCGCCCACAGCAGCCTTTTGGAGGACGCGTCCCAAACTTTTTCGCCGCGTTTACGGGCTTTGCGAGTGGTGAAAAAAACACCACCCGCAAGCGCCGCCGCTAACACCAGCGTAGCAATGAGGACGAACACGCTTCTGTAATCCGCTCCCCATTTTATCGTTCTGACGGCTTTGTTGTAGTATACTTCACTGTCCCGCATACTGAACGGGTCAATTTCCAGGTACTGATATACCACAAAAGCCCCGACAAGTGCACAGGCGCCGGCCCAAACGCCACTCAGGCCGCTCAGGCTTAAAAAACGGGTGCTGCGCTCCATTAGCGAACGCATTTCAGCCAAATGTTCCAGATGCTGTCGGGTGTCGTTCATGTATTTTTTCGTTTACTTTGTAACGCAAAGTTATTTTTATTTTCTGAATGCTCAAGCCGTCAGGAAAAATTAATTTTGCGCCACACATGGCAGACAAGAACCTCATATATGGGCATCATCCGGTCACGGAGGCAATCCGCGCCGGCAAAACGGTGGAAAAAGTATATTTCCAGCAAGGCGTACGCGGCGAACTGGAAAAAGAAATTCGACACCTTACCCGCGAATACGGCATTCCGCTACAGGTAGTGCCGCGCGAAAAACTCAATAAAATGACCCCGGGCGCCCATCAGGGCGTGGTGGCCTACCTGGCACTGGTGGCGTTTCAGTCTATCGAAGACGTGCTTCCCTTTGTCTTCGAACAGGGCCAAACGCCCCTGTTTCTCTTGCTCGACGGCATCACTGATGTGCGCAATTTCGGCGCCATCTGCCGCTCGGCCGAATGTGCCGGCGTACAGGCTGTCGTTATTCCGCAAAGTGGCGCGGCCCCGGCCAACGAAGAAGCCATGAAAGCCTCGGCCGGCGCGCTGGCGCGTATCCGCATTTGTCGCGTCCGCAGCCTGTTCAGCACGGTGGAATGGTTGCAGGAGTGCGGCGTGCAGGTAGTGGCTACTGCCCTGAGCGACCGATCCATTCCGCTCTACGATGCCGACCTGAGCATCCCCACCGCTATTCTCATGGGCTCGGAAGGGGAAGGTGTGCACCCCAAACTCCTGAAAATGTCGGATGCTGTCGTCAAAATCCCCCAGGCCACCGATTTCGATTCGTATAATGTGAGTGTGGCGGCAGGAATTGTGTTGTATGAGGCGCTTAGGCAAAGAAAATAGAGGGTGAGAGGGTGAGAGAGTGAGAGGGTGAGAGATGTGAGAGAGTGAGAGGGTGAGAGATGTGAGAGAGTGAGAGGGTGAGAGATGTGAGAGTTCGTAGAGTTGACCGCTTCACTCTTGGAATTTTCTCAAAAGCGGTCAACTCTACGAACTCTCACATCTCTCACCCTCTCACCCTCTCACTCTCTCACATCTCTCACCCTCTCACTCTCTCACATCTCTCACCCTCTCACTCTCTATATAGCGACCGGCGCCTTAATCCCCGGATACGGGTCATAATTCACCAATTCAAAATCCTCGTATTTAAACTGAAAAATATCGCGTACGTCCGGATTGATGCGCATGATCGGCAAAGGGCGGGGCGTGCGGGATAATTGCAGATCCACCTGCTCCAGGTGGTTGACATACAGGTGGGTATCGCCGCCGGTCCACACAAAATCGCCGGGCTGAAGGTCGCATACTTGCGCCAGCATCATGGTGAGCAGGGCATAGGAAGCGATATTGAAAGGCACGCCGAGGAACACGTCGGCGCTGCGCTGGTACAACTGGCACGACAATTTTCCATCGGCTACATAAAACTGAAACAGGCAGTGGCAGGGCGCCAGGGCCATATCGGGCAGGTCGGCAGGGTTCCAGGCCGACACGATGATGCGGCGGCTGTCCGGATTTTTTTTCAGGGTTTGTACCACTTCCGCGATCTGGTCGATGGTGCGGCCGTCGGGCGCTACCCAGGAGCGCCACTGCTTGCCGTACACAGGGCCCAGGTTACCATCAGCATCGGCCCATTCATCCCAGATCGATACGCCGTTGTCTTTCAGGTACTTAATATTGGTATCGCCTTGCAAAAACCAGATCAACTCATGGATAATACTTTTCAGGTGCACCTTTTTGGTCGTCACCAACGGAAACCCTTCCTGCAGGTTAAAACGCATCTGGTATCCGAATACGCTGATGGTACCGGTGCCGGTTCGGTCGCTTTTGCGAGTGCCGTGCTGGAGGATGTGGCGGAGGAGGTCGTGGTAAGCGCGCATTTTTAGAGGTGAGAGGTGAGAGATGGTGAGATGTGAGAGAGGCAAAAGTAGGGGATGGAGGGTTTATTTTTGTCAAATGAGCGGAGTGTTTGTGTGAGGATGCAACCGATGAAGGGTAAGATGGCTCATTTGTCGAAACATGCAGGGGTTTGGGGGAAAACATGCATTTTTGCAGCGCAATTTCCTTCCCCAAAACAATTTGACAAAAAAATCGTCTAACGTACTTCCGAACTCCGCGAATCCATATACCGGTATTTTATGCAATTCCTCTTTCCTGCGTTTCTGACTGCCCTGGCTGTTATTGCTGTTCCGATCATCATACACCTGTTTTATTTCCGGCGCTTCAAACGCGTATATTTTACCAATGTCCGTTTTCTGAAAGAGGTAAAGGAAGAAACCAGCAACCGCCAGAAATTGCGCAACCTGCTGGTCTTGCTCATGCGTTGCCTGGCCATTATTGCCATGGTGCTGGCATTCGCGCAACCCTTCATTCCGCTTTCGTCGGGGGTAAAAAAAGGAGAGCGGGCGGTGAGTGTTTTCATCGACAACTCCTTTAGTATGAACGCATTGTCGAAAGAAGCGCCCCTGCTCGAATTGGCCAAACAACGCGCACGCGACATCATTTCTGCCTACGATGTAGCCGACCGATTTCAGGTGCTGACCAACGATTTTGAAGGCCGCGACCAACGCCTAGTCAGCCGGGAAGACGCCCTGAACCGCATCGAGGAGGTGCGCACAAGCCCGGCCTCCCGCGACCTGTCGAAAGTGCTGATTCGCCAGCAACAATGCCTCAATACCGGCAAACAGGAAAACAAGATTGCCTTCGTGGTGAGCGATTTTCAGTCGAATATTGCCGATGTCGCCAATTTCAAAGACTCGCTGATTCAGGTAAATCTGGTGCCCATGCGCGCCGTGCAGGAACGCAACGTATCGGTCGACAGCGTGTGGTTTGAAAGCCCGGTGCAAGTGCTCAACCAACCTGCCAACCTGCTGGTGAAAGTGAGCAACCGCAGCGACGAATCGGCCGAAGAAGTGCGGCTCAGCCTGCGCCACGACGGACAGGCAAAACCCGTCGGCTCGCTTAGCATCCCGGCGCGCAGCACCCGCCTCGATACCGTGAGTTTCAATATACTGCATGCAGGATGGCACGAGGCCAAAATTTCGCTGACGGATTATCCGGTGCAGTTTGACGACGATTATTACCTGTCGTTTTATGTCGCCGAACGCATCAATGTGCTGTCTATCAATGGTGTACAGCCCAATAAGTACCTCAACAACGCTTTCCTGGGGGTCAAATATTTTCACCTCGATAACGCTGATGTACGCTCGCTCGACTACTCCAAATTTTCGGATTATCAGTTGATCGTACTCAATGAACCCTCGGTTGTTTCTTCCGGCCTGGCCAACGAATTAAAAACCTTCGTGCAAAACGGCGGCAATGTGCTGGTGTTCCCACCTCAAACGGCCGATCTGGGTTCGTACAGCGCTTTTTTGCAAACATTCAATGCTGGTGCACTGGGTAGTTTTGAACCCGTAGCGCGGCAGGCCAGCCAGGTCAATACCGAAGAGTTTGTATTTCACGATGTTTTTTTGAATAAAAGTGCCAACCTGCGCCTGCCTGCTACACAGGGTAATTTCAAACTGGCGCCGGCACGCGGCGAACAAATTCTGACTTACCGCGACGGTTCGGCCATGCTGGCGAAGTATCCGCTTGGCGAAGGCGCGCTGTATTGCTGCGCAGCACCGCTGGCCGAACAAACCAACGACCTGGTGCGCAACGGGGAAATTTTCGTGCCCATGTTGTTTAAAATGGCCATTGCAGGCGCCAAAGGCCGCCAAATCGCTTTCACCATCGGCAAAGACGAGGTGCTGGAAGCCCGACACCAGGTGTCGACCTCCGGAGAAACCATTTACAAACTGCGGAAAGACGCCGCAGATGCTGCGGCGCCCAATGCGGAAGAGTTTATTCCCGAACAGCGTATTTTTGGCTCCAAGGTATTACTCACCCCGGGCACGCAGGTAGGCGATGCCGGCTGGTATCGGCTCGGATTACAGGGCGATAGCACGCTGGCCGTATTTGCTTTCAATTTCGACCGGAAAGAAAGCGACCTGACGTATAAAAGTGAAGATGACCTGGCCCAGGGATTGCAGGCCAATATGAAGGTATTGAGCCAGAATGCCGAAGCCAATTTCTCGCAGGTCGTCGGCGAGCAGGAGCGCGGCATCGTACTCTGGCGCTGGTGCGTGGTGTTCGCGTTGCTGTTTTTGGCCCTGGAAGTGTTGTTCCTGCGGCTGTGGAAAGTGTAGATTTTTGGCAATGTTATTGATAGAATGGAGGCATCTGCTCCACCCCTTGAGCCTGGATTCTTAACATATCCACCGAATGAAGAAAACTGTCTTGTTACTCCTTTTTATCTCCGGTTTCCTGGGGCTGAACGCGCAATCGGCCAAAATTCAGGAACTGGAAGAGCAGTTGCGCCCGGCATTCGGCCCGGCCCGCGTAACGCTTTATATAGCCTTGTCCGATGCCTGTATAGAAGAAGGCCTGTTCGATAAAGCAGCCGACTGGGCGGAAGAAGGCGCTGATTTTGCCCGCCGCATCAAACAACCCGAACTGCGTGCCACGGCACTCAATCGCGAGGGGAAAGCCATGATGCTGGGCGGCAAACGAAAAGCCGCCGGCCGTTTCGAGCAAAGTCTGGATGTGCTGCGGGAAAACGGCAACAGCAACAAAGCACTGATGCTCGACAACCTGCAAAACCTGCGTAAACTGGCAGAACGATCGGGAAAATCCAAAGACATCGCCCTTATCGACGATCAAATGGCCGTACTCAATGGCAAAACACCTGGCGCGTCGGCCGAAAGTCCGGTCACCAAAAGCGAACTGCGGCAGGAACTGGCCGCCCTGAAAAACCAGTTGGCCAATGCCGGTGAAGGATACAAAAACGATCAGGTGCGGCTCATGCAGGAAAGCAAGGAATTGCAGGCCCAACTGGCCGCTAAAGAGGCTGCCATCGAACAGATGTCGGAAGACCAGATGAAAGCCACGATGCTACTGATGCAACAAAGGCTGATGCTCGACTCGCTGGTGTTTCGGGCAGGCATTGATTCGCTGGCCAACGCCAATGCCCAACTGGAACTCAGCGAAGCGCAAAGCAACCGCAAATTTTATTTAGCCGCTTTGATTGCCCTGCTGCTGCTGGCCGGCGGCTCAACGTACAGTTTTATCCGCGCCCGCACGCATGCCAGGGTGTTGGAAGAAAAAAACAAGATCATCCGCGAAGAACAACAACGTTCCGAAAGCCTGCTACTCAACATCCTTCCCTCGCTGGTGGCCGACGAACTCAAGAAAAAAGGCCACACTAACGCCCGCTTTTTTGAAGATGTGAGCGTGTTATTTGCCGATTTTGTAGGTTTCAGTAAAATCGCCGAACAACTTGGCCCGCAGCAACTCGTCAGCGAACTCGATACCTGTTTTCGCGCTTTCGACCAGATTATTGCCAAATACAACCTCGAAAAAATCAAAACCATCGGCGATGCGTATATGTGCGCCGGCGGACTGCCGGATGGTGGTGGCGCACAGTTGCGTGACATGGTATTGGCTGCCCGCGACATGCAAAAATGGCTGCATACCTGGAATACCGAACGCCGTAAAAATGGACAACCGCGTTTCGAAGCCCGCATCGGCATTCACCGCGGCCCGGTAGTGGCAGGCGTGGTAGGTTCCAAAAAATTCGCTTTCGATATCTGGGGCGATACCGTCAACATCGCAGCCCGCATCGAACAGGCTGGCGAAGGCGGCAAAATCAATATCTCCGGCGAAGCGTACGAACTGATCCGGGATGCTTTCCCATGCACGTATCGCGGCAAAATTGCGGCGAAAAACAAAGGGGAGATCGATATGTATTTTGTGGATAACTGAGAACACGGATTGCACGGATGAATTGCGGATTTTCACGGATTGCGTGGGTGGTAATGGAGCGTTTGAACGTAAGTGAAGCACAAATGCCATTGTTGGCGTCCTCGCCAACAATAATGGAGCCTTCGTACGAACCCTTCCTATTAATCCTTCGTACGAAGGCTCCATTAATTACCACCCACGCAATCTGTGAAAATCCGCAATTCATCCGCGCAATCCGTGTTTCGTTAAACCTTTCCGCCTCTTCACAGTCCAAAACGCGAACATAAACACTACGCCCATGTCATCCCTTCGCGTTACACTTGTTTGCCTGCTGGCATTCCACCTTTCCACGCTTTTTTCCCAAAATACGCCCCTGTATTTTCCGCCGATTGTGGGGAATACCTGGCAAACGACTTCACCTGCCAGCCTCGGGTTTTGCCCCGAGCGCATCGACAGTCTGTACAATTACCTGCAAAACACCCACACCAAGTCGTTTATCCTGCTGAAAGACGGCAAAATTGTGCTCGAACGCTATTTCGATGCGTTTACGCAGGATTCCATCTGGTACTGGGCTTCTGCCGGAAAAAGCCTCACCGCTTTTCTCGTCGGACAGGCGCAAGACGAAGGACTGCTGAGCATCAACGACACCACCGCACATTACCTCGGTGCCGGCTGGACAAGTTGCACGCCCGAACAGGAATCGGCCATCACCATCCGACACCAGATCACCATGACGAGTGGCCTGGACGATACGCCTGTGACCAGCGACCCCGATCCGGATGACTGCACCGACCCTGCTTGCCTGCAATACCTCGCTCCTGCGGGTACGCGCTGGGCCTACCACAACGCCGTGTACCACCTTGTCCACGACGTCATCGAAGCCGCCAGCGGACAAACCATCAACCAGTTTACCAAAACCCGCCTGCTCGACAAGACGGGTATGCGTGGTTTCTGGTTCGACCACATCATGTACGGCCGCGCCCGCGACATGGCCCGCTACGGCCTGCTGATGCTCGGCAACGGTGTCTGGAACGGCGATACGCTGTTGCACAACCAGACTTATCTGTACGATATGTGGCACCCTTCGCAAACGCTCAATCGCAGTTACGGCTACCTCTGGTGGCTTAATGGCCAGCCTTCGTATATGATGCCGGGCGTACAACTGACTATTCCGGGGCCGCTGATTCCCAATGCGCCCGCCGACATGTACGCCGCCCTCGGCAAAAACGATCAGAAAATTCACGTGGTGCCCTCCAAAGGCTGGGTGGTGGTGCGCCAGGGCAACGACGCAGGATTGCCCGGACTGGCAGGATTAGTGCCGATTGCCTTTGACAACCAACTCTGGCACTACCTCAACACCTTGCAGTGTGGTAGTGTGGCGACCACCGAAATAGATGCCTCTGCCATCAGTATACGCCCCAATCCCACCGTGGGCGACTGGAACATCGATTATTCAGGTGCGGTTGAGGGCTGGGCTTTGTACGACGCGCAGGGCAGGGTAGTGCGCAGCGGGCAAACGACGCGGGTGTCATCAGAAGGGCTGACAGAGGGTGTGTACTATTTGAAAGTAACGGTGGAGGGAAAAATGATTTTGCGGAGGGTGGTGAAACTGCGTTGAGCACAAAGAGCCCTCGAGTCGTAGTGGATTACAAACGCGGTAGATTTTTCCAACTTTCTATCGTTGCAAAAGTGCGGACTTGTGTTTCGTCGCCGGCATAAATAGCCAAATTTTGGCCTTTTTGCCGCATTGTGGGTGCAGCAGCACGGAATGATTGCATTCCTTTAAAAAAGTCAGTCGAGGCTGTATGGCTGTATTTCATTTCATAAAGATGCGTCTGCGTTCCTGCCAGTTCAATTAAATCGACCTCCGTTTTGTGTGAATCCTGCCAAAAGAAAAACTCGGGCCGGTGGTCAGCATTCAGCCTGTTTTTTAACAATTCCACGATCGCCATATTTTCGAAGAGGCTGCCTCGTTGGTAGTATTGTTGTACCTGCATAGCATTCTGTATGCCTAATAAATTGCAAAGCAACCCGGTATCATAAAAATACAGCTTGGGCGATTTGGTCAGCCGTTTATTAAAATTTTCAAAAAAAGGCGGCAATTGAAAAAGAATGTAACTGGCTTCCAGAATGGACAACCAGTTTTTTACGGTTGGTGTGGAAATTCCTGCTTCTACACTAAGCGATTGCAGGTTGAGCGGTTGCCCAACCCTGCCACAGCAAAGGCGCAAGAAATTTTGAAAAGTGTTCAAATCCTTGATATTCAATATGCTGCGCGCGTCTCGTTCTACATACGTCTCTATGTAGTTTTGAAAAAAACGTTCTATCGGCGCTTCCCGATCATACAATGCCGGATAACCGCCCTTGAAAATGGCATCCTCCAATCGAGCAGGGGGCATTTCTGCATGACTAAGAGGTAATAATCGAAATAAGCCGACCCTTCCCGCAAGGCTTTGTGTGATTTTTTCTAATAGTAGAAAATTCTGGGAACCTGAAAGAATATACTGCCCCATTATTCTATCTGCATCCGTTTTTGCCTGCAAATAGGAAAATAATTCAGGTACTCTTTGGGCCTCATCAAAAATTACATGTCGATCATATTGATGTAAAAAACCACGCGGATCGTCCATAAAATAACGGCGATTGTCCAGTTCTTCGAAATTGACATACCTGTATTCGGGGAACATGGTTTTTAGTAGCGTAGTCTTGCCACTCTGACGAGGCCCCGTAACAGATATGACGGGGTAATGCGCGCAGGCGCTTCTGATTGGAGCGGTTAATAAACGAGGGATAAACATTTTTTGTGCAAATTTAAAATACAAGTTCGCATTTTGCACAAAAGGATGAATTTTTTGTCTGTAATGTTACACCTTGGTTTGGTGTAACACGTATAAATCTTTGAAATATGCGGGAACTACGAAACGGAAATATTCTTCAGGTAACACCCAATAAAATACAAAATCCCCAACCTTGGCTTTCGCTAAATTCATATACAAATGCCATTGTTAGCGTCTTCGACAACGATATAAAATAAACAACAAAGCCTGACGGGAATCATCCCGCCAGGCTTTGTTTATTTCACAAAACCTGTCTCAGGTCTTATTTCACATACAATTCAAACACCACGCGGCGGTTTTCCTTGCGGCCGGCGGCGGTTTTGTTGTCGCCAACAGGTTGTGTTTCGCCGAAGCCAGCATACGCCATGCGGCTGGCAGCGATGCCTTTGCTCACAAGGTAGTCGTAGCAGGTTTTAGCGCGGCGCTGCGACAGGTCCATGTTCATTTTGTCGTCGCCCTGGTTGTCGGTGTGGCCGTTGATATTCAGGCTGTATTCCGGATACTGGTTCATCACGGAAACTACTTCATCGAGAACGGCATTCGAAGATTTCAGCAGGGTAGCCTTGCCGGATTCAAACTGAACGAGTTTGATGGCGCGTTCCAGTTTGGCCTTGTCTTCTTTTTTGATTTCAGGGCAGCCTTTCAGTGCGGCAACGCCGGGTTTGTCCGGGCAACGGTCCTCGTTGTCGTAGATACCGTCCTTGTCCGTATCCGGGCAGCCTTTGTGGGCGGTGCTACCTGCTTTATCTGGGCAAGCATCGTCGCGGTCCGCTACGGAGTCGCCATCGCGGTCGGGGCAGCCTTTTGCGCTGGCCACACCTTTTTCGGTCGGGCAGGCGTCGTCTTTATCAAGAATGCCGTCGCCGTCTTTGTCGAGGATCGGGCAGCCGTTGTTGCTGGCCGGGCCTGCTTCGCGCGGGCATTTGTCTTGCGCGTCTGCGATGCCGTCGTTGTCCGTATCCGGGCAGCCACGGAAGGCAGCCAGGCCTTTTTCAGTGGGGCAGGCGTCATCGGCATCGGTGATACCGTCGCCGTCAGCATCCGGGCAGCCCATCATGCTTTCGAGGCCGGCTACATCGGGGCATTTGTCGTCGCCATCGGCAACGCCGTCATTGTCGCGGTCGGGGCAACCTTTGAGGGCTGCCAGGCCGAACACATCGGGGCATTTGTCTTCAGCGTCGGTCACGCCGTCTTTGTCGCGATCCGGTGGAGCGGGTTCGCCGAAGTAGGCCGTGAAGCCGATGCCATGCTGCCAACCCGGACGGTTTTCGATGGAGAAACGGTATTGGCTCTGCACGTTGATGCTGAAATTAGGCGCCACCATGAAGTTGAGGCCTACACCGGCAGGGATATTGAAATCGCCGCTTCTTTTGTCGAAGTTGTAGGTAGTACCGAGGCCGAGGTGCAGCGAAGGGCTGAAGAAACTGCCGTATTTGAACAGGTTTTCCTGCAGCAGCACGTCGAGGTTGGCGAGCACTTCACCGCGGTTGCGCTGGGTGCTGTTGGCCGAACGGTTGAGCAGGCCTACTTTAACCGGTACGACCAGCCAGGTATGGCCATCGAGGCGGCGGTTGTAGCCGATTTCGACACCGCGTGGAACGGCGTAACTGAAAATTTCACTCCAGTTGTCCCAGGTCGGGTTCGGGTTTTCATAATTGTACCAAAGGGTACGCATCGTCATGCCGTTGAGCGGTTGCGCGAAGGCATCCTGCTGCGTGAGCAGCAACACAGCGGCGAAACAAAAAGCAGTAAATAATTGCTTCATACGTTTTGTCATTTTGTGAAAGGTCTGTTTGATCGGAGCGGGAAGGATGTCCTGATTAGAAACGGTTGCTTTTACAAATTTTAACACAGTCAGAATATGTTAAAATTTGACAGGGCAATGTTAATGGTTTTCCGCCAATCGGTATGTTGAAAACTCGTTTTTTCAGAAAAAACAGCCGCTCCAGCGTCGAATTGGTAGTTCATACGCGAAAAGGAGATTGTGGTCACAAAATGCAAGAGGCAAAATGCAAGAGGCAAAATGCAAGGGGCAAGAGGCAAGGGGCAAACTACAGCCGTTTTTTCAACTGCACAGAAATGGCTTCTATGGTTTTGCCTGAATTTTTATCCGTACCGCAAAATTGCCCGTTGCGGGCGGTAGCGTGTGTGGCTGCGCCTTTGAGGCGTGCGGAATACACCACATCGAATTGTTTGGCGCCTGTGCCCTGCAATTCCACAGCAAATCCGATGACGCGCTGGCGGCTATTGGCGGCGCCGACAAAAACACCCTGGGTGCGGTTCTGCACGATACCCAGGCCTGGCACGTTTACCCGATACAACAGGCGCAGGTTTTTGGCGGCGGGTTCCAGTTTCAGGCTCATACCCAGCACTTTTTGAGGGGGTTCTGTCACACCTGTCATCTGGCCTTCGGGAAGCAAGGGCTGCTCTCCGATTTTTGTCAGTTTGACCTGGCCCGCAATGACAGGCCCGGAAGCAGGCAGGAGGCTTTTTTGCGCATTCACAACAGCCACACTGGCATCGATACGGCCATACCCATACCAGACACTGTGACCATTTTCATCGTATTCACCTTCTTTTTTATCAATTTTCTGGCAAGAAACTCGAATCAGGTCTTTCACTTCGTCGGGCGTCAGGGCCGGATTGATGGCTAATATCAGCGCCACAATACCGGCCATGCCAGGGCAGGCGCCGGAAGTGCCGCCAAAACTGTTGGCATAATCGCCGGTATCGTACCCTGGTTTTTGAAGGCGGTCGGTGGTGCGCAGACCTTCGCTCAGCGGCGCAGCGTGTTTGAATGGTTTCCAGCCAAAGTCACCGCTGGGAAAACTCACCCAAATGCCGTCGCCATAGTCGCTGTACACGCTTCGGCGGCTGGTATCATTGCAGGCTGCCACGGCAATGACGCCTGGGTAACTGCTGTATCCATCGTATTTGATGTCTTCGTTGCCATTGCCGGCGGCAAAAAGGATGACGCAGCCTTTGCCGCCTCGGCCTTTTGTGCGGGCGTATTCGAGGGAGAGTCGCGTGCTGTCGGGCAGGGCCGTCAGGCGCTTGTGTACCGGGTCGGAAGGGTTCCACCATTCGCCATCAGTAGGCCCCCAGGAGCAGGAAATGACGTCGGCGCCGTGGTCGGCAGCCCAGGCAAAAGCCATGGCTTCGGCCATGCTGCCGAGGCCGCTGCGCAGTCGAATGGGCATCAATTGCGCTTCGGGCGCCGTGCCGCTGGCGCCATCCTTTAGTCCCGAAGCGCAGGCCATACCGGCACAGGCGGTGCCGTGGTTGTCGTTCGGGTCTTTCGGGCGGGCATCTTCCAGGTTTTGGGTGGCGTCGAAGGGGTGCACGATACGTCCGGCGAATTCAGGGTGATCCACATCCACACCGTCGTCAATAATGGCGATGGTAACGCCTTTGCCACGTGTGCGTTCCCAGGCGGCTTCTATATTGACATGCGCATCGACGGATTTGCCGTTGATGGTCGTTTTACTCAAATGCCATTGCAGGGGATGGATGGTTTTAAAACGGCGCTCCTGCACCAGTTCGGGGTGGCAGTATTCGACCGGTTTTTCCTGTAGCAGTTGTTCGGCAATGTGAAACACTTCCAACCCGGTGCCTTCGCTGGCCTGCACGAAATAGGAATTGGGGGCAAAGGGTAATTTGGATTTTACCTTCAGTTGGTATTTGTCCAAAACTGTCTGGCACTCCGTCTCGGGCACACTGTCCTTGAACTTTACAAAGAAATTCTCGGTGTACAACATGACCTCACCCGATTTGGCGTCCTGTAGCACGCGTCCGGCAAATCGAATGCTGTCCTCCTGTTTGAGGGCTGCCCGTGCTTCATCGCGTCGACTCATCGTCGATTCAAGGCCTTCGGCATCGGCTACGCGCCGCACGGTAACACCTGCTTCCGGAAACGCCGCCACTTCGGGTGTGCCTGCCACCAGTTCGCGGCTTTTACTGCTCAAAGGAGCGCTTTCCAGGTTTTTATTGCCTTTTGTACGAATGGCCACCAGATCGGGGCTTTCTACCAGTTGGATGGTTTTACCTTTTTTGCCGCCGTATTTTACCTTGTACATGTTGGTTATCAGTTATTGGTTATTGGTTATTGGTTATTGGGGGGGGTAAGGGTTGGTTGGTTTTTCAGGCTGGGCGGCTCGGGGAGGGGATATGGTTGAGGGTCTGAGATAGTGGAGGAGTTGAGATAGTTGAGGGGTTGAGATAGTGGAGGAGTTGAGATAGTTGAGGGGTTGAGGCTGGCAATGCAGCATGACAGCAACAGGCTGCGAAAAACCTTAAAAAACTCGGGATGACACACTTTTCATTTGTGTTCCAATAAAAAACAGTCCAAATCAACAGAGACGATGAATCTCAACCCCTCAACTATCTCAACCCCTCAACCCCTCAACTATCTCAACTCCTCAACCATATCCCTCCCTGAGCTTCCCAGCCTGAAAAACCAACCACCCCTTACCCACCCCCAATAACCCATAACTCAATAACCAATTACTAACTCCGAAGTTCGTCGCCCGGAATCACCGTGGATACAAACCGGTAGTTGGGATTCATGGTATATCGGACATCCGATTTAACAGTGCCGAGGAAAGCGAGGTGTTCGCCCCATTCGCGGCCAACGAGGCACCCCGCACTCCAGTCGCCCACCGTCATGGTTTTCACAGTAGTGGAATGCTGGTTGATGCCGAAGTCATTGCCCACAAAAATTTTGTCGCCGGTGCGGAACCCGTTCCCGTCTTTGTCGCGGTGAACGCGGATGTTTTCGGCCTGGCAGAGCGCCACCTGTTTGGCTTTGTGCATGCCTACTTTCCAGGATTTATACTGTCCAAATGCAATGCGTGCGATGCCCAGCGGATGCGGTTTAGAGCGCACAGGAATGCCTGGTTCGGTGGTCGCGTCGAAATTGTGCACCATTTCGGGTTGTCCGCCCGGGCGAATGCGGATGATCATTCGGCGGTCATTCCACTGGTTGGCAGCATCCTGAAAAGTAGTGCCTTCGGCGTTCATGCCTTCCACATACACGATGTTATACATATTGGGGCTGCGCGCAATCCAGTATTTTTTACTGTCCATGTACCGCAGGATGCGTTTGGCGAGCAGCACATCGGGGCTGTCACCGGGCGCGGGGGTCATGGATATGGGCAGGTGTGTATCGGCAGAAAACAATTGGAGAGCCAGCAGCCATTCATGCCTGATTTGTCCGTCGAAAAAGTACGGGATACCTGCCAGTCGGGAAAATTCGAATATGGCAGTCATTGAACTGGCCCCCAAAGCGCCATCGGCTTTGGCAGTAGGGCCAAAAGGTTTGGTGATGCTGCCGTTGATAACAGGATCCAGCAGGCCCAGGTCGCACAGGCGAGTCTGAATTTCAAGTGCAGCAGGCTGGTTTTCCGGCAAGTTGAGGTTGCGGATGGTGGTGTCGCCACCACGGGCGATGAGTTGTTGTAAGGTGTTCATTGGGTATTGGATTTATGGTGAGTGGTGAGTGGTGAGTAGTGAGTAGTGAGTGGTGAGTGGTGAGTTGTGAGTGGTGAGTAGGATTTAACTTTTCTTACCACTCACCACTCACCACTCACTACTCACCACTCACCACTCACCACTCACTACTCACTTTTTCGGTTTCGCTGCTTTTTTCGGTGCAGGCAGGCTTTCCAGTACGCTGTCGCTGGGGGCAGTGGTAAGGGCGCCGCCGGTGCTAACCGATGTTTGCGAAGGGGCCGGGGTTGTTTGAGTGATGGTAGTGGTAGTGATAGGTGGTTGCGAGGGTGGCGGACCAGAAGCACGCAGGCTGACTAGTTTGCGCAGCATTTCAAACCAGAATGTAGCGCCCAGCGAAATGCCCAGGGCGGTAGTCAGCCAGCCGATAATTTTGTACAGCCACCATTTCCCGTCGGCTTGTTGCCAGTCGACAGTGCTCCAGCCGAGGCCGAGCGGAGATTCGAGTGCAGCGATGTTGTCGTTGACCAGTGCGCTGACTTTTTGTTTTACTTCGGCAATGTCCGGATTGTCGAGGTTGGGCGCGGTCGGGGCGGGCTGGGTGTTGACAAATGTGGTAGCCTGGTCGGCAATCATGTTGCTGAGCGTGGAATTGATGCTCAGGCTGTGGTAGATGTTGATCACATCGGCATTGAACACGACAGCCAGCGCCAGGCCGATTCCCACCAGCCAGCGCTGTGAAGTGCGTTTGTAAGCGCCAGAAGCGCGGTCCATCACTTCGTTGAACCAGTCTTCGAGTTTCTTTTTAAAATCGATGAGTTCGCCATTGGTCTGGCGGTACAGAAACTGGGCGAGTTTTTTGGAAGGGCCCTCGGGTAGTCCTGCAATGGCCGCTTCCAGGTCGGCGCGGTTGTCGATTTCCATCATATCCAGCAGGATGGAACTGAAGGTGCCGGCGCCTAGATAAGAAGGCAGGGCACGTTTTTTACCGTTTATTTTGGTGCGTTCCTTGGAGCCAGCGGCCAGTTGCTGAAAGAAAGGATGGGAAATAAAATCGTCGGTAGCGCCGGCACCGATCATGCCTTTGATGGCACGGATCAGTTGCTGGCCCCGCAAGGACAGATACCCGGCGATCAGTTCGAGGATGGAAGAAGCCAACAGGCTAAACAACAGCATCACGAATACGATGCCGATGATGGTGGAAAGGATTGCAATCATACAGGTTAAAAAGGCAAAATGTTTGAGGCCTTAAAAGTGCAGGTTTTAGCGGAATATTTCTGTTTGGAGCGATTAATTCCCGATTATTTTTTAGAGTTGAGGGGTTGAGCGTTGAGTGTGCGCTGCTCTTGATTTCGGTAGATAATTCTGGCCAAAATAACAAACTCTCCCCTCAACTCCTCAACCCCTCAACCTTCCTCACAGCCTCCACACCAGTCCATTCTGCCAATTGTAAATACCCGGCGGCGCTGCGTCGGGAAGGCCGCGGTCGAGGCTGTAGGCAAAATCGGTGCTGAAACGCAGGTGTTTCCCTACCGGTAGTTCGAGCGACCACTCAGTGGAAAAACGGTAGTTGCGAAAATCGGCAAATGTGGGCTGCCAGTAAGTGGTGCCCTGCAATACGATACCGGTTTTGGGTTTGCGGACGGTAAGGGTGATGTAATTGCTCCAGCGATGCCAGTGTTTGCTGCCGTAGTTTTCAGTAAAATAATTCTGTTCGTACAGCCAGGCGCTGCCCAGATACAGGCGGCTGTTGGACGCGTATTGCAGGAAAAAACGCTGGCGCAGGCCCGTGCCGAACAGCGTTCTGTTGCGAATCAGCAGCAACTTATTGGTTTGTTGCTGGGTGTACACTTCCATCGATAAAGGCTTGAATAACTTGTAGTTATACCGCAAATGCGCGAAGGCGGCATTGGAAAAATCGCGGCCGCCAGCATTCAAAAAATCGGCGTTGAGCAGGAGCAGCCACACGTTGCGGCCATGTTTGTATTGCGCCCTCGATTCGGCGCGCAGCAGAATGGTTTGCTCTTTTACACGCGCCAGGGCAAAACTGCCTTTCAGTGCGCCGTACCAGCGCAGGGAGTCGTTGGTGCCGGTGATGCGCATTTCCTCGATGTTGACGATCTGGGCGCGCAGCAACGTGGCGCTGCAAAGCAGCAGAAGGACAAGGCTCGTCCTTCCCGAATGGGATACAGTTTTCATTGGGGCAAAAATAGGTATCCTCTACATTACAGCGCCTCGAATTCGGCCCGCGTGAGTCGCCACACATTCACCGGCTGCTCAAAATTCAGCCAGCCGGGTACGCCGATGTACGTGTCAAACAATTGAAAACCAACCTTTTGCAAGGTTTTGTTCGGCGCCGGGTTCAGCGCGTAGGGTTCGCAATACAGCGTTTTCAGGTGCAGGTTGTTGAAATAAAAAGGCAGGCTGCGGCGCACCAGTTCGACGCCCATGCCACGGCGCCGAACGCCCGATTGCCAGAGGTGCAGGTGCATGTAGGCTTTTTCGCCGTATTCGATTTTGCTCACATTGGAATGGCCTACGGGCTCACCATCGGCTTCCCAGATGACGGCGTAGGACTGTTTTTCCTGATAGGATTGGCTGAGTTGTTTGGACAACATCTCTTCCCATTGCTCGCGGGCGGGCATTTTGGACAGGTCGACGCCCATACCGGTGAGGAAATCGGGCTCGGCGGTGGTCCAGTAAGCGATGAGGCGGTCGAGGTCGGATGCGCGGAGTTCGCGGACGGAGAGCGTAGGCATGGCGTTCGTTTATTTCCTGCGATGCTACGCGATTTTGTGGGAAATAGTTCCGCTTTGCCTGTAAAATATGAGAAACTGCCCTTTTTCGGCCATTTCACCCAAACAACAGCGCGTGGCGTTTTTCAACACCACGCGCAGAGATACGGCTGTCGCCTTCCATCATTTTGGAAGGTATTTGCCTTTCATCCCATGAAACATTGTTTTTCGTTTTGTCCCTGTGTTCGGGTACACGTAGAGACAAGGCACGCCTTGTCTTTACTCTCCGTGCGGTATAAAAGAGACAAGGCACGCCTTGTCTCTACTCTCCGTGCGGTATAAAAGAGACAAGGCATGCCTTGTCTCTACTCAAGGCGTTTGCTCTTCACGCGCCGGCCGATAAAACAGCGGCCCGAACAGAATCAGCGCAAGAATCAAATAGGAAACACTCATGACCAAGGCGATTTATTGAATGGTTAAGGTGCGGTACAGCCGTTGCGCGCCATTGTCTAATTGCACAGAATAGGTGCCGGGCGTGAGCGGGGAAAAATCGAGTTGGAGCAGGTTTTGTTCCTTTTCCAGCGCCTGGTTTTGGTGGATCATTAGCCGACCGAGGGCATCAAAAACGGAAATATTCAGGGCACCTTCTTTTGCTGCATAATAGTTCAGGCTGACCAGCCCGGCATGTGCGGGGTTGGGGTAAAGGGCTGCCTCGTCTTGTACGCCGCTCTGCATGATTACGGAGCGGACCTCCGAATATTCGAATTTTCCATCAAAATCCACCTGTTTGAGGCGGTAGTAGTTCATGCCGGGCTGCGGGCGCTCGTCGGTGTAGGCGTACGGTTGCTCCTCCTGTGTGGTACCGTGACCTGGCACAAAGGCGAGGCTTTGCCAGGTTCTGGCGTCGGTGCTGCGCTCGATGTCGAAGCCCTGGTTGTTGTGTTCGGAGGCGGTGTGCCAGGTGAGTAGGGCGGACTGTTCGGCATCCGCAATAGTGGCCCGGAAGTCTGTCAACTCGACAGGTAGCACCAGCCCACAAGCCGCCTCCACTTCTGCTACACTGTTACATCCAGATGCGAAACCGTTGCAACAAATATTGGCAATGCCGGAGGCTCCGAGATGATCGCAAACGGCCTGGACGTCGCAAGTGGACAGGAACTGATTTGCAATAATTTCAAGGTTGTTTATGCCAGAGATGGGATGGTCCAGTCCGCTTAGGTAGTAAAGTTCTTGATTAAAAGCAATGGATAAATCTCCATTGATAGAAGAGAGGTTATCTAGCCCATAGAGGCTGTATAAGTATTGATTTTCCCAGATTCTCAAATTCCCCCCAACAGAGAAGAGATTGTTTAGCCCATCGAAGGTAAACAGGTATTGATGGCTTATCTGCAAATCGCCCCCAATGGAGGATAAGTTATTGAGCCCACTGAGGCTGTATAGGTTGTAAGCCTGTAAATACAAACTTCCCCCAATAGAGTTAAGTTGGTACAAGCCATAGAGGTTGTTAATATCAAAGCCGTTTATATATAAACTCCCTGTTATGATGGCACTATTGGAGTAGTATATTGAGAAGTTATCTACTTCATCCTGGGACTGCAGGTATACATCTCCGAACCATATCTGGGCAGCAGCAGGCCTACCCCAGCAGCAAGCGGCAACGACAATAAGCCAATGATAAGTCCAGCGTTGAACAAAAGAAAATGAAGTGTTGGTAAAGTTTCGCATAATGAAAAGAGTTATTAAGTGACCGAAAACGTCACAAAAGTGGCCCACACCCAGTTCACAGGCGTGTCAACATGGGTACACCAGCGTCTCATTTCAGGGAATTTTCCAGTCTGTACGCAATAATTTCAGACCTGCTCTTCCGAAGGCGACTTGCCGAACCTCTTTTTGTAGTTCAGGGAAAAGTGTTTCACCTGCTTCAGCCCGACGGAATAGGCCGCCGCTTTTACCGACGATACGGCGCGGGTTTCAAGCAGCAGGCGCGCTTTTTGAAAACGCGCTTCGTCTACGTATTCCGTCGGCGTGAGGCCGGTGAGGCGTTTCAACTGACGGAAAAGGGTCGACCTGCTCATGGCCATATCGTCGGCGAGTAGGTCGGCGGTTAAATCGTGGTAGGGAATACGGCGTTCTACCGTTTGTTCGAATTGTTCCAACCAGGCCAGGTCGTCGGCGCTGAAGGCCATGGGTTCGTTGTCCTTTTCCGCAGAGTGGTTTTCTTTTGGCACGCTGCGCCGACCGGCATTTTGCAATAAATTGCTCACCCGGGCCAGGAGTTCTTCTTCTTCGAAAGGTTTCAGCAGGTAATCATCGACCCCGATGCGCAAGGCGCGCAACTTGTCGTGTAAATCGGCGCGGGCCGTGAGCATGACGACCGGGATAGAACGCCAGCGGTCGTCGCCTTTCAGCCGTTCGAGCAATTGAAAGCCGTCCATTTTCGGCATCATCACGTCGGATACGATCAGATCCGGCTGGATCGCGTTGTTTTCCAGCAGCGCAAGTGCGGCAAGGCCGTTTTCGGCGGTTACCACTTCATAATGGGCCGACAGGATCAGGCGGATATAATCGCGCAGGCTTTCATGGTCTTCCACCACCAGGATGCGGGGCGCATTGGGCGGCCAGGCAGGGGTTTCCAGGTGCGGTGCGGCTGAGGAGTTGCCATTTTTGGAAAATTCGGATAACATCTTCGCATCCGAATCGACGACTTTCTTTTTTGGAAATTCAAAGTAAAAATCGCTTCCGGCGCCGAGGCGGCTTTCTGCCCAAATGCGGCCGTTCAGCACCTGCGCCATTTCCCGGCACAAGGCCAGCCCGATGCCCGAGCCACCTTCCACGGGCGCGCCGGGTTGTGCGGTCTGGAAAAAGCGGTCGAACACGCGCGGCAGGTCGTCCGGATGAATGCCCCGGCCCGTGTCGGATACCAGAATTTGAACCATGCCATCGGCCTCCCGCACCTGCACCCGCACGTGCCCACCCGCATGCGCAGGTGTAAATTTCAGGGCGTTGGAAAGCAGGTTGTTCAGCACTTTTTCCACCTTGTCCGTATCCAGCAGCACCTTGCATGATCGGGGTAAATGGTAGTCGAATTCAAACCCGATACCCAGTCTTTCGGCATGGCTTTGGAAAGAACCTGTAAGTCGATGCAGGAAGGGATACAGCAGCACCGGCGTTTCATGCACCAGCAGGGCGCCGGATTCGAGTTTGCTCAAATCGAGTATTTCATTGACAAGGCTCAGGAGGCGTTGTGCCTGCTGCCTGGCCACCGTAGCAAGGCCGCGTTCCTGGTTTTCGAGGCGCGGGTTTTTCAGGATCGTTCCGATCGGCCCCAGCATCAGGGTCAGGGGCGTGCGTAGTTCGTGTGCAACATTGGCGAAAAAACGGCTTTTTGCCTCGTCAAGCCGCTTCAATTCTTCGGTTTGATGCCGAATGGTGGCGGTCTGCCGCGTCACTTCCCGTTCCAGGCGCTCCTGTTCCAGCCGGTGCTGGCGAATGCGCCAGCGTATCCAACTCCAAACGCCGCAGGAAATCAGCAGCAGGCTGAGGGTGATAAACCACCAGCGTAGATACACAGGCGGCAGCACCCGAATGCTGAAGGCCAGTTCGTTTTTTGCCCAGGCGCTGTTGGAAGCCTGGGCGCGTATCTGCAACAGGTGCGTGCCGTACGACAAGCCCGAGAGCCTCAATACCGGCTCGTTCAGCACCTCCCAATCTGACGTGACGCCTTCCAGATACCAGTAGTGTCGTCCGACATAAAGTTTTGGACGTTATTAGCGACAAAAAGATTTGGACGGGAATTAAGTTCTTTGACAGACTAAAGTAAGTAAAATGGCACAAGCATA
>Ga0056910_1000029_pt1 | contig 197530 bp, 179 predicted proteins | sample EBPBio232012_DNA_FD_55021 | JGI IMG/M metagenome (GOLD analysis project Ga0056910, IMG submission 55021) | Wastewater treatment Type I Accumulibacter community from EBPR Bioreactor in Madison, WI, USA - Reactor 1_1/23/2012_ DNA | ecosystem: Engineered > Bioreactor > EBPR > Anaerobic-Aerobic >... | reverse complement strand
GTACAAACGGATTTGAGTGCCACGACCTGCGATCCAACATTGGCAGGAGTGGATACTCTGCATTTGAGCACGATTTATGGTTGTGATTCTTTAGTGATTACAACGACAACCTTGCTGCCGACAGCACAAACGGATTTGAGCGCCACGACCTGCGACCCAACATTGGCAGGTGTGGATACTTTGCATTTAAGTACAACTTATGGCTGTGATTCTTTAGTGATTACAACGACAACCTTGCTGCCGACAGCACAAACGGATTTGAGCGCTACGACCTGCGACCCAACATTGGCAGGTGTCGACACCTTGCATTTGAGCACGATTTATGGCTGTGATTCTTTAGTAATTACGACAACAACTTTGCTACCATCGGTGCAAACGGATTTGAGTGCCACGACTTGCGATCCAACATTGGCAGGAGTGGACACTCTGCATTTGAGCACGATTTATGGTTGCGATTCTTTAGTGATTACTACGACAACTTTGCTGCCCTCGGTGCAAACGAACGTGAACGCCACGACTTGCGACCCAACATTGGCAGGCGTGGACACTTTGCATTTGAGCACGATTTATGGCTGTGATTCTTTGGTGATTATCACAACAATTTTGCTGCCGTCGGTGCAAACGGATTTGAGTGCCACGACTTGTGATGCGGCATTGGCAGGAGTGGATACTTTGCATTTGATTACGATTTATGGCTGCGATTCTTTAGTGATAACGACAACGACATTGCTGGCATCGATACAAACGAATCTGAACGCGACGACCTGCGATCCAACATTGGCAGGAGTGGACACCTTACATTTGAGCACGATTTATAGTTGTGATTCATTGGTGATTACTACAACTACTTTGCTGCCGTCGGCGCAAACGAACGTGAACGCGACGACTTGCGATCCAACATTGGCAGGCGTGGACACCTTGCATTTAAGTACAACTTATGGTTGTGATTCTTTGGTGATTATCACAACAATTTTGCTGCCATCGGTGCAAACGAATCTGAACGCCACGACCTGCGACCCCTCATTAGCAGGTGTAGATACTTTGCATTTAAGTACAACTTACGGCTGCGATTCTTTAGTAATAACCACGACGACCTTGCTGCCGTCGGTGCAAACGGATTTGAGTACTACGACTTGCGATCCAACATTGGTAGGAGTGGACACCTTGCACTTGAGTACGGTTTACGGCTGCGATTCCTTGGTGATAACTATAACGACATTGATGCCGCAGGCACTCATTTCCTGGTCTTCCGAACCTTCCTGCCCTGACCAGGCTACCGGCATCTTGCAAGGGGCGTATCTGTCGGGCGGTGAAGGGCCGTTTGAAATATCGATCGACGGAGCGGATTTCCATGCGGGTTTGGAAGCAAGCGAACTGAATGCTGGTTTGCACAGCATACGGATACGGGATGCCCTGGGGTGTTTGACAGATACCATTGTTACGGTAGAGTCATTGCCCGGACTGTACCTCGATCTTCCCGATGCGGTGTTGCCCTGCGATCCGGGCACGGTGGCAACGCTTGTTGTAGAAGTGCAGGGCCTTGTAGAGCAGTTGACTTACCAATGGAGCACCGGCGCTACCCAGGCCATGATCGAAGTGTCGGCGCCAGGTTTGTACAGCGTTTCGGTGCGAAACACCTGCCAGATGGAACGTGCAGAAGCGCTTGTTACCCGGGCTGAACAGGCGGCTGGCAGCCCCGCATTCGTGCCGAATGTATTCGCACCGGAATCGCCAGTAGACGGTAATCGTTTATTCCGGCCTTTCCTGCGCAGCGATGTTGTCCCGGCGCAATACCGACTTCGGGTGTACGACCGCTGGGGCAGTCTGGTCTATGAAACGGACGTGCAGGACAGCGGTTGGGATGGCCGCACATCGCGCGGGGTAGCCCCGACCGGAGTATATGTGTGGCTGCTGGAAATGGAATGGGAGCAATGCGGAAAGATGGAGCGTTGGCAGGCACATGGAGATGTGTTGCTGATAAGATAAAAAAGCCGCCTCGTAAGACACGCTTACGAGACGGCGGCACTTACATCATTTGGTAACCAACAAAACTGTTGACTCTAACAGGGTTTTGTGTTTTCAAAAGGTCGTTTTCAATGGTTATGCAGGATCGGCCATAAGGGAGGCCTCACAATTGGGATCATACAGGGTTGTATGACGGAATTTGGGAACGGTTTTGGGAAGTGTGTTTTCAAAGGTGGTTTTTTGGGGCGAGGCAGACATCATGTATTGCTACAATCATCCAGGTTCATGCACACATTTTCAATTGGTTTGGGTGGTTTCCCGGGGAAGGGAGTTGTTTGGCTCGAGATTAGGCATTCGGGGTAGTAATGGCTTTTTATCTCATGGTTTCACATCGAAGCGATCAAGCGAAACCCTGACAGTGGTCCGTCGTCGGCCCCCGCCTATTGACTTTTATCGGAGACACTGCCAGGTTTGAACTCGCTCGGGTTGGTTTGGGAGGTTTTTTGAAGGGGTTTATGGTTCATTGGAAGTCAGTGGCTTTCTGGGTCTTCCGGCTTTTTGGTTATTGCCGGGGCATTCCTTTGAGCACCCCGGCGTCGCATACTGTTTCATTCCGTTTTTGATAGCACAAAGATGCAGGGGCTACCCGCGAGTCGTCAAACACAGATTTTGAGATTACTTCCAAGGGTGGGATACCGATTGGGCTTTGCCTTACGGCAAAGGGGGGGCCTGGGATTGGGCGGATAAAGTGGATTTTATGGATTTACGTGGCCTGCCAGCCACTTTTAATTGGTTTTATTGCGTATTTAATAATATCAAAATGGACGATTGGCCATAAAATCTATTCAATCCGCTATATCCGCTCAATCCAAAGCCCACTTTGCCGTAAGGCAAAGCCCAATCGGTATCCAAAAAAAACTCCCGATATCTCATGTTTTTAAGACTTTTGTCATTGTTCATTGCTCGCACAACAATGAGAACACGCTTTTTTGATTAAAAAAGCCCATTTACCCGCCATTTCATGCACAATAGTCCACTCGTTCGCACCCTTCAATTGCTTCGGCAGGAAGAGATAGAAACCCTGTATCTATTTGTTCAGTCGCCTGTTTTTAATTCGGTGCGGCCTGAAGACACCCGAAATTTGTTTGAATTTCTAAAAAATCACTACCCGCATTTCCAGCATGCTTCCCTGGATCGGGAGCAGGCGGGGCGTCTTTTTTTTCCGCAATCGAAGGATCCGGTAGCGGCGCTGCACCGCACCATGACGCAGGTGATGGCCATTGTGCGGAAATTTATCACTTTCCAGCACTGGAATGCAGGGGAAGAAAGCGCAGGAAAAAAAGGCAGTTCAGTATCAGAATCCCTGCACGATACGCGCCAGCGCCTGGCGCTGATGCGTTTTTACAGCGAACGGCTGCACCAGCAGAAATTGCCTCCAAGCAGCCCCGCGCCGAGTGAAAAACCGGACGCCGACGCCAACCGCCGCGAGCGGAAGGCGGAAAATTTCTTTTTAAACCTTTACCAGCAGGCCAAAAAGGAAATTGACAGCCACCGCCAGTTTTCGCATTTCGAGGAATATGAGTTTACCGATTTCCATTATTTCAGGTTTTTGCTCGAACAGGAAAAGTCTTATTATGAAAGCCTGGAGGAAAATCACTACAGCGACCACAATTTCCTGCCGACCATGGAGCGGCTCGACGAGTTTTACCTCCTGAACAAACTCGATCTGATGTGCCGACAGATGCACTATCAGCGTATTGCGGAGGTGTATGACCGCGATTCCGACGAATACCAGCGCCTGCAAACCAACCGCGACATCACCGTACAACTGGCACATTTGCTCACCGAACGGCATTACCTGCAATCGCCAGCCATCCGGTTTTACTGCCTCATGCTGGATTTCCTGACGCAGGACGACCCGACGCATGCCGATGAACTATCGGAACAAATTGGTCAGTGGCTCAAAGAATACCCAAATGTGTTACCGCAGGATCGCCTGCGCGACTGCAAGATCATGCTGCGCAGTTTCTGGCCCAGCCGTTATCTGGAAACCAAAGACCGGCGCTTTTTGGAACGCCTGTACCAGATTCAACTGGATCAATTGCGGGCCATTGGCACCCAGCATGGCTTACCGAGCAGCCAGATTCAAAACATCATGTTTACAGCCTTGAAACTCGGGCATATCAACTGGGCTGAAATGTTTTTCAACGAGTTCAAAAAACGTATCCTCGGTACCCAGCAGCAGGAACTGATTGCCGATATTTTGCAATCGGCCTTGTATTTTTCCAGAAAGGAATTCAAACAGGCATCCAAAACTTTGCCGCACTACCTGCATTACGGCGAACTCGACGACATTTACCTGTATGCTATCAGCGCTACGCTGGATGCGCGCATTCGCTACGAACTCGACGATTTGGACAACGATTACAGCGAAAACATGATGAGGGCTACCTCCACGCATATCCGCCGCGACGATGCCATGCCAGCACACCGGCGCGAGGAGCGGGTGCGGTTTTTCAGCATTATTTCGGCGCTCGACAAATTGCGGCAGCAGCACCTGCGCAAGGAAAATATTGCAGCAGGATTGGCAAAAATTCGCAAACGCCTCGATCAGGAGACGGTAGTGGACTGGGAGTGGCTGGAGGAAAAGTATGCGGAATTAGCAAAGCGGTAGTTTTTCGCCCTGTGTATAGTCAACCCTGCCTCCGGGGTGAACATTGTGTTTATTGCACAAACTCCACCAAAAACTTGTTTTTCTTACCGTTTTCCACCATCATGTACTTGCCATGGAGCAGGTCATCTTTGCCAACAGTTGTATTGGGATCAGCAATTTTCACCTTGTTAATGGAAATGGCATTGTTCTGAACCGCCTTTTTGGCTTCGCCGCGACTTGACAGAATATTGCTGAGGTCGCTGAGGAATTCAGGCAGGTTTTGCGGCTCGTCAAGGGCAGCGAGCGACAGTTTGGGCGAAGGAATTTCTTCTGCTACCTGAGCCAGTAAGGCCTCGCTCAGCGCTTGTAGCGTATCGGCATCTGCTTTGGGATCGAACAGCAGTTTGGATACGTTTTGGACTGCTTCAAATTCTTCGTCGCCATGAATGCGGCGTGTCATTTCTTCGGCAAAAATGCGTTTGATGGTTTGTGGTGATTCTGTGTTTTCCAGCGCCTCAATTTCCTCTTTACTGCGCAGGGAGAAGTAACGGAGAAATTTCGGCAGGTCGCGGTCGTCGGCATTCAGCCAGAACTGGTAGAAGCGGTAAGGACTGGTTTGTGCCGGATCGAGCCAGATATTGCCTGCTTCACTTTTCCCGAATTTGCTGCCATCGGCCTTGGTAAGCAGCGGGGTGGTTACCGCGAAGACCTTGGCGTCGTCGATCTTGCGCGCCAGTTCTACTCCGGCAGTGATATTGCCGTATTGATCCGATCCACCCATTTGCACGGTAATGCCATGCTCGCGGTGCAGCAGCACAAAATCATAGCCTTGCAGCAACTGATAACTGAATTCTGTAAATGAAATACCTGTTTCACCTTCGATGCGTCGTTTTACACTTTCCTTAGACATCATGTAGTTGACGGTCAGGTACTTACCTACATCGCGCAGGAAGTCGAGCACGTTCATGTCCTTGTAAAAGTCGTAATTGTTGACCAACAGGGCGCGATTGGGCAACTCCGGGTCGAAATTGAGAAACTTTTTCATTTGCACCATCTGTCGGGCAATGTTGTTGTCCAGTTCCTCGTAACTCTTTAATTCGCGTTCCTTATCCTTCCCACTAGGGTCGCCGATGCGCCCGGTAGCGCCTCCCATCAGCACGACAGGCTGGTGGCCGGCGCGTTGCAGGAAAGTCAGCAGCATGATCTGAACGTAGTTACCGATGGTAAGAGAAGTCGCTGTTGGGTCGAAGCCGATATAGGCCCGTATGCGGCGGCTTTGCATGTGTTCTTCTATGCCAGGCGTTACGTCGTGTATCAGTCCGCGCCAGCGGAGTTCGGAAAGGAAATCCATATCAGATTTTTTTAGAATGCGGGCCGCAAAATTAGGCCAACATTCCGATTTGCCAAACGTTGCCGGAACAGGAAGGAACTCAATTTAACCAAACAGTGTAATATTGCATGAATTTGAAACCATCAAACGAAAATGAACCAATCTTCTACCTCTCGCATTTCTTCACCGGATGTATTGCGTGGTTTTGTAATCATCCTGATGGCCCTGGATCATATCCGCGATTTTTTCGGCTCTACGCCCTTTCAGCCTGAAGATCTTACCCAAACATATCCGGCTTTGTTTTTCACCCGCTGGATCACGCATTTGTGCGCTCCCATCTTTGTTTTTTTGGCGGGTACGAGCGCCTGGCTGTATGGCAACAAGGTGAAAGACAAAAATTTGCTGAGCCGTTTTTTGCTTACAAGGGGCATTTGGTTTGTATTGCTTGAATTTCTGGTCGTCAATACGAGTTTGATGTTCGACTGGCCCTGGCACAAAGGATTTGTATTTGTTCAGGTACTTTGGGCCATCGGATGCTCCATGATTATAATGGCCGGTCTGGTGCGGCTGCCGATGCGCTGGATTTTGGGTTTTGGGATTGTCCTGATTGCAGGCCACAATTTACTGGATGGAATTCGTCCCGAAACCTGGGGAAATTTGAGTTGGCTGTGGAAAGTGATGCACGTGGGCGGCTCTTTTATTCCATTTACAGATTCCTTCGGACTAATCGTGGCGTATCCATTGATTCCGTGGATTGGCGTCATGGCGCTGGGATATTCGTTTGGGCCAATAATGCGCTGGGAGCCCGCCCGCAGGCAATCGTTTTTATGGAAATGTGGATTGGGTATTCAGGTGTTTTTTGTTGTCTTGAGAGCAACAAACTGGTATGGCGATTTGCAGGACTGGTCGCCACAGGAAAGAGGAGGCATTTATTCGTTTTTATCGTTTCTCAACGCAACTAAATATCCGCCATCACTCTTGTACCTGTGTATGACACTGGGGCTGGGCGCCCTGCTGCTTTGGTTGTTTGAGCGTTGGAAAAGCCCGGTTACTTCTTTTTTACAGGTATATGGGCAGGTACCTTTTTTCTTTTATATCATCCATTTCTCGCTCGTGCACCTGTTGTCGAAGTTGTATTACGGATGGGAATACGACTTTTTCTTTAGTTCGCCGGATAGTTGGCCCAAAGATTATGTACCCAACCTGGGGCTGGTGTACCTGGTGTGGGCCTTGTTTATCAGTGCGATGTACTTTGTGTGTCGTTGGTACGGGAATTACAAGTTTTCGCACACGCACTGGTGGCTGAAGTATCTGTAAACTTATCTGACCTTTGCATATACTTCGTAAGCACTGCCACCCACCACTTTTTTATCTTCCCCTTGATTCAGATCATTCACCTCTGCCCAGAGCACGACCAAGCGATCGTCGGCGGTCAGAATGAGTTGATTATCGGTTATGGTTTCAATTTTTCTGAAAATGGCAAAGGCTGTGCCGTCAAGAGCAGTTGAAAAAAAGGATAATTCATTGTTGTTGTTTTCAAGTACCCAGGTGCCATTCGAAGCAAAACCTAACCCATAGGTTTGATAAGTGCCTTCTGATTTGTTGTTGCTGGTTTTTTGGTAAACAAAAGTGGTATGGTCTTCTTCACTGAGCGGGATGGTTTGATTGACAACGCTTCCATCATCAAATTTGAGGGTAAATTTCATACTGGAAGGTTTCCACCGGCCTTCCAGTTTTTTCCCGTTGGTATCACTGTTGCCAGTAGCGGAATCATCTGCTTTGTCGCAGGCACAGAAAGCAAAGAAAGACAAACAAAGTATCAAAGAAAATTTTTTCATGTGTTTGGGTTTGATTTTCAACGAATTTCAATTGTTTTACTTGAGATGCCGTTTTCAGTTATCAGGCTAAGGAAATAATGCCCGGCCGGCAGATCTGCAACTTTTACTTTTTCAGAAAATATCATTTTTACAACCTTGCCACTTGCATCTGACAAAAAAACAATTGCATGGGCTGGGTAAGAACGGATAGTCAACATGTCTGATACCGGGTTAGGGAACACTTCAAAATCAAATACTGCAGGCTCTACTGTACCTACTGATTGGTTTACCCCGGTACCAATCGTTCCGGGAGGTGGAGGCACGGTTAGTGGAATACCCTGTTCATATTCATCGGCGCCAATATCCAGCGGACCCGAACGCAAAGCGCCATCATAATCACGGATACCTGCTACAGCCCTGCCGGCATCGAGGGCGGGACTGGACGCAGCCAGGTGATACTGGGCATCCAGCCCCGGGTTGGTTTCGATGCTTTGCTGGTCGAAACCGAATGTCGATTTCCATTCGTTAAAACTCAGTGCGGGGTAGTGCACATTATCGTCGAATTGAGCAGGGCCGGCAGTTTTGTAGTAAATGTTGTTGTTGATCAGGTTGACGCCTGCCAGTGCTCCATCTCGCACCTGTACCGTGTGATCTTCTTCTCCATTTCCGCTTTGATCGATAAAAATGTTGTTGAAAACCTGAATGTTGCGGCAAGGAGGAGTAGCTGTGTAATTGTCGTTTACATACACTTCCGCTTTGGCAATGTGCAGCGGCGCATGGAATGCAGGGCTGGCTGTTACTACGGTATTGTTGTACGCCTGACAATCGCGTGCGCCCCACAAGCCGATACCCGCTCCGCCCGTACCCAGTACGATGTTGTTGCGCGCCACCCCCTGGAGGCATTCGTAATATTCCGGGTTGACATTGGTATCGAAATAATCGGCATCGGTGTAAAAACCGAGCAATATGCCGCCTTCTCCGATGTTGACAAACAGATTTTCTTCGATGAGGCAATTCCGGGCGCCTCCTTTCGCGTAGACTCCACTGGTTGAAATATCATGAAAATAACACCCGCGCACCAGCATATTTGCCCCATTCACATTGTCGATACCTTCTGCATTGGGGCCTCCATTGTCGGGACTGTTGAAAATACCGATACCGCTGTGGTGTATTTCACAATTCAACACCTGAATACCATCACATCCGGGTTTTATTTTGATGCAATCGCGGCCGGTATGATGAATACGACAGTTTCGAATGGTAATGTTGCTGGCTCCATGCCGCTCGTTGTCGGGCACACCCCATTCCCAGTTGGTTTCAAATGAAATGCCATACAAAGCACCGCCCACGATTTCAAGGTTTTCCAGTACACCGCCCTCTACATCGGGCTCGTCGTACCAGATGCAGGAGGTAATGTCTTCCACATCCGTAGTAGCCGTAATAACCGCCCACTCGCCCGGGTAGGAATGAATAGTCAGGTTGCTTTTGCCGATACGAATCTCGTTGCTGGTATAATTCCCGTTGCGCAACAAGATTTCATCCCCCGGTTCAGCCGCCTCGATGGCTACAGGAATCGATTTGAACGGCGCTGAAAAGGTACCAGGGTTGTTGTCATTCCCGGAAGGTGAAACATACCAGTGCGATTGCCCGAAAGCGGTTGTCAAAGTGATGTTCAATATGGCAAAACAAAGAATATATTTCATTGGGTTGAATATTTATAGTTTTGAAAACCAGTTCCAAAAAAGCGCTTACGAATTATCCTCTCCCACTCCATGCCATGTAAAACATAAAAGCGCCAAACAAGAGAACCAGGAGGTTGGTAAACAATAACTGTCCGCTGAAAATGTAACTATCCTCCGGTTTGGCCGGCGAAAACACAATGGTCACCCGTTCATTCAAATCAAACTGGGTAAAAGAAAACAGAGTGGCAAGATTGCTTCTGCCAGTAAGGGAGTCGGCGCTCGCTTCCGAAACAGGATAGCGGTAAACGGGGCGGCGTGCCCTTCGTTTGCCCTTGCGAACGCCCGTCGATTCGGTTTGAACAGAGGGCGTATTCCTGCCTGCCAAAAATCCTGTGACACGACCTTCTACCACCGTACCTGATAAGCGGTACCGAACCGTATTGAACAGGGAGGTTCCAAATGTGAAAAAAATAAATGCAGCCACTCCTGCTAACAACAGCCTGACAATGAATTTGAGCATAGCGAATTGACTTTAGTGTTTCAAAAATCAAACGTCTCGTATGCGTTCACAAATCCGATGTACAAGCGGTCGTTTTCATTGTTTGAACGGTCGCGATGTGCCCGATTTTCTTGCCACCTTTGTCGGTATGAATCGAATCTCCCTCCCTCACGCATTGGTCTGGATACTGGCCTGCTTAATGGGCCAAACAAATGTGTTGGCGCAGCCTCTGGAGCCATACCAATTGACGGTATTCGGCGCGCGGGAAGGACTGCCACACAATTCTATTCAGGCACTTTGTCAGGATCGGAAAGGATACCTGTGGATCGGAACCGAGGCAGGTTTATGTCGTTACAATGGATACCGGTTCGAACATTTTCCGGAAGCAGATGGAAGGCCACTGGGGCACATTCGGGCCTTATTGGAAACACCGGACGGAACGCTCTGGATTGGAACGGAAACCGGGATTTTTGTAGAAAAAAACGGTGTAATACGGGCTTTGCAGTTCAGTTTTGCCCAAGGATTCCGCCAGGTACGCCAGTTTTTATGGGATGAAGAAGGGCGAAGACTTTGGTATGCCAGTGCATTGGGCCCTTTTTACTTATCAAAAGCAGAAATCGATCTGGTGTTGGCACACTCGGGGAATATGGATATTCATCCACGCGTCTGCCCCGGTTGGTTGCCAATGCAGGCTGATGATCCACGTGCATTCTCGCTTGCTCAAAGCAGACACGATCAATTATGGATAGGTACTTCCAACAGTTTGTACAATTGTGAGCAGGGTAAATGCCGGCAATTGTGGCATTCCGGCACAACCAATGAAGTCACATGTATCCAGGAAACGGGGACGGATTCTGTGTATTTCGGCGGCAACTCTGGCAGATTAATGGCCTGTTTCAATGGTCAGGTGATGGTATTTCCAGATAGTACGTTTTATGTGACCGACCTTTTCAGGCATAACAAACAAGTATTCTTTTTTTCTGCAGCCGATTTCTACCGGATCGAAGCAGGCAAACTTGTACGCATCTGGCCGCACCCTATCCGCGTTGGTATCAGTGATGTACTGATTGACCGGGAGCAAAATTTGTGGATAGGCACCTGGGATGGACTTGTAAAAATCAGTCCACGTCATTTCACACCATTGATACAGCCTGAATTACAGGAAATATATGGAATTGGAACTGAACAAGGTGGTGACCTGCTCCTGGGCGCCAATCATGGGCGGGTTTATATGTTATCGGACAAACGCTTGCACGCATACAAGCCAGCCGTCAGGCAGGTGTGCGCCAATGCCAATATCAACGATTTTCATTCCGATCAATACGGCAATAACTGGATGGCCAGCGAGTATGAGGGCCTCATCATGGAAACCCGTGGCAAACGAAAGATTTTCGGGAAAAAAGATGGCCTGCACGATGAAGGCCTTTTTGCGCTGATACCAGATTCCAGGGGCAACTTCTGGGCTGTCGGCGATGCCGGAGTTTCCCGGATTCGGGTAAATGGCGCAAACAAAACACCTGAAATACAGGCGTTTAGATTTATTCAAAGCCAGGAAGGATTGGTAACACTTCAATGCGGCATTGAAGACCCGGATGGCGGCATGTGGTTTGGCGGCAACAGGGGTTTGTTTCAACTTAAGGGGCATGGACTGGGCGAAACCAACATCCTTCCACCACATTTTTCCATCACGGGTATGGACATAGATGCACAGAATAATCTCTGGGTGGCCACCCTCGGCGCAGGGCTGATATGCTGCCAATGGCAGGACCATACCTGGCAAGTCCTACAACGTTTTAATGAATCCAACGGACTACACAACAACAACCTGCTGGCAGTCCTGGCCGATTCGCAGGGTCGTGTCTGGATTGGATATGGCTACGGACTGGGAATGCTCGAGTTTTCTGATAAACGGCAGCCTCATATTCGTTACTTCAATCACCGCGACGGGTTGATGGATGAAGGTTGCAGGCGTATGAAAATATTCGAATCTCCCAACGGTACACTCTGGATAAGCAGCCCCGTAGGCGTTTGTTATTTACAGCCCGATCGATTCCAGAAAAACACTACGACACCCCAGGTGCATATTACCAGGGTGCAAATTTTTGATGGAACAGTGGATTATCGTCCCTATTGCCAGGGGATAGATGCGGCAAGCGGACTACCTGAAGCGTTGGCACTCCCCTATGCTTTGAATCACCTGAAATTTGAATTCGATGGACTGAGTCTGACTAATCCGGACAATAACCGGTTCCGCTATATGTTGAAGGGTTTTGATGAGGATTGGCGGGTACCGCTGCAGGGCAATCTGGAAGCCGTTTATCCCAAATTGCTTCCTGGCAATTACACGTTCATGGTGGAAGCGGCCAACAATGACGGTACATGGGCCGCGCAACCTGCCATGTTTTCATTTGAAATTTGTGCTCCATTTTGGCAAAAAACATGGTTCTACCTGCTTGTATTCAGCATACTTGCAGGCGGTATCATCATGTTTGTTTATTTGAAAATTCGGAAAATCAGAGAAAAAGAGGCTGAAAAAACCGCTATTCAGGCTCAAATGGCAGAACTACGCATACAAGCCCTGCGCGCACAAATCAATCCACATTTTATTTTTAATTGCCTGGCCGGCATTCAGGAGCAGGTGCTTCAGGAACGTTTTATGGATGCCAATGACTACCTGACCAGGTTTGCCCGTCTGTTGCGCCAAATTCTGGAAAAAGCCGACAAACCTTTTGTTCCGCTGGAGGAAGAAATTGCCATGTTGCGCATGTATCTTGATCTTGAAAACACACGACTCCAACAACAGATTGACTATCAAATCAATATATCAAATGAGGTGGCGGAAAAATCCATCAATGTGCCTGCATTTATTATTCAGCCATTTGCAGAAAACGCCATATGGCACGGATTAATGCCGAAGTCGGGCTACAAACAACTGCTGATTCATATCACATTTACAAGCGAAAACACATTGGAAATTGACATCATCGATAACGGGATCGGTCGGGCTTCTGCAACAAAAACACACCTCTATAAAAACGAACAAAAACAGTCGAAAGGAGTCGGCCTGATCAACGAAAGATTGCGGCTGTTGCAACAGGACGCCATGATCGTTTTTGAAGACCTGTATGATACTGCTGGGAATGCAACAGGAACCCGCGTTGTAATACGGATACCATGCCCCTGAAGAAAATTCACAACACAACTGTATAGGAAATACCGCCTATCTTGGCCTTGTGATAAAGGCAGTCATTATCGACGATGAAAGCAGTACGATACAGGTATTGCGGATTCTGATTGAAAAGTTCGTTCCGGAAATAAGCGAACTGGCAACGGCTTTGGGCGGGAAAGAAGGAATGGAACGCATCCGCAGTTTTCAGCCGGACCTGGTTTTTCTGGACATTGAAATGCCCGATATGGATGGTTTCGAACTGCTGCGTCATTTCCCGGATCCAGGGTTTGATGTAATTTTTGTGACGGCGTATAGCCAATACGCCATTCAGGCGATTCGGTTCAGCGCATTCGACTATCTGTTGAAGCCGGTCGATACCACAGAATTAAAACATGCAGTCAGCCGGTACCTGCAACACGGGAAGCGCTCGACAGATACTGCAAGCCGCTACGACCACCTGATGCAAAACATGCGGACAAACGATTCTTCACAATTCACCCTGAGTATTCGCAATCTCGATGGTACGATCTTTCTGGCGCTGCAAGACATCATCTGGTGCGAAGCCGATGGCAACTATACGTGTTTTCACCTTGCAGACAAAAAACGCATTGTTGCCTCGCGTCCATTGGGCGAATTTGAAAGCCTGCTGGATTCCAGGCAATTCTACAGAGTGCATAAGTCATTCATTGTCAACAGATCGCACACTCAGGTATTTTTGCGCTCAGGGCATCTTCAAATGTCGGATGGAACCATGGTGGAAGTGTCCCGACGAAAAATGTCGGAGGTGAAAGCCTGGCTGGAATACTGATTACTGCATCGTTTTATACCGGTGTTCCCGTGCAATTAAAAAGAACAGAAACAGCATCATCCATCTACCCAGCAGATAAGACGCCCAGTTGAGAAATCGATCGATCAGGCTACGATCCCGGGCGCGTTCTTCTGGCACCAAACGGCAAAACTGCACCAGTCCCGACAGCATTTGATGGATAGAAGCCGCGAACGCCGGATCGAGCACTTCTACATTTACTTCTATGCTGCTGTACTCACTCAGGTGGTTGATATTGTAGGAACCTACGGTAGACCATTTGTTGTCGACCACCGCGATTTTTCCGTGCAATACGCTCTCATCCCATTCGTAAATATCAACCTTGTTCCGCCACAGCCAGTTGTACAAAAAACGTGTGGCGCGTTTGGCCATAGGCAGATCGAGTTTGCCCGGAAGCAGCACCGTTATTTTTACCCCGCGTCGGGAAGCCTTTTTCAGCGCAGAACGAACACCTCTGCTGGGCAGGAAATAACTGGCTACGATAAAAATGCTGGACTCTGCATTCCGGAATGCGGAACGATAACCTGCGCTGATCTGATTTTTTCGGCGCCACCAGTCGTTGAGCGCCATTTTTGCCAAAGCCGGAGCAAGTGATTCTTCAGGATTTGCATCCGTTATTTTTATTTTTGAACGGCTTCTCCTTCTACCATGAATCAATCTGCAATTTTCTGATAACTCCGCACAAACCGGACCTTTTACGCGCACAGCAAAATCGAGCCAGGCAGGTTCTGTTTCCGTTCCTCTGTATTTGTCGGCAATATTGATACCTCCGACCAAAGCATCACGACCATCGGCTACCATCACTTTACTGTGCAACCTGCGGCCAAGCCGGAAAGCATAAAAGTGTTTGGGAAGGGGCGAAAAATAACGAAATCTGACACCGCTTTTTCGGAGTGAGGCGATAAAAGCCGGCGACAGGTTTTTGGAGCCGTACGAATCCACTGCCATGTAAATTTCCACACCGCGTGCTCCCGCGCGTTTCAAAGCGCCCGCCACTTCGTTTCCCGTATTGTCCTCTTCAAAAATATACACCTGAAAATACAACAACTTTTCAGCCTTGTCGATCAGATCGATCAGGTTGCTGAAAAACGGTTCGCCACTCCGAATGATTTCAATTTCATTACCGGGCAGGTATTGTTCGGGCGAAAAAACAGTGTTGGGCATATATGGCAGTTCGTTTCGCAAAGAGTAACGTGAACGTTCTATTCTCCTTTAATACGTTCCCAAAGCCTGACTACTACAGATCTGTCCCATTTTGCAAATCGGCCGCGCTGCACCACCATCCTGTTGTCAGTTGAGTTATTCAGGAAAAAATGAAAGGCAAACTTCTCCTTCGGGTCTTTCCAGCCGATCACTTGTCCAAAGCGCAGGTCATTAAATACGATGGTATCATTCCAGTTTTCCGCCGTATAAAAACCCTGTGAGAATCGCTTCAAACGCAGCAGGCTTTCCTGATCTTCGACGGAAGCAAGTAAATTTTCATTCCTGGGGAAAAAATGGAAATCCATGTCCCGTTTTTGGTCAAATATAGAGCGATAGCCAACATAAAAGCCTTTTTCATTGCCCGATACAACATACCAGAGCCAGGTTTGCAAAGGTGCAGGCGTAGTAAAATATTGTTCGTGCGGAATTTGTTGCCGCATCAATACTTCTTTTATGTCCTTGTTAATCAGTGTTTTATTATAAATACAGTACAATAAATACAATCCGCATGAATACAGCCCGAATTTCCACCAGAAGGCACGCTTTAGATGCAGTTTTTTTAACAGCAACAATGCCAGACATGCGATGCCCGGCCCAATAGAAAATAACGGATCAACGACGTAAATAGCATTGAAGGAAATACGATATGTGCTGAACGGCTCGAACCACCCTACCCCATAGTTATTGAACGCATCGAGTAGCAAATGCACCAGCACCACGCCCGTAAAGAAATAGAGCCATTTTTTGAATGAAATATTGTGTGGTCGGTGCCAACGCTCTGCCAACAAGGCAAAAAATACTGAAATCAGCACACCAAAGAGAATAGAATGTGTGAACCCCCGATGTGCCAACAGGCTGCGTGGCGTGTCCATCCACAGTGCTGCCAGAAAATCAATATCCGGAATACTTTGGGCCAGTGCCCCCCAAAGCATGGCTTTACGGCCTACTTTTTTACCCACAAAGCCTTCGCCCATACAGGCGCCTACAGCGATATGCGTCAGTGAATCCATGGAATGGTGATTTGTGGGGCAAGATAGGTGTTCGGCTTCGCCTAACATAATGTAAGGCGAAACCGAACAGCCCCTCTCAAATCACTTCATCATCTGAAAATCATCAATGCCTCTGAACAACACCACTTGCCCGTTTTTGAGTTTGAAACGGTGGGTGTAAGAAGAGGTATAGATTTTACCGGAAGGAATATGTTTGTATTCCACATCTACCAGGATCACTACATCATCGCCATCGGCAATAAACCGCACAGGCTGGAATTTGGAATACTGGAATTTGCTACCCAGTTCCTGAAAAAACTGCCCAACCTGGGCCTTGCCCTTGAACATGCGGGAATGATCGTCGAACACACGATCTTCGATATTGAACACGACATCGTCGCTGCACATGGCCAGAATACCCGGCACGTCGCCCTTGCCGAATTTTTCATAAAGGGCTATCACTGCTCCGGTATTAGGATTCAGCATGGAACCATACCCGATCTGTCGAAGCGGCTCGCCGGCATTTGTAATGGAATGGCTGATGCATTTTCCGTTGTTGTTGAACTCCACAACATCCGAATCGTCGAAATGAATGGATTTTCCGGTAGCGGGCAACATTCCGAAAGCGCCCGTATTGGTGCCGGTTACAGTCACCCGGAGCAGGTAACGAGTAGGATTTATTGCAGCGATTTCGTTGATTTGAATTTTAAAATCAGGAAAACCCATCGCGAACTGTTTGTACAACTCCAGTGCCGCTTCGATGCCAACTGCGGGAGCCGGGCCCACATTTACATCCGTGTATTCAGGAGCGCACTGATCCGCAAAAGTCGCCCAGTCACGGCGGTTCAGTGCATCATATGCTTTTCGGATGGAGGCCATGTTTTTGGAGGTAACATCTTGAGCGAAAGCGGTTTGCAAGCAGAAAACTGCCAGCATCATGGTGAAAAAAGAAGTGTTTTTCATGGTTGACATGGAAAGTTAAGAAAAGTGAGTATTGATGCAGGCATGGACATGCCTGGTCCTTTGCAGGACAAATGGAAATTTTGAAAAAGTTGTGTTTGAAATAAACCGAAAGCGGGAATTAGAATGGATTCACCGTTTTCTAATGTCGGACGTAGCGATCTACCGGATTATGGATAACAGGCACGGTCTGCAAATAGGCATACACGGCATTTACCTCCTGATCCGTCAGCGTCGTATGAGGAAACATCGGATACACCAGGGAGCCACCTCTGGGATTTTTGCCATATTTCACGGCTTCCAGAAATTGCTGTCGGGAGAATTTTCCAAGCCCGGTTTCCTTGTCCATGGTGATATTGGCAGAATGCACTATTTCTCCCTCCATATTGAGCATGGGGTTGCCGCCACCGTAAAATCCAGGCGTATTTTCAGGTACCAGCAGATCAAATTTTTTAAAATCGGCTGAGTGGCAAGGGAAACAAACCGACATCCCGTTGGCCACGTATTTGCCGAGTGCTACCATGTCCGTAGTGTCGGGCACCTCAATGACCTGATCGGGCAAAGGCGGTGCAGAAAAAGCGACATTGCTCAGAAATTTAACCAGCAAATTATACTGATTGGGCGGGTATTCGTCTGGAGTTGCCTGCAGCCGCGGGTCGTCGGAACGTAGCCAGGCAATGACGGAATACAGGTCTTCATCGGCCATCAAGGGGAATTTAGGCATAAAAGGAGGCGCCCAGGAGCCGTCCTTGCGAATACCTGTTCGCAGGAAATAATACAGTTCGCCGTCGCTCCATTTTGCAATACCATGGTCTGCATCCTGTGTGATGTTGTAGGAAGCCACGGCGCCAAATTCTTTTGGAAGATCGGGCATGATTTTGCCGGTCATTTTCATTTTTTCACCCAAATGGCATTCGTTGCACATCAGGGCTGCAATCTTTGCCCCGCGAGCAATGTGTACGCTATCCTTTGTTACTTTCAGTCCGGCTATTTCAGCCGTCGGTGCAAAAGCATAGGACGGGACACCTTTAAAGTAGAAAAAAGCGGCGGCAGCAGCCACAAACAATACCAGAATGCCGATGCTGTACAGCAAAAATTTAAATACACGTCTCATGTTGGGTTGTCGTTTTCAGCAGTAATACCTGCCAGATTTTGGAACAATTAGTCTTTTCAAAGGGTGTGATCAAACAATTCCTACATTTTCACGCCTAGTTGCATCCACATAACGGCAGCATCCTGCACCGCCCAGTGGGCAATGGCCTTTCCGGAGTTGTTGAATTCAACAATATCCACATCATTCAATTTGAAAGATTTGCCGGTGGCTTTCAGACCCATAAAATCATTTGTGAAGGTGCCGGTCATTTCCAGGTACACCATTACCGTATTGCCTTCTGCCACGGTTTTGAGCGTGCGTACGTGCACATCTGGAAATGCCTGTTTGAAAGCGACAATGCTGTTCTGAAAACGTTCGATGCCATTGGCGCCCATTTGCATCCATACATCCGAGGGAATTGCATGATCGATAAAATCAGGCGCTACCAACGCAGATGCATCGAATTTGGCAGCATCGCCATTGAAGGCTACATAAAAGGCATCCGTAACAGCCTTGTTTTGTGCCAGTGTTTGAGCATTGGCAGAGAGGAAAGCCATACAGGCCAGGGAAAAAATAAGGATTTTCATTGGTAAAAATTTTTGTGATGAAATTTTGTTCTCCCCATGTACGAGGAAATCAAAATCTTGGATCAGGTTCTTTCAAATTTTTACCTTTGTCCATCATCCAGTGAAAACCTCTTGTTAAAAAAGTGCCAGTAGAACTTGCAACAAATCAAACCAACGCTGATGCGCATTTGATTTCCCTGCTAGTTGAAGGGGATGAAGAAGCATATGCACGGTTATATGACAATTATGCCAACTTGCTGTTTGGTGTAATCGTTCGTATTGTAATTGATAGAAAAGAGGCGGAAAACCTTTTGCAGGATTGTTTTGTTAAAATCTGGCAAAATGCAGCCCGATACAACGCAGAAAAAGGGAAACTGGTAACCTGGCTGATCAACATTGCCCGCAATACGGCCATTGATTTTACCCGATCCAAATATTTTTCTCAAAAAAATAAAAACCAAACGCTCGATCACTTCGTAGATACGGGTGGCGGTTCGTCTGCCTATCAGGTTTCAACGGATACCATGGGCCTTCGCCAACTGGTAGACAAACTTTCCCCCGCATGCCGTCAGGTGATTGAATGGATGTATTTCGAAGGATATACACAACAGGAAATTGCCGATCATTTTAATATCCCGCTGGGTACGGTAAAACTACGCGCCCGTACTGCCATGAAAGAACTCAGACAGTATTTTACCTGACCCACACAACGATTGAATTTTGCTTTGGAAAAGAATTATGACATCACACGCGATGAAATTCGGGAAATTCTGAACGAACACCCCGACTCCCCGATAAGCCAGGAGGCTGTCGTGCAGGCAGAGGAGGATTTAATCCATCTGGCCAATGATTATGCCCTGGCGCCACCTCCCGACCTGCGCAACAAAGTGCTGGACAAAATTCGTTTGCTCAATCAGCAAAAGAGCCAGCGCCAACCCTTGAATCTAAATAACCTCCCTTTTTTGGATGAGTCTGCCAACCTGCTGGATTGGCAAGAACTTACCAGTAATATCCAGCCTCCGGAAGACTTCGAAGACATATACATGCATACGCTCGAAGAAAATGAGGAGCGTGAATTGTTTGTTGCCTGGGTAAAGGAGTTTATCCCGGAAGAAGTACACACCGATGTACTCGAAAGTTTTTTGATTCTGGAAGGTTCCTGCACCTGTTATATTACTGGCATGGATGGCCAACAACGCACCATCCGCCTCGCAGAAGGCGACTTTTATACTATGCAGATTGGCGAACACCACGATCTGCAAATCACCTCTTCCAAACCTGCCAAAGCGATTATTCAGTGGAAGAAAATAGCGGCGTAGGGAGTTATGAGTTATGAGTTATGAGTTATGAGTTATTTTCACGTTGCTATCGGCTACCCTAATGAAGAAGCCGATAGCAACGTGAGAATAACTCATAACTCATAACTCATAACTAAATTTGCAGTTGTCTCTCCTTCGGATACTTCACCCCAAAACTAAAACTCACCTTTTTATTTTCCTTGGGGTCTAGTTTCAAATCCCAGATCAATTTACCGGTATCCGGATTAAACGATGCTTTACCGTACTCATCATAGGAAATTTTGATGGATGGGTCGGAGGAAATGGGCATTTGATCCTCCACAATCAGTCGGATGGGGATATTTTTGGTGTTGCGCACACTGATTTCAAAGGTTTTGATGACCTCCTTGTTTTCGGCAAGAATTTTCTCGCGCGACTTGTCTTTCAGTTTTGTGCGCTTGACCACAATACTTTTGTCGCGGCCGAGATTGATCTGCAAGGTATCGTTGGTGGTACCAGGGTTGATAACCGTTTGCCCAACATAAGTGCCTTCAAAATACACCCTGGCAGTCCCGGGCACCAGGTTGAGGTCTTCCCAGTCTGTCACGCGGGCCATGAGAAACACATCCGGGTCGAGTTTTGGCACCACGGCATAATTGTACTGCGCAGGAATTCTTTTGTTCTGGATAACGACATGGTGGGCTTGTCCGTCAGAAGCGATGGTGTATTTCAGGCTGATTTCATACTCCGTTCGCAAGGCATTTTGAGTAACAACGGTGTAATCAAATACGCCATCGATGTCTTTCTCATCTTCTTCAGCCCTCTCTTTTAGATCGTCGGTAACATTCGACGCTGCGGGTTTGGCCAGGGCTTGCTCCTGCATTTTTTTTCTGGGAGCGGCCCTGTATTGCTCATAACTCAACAAATAGGGACTCAAAACGGGTTTAATACCGGATTCATTTGGGTTGCCCGTCGAGAGTGTAAGCCACACATCTTTCCACTCAATCCCCGAACTTTGATATACCCCTGCGCGGTGGTTGAGTTCCATGTCTGTAGAGTTGTTATCAGCGCGCAAATCATAAGCGGGCGTCCAGCCGGCATTTTCTACGAAATAATTGAAATTGACTTCCGTATTAACCGCGCGTTCGCATAACAACGTGATAATGACCTGCGGAACGGGCTGCGGATTTTCACCTGCAGGTTCGTAATTGCCTGAAATCAGGGTCTGCAAGGTAGTTTGTCGCTGTTCGAGGGCCGAGCGGAGATCACCCCATTTATTCTGCTCGCGTTCAAGTTTGAGCATTTCCGCGTTGATATTTTCCAGTCTAATACGCAGGTATTCAATGCTTTGCTGAAATACGATCAATGAATCGCGTTGAAATTCTCCCTTCATCATCCTGTTACCCAACAGGATCGTCCGTTCTGTGGACAGGTTATTGATCCTGTTTTGTAGTCCTTTCATGGTAAAGCCCACATCTGTGAGCGAATCCAGCACTGCCTTAAGGTCCTTTTCCAGTTTTTTCAGCGAAGGGTCGGATGGTTTTTTCTCAGCCACAGTATAGTACAGGTTGTATCGAACGTCCATCACCACTGCGCCATTCCCCGCACCCGCTTGCAGGGATGCTTCCTGCGCATACGGGGAAATATTTTCGAAAACGAGTTGGTGTGTGCCGGCCGGCAAGGAAATTTTTTCAGTGGAAAACAATTGGGCGCCCCGGTTAAAAACGATAACACGGTCTACATTCGATTTGATCGGTTTGGAAGTTTGAGCCATTCCGATCTGGCAGGCAAGCAGCAAAAACAAAAGAATTTTTTTCATAAACAAGAAAGATTGAGGTGGTTCATGTACGGGGAAATGATGCAGGCCTGCCAGCAAATGCATAAACCTTTTGAAAAAATCCTCCTGAAATTTTAGAGCATACCTTGCGCTGGAATGATAAACCCATTACTTTCACCACCCCAACAAACTCAACCTGAGCAACACAACCGCCTTTTCACGATGCTTTCAGGTTTGTTTTTTCCCTACCAAAAAAGATCGAGTATGTCTGTATCCATGCATATACCCGGAGAGGTATTGAATTTTATCAACGGCGATTTTAAAGTGTCTGCATCCGGCAAACTGGATGTGGTGAGTCCCATAGATGGCAAAGTCATTTCTGCCGTCCCGCTGTCGGCGTATGAAGAACTCGATACAGCCGTGCAGGCAGCCCGCAAGGCCTGGCCTGCATGGTCGTCACTTACCCTGAAAGAAAGAGTACAGTACATTTTCAGGTATCGAAACCTGCTGCTCCGCGACCGCGAAGCGCTGGCTGAACTGGTGCATGTGGAAAATGGAAAAACCATGGATGAGGCCCGCGCAGAAGTGGATAAAAGCATCGAATTGTGCGAATTTGCCTGCTCCATGCCCCAAATTGTAGCCAGCGAGGTACAGGAGGTGAGCAAAGGCGTCGAATGCCGGGTGGAGCGCAAGCCCATCGGCGTGGTGGCCTCCATTGCGCCTTTTAATTTTCCCAATATGGTGCCCAACTGGACCATTCCCAATGCGCTGGTGCTGGGTAACTGCATGATTCTCAAACCTTCTGAAATAGTACCGTTGAGTGCGCTCCGCATCGCCGAATTGCTCAAGGAAGCAGGCATTCCTGATGGCGTTTTCAGTGTGGTGAACGGCGGCCGGGAAATCGTGGAAGGCATTTGCGACCACCCGGATATTCAGGCGGTATCGTTTGTGGGTTCTACCAAAGTGGCCAAAATCGTGTACAAACGCGCCACCTCCAACCTCAAACGCTGTGTGGCACTCGGTGGTGCCAAAAACCACCTGATCGTGATGCCCGATGCCAACCTCGACATGACGGCCTCCAATGTGGTGGCATCTATGTCGGGTTGTGCAGGCCAGCGCTGTATGGCCGCCGCCGTGATGATCGGCGTAGACCGAGTGCAGCCTATCATTGATAAAATGTGCGAAGAAGCACGAAAACTGAAACCGGGCGATAACCTGGGCGCTGTGATCAGCGCCGAATCCAGGGCGCGTATCACAGCCTTTATCGACGAAGCAGAAAAAGCGGGGGCAAAAGTGCTCGTGGATGGTCGCAATACCGTAGTACCCAATAAAGAAGGCGGTTTTTACGTAGGTCCAACCATTGTAGATTACGTTACGGCCGATATGCGCATTGCACACGAAGAAGTGTTCGGGCCAGTCATTGCCATTGTGCGGGCCAAAAACCTCGATGAAGCCATCGCGATTGAAAATGCATCTCCTTATGGCAATGCGGCCGCTATTTTTACAGAAAACGGCGGATTTGCAAAAGAAGTAATGGAACGCGCCAGCGCTGGCATGATCGGTGTGAATATTGGTGTGCCTGTGCCTCGGGAGCCTTTTTCTTTTGGAGGCTGGAATGACTCCAAATTTGGTGTTTGCGACATTACCGGAAAGAGTTCCATCGAATTCTGGACACAGAATAAAAAGACTTCTGTGAAATGGAACCCGGAAGCGCGTACCAACTGGATGAGTTGATTTTCTCTTTTTTCAAACTACTAACTACCTGGATATGAGCACATTATTAATGGATCGGCAAACCATGGTACAAACCAGCCTAGACCATACCCTGTTCTCCTGGTCGAAACAATCGGGCCTTAATCCGCTGGCCATCGAACGTGCAGAAGGCGTTTACCTGCACGATGCTGACGGACGCCGGTATATCGATTTTTCTTCTCAATTGATGAATGTGAACATCGGCCACGGCAATCAGCGGATTACCGAAGCCGTACGCCGCCAGATGGAACAGGTAAGTTTTGTGCACCCGGGTATGGTGACCGAAGCCCGCGGACTGCTGGGAAAAAAACTGGCAGAACTGGCGCCCGGCAATCTCAACAAAACCTTCTTCACTTTGGGCGGCTCGGAGGCCATTGAAAATGCGATCAAACTGGCGCGTTTCTACACCGGACGCCATAAGATTATTACGCATTATCGCTCTTACCATGGTGGCACCTACGGCGCCCTCACGGTAAGTGGCGACCCGCGGCGTTTCCCCATGGATGCGCAGCAGATTCCCAATATCATCCGAGTGGAAAACCCGTATTTCTACCGCTGCCCATGGAATTCCGACTCGCCGGAAGCATGCGGCGAGATGGCCTTGCGCAACCTCGAGCATGTTATTATGTATGAAAATCCCGACAGCATCGCCGCCATCCTGTTTGAAGGAGAATCCGGCTCGTCGGGCTGCCTGAAATACCCGCCTTTTTACCTCAAAAAAGTAAAAACACTGGCAGAAAAATACGGTATCCTGCTGATCGACGACGAGGTAATGAGCGGCTTTGGACGCACAGGGAAATGGTTTGCCTGCGAACACCACGACGTGGTGCCGGACATGATTTGTATGGCAAAAGGCATTACTTCGGGTTATATCCCGCTGGGTGGAGTGCTGGTGTCCGACCCAATTGCCCATCATTTCGACGAACGTTTTATGGCCATCGGGCTTACCTACTCGGCCCATGCTGTTGCCTGCGCAGCAGCCATTGAAAACCTCCAGGTGATGGAAGAGGAAGGCATGGTGGACAATGCTGCCAGAATGGGCAGTTACCTCGAACAACGCATAGACGAACTCCGGGAAAAACACCCGTCCATCGGCGATTTTCGCAACACCGGCCTGCTGGGTTGTATCGAACTGGTGAAAAACCGCGATACCAAAGAACCCATTTCCCCCTGGAATGCAGCGCCCAAAGACATGGAAGCCAGCAACCGCATCGCTGCGGCTGTGCGTGCCCACGGCATGTTTACTTTTGTGCGCTGGAACTGGATTTTTACCGCGCCGCCGCTGTGTGTCACCAAAGACGAAATAGATGAGGGTGTGGAAATACTCAGCAAGGTTATTTCTATCGCTGATGAATATTGCTATTGATTATCAATAAGTTGCATCGACCCTGAATCTCCGGTTTCATCCTGTTCCATTCATCCGGCCTTCGGGCTGGCATGTCGCTCTTGCCTATGACTGAAATTGTATCATCTGAAAACACGCAGCCCGAATCTTCCTTATACAGCCACGACCTGGCGCCCATTCCGCCGGCCGCACGCACCTGGACTACCTGGAATTACGCCGCGTTGTGGGTGAGCATGAGCCTGTGTATTCCCACATATATGCTGGCCAGTTCGCTGATTGAAGGAGGCATGAACTGGTGGCAGGCCATCGGCACGATTTTCCTGGGCAATACCATCGTTTTGGCGCCTATGGTGCTGAATGGCCATGCCGGCGCTAAATATGGCATCCCGTTTCCTGTGCTGGCGCGCGCGAGTTTTGGCGTGCGGCTCGCTAATTTGCCGGCTGTCCTACGCGCCATTGTAGCCTGTGGCTGGTTTGGCATTCAAACCTGGATTGGAGGTTTCGCGCTGTACCAGATGTGGAAAGTTTGGTCGCCAGGAATCGAGCAATGGCCGCGTATTTTCCCTGCGTCTTTTGGACTGGAAACGGGGCCTGCACTCACCTTTTTTTTGTTCTGGCTTCTGAACATGTTTATCATTTGGCTGGGCGTGGAAACCATTCGTAAACTATTGGTTTTCAAGGCAATATTTCTTCCTTTGGCTGCCCTGGCCCTGTTGTTCTGGGCCATCGATGCGGGCAATGGATTGGGGCCTATTTTGTCGCAACCATCCAAATTTGAAACCAATGCAGCCTTCTGGGATTTCTTTTTTCCGGCACTGACAGGCATGGTCGGCTTCTGGGCCACGCTTTCCCTGAATATTCCGGATTTTACAAGATATGCGACCAGTCAGCAGGCACAGGTGACTGGGCAAGTCATAGGATTGCCGCCGTCGATGACGCTGTTTTCATTTATTGGTGTGGTTGTCACGTCTGCGACAGTCATCATTTACGGGGAAATGATTTGGGACCCGCTGGTGCTGGCGGGAAAATTTGAAAGCAAAATGCTGGTGAGTGTAGCCATGATTTGTGTGGCGATTTCGACGTTGGCCACCAATATTGCTGCCAATATTGTAGGCCCTGCCAACGACTTTTCCAACCTCTCCCCTACCCGTATCAATTTCCGAATGGGCGGTTACATAACAGGCATTTTCGGGGTGCTTATTTTTCCCTGGAAACTGGTAGCCGACCCGAGCGGCTATATTTTTACCTGGCTGATTGCTTATTCAAGTTTGTTGGGGCCAATTGGCGGTATTATGATTGCTGATTACTATTTTGTTCGAAACAAGCAATTGATTACCAACGACTTGTATTCATCATCGGGCATTTATTCCTATCAGAATGGATACAATATGAAAGCACTTTGGGCCTTGCTTGCAGGCATTGTGCCTAATATTCCGGGCTTTTTGGTAACGATACATGTACTGAGCCAGGAAGCATTTCCTTCGTTTATTTCGGGTTTGTACCACTATGCCTGGTTCGTAGGTTTCGGCGTTTCTTTTGCCGTATACCTTGTTTTAATGAAAAATGAAAAAAGAGCGTGATTCCTTATGTCCATACTTATCAAAAACGGCCGTGTGGCCAACGCATCTGAAGAATTTCAGGCCGACATTTTTATAGAAGGCGAACACATTGTAGCCATCGGCGCCAATTTGCCTTACAAGGCAGAAAAAGTGATCGACGCAACAGGCAAAGTCGTCGTGCCTGGCGGCATCGACCCGCATGTGCACCTAGATATGCCGTTTATGGGAACATTCTCCAGCGACGACTACGAAACCGGCACGCGCGCAGCCCTTTTTGGCGGCACGACCATGGTGATCGATTTCATCCTGCAAACGCAAGGCGATTCCCTGTACAATGCCCTGCGCGTGTGGCAACAAAAATCGGTGGGCAAAGCCATCGCCGATTACAGTTACCATATGGCCGTGACAGATTTTAACGAGCAAACGGCCGCTGAAGTAGTGCAAATGATTGAAAGAGAAGGCATTACATCTTTCAAGACCTTCATGGCCTACAAAGGAGCCTTGATGATCGACGACGGACAGATGGTGCAACTCATGCAAATTGTGAAAAAGCACGGCGGCATGGTAACCGTACATGCCACCAATGGCGATATGATCGATTCGCTGATTGCGCAGAATCGTGCTGCCGGCAATCGGGCGCCCATTTACCACTACCTGTCGCAACCGGAAATAACGGAAGCCGAGGCTTCTGCCCGTTTTACAGATATGCTGCATTATACGGGTTGCCGGGGGTACATCGTACACCTCACTTGCGAAGGAGCGCTCAATGCAGTGCGCGAGGCCACTTTGCGCAACCAGCAGGTAAATGTGGAAACCTGTATTCAATACCTCGTGCTGGATGCTTCGCTGTATGAACAGGATTTTGACGGCGCCAAATGGGTCATGAGTCCGCCGCTCCGTGAGAAAAAAGACCAGGAAGCCCTCTGGGCCGGCATCGAACAAGGGCTGGTAAATGTAGTGGCCACCGACCATTGCCCTTTCACCTGGGAACAAAAACAAATGGGTAAACAGGACTTTTCCAAAATCCCGAACGGGCACCCGGCCATCGAGCATCGAATGGAACTGTTGTTTTCGGAAGGGGTAAATAAAGGCAGAATTTCATTGCCCAAGTTTGTCGAATTGAGCGCTACCAATGCCGCCAAAAAATTCGGCATGTATCCCAAAAAAGGAACCATCGCCATCGGCGCCGATGCTGATATCTGCATCCTAGATCCAAATAAAAAACACACGCTTTCGGCAAAAACACACCACATGCGCACCGACTATTCGGCTTATGAAGGCTTCGAGGTTACAGGCAAGGTAGAAACCGTAATGCTGAGAGGGCATGTGGCTATTGAAAATGAAAAATGCCACCTGAATGCGGGTTTTGGGCAGTTTGTTGCACGAAAACCTCAATAACTGAATTCATTCGTTTTTTGTTTGAAAAGTTGATGAACACTATTCAGTAGCCAAACAGGCCTTCACCATCCATCCACCACATCATTCATAACCTAACACAACAATGCCAAGAATCATAAAATCAGGTCTGATCCAGATGAGCCTCCCCATGACGGAAGGAGAAGGAAGTATTCAGGAAATTTGCCAGGCCATGGTGCAAAAGCACATTCCTTATATCGAAGAAGCAGGGAAAAAAGGGGTGCAAATTCTTTGCTTGCAAGAAATATTCAACACGCCTTATTTCTGCCCAAGCCAGGATCCGAAATGGTACGTAACTGCCGAATCAGTGCCCGGACCCACCGTGGAAATGATGCAGGAATATGCCCGCAAATACCAGATGGTGATCATCGTTCCGATTTATGAAAAGGAGCAGGCTGGCGTTTTGTACAACACAGCGGCCGTGATCGATGCGGATGGAACCTATCTGGGTAAATACCGTAAAAATCACATTCCACATACCTCCGGTTTTTGGGAAAAATACTTTTTCAAACCCGGCAACCTCGGTTACCCTGTTTTTGAAACCCGCTATGCAAAAGTGGGTGTGTACATCTGTTACGACCGCCATTTCCCGGAGGGCGCGCGCTGCCTCGGCCTGAATGGCGCTGAAATTGTGTACAACCCTTCTGCAACGGTCGCCGGCTTGTCGCAATACCTCTGGAAACTGGAACAACCTGCGCATGCTGCTGCCAATGGCTATTTCATGGGTTGCATCAACCGGGTTGGCACGGAGAAGCCCTGGAACCTGGGCAAATTCTACGGCAGTTCGTATTTTGTTGACCCGCGCGGACAAATTTTTGCGCAAGCCTCTGAAGACAACGACGAACTGCTGGTTGCGGAATTTGATCTCGATATGATCGATCAGGTGCGCGCGACGTGGCAGTTCTTCCGCGACCGCCGGCCGGAATCCTATGGTAAAATCACTGAACTCTGATCTCATGGCTGAATACAAACGACCACAATCGGAAGAGGAGTTTCAGCAGAACTTCAAGCAAAAAAAGCCGCTGATGAATCAGACAGAGGCTTTTGTGGAAAGTTCGCGCTGCCTGTTCTGCTACGATGCGCCCTGCGTAAAAGCCTGCCCAACGCATATTGATATTCCATTGTTTATCAAGCAGATACACACAGGAAACACAACCGGGGCAGCGGAGACCATTTACGACAGCAACTGGATGGGCAACGCTTGCGGCAAGGTGTGCCCTACACAGGTGCTGTGCGAAGGCGCATGTGTGCACAACCACGCGCATGTGAAACCCATCGAAATTGGGCGTCTTCAAAACTACGCTACCCGGCAGGTCATCGATCAGGAGAAAAAACTGTTTCAAAAAGGCGCTCCGAACGGCAAAAAAGTAGCAATCATCGGTGCTGGTCCCGCTGGAATTTCCTGTGCCTGTGAATTGTCGGTGCTGGGCTATGAGGTGACCATTTTTGAAGCCCATGAGCGCCCCTCCGGACTGACAGTGTATGGCACTGCGCCGTATAAAATCACCAATGAGGAAGCGCTCTCTGAAATTGAATATTTACAGCAGCAACTGGACTTTCAGGTAAAATACAACAGCGCCATTACCACACGCGAACAATTGCAAAATATTGAAAGTCAATATGATGCAGTATTTATCGGTGTAGGTATCGGGCCAACTGCTTCCCTGAATGTAAAAGGTGAGGATGTAAAAGGTGTAACCGGCGCTGTAGAGTTTATCCGCGAACTACGCTTTAAAAAACACGGCATGCAGGTACCCAATCGGGTTGTCGTATTGGGCGGTGGTAATACTGCCATGGATGCTGCTTCCGAATCGGCACGTATGGGCGCTGAGCAGGTGTACCTGGCCTACCGCCGCTCCAAAGAGGAAATGGGAGGCTATTCTTTTGAATACGATTTGGCATTGAGCGCAGGTGTACAAGGCATTTTTAACGCCAGTCCGCGTGAAATCCTCGAGCAAGATGGATATGTGGCAGGTGTGGAATTTGTCAAAACGGTTTCACAAAACGGACGCCTTACCGAAGTGCCTGACTCTGAATTTGTGATCGAGTGCGACCTGGTCATCAAAGCAACCGGGCAGGCCAAAATGGCGGGCTTTCTGGAATTGATTCCCGGGCTCACCCTCGATGCTTCGCGGCGCATCGTAGTGAACGCGCAAACGTATCAGACCGGCAATCCGCGTTATTTCGCAGGTGGCGACGCTGTCAATGGTGGTGCTGAAGTAGTCAATGGCGCTTATGAAGGAAAAATGGCCGCTCAAGGTATCCACCAGTTTTTCACCTCTCACCTCTCACCTCTCACCTCTCATCATGGCTGATCTTTCTATCAATTTTGCCGGTATCAAAGCCCCCAATCCCTTCTGGCTGGCATCGGCACCGCCTACTAATTCCGGCTATCAGATCATGAAAGCATTTGATGCCGGTTGGGGCGGCGCCGTATGGAAAACCATGGGTGTGCCGATTATCAATGTTTCGAGTCGGTACGGAGGTCTGAACTACCGAGACACCCGCATGTCGGGTTTCAACAACATCGAACTCATTTCCGACCGCACCCTGGCGGACAACCTGAAGGAGATAGAGGAAGTGAAAAAATACTTCCCGAACCATGCGGTGATTGCTTCGCTCATGGTGGAATCCAGGAAAGAATGGGAACAAATCATCCGAGACGTGGAAAATGCGGGCGCCGATGGCATCGAACTCAATTTCGGCTGTCCGCATGGTATGTGTGAGCGCGGCATGGGCTCCGCAGTCGGTCAGGAGCCGGAAGTGCTCGAAACCATTGTTGGCTGGGTAATGGCTGCTGCAAAAGTGCCGGTCATCACCAAACTTACGCCCAATATTTCCAATATCGAGGACCCGGGCCTGGCAGCCGTGAAAGGTGGCACCGATGCCATTTCGCTTATCAATACCATTAAAAGCATTATGGGCATCGACCTGGATACTTTCGCACCCTACCCCACGGTAGACGGCAAAGGTACCAATGGCGGTTATTGCGGACCGGCAGTTAAGCCGATTGCCATGAATATGGTGCGCCAACTGGCTCAACATCCCGACATATCAGGCACCCCCATCAGCGCCATAGGCGGTATCGAAACCTGGCGCGATGTAGTGGAATATATCCTGCTGGGTGCCACCTCCGTGCAGGTATGTACGGCGGCTATGCACTACGGCTTCGGCATTGTGCGAGAAATGGATCGTGGTTTGCGCCGGTTCATGGATGAACGTGGATTCCAAACGATCTATGATTTTGCAGGTAAGGCGCTGCCGAATATTGTGGAGTGGAAAGAACTCAACATGAGTTACAAGGTGGTCGCCTCTATCAATCCGGCCAAATGCATCGGTTGCCAGTTGTGCTACATCGCCTGCGAAGATGGTGCGCACCAGGCTATTTCCGTTTCTGCCGACCCAGCCAACAGAATTCCTTCGATCATCGAAGAAAACTGTGTCGGTTGTAATCTGTGTTCGCTGGTTTGCCCGGTCGAGGCCTGTATCACCATGGAAAAACAACCGATGAAAGTAGCGCCTGTCACCTGGGAACAACTGACCGAAGCTGGCAATATACCAACAACATTTAATGACCCGCGCGCTGGCGGCAACGGACACCATGTACCTGAACCGGGAAGCGCTTTAAAAAAAGGCGGGAGGTGAGTAGTCAGTAGTGAGTAGTGAGTAGTGAGTAGTCAATAGTGAGTAGTCAATAGTGAGTAGTCAATAGTGAGTAGTCAATAGTGAGTAGTGAGTTCGGGAGTGGTGAAACCCTACTCACTACTCACTACTCACCACTCACTACTCACCACTCACTACTCACCACTCACTACTCACCACTCACTACTGACTACTCACCTCTCACCACTCACTCATGGACATTTTCATGCAAGCCGCTATCGAAGAAGCGCGCAAAGGATTGGCCGAAGGCGGCATCCCCATTGGTTCCGTCATTGTTTACAAAGGAGAAATACTCGGGCGCGGGCACAACCGCCGGGTACAAAACGGCAGTGTCGTGCTGCATGGCGAAATGGATGCCTTTGAGAATGCCGGGCGGCAACCGGCAAGTGTGTACCGCGAATGTACCTTGTACACCACCCTTTCGCCGTGTTCTATGTGCAGTGGCGCCATATTGTTGTATGGCATTCCAAAAGTCATTATTGGCGAAAATGAGACCTTTATGGGCGAAGAAGAACATTTGCGTTCCCGAGGCGTGGAGGTAGTGCTGGCCGACAATGAGGAATGCAAAAATCTGATGAAGGCATTCATCCACGATCGCCCGGAATTGTGGAACGAGGACATCGGCGAGTAAGGGATACGCCGTATCTTTGTTGAAACAACATGATACCACCCAAACAAATCCAGGACATTCTCGATGCCACCCGCATCGAAGAAGTGATCGAAGAATTCGTGACTTTGCGCCGACGCGGCGTGAACCTGATCGGCCTTTGCCCTTTTCATGGTGAAAAAACGCCGTCTTTTAATGTAAATCCCGCCCGCAATATCTTCAAGTGCTTTGGTTGCGGGAAAGGTGGCGATGCCATCACGTTCCTGCGGGAACACGAAAACCTCTCTTACATCGATGCCCTGAAATGGCTAGCCCGAAAATACAATATTGAAATACAGGAAACAGAGCGTACACCTGAACAGGTAGCAGAAATGCAACTGACTGATTCCCTGTATATTGTAAATGATTTTGCCCTCAAACATTTTCAGGAACAACTTTTTGATACGGACGAAGGAAAGTCGGTAGCCCTGGCCTATTTCAAACAACGTGGACTTCGGGAAGACACCATTCGGGCCTTTGGCCTGGGTTATGCACCCGAACAACGCGACCTGCTCATTCGGCGTGCCCGGGCTACTGGTCACAACATCGATCTGGTAAAAAAAGTAGGATTGTGCAGCCAGGATGGCGGCCGCGATTTTTTTCGGGGTCGGGTCATGTTTGCCATCCACAATATTTCGGGAAAAGTAGCGGCTTTTGCCGGGCGTACCATGTCGTCCGACAAAACCATCCCCAAATACATCAACAGCCCGGAAACGGAGATTTACATCAAGAATAAAACCCTCTATGGCGCTTTTCAGGCAAAAAAAGCCATTCGCCAGCAGGATGAATGCCTTCTGGTGGAAGGCTACATGGATGTCATTTCTCTGTATCAGGCCGGAATTGAAAATGTAGTGGCTTCGTCGGGCACCTCGCTCACGGAGGGTCAGTTGCAACTGATCAAACGCAACACGAACAACCTCAAAATTTTGTACGACGGCGACCCGGCGGGCATCAAGGCTGCCCTGCGCGGCCTCGACCTCGCGCTCGAACAGGATCTGAATGTTCGAATTTGCCTGCTGCCCGACGGGCACGACCCGGATTCATATGTACAAACCTTTGGCGGTGAGGCATTTAGAACTTTTACTACTAAAAACGCAAAGGATTTTATCCTTTTTAAAACTTCCATTCTATTGGAAGAAACGAAAGGCGACCCCATGCGCAAGGCCGGTCTGGTGAAAGACATCGTGTCGAGTATCATAAAAATTAAAGACAGGTCAAAAAGAGAGGAATACATACAAGGTTGTTTAAATTTATTGGCAAGTTCTAATGCTTATGGGAGGAGAGAAGCAGAGGAAGGTATTAGAAGCGAAATAATAAAGGAAGATACAAAAAATATCAATAAACTCGCAGAAAAAAACTCTCGACAACCTGGGCCAATAAGTGATACGCAAGGTTCATATCCAGATTATCATCAAACCATTGATCCTCATACTCCATCTTCAAATACTGAACCAAACTCACTTGGTCAGGATAGAAGAAGCGCATTAATGACGGATGAGTTTCAGGAGCGGGACATCGTTCGGCTGCTGGTGCAATTTGGCAGCCAAACACTTGATAAAGAAGGCATTAGCATTGCCGAATTCATTTTGGCCGACATCAGTGAATCGCTTTCGGATTTTGATAATGCCTTGTATGGGAAAATGGCGGGCTTGTGCTACGATCTGCTGCTGGAACAAAAAACGCCTGACCAGAATTTCTTTATTCACCACCCTGAAAAAGAAATCAGCGACCTGGCTATCGACCTGCTTACCTCTCCTTTCGACATGTCGCACAACTGGGAGGCCCGTTGGGGTTACCCGTTGCAAAACCAGCCCATTCCTGACCTGAATTTTGACGCAGATATGCGCCAGGCGCTCGACCGTTTTAAATTGCGGAAACTCAACAAACTCTGCAACGTACTGAATCCGGCACGTATCAAAGCCGCCTCAGAATCCGAGAACATGGAGGAAGTGATGCGCCTCATGCGCATTCAGGAAAAACTGAAAAGCACACGGAATGAACTGGCGAAAAAAACGGGTACGATTGTTTTGCCGTGATTCAAAAACAGTATTTACATGTACACTCTACGCCTTGTGTCCTTTGTGAAACCTTCGTGCACTTTGTGTTTAAATATTTTTACCACAAAGGACACGAAGGTTTCACAAAGGACACAAGGTGTAGAGTGTACATATATTAAAAAATCCATTTTCGATGAAACAACACATCGAGCGCCTCGCTGCCATCAGCCACCGGCCATATCGTCGCATCATCGGCCTGATGTCGGGCACTTCGCTGGATGGACTGGACGTAGCCCTATGCCGTTTTACTGGCGCCGGCAAACAAACCCGGGTAGAAGTGGAAGCCTTCGCTACCCTACCCTACGACGAACATTTCAAATCGGAAATCCGGCGCGTTTTTGCAAAAAAAGAAATTGATTTTCAACACTTTACATTGCTCAATGTGTTAATCGCAGAACGACATGCGCAGATAGTCAATCAGTTTTTAATTGATGAGAAAATTTCGGCTGAGGAAATAGATTTATTAGCAAGTCACGGCCAAACGGTGTTTCACGCCCCGCGTATTTTTCACGGAATGCCGGAATATCCCAATGCCACCCTTCAAATCGGGGATGGCGACCACTTGTCGATGCGCACAGGAATAATCACCATTTCAGATTTCAGGCAAAAACACGTAGCGGCAGGCGGCGAGGGCGCTCCCCTGGCATTGTATGGCGACTACCTGTTGTTTTCCAGGGCTGGCGAAGAACGATTCCTGCTCAATATTGGTGGCATAGCCAATTTTACTTACTTGCCTGCCGATGGAAGTCCTGATCGGGCATTTGCCACCGATACGGGGCCGGGAAACACGTTGATCGATGCTTTTGCCCGCGAATTATTTGGGGTAGCATACGATGAAAATGCACGAATTGCCTCCAATGGCCGCGTCGATCCACTCTTACTCGACCTGCTCAAATCGGAAGCATTTTTTGAAAAACCTTTTCCGAAAACAATCGGGCCCGAACTTTTTTCGGTGGAATGGGTACGCACCGCCCTCAGACGATTACCAAAAGGAAATATCAATCCGTATGATCTGGTGGCCACCTTGACACGATTGAGTGCCGAAACGATTGCTGAAAGCGTGCTAATAGTAGTTACCCAAGGCACACTACGCCATTTGTACCTGAGCGGTGGCGGCGCGCATAACCCCTTGATAGTAAATTATTTAAAAGAACTTCTTCCCGACTGGCAACTGCATTCCATGGATGTGTTGGGGGTGCATGGCGATGCCAAAGAAGCCGTTTTATTTGCAGCCCTCGCCAATGAAACGGTAGCAGGATACAACGAGCCGGGTTTGCGACTGGGTGGTGTTCCGCTGGCAGGAATGGGCAAAATTTCTTTTCCAGAATGAAGCCTTGTGCTATTTTTGCGGCATGAACCGCGCCGCTCTCATTGCCGAAATTTTCCGCAAAAAATCATTTCTCTGCATCGGCCTCGACACCGAATTGTCAAAAGTTCCCGCCCATTTACAAGAAGAAGCCGACCCTGTTTTTGAGTTCAACCGCCAAATCATCGACGCTACCCGGCACTTGTGCGTAGCCTACAAACCCAACCTCGCATTCTACGAAGCCCTGGGACCGGAAGGCTGGCACACGTTTGCCCGAACAGTAGAATACATTGGTACAGAGCATTTTATCATTGCAGATGCCAAACGAGGCGATATTGGAAATACCAGTAGAAAATACGCCGAAGCCTTTTTCCGAATCCTGAATTGTGATGCCGTGACGATCGCACCCTACATGGGCAAGGACAGCGTAGCGCCGTTTCTGGATTTCCGGGAAAAATGGGCCATTGTACTTGCCCTCACATCCAATCATGGAAGTGCCGATTTTCAACTCGACGTTCAGGCATCTTCAGGCGAAGCCTTGTGGGAAAAAGTGCTTCGAACCGTACAAACATGGGGTACAACTGATAATCTCATGTTCGTGACCGGCGCTACACACCCTGCTGCATTCGAACGAATCAGAGAAATTGTGCCCGATCACTTCCTGCTCGTGCCGGGTGTGGGCGCACAAGGGGGCGACCTTCATGCTATTTGCAGGCACGGGCTCAATGACGATTGCGGATTGCTGGTAAATGCTTCCCGCAGTATCCTGTATGCTTCGGATGGCGAAGATTTTGCCGAACGCGCACATGACGAAGCGCTGCTTATTCAGGCAGAGATGAAACAAATTATGAAGGAACGCTACGGAGAATTGTAAGGGAATAATTAATTCCAGATAACATTTTTCCCCCGACGGATATAACGACGAATATTGACCCAGAAGGCTACAAAGAGATACACGATGAGCGGAGAACCCATCCCGATAAAAGAGGTGTAAATAAAATACTTGCGTACCACTGCCGGCGCCAGGTCCATCTTTTCACCAAGATACTGACAAGCGCCAAAAGCATGACGTTCTACCAGGTCTTTCAGCCAGTTTTGTAGCATAAGTGTTTCGTTTAAAAAAGACCAGACAAAAATACGGCATTTTTGTTCAGTGGTGTGGAAGGATTCTCAATTCTTTCAAAATGCTGACTTGGCATTATTCTTGAAAATAGGAGGTAGAACTATTTTTTCACCCTCACACATCTGGTTTAATCTATGCTAATCCTTGGTGTCATGATGGGGCTTTTCCTGCTGGGAAGTGGCCTTATCACCTTGTCCAATGCGCTGACACGGCGCTCCTGATGTCCCACCGACAATGAAACTAAATTAACGGTATGCCCGGCAAGTTGTGTTGAAACGCTTTCCGGGCTTTTCATTTGAATTTGCAACCTTTCCCATGCATTTGTGGTTTTCGCGGTTCCAATAAGCGTTACTTTTGCAACTTCTTCAAAGCGGGGCATCCCTCATTCGTGATTATCATGTACAAAATACTGATTAACAGTTTTTTACTTCTCTTTTCCATATTGCTTGTCAGCGCTTGTGTCACCACCGATACGGCTTTCACAAGGGTAGCGCCCGGCACCTGGCGTGGTGTACTCGAACTTGAAAAATACAGAATTCCGGTCAATGACAAGGACACAGTTATTATCCTCTACGATCAGTTCAAGCCGGGAGAACTGCCTTTCAATTTTGAAGTGACATACCTGGACAACGAACGATTTTACATTGAAATCATCAACGGTCAGGAACGGATTCGACTTGACAGCATTCAATACGGCCGCGACCGAACACAGGCTCGTGATACTATGAATGTGTGGTTTCCAGAGTACCAATCCTATATTCATGCTGAAATACGTGGCGGGGTGATGCAGGGCGAATGGGTCGTTACCACCAAAGAAGATTACAGGATTCCTTTTTATGCGCACGCAGGTAGAGGTTACCGGTTTACTTCACTACAGGAAAAACCGCTGAAGGATATAACTGGCAACTGGGCGGCCATATTTGGAGTAGATGGAAACCCCGAAGATCAGGAGAAAGCCATTGGCGAATTCAAACAAAATGGCAATCACCTGGAAGGCACATTTAGAACCGAAACGGGCGACTACCGCTTTCTGGAAGGCACTGTCCAGGGGCGCAAGTTTTATTTATCCTGCTTCGACGGTGCGCATGCCTATCTTTTTAATGGAAGCATTAGAAATGATACACTTTTGGGAGAATTCCGCTCCGGGCATCGCTACCAAAGCCTGTGGACGGCCTGGAAAGATCCAAATTTCCAACTTTCCAATGCCGATTCTCTTGTGCAAATGAAGAAAGGTGCCAACATACAGTTTTCGGTTTCCACGCCTGAAGGCAAAAAACTCGAATATCCTTCTGCTGCTTTCGACAATAAAATAAAGGTTTTCACCGTCATGGGTACCTGGTGTCCAAATTGCCACGATGAACAGGTTTTTCTTCGTGAATTTGTCAAGGAACACCCAGATTTGGCTGCCGACATGTCGATTGTGGCATTTGCTTTTGAAAGAAATAAAGACAGTACACAGATAAATCAGCATCTTTTAAACTACAAAAAGAAATTGGGCATACCATTTGAAATAGCATATGCCGGAAAATCGGACAAAGCATCTGCAGCCAGTTTCTTTCCTGCGCTCGAGCAGTTGCTTGCATTCCCGACCCTGATGGTGATTGATAAAAAAGGCCAGGTAAAACTGGTTCATACAGGGTTCGACGGTCCGGCCACTTCCAGGTACGCTGATTTTAAACAAGAATTTACCAGACTCATCCAGGCCTTGCGCTAAGAACAAATGAATCGAATCATCCTTGCCTACTCCCACCACAATGCCGATTTGGCCCGTCATATTGACCAGCAACTGAGCCGCATCGGAATTCCTTTTGAACACACCAGCGAACGACTGCCTGGCGAACTTGCCAGTCACATTGCAGGCTCGGGTGAACCTGCCCTCATCCTGATTACCGATAATTTCCTGAAAGACCGCGCCTGTATGACAGGCATGCTGGCTGCCGTACAGGCCATACCACAGCAGCAACCACTGCTTTTTGTCGTTGCTGACGGTGTAAATGAACAAGGGCAAAAAGTGGAAACACACATAGACCGCATGGTCAATGCCCTGCAATACATGAATTTCTGGCAAAATGCCTGGCTCGATATCAGCACCCAATACCAGCAGGCAGAGGGTATTGAAAAACAGGTATTTGAAGCCGAACTGGATGCTGTTCGCACCATTGCCAATCAGGTAGGCGATTTTATCAGCCTTGTACGCGAACGGGGTTATGTTACCAGTGAACAACTGGAATCGGACGACTATGTTATTTTCTTTGTCCGCTTCGGTTTGTCGGACTGGCATGGCCAATATCGTCGACTTGTAGCACAGTCAGTTGAAAGTCAAGAGATTGTAGAACCTCCGCACTTGCCGGAAATGCCTTTGGCCAGCGGTCTGCTGGCGCCTGAGCCGCTGGAAACACCGGAACTGACGCCTGTGCCAGAACCTGTGGCGGAACCGGAACCTACACCAATACCCGAGCCCGAGCCCCTCGCAGATTTTACGGAACCGAACGGACAGTTGACAGTGGAGGACACACCAGTGTCAGACCAGGCTGCCGAGGTAGAACAGGCAATTCGGGATGCGCATTTCTGGCTTGACAAGGGCTATGTAGACCGCGGCCTCGAACTGCTGCAACTGGCTGCCGAACAATATCCTGACAACGAGCGACTTGCCGCAGAAAACAAAGCCGTGCGTGCTCGCTTCCAGGCTACAGAACAGCCAATGGAGGAAGCACCGGTCGACAAGCATTCCGAGCCTGCGACAGATAATTCCAATGAAGCCAAATCATATGACCTGATGGGCGATATGGCTGCCGGAAAAGGTGATTATCTGTTTGCCAAGTATTGCTGGGATCGCGTGGTTGAACTCGATCAGAATTTTCCGGGCATCTACCGCAAATTGGGTTTGATGACTTCCGAGCACTTGCAGGATTATCGCGAAACGGCTGTTCACTACCTCAATAAAGCACTGGAAACCAATCCGTTGGATGCTCCTGTAATGTTGGCGCTGGCACAGCACAGTTTGCAAAATGGCGATACTGCTGAAGCCAAAACATGGTACGAACGTGCCACTTCTGTGGACGAAACACTCCGGAATGCTGACAATGATCGCCAGTTTTTGCCTATACAACAACCAGAAGAAGTTCCGATAAGCGTCCAGGAGCCTGTGCAAACACCGACTATCACGGAAGTTCCGGCACCACAACAACCAGCAGAAGAAAAACCGGTCGGCCCGCTCGTTATGATTACAGGCGCCACCTCGGGCATTGGAAAAGCGACTGCCGAATTGTTTGCCCGCAATGGTTACAGACTTATCATCACCGGAAGGCGTGTGGAAAGATTGATTGCATTAAAAAACAGCCTGGAAAGTGAGTTTGGAAGCGATGTTCTTTTGCTCCCATTCGACGTACGCGACGCCGGCGCCGTGGAGGCCGCACTGACCAGCCTACCGGAAGCGTTTCAGCAAATCGACATTCTGGTCAATAACGCAGGGCTGGCCAAAGGGTTTTCCCCTATTCATGAAGGCAGCCTTTCGCATTGGGATACGATGATCGATACCAATGTGAAAGGACTGGTGTACGTTTCGCGCATTGTAGCGCAGGGCATGGTGCAGCGGCGTAGCGGACATATTATCAATGTAGGCAGCATCGCCGGGAAGGAAATTTACCCGAACGGAAATGTGTACTGCGCCAGCAAAGCCGCTGTAGATGCGCTCACCCGGGCCATGCGGTACGACCTGTTTACCTACAATATCCGGGTAAGCCAAGTGAGTCCTGGGCACGTAGAAGAAACCGAGTTTGCCATCAACCGCTTCGATGGCGATGCCGAACGCGCGAAAATCTACAATGATTTTCAGCCACTTACTGCCCGCGACGTTGCCGACGCGATTTACTACATGGCGACCCGACCAGCCCATGTGAATATCCAGGACATGTACATGTTTGCTACTCAACAGGCCAGCGCAACTGCCGTGAACAGAAGTGGCAGAGAGTGAGCGAGTTGATTACTGAAGTTCCAGTATCAGCGGGGTGTTTTTTCCAACGCTGAGCGTGGTAAGGCTGGATAAGGTTTCACCTGTGACAACGTTTTTTGCGTGGTTGAAACCTTTCATTCGCTCTTCATAACGCCCGGTATCGATGATTTTATCATGACTGGACGTATTGATAACGACCATGATCGTTTTGGTATCATCGTATCTGAAAAAGGTGTAAACACCGTCCATGGGTGTGAATTGCATTAATTTGCCCGTTTGCAGGGCTGGTGTCGCATTTCGGTAGCGTATCAGCGTACGGGCAAATTGAAACGCCTCTTGTTCGTCGGCCGTACGGCCCGATTCAGTAAACTTGTTGGCACTGTCACCAGGCCAGCCGCCCGGAAAATCCTTGCGAAAAGTGCCCCAACTGGGTCTTCCATCGCCGGTAAACAACAGTTCGGTGCCATAATACACTTGCGGAATGCCACGTGTGGTGAGCAAGAGCGCCATGCCGCTTTTGTATTTGTTCAGGTCTTCTTTTACGACGGTAAAAAAACGGGACATGTCGTGGTTGTCCAGGAAAACCAGGTTTTTGTACGGATCCTGATAAAAGTAATCCTGTGCCAGGGTGTAATAGATTTTTGCAACGCCGTCTTGCCAACCCGGCCCTTTATTAACGGCTTCCTGAATAGCAAAACACATCTGAAAGTCAATCACCCCGGGCAAATTTGAATCAAAACGGGCGCGACCCATGGGCTGGTTGTCGGCAAAAAAACCCTGCACCACCACACCCTGCTCCCAGATTTCTCCAAACATGCCGATATTCGGATATTCCTTTCGCACTTCTGCGCACCATTTGCTCATAAATTCCTGATCGGAATAGGTGTAGGTATCGATTCGAAAACCATCTATCCCGGCATACTCGATCCACCAAATCGCCTGTTGAATAAGATAGGTAGCCAGGTGTGCGTTGCGTTGATTGAGGTCGGGCATTTCGACATCAAACCAGCCATCGTTGAAATGCTTTTTATCGTATTCCGAAGCATAGGGATCGAGGACGGTCGGCGCTCTGAACGAAGTATTCGTGTAGACAGGCCATTGGTTGATCCAGTCTTTTGTAGGCAAATCATGCATCCAGTAGTGGTTGCTGCCAATGTGGTTCAGCACCACATCGCGAATAACTTTCAGGCCACGTCTGTGACAGTCCTGTACAAAATCGCGATACATTTCATTGGTACCAAACCTTTTGTCGACTCGATAATGATTGGTAACGGCATATCCGTGATAGGAAGCGCTTTTTTGGTCGTTTTCAAGTTCAGGATTCAGCCACAAAGCGGTGATTCCCAGGTCTTGTAAGTAATTGAGGTGCTCCTGAATGCCTTGCAAGTCGCCGCCGTGGCGCCCGTCTGGGTTGTTCCGATTCAGTCCCTCCAGCATTCCAGCCACCGTGTCATTGGCGGTATTTCCATTGGCAAACCGATCGGGCATGAGCATGTACACCACATCGCGGCTGTCGATGCCTTGTGCCTTGGGAGCGGCATTTCTGTTCAGGATAGGGAATTCAGCGGTAAATACCTGTCCGCTTTTTGAAAATACGATGGGAACACGCTGTGGCGCTGGCGCTTTTTCCGAAATTTCAAGGGTGATAAACAAATAATTGGGGCTGTCGGCTTTTTCTACTTTCAGGAGTTTTACACCTTGAGAAGCGCCCAGGCGCACTTCATAATCGGCAATACTGTCTCTGTGCGCCATGATTTCAACCTGGCGATGCTGCATCCCTGCCCACCAGAAAGCAGGCTCCAGCCGAAGGGCGCTGTTAGAAACCGGCACTACACGAGGCGCAAGCGCCGTTTTATAGGGGTTGCCCCAATAATTTTTGCAGGAAAAAACAAGCAGCAGGCTGAAAAGTAAAAGGCAGTTGCGCATAACTGGAAGCCTCTACAGGCGATTTAGAAAAGCATAAAAAAAGGGTTTCTTCCTCGCGCTGTTCGAAGGCGCGAAGAAGAAACCCCAAAAATACAATCGGCTGAGAATTTACTTAGACGATCGAACAAGACCGATCAGAAAAAGTAATACCAATGCGCCGATAACAGCCGTAATGATGCTGTTGACGACTCCGGAACCAATTGAAATGCCAAGTTGGCGAAACAACCAACTGCCGACAAAAGCGCCCAGGATGCCGATGACAATATTGCCAAGCAGCCCAAAGCCGTAACCCTGACGAATAAAACCAGCCAGCCAGCCAGCCAGCGCGCCGATGATGAGTGTGTAAATCAGTGGATCCATGTTTCGTTTGTTTTTAGATGAGAAAATGAGATGATCCAAATGTTCAGGCGCCCCTCGTCACCACATCGTCTTTGTCTTCCACCAGTGTGACAGCAGCAGCAGCCAGCAAGAAAAATACGCCCGCCATGACGATGGCATAAATAGCGTTGTTGCCAAAAACATTGTGCACAATCGGGCGGTTGATGACCCCGCTAACGATTTGCGGAATAGTAATAAAGAAATTAAAAATGCCCATGTAAACGCCCATTTTATTGACCGGGAGCGAGCCAGCCAGCATAGCGTACGGCATAGCCAGGATACTGGCCCACGCAATACCAACGCCGATCATGGAAAAGATCAGAAACGTAGGAGAAGTAGCAAAATAAATAGAAATAAGGCCCAGTCCGCCACAGATCAGTGAAATGGCGTGGGTGCGTTTTCGGCCCACTTTTGCCGCAATAGTAGGCAGTAACAAAGCAAAAATAGCAGAAACCAGGTTGTAGACACCAAAAATGATCCCTGTCCAGTTCCCCGCATCACTGTATGCCTGCGAGGTAGTATCGTCAATGGCACAGCCATATACATGGTGGGCAATCGCCGGGGTGGTAAACACCCACATGGAAAACAATCCAAACCAGGAAAAAAACTGCACCCAGCCAAGTTGACGCATGGTTTTGGGCATGTTTGCCAGGTCTTTGAAGATCAGTCCAAGCCCGCCTTTTTCCACTTCTTCTTCCAGTCCGGCATAGGCATTCTGTTCGGCAGGCGAATATTCTTTGGTAGTAAAAATAGTCCAGAATACAGCGGCCAACAATAGAAATCCGCCGATGTAAAACGACCATTTCACATTATCAGGCACCAGCCCTGCAGCGGCTGTATCCGAAATGCCGCCCACATTTGCCAAAAACCAGGGCAGCCAGGATCCGATCACGGCGCCGATGCCGATCAGGGCTGTTTGTGCTGAAAACCCTTCTGTGCGCTGCGAGGAAGGAAGTTTATCTGCTACCAATGCCCGGAATGGTTCCATCGCCACATTAAACGAGGCATCCATAATCATCAGCATGCCAGCGCCCATGAGTACGAGCGGGAGCATGGTGGCCAGAGCGCCCGCATTGGGCATCAGCATCATGCCCAGGCAGGCTGCAATGGCGCCAGCCATAAAAAATGGTTTGCGGCGGCCAAAACGCGTCCAGGTACGGTCAGAATAGTGTCCGATGATCGGTTGCACAATCATTCCGATAATGGGCGCTACCAGCCAGAAATTGGGTAATTCGTGTACATCAGCGCCATAACGTTGTAAAATACTGCTGGCATTCCCGTTCTGAAGTGCGAAACCCGCCTGTATGCCCAAAAAGCCTACACTCATATTCCAGATGTCGCGCGTGGCAAGTCTGGGTTTATTGTCCTGTCCGGTCGAAATAGTAGAATTAGAAGCCATCTAGTGCTGCGAATAAATTTAGAAGATTTGTCCGGGTTTGTTGAGTGATCTAAAATTTTATTCCCGGATGTCGGCAGCAAAGATGTAAAAAAATGGGAAAGCCAAAGAAAAATGTTAGATGGGTAATTATTTCTCGCAGGAGTATTTCCCGTAGAGTGGTTTCCTGCAGATAGCACATAAAGCGCTATTTTCCGTAGAGTAGTTTCCCGCAGATTGCGCAGATTTTCCCGCAGATCTCGCAGAATGTAGCGTACACCTGTTTTCTTCAAATCGATAACATTGTTTACTTTAATTGTGTACTCTAATTGTGTACTCTACATTCTGCGAGATCTGCGGGAAAATCTGCGCAATCTGCGGGAAATTACTCTACGGAAAATAACGCTGCAGAAAACAAAAATCCCGAATTCAGGCTTCCACCTAAATTCGGGAATATTCATGTTTCAAATTTTCTTTTAAAAAATCTCAACTATTGCGGCCAATACAATTCAGGTCTTCGAAAGCCTGTCTAAGGCGCACAACAAACGATTTTTCGCCTTCGCGCAGCCAAACACGTGGGTCGTAGAATTTTTTATTCGGCTTGTCATCCCCTTCCGGGTTGCCGATCTGGCCTTGCAGGTAGCCTTTTTTCGATTCGTAGTAGCCACGAATGCCATCCCAGAATGCCCATTGCATATCGGTGTCGATGTTCATTTTTACAGCCCCGTATTCAATGGCTTCGCGGATTTCGCTTTGTGCTGAACCGGAACCGCCGTGGAAAACGAAGTTGACAGGCGTTTTGCCGCTGATGCCAAACTTTTCGCGAATGTACTCCTGCGAATTTTTGAGAATGACCGGCTGGAGTTTCACGTTACCGGGTTTGTACACGCCGTGAACATTACCAAATGCCGCTGCAATGGTGAAATTCGGGCTGATTTTGCTCAATTCTTCATACGAATAAGCCACTTCGTGCGGTTGTGTATACAAACGGGCAGAGTCGACATCGGAATTATCCACGCCGTCTTCTTCACCGCCGGTTACGCCCAGTTCGATTTCCAGCGTCATGCCCATTTTGGCCATGCGGGCGAAATATTTCGCCGAAATTTCGATGTTTTCATGCAGTGGCTCTTCGGAAAGGTCGAGCATATGGCTGCTGTACAGCGGGAAACCGTGTTTCTCGTAGAACTTTTCGCCTGCATCCAGCAGTCCGTCTACCCATTGAATGATATTGAGGGCGCAGTGGTCGGTGTGCAAAATGACTGGCACACCATACGATTCTGCAACGGCATGCACATGCTGTGCGCCGGAAATCCCGCCAAGAATTGCGGCTTTTTGGGCATCATTGGAAAGGCTCTTTCCAGCAAAAAAAGCAGCGCCTCCGTTGGAGAACTGCACAATGACCGGGCTTTTTACGGCTGCCGCGGTTTCCAGTACGGCATTAACCGAATTGGTACCGATTACGTTTACGGCAGGAAGGGCAAAATTCTGTTCATTGGCATAATTTAGGAGGTCTGTTACTTCCTGTCCATGCAGGACTCCGGGTCGGAATTTCATTTATTACATCAAAGTTTTGTGAAAAAACAGAAGTGGTTAACCACTTGAACGGCCAAAGATAATATGACAGTTTATACTTTTAACAATTGTGCCTGTTGAAGCCCCGAAAAGACGAGTTTAGCAACCTGATTTCCGGTTTTAGACAAAAAACATGCACTGCTATTCAATCTAACAACCCGAAAGGCGTTAGTGTTTCATTTCTCCTGTAATCTCACTTTGCCATGCATATCATACGAGTTTCCCGTCTGCCGATCCTCCTTTCCGGCATCCTGCTATCTGCCTTTCCCTCTTTTGCCCAGGAACAACTGGGAATGCGCCTCGAACGCTATTCTGGAATATATGCTGCGGGGCTGAACCCTGCCAACACAGCATTTATGCCGCACAACTGGGAGGTAAGTCTTTTCAATGCCGGGTATTTTTTTGAAAACAATTATGCCTATCTGGAAAATACGAGCCTGCAGCACGCCTTGCGCAATACCGACAACATCGTAGCCATTTCAGACTTGTCGCCCGAGCGGCCGGCGCCTCCCGATGCGATTATTCTCCATTATTACAACAACAACCGGCGCATTCGGGCGGTTTCGCAGGCACTTGTCGGAGGTCCTGGATTCAGTTTCCGCCTGGGTGAAAACCATGTACTGGGGCTGACGACCGGTGTAAGGGGCGACTTTTCGGCTTATCGCGTGCCTTCCGTGTTTTACTATCCGCAGTTCAGCCAGATCGAAACAGGACAAACCATCGACATTCGTCCGCTGCAACTGCAAGCCATGACCTGGAGTGAAATAGGCCTGCATTACAGTCATTTGAACACAGATGGAGATGTAGAAATCGCCTGGGGTATTAGTCCGAAATTGCTGCTGGGTCATGCAGGCGCCTATGCAAAATCCAACCTTGTTTTTCAATATACTCCTGGTGTCAATGACACAGCGATATTCAACAATCCTACCTGGGAATTCGGCCTGTCACGCAACCTGCTGGATTCGGACAACCCGCAAAACCAGGCTTTCGATGTAACTGGTACAGGCGCTGGTATCGACCTGGGGATGAGTTGGGCGTCTCCTTCAGATGATGGAGAGGGCTATCGCTGGCGGGCGGGTGTGTCTTTGCTCGATCTGGGATTTGTACGTTTCAAGCCGGGATCTGAACAACACATTCTGCGTCTGGATTCGATCCTGAGCGTGGATGGAAATGCCATTCGGGCCGATGATGCGCGCGGATACACCCGGGTATTGAGCCAATTGCTCTTAGGAGATTCTCTCGCTTCACTACAAGGAAACACCTTTGTGATGGGGCTGCCCACAGGGCTTTCCGCGCAATTCGACGTTCAGGTTGCACCCGATTTCTATTGCAGCGCGGTGGGTGTTCAAAGGCTTCCTTTGCTGAAACATTCCCTTCGGCGTACCTCCACCCTTGCCCTGGTGCCGCGCTATGAAAAACGCTGGTTTTCTTTTTCCTTGCCTGTGGTACTCAACGACTGGCAATCCCTGCGCGTAGGGCTGGCCGTACGCCTGGGTTGGTTATACCTGGGAAGCGATAATGTGGGCAGTTTTTTTACCAAAAACAAACTTAGCGGTGCTGATGCCTATATCGGATTGAAAATCAATGGATTCAGCATTCGCAAAGGGGAAGGTCGCGATCGGCTGCACAAGGAACGGGGCGGCAGCAGCAAACAGAATTTGAAGAAAATCAAATGTTATCAGTTTTGAAACCTCACACTTTGTGTCCATCGTGTTCTTCTTGGTTAAAAAACAAACCACGAAGAACACGATGGACACAAAGCAAAGAGTTGACAAACGCCGAGGCAGAATCTAGTAGTTTACCTGCAACTGCAACCTCAGCAAATTCCCTCGTTCGTCGGCATCTATTTTACCATCCCAATACTTGCGCTTGCTGATCATATAGGCAGCCGTTAATTCCAGGTTGCGAAATGGTTGCCATTCCACGCCTATTTCGGTTTCTTTTACTTCGTAATAACGGGCATCCAGTTCGTGTTTTTTCCCACCATCAAATTGTTGATACCTGATGTACGGGATAATAGAAGATTTTTTCCAGTGGGTTTTATAGGAGAGCATGGCATATCCACCTTTCAGCGTACGCACACGAATAGAATCGATCTCTGGATCAAAGCCAGGTCCTTCGCCGACATTATATTCCAGGGCAATACCCAGCGGTTTGGGATACAAAATGAAAGAACCAGCCACCCGTTGCTCCGTGTACGTCAGGTCTTTGTTCTTTTTGATATTGGCTGTTACCAAATCGGAGGAAAGGGTAAATTTGCCTGAATAGGCCTGAATGCCCGGTTCAATGATCTGATTTCCAGCCTGAAAAGGCCAGGAAAAACGTGCCACCTTGTGCAAATAGTCATTCAATTCGGGCTTGTTGGCACTTTGTCCGCTGTACACGCCCAATGCTGCCACGCCGTAGTCGCCGGAGCCCTTCAAACCTTCTTCCGTGAGCATTTTGAACAAGGCTCTTTTTTCGGCAGGTGCGTAGTAGAAGAACACACCCATATCGCGTTCATTGGGTACTGCGCTGTTCAGCGCGTCCGCACGGTCAAATGGCAATCGCATCGAACTCGATTGCATGTTCTCAAAACCGTACGGCACTTTGCTTTGACCTACCCGCACCCGAAGCGACTTTTTCGGATCAAAAGCATAATCGACATACGCATCTCTTACCTGCAAAAAGTGCTTGTTGGTGCTGCTGGCGTCTGCCGAATAATCGAACTGAATATACAGAAAAACCCGGGGATGAATGTCGCCGCTGAACACCAGACGCGCTCTCCGGAAATAAAATGTCTGACCTTTGCCAATGCTTTTATCGCATTGTTCGCACTTCAGGTCAGGATTGGTTTCCAGCAGCCGGTTATAACGAAACTGGGAATAGCCGCGAAGCGAAATTTTGTCATACCATTTTGAAGCAGAATGACTTGCAGCGGGTTTTGGAGTAGGAATACGAGCGGTGTCAGGAACTGACACCTGGGCGAATACACTGGCGTACAAGCATACGAAAACCAGTATCGCCGCAGAACGTTGCGCGATCATAAGTCAGGTTAGGAACAGACTTGTGAAAAAATGTGGATACAGAAAAATGCGGCTGTCTGAGCCGACTTAAAAACATTCAGGTGTGGTAATACCAGATTACCACACCTGAAAAGAGTTTATGCGAATAAACGGAACAGCAGGAATAACAAAGCGGAAAGTACCATTGTCACAGGCAGGGTTAAAATCCATGCCAATGCTATGTTTTTGACTGTTTTCTTCTGCAGGTTGGAAATACCCCCTTGAGCGACCATGGTTCCTGCAATACCCGACGACAATACGTGAGTGGTACTCACTGGCAGGCCCGATGCGCTACTTACGCCAATGACAGCAGCAGCACAAAGTTCGGCGCTGGCGCCTTGGGCATAGTTCAGGTGCGATTTGCCGATTTTTTCACCAATGGTCACCACAATTCGTTTCCAGCCAATCATGGTTCCGATGCCAAGGCAAATAGCGATCATGGCAACTACCCAGGTGGGCGAAAATTCATAGGATTGATTCAGCGATTTCAGTTCAGACTTGATAATTTTTGCCTGTTCGCCTGTTACAACGCCGCCTTTCAGGGCAACATCCATTTTCTTATACAGTCCTTGCACCTCTTTGCGAATCATAAAAGTACCTTCCTTGTTGGTACGATCGGTGGTATCGATCATGGCCGCCACAGTGGTGGCTGCTTTGGCGAGCGTCAAATGGCTGGCATCCGTTTCGGGTGCGCCGGTAGGCTGCAAAAGGACTGCTTCGATTTTTCGAATCGACTGCGTAAGGTTCTCATTCGTCATGGCAGGATTCAAGGCAAAATGAATGGGCATGAATGCCATCAATACTACCAGTGCAAGTCCTACGCCTTTTTGACCGTCGTTGTTGCCATGAAAATAACTTACCAGGGTGCAAGTGGTAACCAATATGGCACGAATCCACATCGGGGGCGCTTTCTTGGTATCCTCCGGTGAACTGAAAATACGCTTCCGTTTTTTTACGGTTGTTTTCAATATATACATCAAGAGGATGGCCAGGCTAAAGCCAAATAAAGGGGAAATCAAGAGCGACAAGCCAATATCAGTGGCTTTTGCCCAGTTGGGGCCTGCGCCTTTGTGCACCGTCCAGAAGGCAAATCCGCCGCCCAGCAAGGAACCGATCAGCGTATGCGAACTCGAACTGGGAATACCCAGGTACCAGGTGCCGAGGTTCCAGATAATGGCCGCGACCAGTATGGATAGCACAAGCGCAATGTTTTCCCCCACCGAAACGGTCATCAAGTCGTTGATGGGCATGAGTTTTACGATACCCATTGCGACGGCAACGCCACCGAAAATTGCGCCCAGGAAATTCCAGGAGCCCGACCAGATTACGGCGAATACAGGGGGAAGTGTTTTAGTGTAGATAACAGTGGCAACGGCATTCGCTGTATCGTGAAAGCCATTGATAGCCTCAAAGAAACAAACAGCGAGCATGCACACCAGCAGCATCACCGATGCTTCGGTAGACAGGCCTGCAATAAAGCCAAGCGTCATGTGAGTAGAGTTTTAGTAGTCAAACCAGCAATATTTTTTGCTGGAAAAGTTAGGAATCGGCGGCAAAAGTAGACAGCACCCATCATACTGCTTCTGCTCCAATATTAAGTTAATGTTACTTTTTCATGAATCCTGCTTTTCCAGTCGGCCCAAAGAGAGACAAAAATCAACTCCTGGCCCATCAATTTCATGTAATGTAATTATTAAATTATTCAAATTCTGACAGCGCATGATACACCAAATCCACCGGCAAACCCATTACATTGGCATAGGTGCCTTCAATTTTGGAGATTTTGCATAGTCCAATCCATTCCTGTACCCCATAGGCGCCTGCCTTGTCGAAGGGTTTGTATTGCCGGATGTAATAGTCAATTTCCGCATCGCTCAATTCGGCAAACCAAACCTGCGACACCCCCGACATGATTTTTTCCTGATCGGCCGATAACAAACATACGCCGGTGATGACAGTATGTTGTTGTCCCGACAATGTACGGATCATTTGAAATGCTTCGTCGTAGTCGGCCGGCTTGTTGTAAATGATGTGGTCGTGGATAACCACCGAGTCGGCTGCAAGAATGATTTCTGTGTCGTGAATGAAATGTTTAGCAGCCTGTGCTTTTCGCATAGCCAGCCAGGGCGCTACTTCCTCGACAGGCATATCGGCAGGGAAACTTTCGTCGATGTCGACTGCATTTACCGTAAATTCAAAACCTGCTTCACGTAGCAACTGGCTTCGGCGAGGGCTTTGGGAAGCCAGAATAAGAGGGCGTTTTTGATGCATTATCGCTGTAGTGTTGGGTGCAATGGCCGGGGCTTCGTCATTCGCGGGTCAAATCTGCAACGATTGATCGAAAACAATGATACAAGATTTCAACTTTTGAGCGAAAATTCAGTTTTCAGCAGCAACTTTGCGTCCTTATGCAGCAGAAAGAAGAATCCCGCCCGCGTGTCAGCCTTCAAAACCTTCGTGAAGCCTTGAAAATCTTTGAATTTTTAAGGCCTTACCGCTGGCATTTTATTGTTGGACTGATATTGCTGTTTCTCAGCAGTACGGTCTTCATGATCTTCCCTTACAGTGTCGGCCTGATGCTGGACGTAGCCCAGGGCAAGGAGAACGCCATGGGCCTCAACTTGTCCAAAATCGGAATCGGCCTGCTGATTGTCCTGGTCTTCCAGGGGGTTGTTTCCTATTCCCGGGTATTGTTGTTCGCACAGATCAGTGAACGAGGCACTGCCGACATCCGCAATGCCTTGTATCAGCGCATCATTTCCCTGCCGATTGTATTTTTTGAAAAAAGCAGGGTCGGCGATCTGGTCAGCCGCCTGACCAACGATGTGGAAAAATTGTACAACACTTTTTACTTCGTTCTGGCCGAGTTTTTCCGGCAGGTGATCCTGCTGATTGGTGGCGTCATTTTTCTGGCCTGGCAAACACCAAAACTGGCCGGTGTTATGTTGCTCACATTTCCAGTCATTGTGATCGGCGCCATGATTTTTGGAAGACACATCCGAAAATTATCCAAACAACGCCAGACGATCCTTGCGGAATCCAACACCATTCTCGACGAAACCTTGCAGAGTATTCATGCTGTCAAGGCATTTACCAATGAACTGTTTGAAAATAAGCGCTACAAAAACGCCAACGACGCAGTCATTCAGGTTTCGCTGAAATTTGCCTCCGGACGCGCTTTATTTGCCGTTTTCATCATCACTGTTTTGTTTGGAGCCCTCTTTTTTGTAATCTGGACGGGTATGCGGATGGTTCAGAGCGGCGAGGTGACAGCCGGACAATTGATTTCTTTCGTCACTTTCACGGCAGTCATCGGCGGCGCCATTGCCGGTCTGGGCAATTTCTATTCCGAACTGGTGGGCGCAGTGGGTGCTACAGAACGCATTCGTGAAATACTGACTTCTCCATCTGAAACGGATGAACGCCCGAAAGCCACCGCCCAGGCAGGGCGCCTGGATGGAAATATCGAGTTCGAAGATGTGCAGTTCTCCTACCCCACCCGTCCGGATGTGCCGGTGTTGAAAAAAGTAAACATTTCTATCCAATCTGGCCAGAAAGTGGCTGTAGTGGGGCAAAGTGGCGCCGGAAAATCTACCATCATGCAGTTGCTGCTGCAATTTCACCACCTCGATGGTGGCAAAATCAGTATCGATGGCACTAATATTTACGACTACGACCTGCATTCCTATCGCAGCAATTTCGCCATAGTACCGCAGGAAGTCATCCTGTTTGGCGGAACAATTCGGGAAAATATTTTGTACGGCAAGCCAGACGCCAGCGAAGCAGAAATCATAGATGCTGCCAAACAGGCCAATGCCTGGGATTTTATCAGCACATTTCCGGAAGGGCTGGAAACGGTGGTAGGAGAACGAGGCATTAAACTTTCGGGCGGCCAGCGGCAGCGTATCGCCATTGCCCGGGCTATTTTGCGCAATCCGAGTATTTTATTGCTGGATGAAGCCACTTCTTCTCTCGATGCTGAATCGGAAAAAGTAGTGCAGGAGGCTCTGAACAATTTGATGAAAAACAGAACCAGCATCATCATTGCACACCGCCTGGCGACCATCCGCGAGGTAGACTGTATTTATGTGCTGGAAGGCGGACATATCGTGGAAAAAGGAACACACGAAGAATTGTCGGCTAAATACGACGGCGTGTACAGCAGCCTCGCCAAGTTACAGTTCGAAATGGCCTAATCTCACTTCTCACCTCTCACTTCTCACCTCTTGCATGACCGGCATCCTGATTGTCAACCTCGGTACACCAGACGCGCCCACACGGCCCGCCGTGTATCGTTATCTGAAACAGTTTCTGCTCGATCCACGGGTGATCGATATTAACCCAATTGCCAGAAACCTGTTGGTAAGGGGCATTATTGCGCCTTTCCGATCGGGCAAATCGGCGCAGGCATATCAGGAATTGTGGACAGAAAATGGTTCGCCATTGAAATATTACGGAGAGCGGCTGGTAGAGCAAGTGCAACAATTGCTCGGGTCGGATTATGTGGTGGAATTGGGCATGCGTTATCAAAGTCCTTCCATCGAGTCGGCCATCGATCGTTTGATGCAGGCAAAAGTGGAGCGTATCAAGGTTTTTTCCCTGTTTCCGCAATACGCCAGCGCAACGGTGGGTTCCGTGCATGAAGAAGTGATGCGGGTGCTATCGAAAAAACAGATTATTCCTGCGGTCGATTTTATCAGTTCGTATCCGACCTGGTCATCCATGATTGACATTTATGTGCAAAATGCGGGTCAATTCGACCTCAGCAGTTACGATCATGTTTTGTTCAGTTATCATGGACTACCGCAACGCCAACTGATAAAAGGCGATGCGTTCAACCATTGCCTGAAAAGTGCCGATTGCTGCCAGACGCTGACGCCTACCAATCAGTTTTGTTATTCGGCGCAGTGTTATGCCACTACCCGAGCCATTGCAGAAAAACTGAATTTGCAGCCGGAGCAGTACACCGTCTGTTTCCAAAGCCGGCTCGGCCGCGATCCCTGGACGCAGCCGTACACGGTTCGAACTATTGAAACGCTTGCTAAGGAAAAAGGCGCCAAACGAGTACTGGTGTTTTGTCCGGCATTTACGGCAGATTGCCTGGAAACAACCATTGAAATTGGCGCTGAATACAAGGAGGATTTTGAAAAATGGGGCGGCGAGCACCTGGATCTTGTACCCAGCCTGAATGATTCGCCGGAATGGGCAAAGGCTGTGGCAGGATTGTTGAAAAACCAGAACTGATTCTGTAATAGAACGCCCGAGCGTAGAGTAGTTTCCCGCAGATTTGCGCAGATTTTCCCGCAGAACTCGCAGAACGTAGAGTATACTTAGAGTACTCCTTTTTTTCGCTTTGAAAATATCGGTGTAATCTACGTTCTGCGAGTTCTGCGGGAAAATCTGCGCAAATCTGCGGGAAACTACTCTACGCTCGGGGCGTTTTGCGGGAAACTACTCTACGTTCTGTGAAGTCTGCTACACTCGCTCTAAAACCCGTTTCCACCCTCCATCGGACGTCTCATACCTCCATCCGGCGGCATTCTGCGCTCCGGCGACGGATTGGTAGCGGCTTTTCCGGTATTGAAATTACGCAGGTTATAGGTAAAGGACAGCATCACAAAACGTGTAAGTGCATTGGTGCGCGTATCCTCGATATAGGATTCCGTAATGGTGCGGTTTACGTTTCGGTTCTGGTTGAGCAGGTCATTGATCGCCAAGGCAATCTCTCCACGCTGGTTTTTGAAAATTTTCTTGCCGACTGCCAGGTTCCAAAGCACATAGTTCTGGTCGAAACCTTCGGAAAGGCCCGAATACAGCGTATGTGTCACATCCGTCCGCAACACAAAGCCCTCTATGATTTGCCAGTTCAGTTTCACCCTGGAATTTTGCGTCAGGTATTCCGTATTGGCAGCGGTTTGAAGCGTATTGTTGCTTTTGTTCCAGATGGGACGTGAGGAAACAGAAAAATCCAGTTTTTCGCTCACATTGCTGCTCAACGTGATACCCGCGCCAAAAGAGTGCGTGGACGCGTAATTCAGCGCTTCGTTGATCAGGCCCGGCATTCGGCTGTAATTATAAGACACATCGAAGTTCAGGTTGCTTTTGATCCATTTAATAGGCATTCCATACGATCCGAAACTGCGCGCCGTGCGATACCCGTTCAAATTGACCGGGATTGTTAATTGTGCCCCTGGCTGCACATCCAGATCGCCAAAGATCGGATTGTCGCTGCTGGCAAGGAATGTGCTTTTCCCGATGTAGTCGCTCACTAAACTGCCGCCGCCCATCAGGAAAAACGAAGTCGATTTAGCAGGATTGGCGGCTTGATAACGCACAAACATATTGTGCTGTTCCGACTGATTCAGTTCCGGATTGCCGGCAGTGAGCAGCAAGGGATTGCTGTTGTTCACTACATTTTGCAACTGATCGACGCTGGGCAATTGGGTGCTGGCGCGATAGTTAAACCGGATATTCCTGTTTTTATCAAAATTGTAGCGCAGGTTGGCCGATGGCAGCACATTGAAAAAACGATTATTTACCTCCGTTTTTTGTGGAAAGGTCTGGTCGTTCATCAGGCTGGCCCATTGCGTATTGACCCTGGCGGAGAGGTTAAAATCGCGTCCTTTGGTGTAGTTGTATCCTAAGCCGCCCTGTTCCGTCTGATAGTCATTGGAAAAAACATTGCTCAGGGGTTCGTTGAGAATATCGTACCCGCCGGTCGATTCTGCCCAGTCGTACAAACGACGATCAGATTCTTCCTGCTGGTAACTGTGCCGGTAATTCATCAGCAATTGTGCATTTTCACCCAGCGGTTCCGTGTATTCCAGGTTTCCCGCCACATTCCAGTTGTTGGTGCTCAGACGGGTGCGCTGATCGAGGGAGTCGACTTTGGGCTGTGGCGTATTGTAAAATTCGTTGATCGACTGAAGGGTGCTTTCCCCTTTTTTGGGTGCATAACCTGTGGTAAAATCGAGCGACACTGTGCGCCCTTTTTTCTGGAATTTATGGCGCCAGAGCAGCGAATTGCTAAAATTGACGCCGTCGAAATTGGACAGGTAATTATTGGTAGTGGCGTTCAAAAGGGCACTTGAAGCAGCCGTCTGGCCTATAGTTGAAGCGTTTCCACCGTTCTGCTGAAACGTCAGTCGCGGTCGCAGCATAATGGAGTTCATGCTGTCGATTTTGAATTCCACACGCAGGTTTGCCCGGTGGTTGATGTTGTCGGAAGAACTGTTGCTGGTTTCATCATACACCTCATCTGCCACATTTTGGTCGTTGAGGAATTGGCGATTGGTAATTTTATCAGATTCGGTAGTGCCTTTGTTAAAGAAATAACTGCCCGAAACGTCCGTTTTTTTGCCCCATTTATCCGAATAGTTTACACCAAAGGCATATGTAGTTGTGATACCACCGGAAGAGCCCACCAAAAAATCGCCGGCTTGTCCGCCACCACCTTGTCCGCCTCGGCCACCGCCTCTACCGCCACCGCCGCCCCGGCTACCGCCACCAGCCATAGCGCCCAGAATATCTTCGGCTGCAAAGTTCTGCACATTGATATTATTGGTCATACCGATCAGGCTGACACGCCGGTCGCCATCGAAGTAACTGAGGTTTCCGCCCACCTGGTATTTGTCTTCATAACCATAACCGGCATACAGTTTTCCGAACTGTCCGTTTTGCATACCGCTTTTGGTAACGATGTTGATCGTTTTGGTAGTAGTGCCATCGCTAAAGCCGGTAAACTGTGCCTGATCGCTTTGCGCATCGAACACCTGTACTTTTTCAATCAGTTCTGCGGGCAGGTTTTTCATGGCCGCGTTTGGGTCGTTTCCAAAAAACGGTTTCCCATCCACCAGCACCTGCTGAACGTTTTCACCATGCGCTTTCATCTGGCCGTTTTCTACTGTTACGCCTGGCATTTTTTGAATCAGGTCTTCCGCATTGGCGTCTTTCATCACTTTGAATGCGCCTGCGTTGAATTCACTGGTATCGCCTTTTTGGACGGCTGTCACCATTTGTGATTTGATTTCCACCTGATCCAGTAATTGGGCATTCAGGGTCATTTGAACGGGGCCAAGCCGAATATCCTGCGTATCCACTTGAATGGGTCGCGATAATTCTTCATATCCCAATATGCTGATTTTCAAGGTATAACTTCCTTTTTCAATGCCATTGAGCAGAAATCGGCCCTCTGCATTCGACACAGCGCCCTTTACGAGTGTATTGCTGTCGCGTTCCAGTTTCAGGGTGGCGCCGGGCATACCTTGCCCTTTTTCATCTACTACTTTTCCACGGATGTTATGGGTTTGGGCAAACATGATATTTGCCAGTAATAATCCAGTAAGGGTAAGAAGGTATTTCATATTTGCAATTTGTACGTACAATAATCAGTACGTCAGTTTGGTTGATGCCGGATGCGTGGTTAACCTTATATAAACGATTTCATGACAAAACAACTGTTCCTTCTGTGGGCTCTTGTATCGACTACTGTTCAGTCTATTTCTCAAAAGCCCATTCCCGGGTCGGAGTTGAGCGCCTATTTTGCCTTCGTCAACCAGGCAGCGCGGGCAATACACAAAGGCAACTTTGAAGCGGCGTCTACTTCTTTTCAGGAGGCATTTCGGCACAAACCGATCCCGTTTTTTTGCGACCTCAAAAATGCGATCATTGTAAATAGCCGCCTGGGTTATCATGAAAAAAATGCTGAATTGCTAAAAATAACCTTGCGGGACAAACACATTGATACCGTGGGATTATTTCAACACCTGCCACCGCGCTTGTTTGATGGCAACAACCTGCAACTAATTCGAACATACCAAACCCAATCACCTGTCTTTAATGAGATGTACCGAAAAGCGTTTTTTTCGCTTTGGCAGGAAGAACAGGACAACCTGCTATCGAGGCTTGTGCCTCATCAAGAAATATACACGCGTTTTTTTGACTTGTTTGAAAAATACGGCTTCCCGAATGAAGAGCGAATCGGAAGCCTGGATACGGGAAACAATGATGTTTGGGGCACATTGGGGACACTTTTCTCCAATATGATTAAACAAAAAGGGGAAATTGCCCAGAAGACATTGCAAATGCTGAAAATTGAATTTGAAAAAGGGAATATTCCGCCCTCCGTGCTGGCCAACTGTTATGACTGCGCTTCCGAGAATTCGATCCTGGATAAAAAAACGTTCTATTTTCAAAACGAACTCCTGGCCCAAACGGGTGGAAAAATCTACCGGCCCTTTATTTACTACACCGACAGTGTGATGCAGGTGATCAACACCAATCGGATTGCTATTGGCCTCGATTCATTTCACATAGCACAAAAACAATACATCTGCGGCAGTTATTGCCATATTCCGGACTGTTCCGATCCGAATAAAAAAACGATTCAAACGGTGCCGTATATCTCAAATCCTTCCTTCCCGTATGGGTTCGTAAAGGCTGCTTTTGAAAAGGAAAAACAGGACATGAACTGGTACCTGATCGACCCTGTTGCAGTGGCAGGCCGTTGTGAATGTGAAAAAAAGCAGTACTGAGTTGTGAAACAAAAAATACCTTTGGAAGCGCTACTCTTTCTTCACCATAAATTCGATCAATTATGGCCACTTCCCGCCGCACTTTCATCCGCCAAACTTCCGCTGTCATTGCCGGCGCCAGCCTGGCTGGCTCATTTCCGCTTCAAGCCATGGCCGGAAACCGTCGCGTTTCGGCTAATGACAAGATCAATTACGGCGTGATAGGCTGCAAAGGCATGGGCTGGTCGAATATGAAAGCGGCGCTAAGCAATATTCCGGAAGCCAATTGTATTGCACTGGCCGATGTAGACCAGAGCATCCTTGACGAGCGGGCCGGAAACGTGGCGGAATTGCGCGATAAAAAACCGAAATTATTCAAGGATTATCGCCGACTGCTCGAGATGAAGGACCTGGACGCTGTGATCATTGGAACGCCCGACCACTGGCACTGCCTTACTTTCTGCGATGCGCTGTCGGCCGGGAAACATGTGTATTGTGAAAAACCGCTCGCGAATTCCATAGAAGAATGCAATGTCATGCTCAAAGCGGCCCGGCGTTATGACAAACAAATGGTGCAGATCGGCCAATGGCAGCGCAGCGGTGCACATTATCAGCAGGCCCACAACTACCTGAAAAGCGGCAAACTCGGCGATATTCGCCTGGTCAAATGCTGGTCGTACCAGGGCTGGATGCCTTCCGTGCCCGTAAAACCCGACAGCGCGCCCCCCGAAGGCGTCGATTACGACATGTGGCTTGGTCCGGCGCCCAAACGGCCTTTCAACCCCAACCGTTTTCACTTTACTTTTCGCTGGTTTTGGGATTATGCCGGCGGATTGATGACCGACTGGGGCGTTCATGAAATCGACATCGCCCTGTTTTTCATGGGTGTCACTGCGCCCAAATCGGTGATGGCTTCGGGCGGAAAACTGGCGTACCCCGATGATGCCTGCGAGACGCCCGATACCTTGCAGGCCGTGTTTGAATTTGACGGTTTCAATATGCTTTGGGAACACGCTGTGGGCATCGACAATGGCCCTTATGGCAAAACGGAAGGCATTGCCTTTATTGGCAATAATGGCACCATGGTCGTCAATCGCGACGGCTGGGACGTGATGCCCGAAACAAAACGCAACGACGAAGGGCTGCTGATATATGAAACGGAAGACCTGCCCGAGCAACGTAAAAGCAACAATGCCAATTACTTAGCCGATCACCATAAAAATTTCGTGGCGGCCATGCAAGCCAACGATGCATCGCTGTTAAAATGCGGCATCGAAACGGGCGCCATTGCCGCTATCAGTGCGCACATGGGCAATGTGGCCTACAAAACCGGTCGAAAAGTGTACTGGGATGCAAACGCAGGTATGTTCAAAAACGATGAGGAGGCCAACAAATTGATCAAGGCGCATTACCAGAACGGCTGGCTACTACCTTCCCTATAATTCCCTTTTTGCCCCTTGGCCTTTGCATTTGCCCTTTGCCCCTTGCCCCTTGATTTTTGCCCCTTGCCCTTTGCACCTCGCCCCTTCTCAAACCCTGCTCCTCAGCATGTCCGCTGCCATTTCCGGCGTAATGTCGCGCTGGGGATTGGCCAGCATTTCATAGCCCACCATAAATTTTTTGACGGTGGCTGAACGCAGCAATGGCGGATAAAATACAAAGTGCCAATGCCATTCCGGGTGTAGGGCTTCATCGGTAGGCGCCTGGTGAATACCGGCTGAATACGGGAATGAAGTATCAAAAAGACGGTCGTAGGTCGCAGCCAGTTGCCGATATGCATCCGCTAGTGCCTCTTTTTCAGCGTCCGTCATATCGGTAATACGTGCCATGGCCCTTCGTGGAATAATCATCGCCTCGAAAGGCCATACTGCCCAAAATGGTACGAGGGTCACCATGTGTTCGTTTTCAAAAAGGATGCGTTCACCGGCAGTTTGTTCTGCCTGCAAATAATCGGAAAGCAAGGTGCGCTGATGCTGTTCCCAGTACCGGAGTTGCGCGTTTTGCTTTTTGAGCGGTTCGTCCGGAATACTTTCCTGCGCCCATATTTGCCCGTGCGGATGCGGGTTGGAGCAGCCCATGATAGCGCCTTTGTTTTCAAAAATCTGCACATAATTGACAAATGGTAAGGCGCCCAACGACTGGTATTCGGCCACCCAGGCATCTACCACTTTGCGAATTTCAGGAGTAGTCATATCAGCAATCGTCAGATCATGGCGCGGAGAAAAACAGATGACGCGTGCCATTCCCCGTTCCGGTTTTGAGGTAAAAAAAGTGTGATTGGAAGGCGGCGCCTCCATCGAAGGAGCATCGGGCAACAGTGCAGCAAAATCGTTGTCGAAAACGTACACGGAAGCGTAATCCGGATTTCGCTCTCCGTTTGCGCGCAGGTTTCCGGCACAGAGATAACACCCTGGATCGTATGTAGGCCGCTTGTCTGTAGGCAGTTTCTCCACCTGACCTTGCCAGGGGCGTTTGGATCGATGCGGTGAAACAAGCACCCAACTTTCTGTCAGCGGGTTATATCTTCTGTGCGGGAAGTCGTTGTAGTTCATCTTGGAAACATTTCTTTTGCCCGGTGAAAGTAAGTGCCAGCGAAAAAAACAGGGTATTTATTTTCCGCCTTAATATTGCCGGGTAATCACCCTCCGCACGGAAAAGCATTAAGAATCATGGAAATAGCCAATTGGTACAGCGTTGCAAAGGCACTTCACCTGATAGGAATGGTGTCCTGGATGGCCGGTATGTTTTATCTGGTACGCATCATGGTGAACCACGCCATGGCATTCGACCGGCCCGAGCCCGATCGCAGTATTTTGAATGCCCAGTACACGATCATGGAGTGGAAATCGTACAAAATCATCCTGGTACCTGCCGTGGTGATTACCTGGTCATTTGGAGTAATGATGCTTTCTATACAGCCACTCTGGTTGCAGCAGGGCTGGATGCAACTGAAATTGTTGTTTTTGCTGATGCTGACCGGCTACACGCATTACCTGAAAGGCCACATCAAACAACTGGAAAAAGGACCTAGCAGTTTTACCCATATCCATTATCGGGCATTGAACGAAGTGCCTACTGTTTTTCTGGTCGCCGTTGTTTTTCTGGCTGTTTTCAAGGAGCGTATCAACTATTTTATATTGTGTGGAGGGCTGCTTGCCTTTATCGGTTTGATGGCCTGGGGGATTTATAAGGCCAACCGCAAATAAAAATTATCTTCTGAACCGCTCTTCATAAAAAGCAACCACTCTTTCATCGGTGATCACATCCTGCTGTTTGATCTGATGCCGCAGCACGATCCCTTCCAGCGTACGGCAACGGCTGAGCGCTACGTATAACTGTCCATGTTCAAAAGCGCCGCCCCCCAGGTCGATTAAGACCCGATCGAAGGTTTTTCCCTGACTTTTGTGGATGGTGATAGCCCAGGCAAGTTTGAGCGGGTATTGTGTAAAAGAGCCGATTACTTCAGTTTCGATGGCGCCGGTTGCGGTGGATTGGTACCGAATAATTTCCCATTCGATTTTAGGTACTTCGATGCTGCTTTTTTTACCTCCGAATGATTCGGTTTCCACTACGATGTTGTTGCTAGCGATCTGAATTACTTTTCCGATCGTGCCATTTACGAAGCGTTTTTCCTCTACGTCATTGCGTACAAACATCACCTGCGCACCTTTTTTCAGGCGAAGTGCTGCATCGGTGGGATACAGCCCCGGATCGAATTGTCCTTTTACTTCTGCCAGGTATTCGAATTCGGGACTTTCGAGTAATGAAAGTTCGCGCTGATTGATGCGATCGGCCGTCATATTGCGCGCACAAAGCGTAATGTAGCCTTCCGTTTCATGGAAATTGGGTTGATAACGCTCATTCAGGTCTTCCAGGTCATCATAGTCGATCTCGTTTACCCGTACGGCTTCCAGCAGCCTTAGAAAATGCCTGGATTCTTGCCGATACACCTTTCGGAGTTCCAGCATGTCCATATCGAAGTCGGCTTCCTGAAAAATTTTGGACGAAAAAAAGTAAGGCGACTCGTAGTAATCCGTGAAATAAGCGGCTTCAACGGGGTCGCGCGTCACCACAGGCGGTAATTGAAACAAATCACCGAAAAAGACCACCTGCACCCCGCCAAACGGTTGAAAATTCTCCCGATTGATACGCAGAAATCGATCCATGGCATCGAGCATATCGGCCCTTACCATGGAAATTTCATCCACAATCAGCACTTCCAGATTGCGGTACAAGCGCAGCAAATCTTTGCGGGTGACACGTCTGGATGCTTCCGAAGGCGTGATAATACGCGGAGGAAAACCAAAAAAAGAGTGCAGCGTCTGGCCCTGTACATTGAGTGCAGCCACGCCGGTAGGCGCGAGAACAGCCACTTTTTTTCGGGTAGTATTTCTGAATAATTGAAGTAGCGTACTTTTTCCGGTTCCAGCCTTGCCGGTGATAAACATGCTTCGATCGGTTTTCTCCAATGCGTCGAGCGCGTAATTGAAGTCATCGTTGAGTTGGAGCGGTGTCTGATCGAGCATGGGCTGGTTTATTTCGCGCGGCGGCCCCAGTGAGACGCTTCTCTTTCCACTACTTTCAACTGGTCTTTTTCTTTCAAATACAGGTTAAGTGCCAGCAGGGCTGCCACTTCGGCGGCAGGGCTGTGGCTCTCAATCAACTTTTCAGGAGTATAGTAGTGCTGCACAAAATGGGTGTCGAAATCGGCGGTAATAAATGCTTCATGATCCATCACAAAACGCCCGAAAGGCAATGTTGTGCTTACGCCTTCCACTTCATAAGCAACAATGGCTTCTTTCATTTTTTGAATGGCCTCAGTGCGTGTCGGTGCGTGTACTACCAGTTTGGCGAGCATGGGATCGTAATAAATCGGCACTTCCATCCCTTCGGTGTAACCCCCGTCGACACGTATGCCATCCCCTTCGGGAAGACGATAGGTAGAAAGTGTGCCAACACTCGGCAGGAAATTGTTCAAGGGGTCTTCGGCATACACCCGCAGTTCGAGTGCATGGCCATGAATGCGCAGGTCGTCCTGGGTAAAACCGAGTTGTTCGCCGCGCGCTACCCTGATTTGCCACTCCACCAGATCGAGGCCGGTGATCATTTCCGTTACCGGGTGTTCCACTTGCAGGCGGGTGTTCATTTCCAGAAAGTAAAAATCACGGTTGATATCTACCAGAAATTCCACGGTGCCGGCGCCGACATAATCGCAGGCTTTGGCTACCCGGACGGCGGCTTCACCCATGGCTTTGCGCATTTCCGGGCTTAGAATGGCGCTGGGCGCTTCTTCGACCACTTTCTGGTGGCGCCGCTGGATGGAGCATTCCCGTTCGAACAGATAAACCACATTTCCATGCCGGTCGCCCATGATCTGCACTTCGACGTGGCGTGGACCGGTGACGTATTTTTCAATAAAAACGGAGCCATCGCCGAAAGCCGAAACGGCTTCCGAAATGGCACGCTCCATTTGCTCTTTGGTATCTTCTTCGCGCTCCACGATGCGCATCCCTTTACCGCCGCCACCGGCCGAGGCCTTGATAAGGATGGGATACCCCACTTTCCGGCCGATTTCCTTGGCCGTCTCGACATCCGTAATGGCTTGTTCGATACCCGGCACCATGGGCACATGGAATTTTTTGGCGGCTTCCTTGGCAGCCAGTTTACTTCCCATCATTTCGATGCTGTGCGGATCAGGGCCAATAAATGTGATGCCCGCTGCTGTCACTTTTCTTGCAAATTCAGCATTTTCGCTCAAGAAACCATAGCCGGGGTGTATGCCATCCACACCCAGTTCAAGCGCTTTTTCTATGATCTTGTCGCCCAGCAGATAACTCTGTGCTGATGGTGGAGGCCCCAGCAAAATGGCTTCATCTGCAAACCGTACATGCGGTGCATTACGGTCTGCTTCCGAGTAAACGGCTACAGTTTGAATGCCCATTTGACGGGCCGTACGCATGATTCGAAGCGCAATTTCTCCTCTGTTGGCTACAAGAATTTTTTTCATGGTGCTATGAACCGGTGTCTATGTTCTTTTTTTTCAAGTGCAAATTCCGATAAGCCAGCAAGGTACTGATTATCGTTAATATAGCGCCTGTCAGCATGGCTGCTCCGGGAAAATAAATCGGGGCGCCCGGGGAAGTGAAATAGGAAAAAATATTGGTCATCAGCAAGGGCCCGACAAATGAGGTGACACTCATCAGACTCGTCAGTCCTCCTTGCAATTCGCCCTGTACATTGGGGGGCACCTGACTGGAAATAAGGCCCTGCAAAGAAGGTCCTGCGATTCCTCCAAGGCAATATGGAATGCAGAAAGCAAACATCATCCAACTTTGAGTGGCAAAAGCAAACAATAGGAAACCAAGTGAATACAGCCCCAAACCTACGTAAACGCCGCGTTCCTGTCCTATTTTCGGGATGATGATTCTTATCAGTCCTGCCTGAACGATAGCGGTCATCAGTCCGACAAAACTCAGGGAATATCCAACCCATTGTTCGTTCCAGTGAAATTTTTCCATGGTATAATACGACCACGCGCCCTGTACTGCCTGACCGGCGATGTACAACAGCACCAGAGAGCCCAACATACCCATGATAACCGGATAATTGCGCAATTGCAGCAATGTACCAATCGGATTGGCGCGTTTCCAGTCGAAGGCCCGCCGGTTTTTAACATCCAGTGATTCGGGTAAAATCAGAAACCCGTACAACCAGTTGATCAAGGCCAGCGCAGCAGCAGCAAGAAAAGGCGCTCGCGGGCCGTATTGGCCCAGCACGCCCCCGATGGCAGGCCCGATGATAAAGCCCATGCCGAATGCAGCACCGACCAAGCCAAAGTTTTGTGCACGTTTATCCGGCGTACTCACATCTGCAATATAGGCAGATGCGGTTGTAAAACTGCTGCCCAAAATACCTGCCAGCGTACGGCCGACAAAAAGCCAGCCGATACTGGGGGCATATGCCTGAAAAATGTAATCGACTCCAAAACCAAACAATGACATCAGCAAAATGGGGCGTCTACCGTACCGGTCGCTCAAACCGCCCAAAATAGGGGCGAATATGAATTGCATAAGCGCATACGAAAACATCAGCCAGCCTCCAACCTTGGAAGCATTGCTCAATGAATCGCCAGTGAGATGGGTAATAAGTTTGGGAATCACAGGAATAATGATCCCGAATCCGATCACGTCGATGAGTAAGGTGACGAAGATAAAGCCAACAGCGGCCTGACGGTTTTTTAACATATTGAGAATGGTGATTAGCAAGAAAGGTTTACCCTGGAAATGTTAAAATTGAAGATGGGAAAATATTTTTTTTCCTGCTTTTTTCCGGGTGTTCGGACATGCAAAGAACGCGCATTTTTATTCAAATAGAGGCACTTAAAATGTCTTTCAGCCAGTCAGCCAGTAGATAGTTAAAGTGCGCAGAAAGATTCTGTTTAAAAACCTTTCCCTCGCATCGCGACACCCATCGAATGCCTCTTACGGCATTGGTCAGAAACACTTCATCGGCATCCATGAGTTCCCCGTACTCGATCGATTTTTCGCTCACGGAGTGCCCTGTACGCGGAAGAAGGTGCAACAATAAATTTCTCATTACGCCTGTTACAGGGCCGTCAGACAACGGAACGGTAAATACCTGACGGCCGGCAACCCAGAACACGTTGCTGCTCGTCGCCTCACAAACCTGTTCCCGGCTATTCAACAGAATAGCATCATCCCAGCCTCTGGCGCACGCTTCTTTTGCCGCTGCCACATAACGCGCTCCATTTGGGGTTTTCCAACCCGACAATGAATCCACTGAAAGCCGTACGCCCTGGCAAAAACCAATTGATAGCCCCTCTGAATATCCATCAAACGTACTTGAAGACAGTTCTGTAGCGGACACCAAAAACTGGGGTGTGTCGTCTTGCGGTAAATACAAGCCGCCCGGCGACCGCCATACTGTCAACCGCACACGTGCGTCATGCGACGCCACGCGCAGGATTTCTTTTTCAAAAAACGCAGCCGACCAAATGGCCGGCAATTGATATCCCATTGCCAACAAACCTCCAGAAAGCCGCTCCCAATGCGCTTCCATGAGCGGTATCCGGCCCCCAAAAACCCGGATACTCTCAAATAATGCGTCGCCATAGTACAATCCGCGCTGTGCGGAAAGCAATTCCGGCGGCCATTCAGCAAGCACTTGGGTGTTAAAATTGATATTGTTCATTGACATGCGGGTTGGTCAGTTATTGGTTATTAGTTATTGGTTATTAGGGGTTGGTAAGGGTTTATTTTCACACATTTTTGGCTACTCGAAAAGTGATGCCAATAGATTGTGAAAATAAACCCTTACCAACCCCTAATAACCAATAACTGATAACCAATAACTGATACGAGTACTCTAACCGATTTTTTCACTTTTAATTTTTTCATCATCATCTTATGCACACAAATCCTTTAATCAATCGAGCCTTCACATCCCTTCTGCTGGTTTTGAGCATGGTGCTCCCGGCTTTTTCCCAAAATCAAACATCCATTTCACCTGTAGCCGAATGGCTGGAAAGTTACCGCTTGTCCGGCGATTTTGCCCCGGTGGATATTTTTAATCTCAACATGGAGCGTTCCAGCGATCTGGAAAATGCCGTGCACAATGCATCGTTGCTGAATCTCAACGATCAGGCGCTCGACGAACTGCTGCATGTGGCCCCCGCTACCCTTCGCTTACAATTGCCCAACAAGGAAAACCTGCCCCTGGAACTGGAGTTGGTAAAAGTAAACATCCTCGCTCCGGAATTCAGTGTGGGGACATTGGGCGAAAACGCCGCCGACAACGTTCCCTACCACCCTGCTGCACATTATCGTGGCATTATCAAAGACCATCCCAATTCGCTGGCAGCCATTAGTTTTACCAGTACCGGTATCGCAGGTTTTATGGCCGACGGCGATGACAAATGGGAACTGGGTAAAATGGAAGACGGTTCAGGCAGCCATATTTTGTTCAGAACCAACGATTTAAAAGCAAATATTGGCTTTGAATGCGGAGCCGATGACGATGCTGTTTTGCCCGACCAGGAAATTTCAACGGATGAAAGAGGCGTGGGCTGCAAAACCGTCAATGTGTATTTTGAATGCGACTACAAACTATACACAGACAAAGGTTCCAGCACCACGAATGTGACCAATTACGTCACCAGCCTCTTCAATCAGGTGGCGGCCTTGTATGCAAACGAAAATGTTGGCATTGCCATTTCACAAATTTATGTCTGGACATCGACCGATCCTTATGCCAGTTACAATAGCACCAGCACAGTTTTGAATGCATTCAGAAGCCAGCGTGGCACCAACCACAACGGAAATATAGCGCATTTTCTGTCATCCCGTGCCCTGGGCGGAGGCATTGCCTACCTCGATGTCATTTGTTTCAAAAACTATGCGCACGGGGTAAGCGCCATTGGAACGTCGTTTCAGAATATTCCTACCTATTCCTGGTCGGTTGAGGTAGTTACCCACGAACTGGGCCACAACCTGGGCGCCTGGCATACACACTCCTGCAACTGGACAGGCGGGGCTATCGACAACTGTTATTCTCCGGAAGGTTCCTGCTCCCCTGGCCCTACTCCTGTGGGAGGAGGCACCATCATGAGTTACTGCCATTTGAGCAGCGTAGGGATCAATTTTACCAAGGGTTTTGGGCCGCTTCCAGGTGCAAGAATCCGTACACAAGTGGGCGGGGCTACCTGTCTGTCGCAAACGGGAAACGTGCCCGCTGCACTTACAGTCAGTGCAGTCACCGGCAATTCCGCCACGCTTTCCTGGGGGGCTGTTACGGGATCCACCAGTTATATCGTTCAATATAAAAACAACTCCTCTACGACATGGAACACGATGAACGCCGTTACTACCACTTCCTACAACCTGACGGGTCTGGCAGCCAACACCACTTACAACTGGCAGGTGAAAACTGATTGTTCCAATTTCTCCGCAAGTTCCAATTTTACGACAGGAACGGGCTCCGGAGGGGGCAGTACGCCCTGCACTGCACCTGTTGGCCTTACAAATACCAATCTTACAAGCAGTTCTGTCACGGTTCAGTGGACAGCGGTATCAGGCGCTACGAGTTACACCGTGCAGTACAAACTCAGTTCGTCGAGCACCTGGACCAGCGCAGGCACTACTACCAGCAATTCTTACGGCCTGAGCGGACTCAATCCCGGCACAGTTTACAATTGGCGTGTACAATCCAACTGTGCCACGGCTTACTCCGCCACTGCCACTTTTACCACTGCCAGCAGTGGTGGCGGAACAGGAGGTGGCACCTGCGCTGCGCCGGTTAATTTGAGCAACAGCAATATTACCGCTTACTCTGCCCGAATAACCTGGTCGGCAGTATCGGGCGCTACCAACTACACCCTGCAAATCAAGATCGGTAGCGGCAACTTTTTCACCATTGGCACAGTGCCTGTAACTTCCGTAACCATCAGCGGTTTGAGCGCTTCCACAACATACCAGTGGCAGGTGAAAGCCAATTGCTCCGGATATTCTACGCCACTAACCCTGGTTACACCCGCATTCCTGATAGATGGAGAAACGGCGCAGAACAACGCAAGCATTACGCTCTCATTCGATGACAACAGCCTGAGCCTGGCGCCCAATCCAACAGCCGCACAACTGATGTTGACGTTCCATGGCGAAATCACACCTTCGTCGGAAGTAGTCATTTCCGACCCATCGGGACGTATCATCCGTAGAATGTCGCTTTTACAGGAACAAACTCCAATAGACGTGGCTGATTTTCAGGCAGGCGTTTATTTTGCTACCATTGTGAACAATGAGCGTCGGGTAACGGTAGAACGTTTTGTAAAGATGTAGTATTAATTTGACTTTGACGATGTAGGCAATGTCGGTCGAAAGGCCGGCATTGCCTTTTTTTATCAAAGGTTTTTCATACTCAGGGCCACTCTTTTTCTGGCAAAATCAACTTCTACTACCCGTACTGTCACCTGTTGGCCTAGTGAAACGACTTCCATAGGATCGCGCACAAATTTATCTGCCAGTTGAGATACGTGCACCAACCCGCTGTCTTTTACACCAATATCTACAAAAGCACCGAAATTGGTAATATTGGTGACGATGCCTGGTAATATCATGCCCGGATACAGGTCTTCCAACGTGTGTACATTGGCAAATTCGAAGGATTTGGCTGCGCCACGCGGGTCGAGGCCCGGTTTTTCCAGTTCCTTCATGATGTCCTGGAGGGTTGGCAAGCCCACATCGCCGCGAACGTATTTTTTTAAATCAATTCGGCTGCGCAGGCTTTTATCTTTTATCAGATCGGCAATTTTGCAGCCCAAATCGGCGGCCATTTCTTCCACCACCGCATACCGTTCCGGGTGAACACCCGTATTGTCGAGTGGATGGGCGGCATCCCGAATACGCAAGAAACCTGCGCATTGCTCAAAAGCCTTATCGCCTAGTCGGGCTACCTTTTTCAGGTCGTTGCGTTTTTTGAAGGGGCCGTTTTCTGCGCGGTGGTTGACGATATTCTGTGCCAGCACCGGACCAAGTCCCGACACGTAGGTAAGCAGGTGTTTGCTTGCAGTATTCAGATTGATACCAACCGCATTTACACAACTTTCAACGGTTCTATCCAGTCCGTCTTTCAGCAATGTTTGGTTCACATCGTGCTGATATTGCCCTACGCCAATACTTTTCGGGTCGATTTTGACCAGTTCAGCCAGCGGGTCCATCAGTCGGCGGCCGATACTGACTGCTCCACGTACGGTAATGTCGAAATTTGGAAATTCTTCCCGTGCCACTTCCGATGCAGAGTAAATAGAGGCGCCGGCTTCATTGACCTGAAAAATTTCAACCGGATGCCCGAATTTGATGTTGCGCAGAAAATCCATGGTTTCGCGGCCAGCCGTTCCATTTCCTACGGAAATGGCTTCAATTCCGTACTTTTCCACAAGGTGTTCAATTTCCGACTGGCTTTCGAATACCTGCCGCTGTGGTTCGTGCGGGTAAATGGCGGTGTTGTATAAAAGATTGCCGCTGGCATCCAGGCAAACTACTTTGCATCCAGTACGAAACCCGGGGTCGATGCCCATAATACGTTTTTCGCCCAGTGGAGAGGAGAGCAGCAACTGGCGCAGGTTTTCCGCAAAAACACGAATAGCCTCGATGTCCGCTTTCTCTTTGCTGTTGTTCCGGAATTCCGTTTCAATGGAAGGCGACAACAGGCGCTTGTAACTGTCTTTTAAGGCATGACGCACCTCGGAAGCCGCTTCGCCATTGCTTATGATGTACATATTGTCGAGGTCATGAATGGCACGTTCTTCATCCGGCGCAATGGCAACGCGCAGGAAACCCTCTTCTTCACCCCTGCGCATGGCCAGCAAGCGGTGCGAAGGGCATTTGGCCAGAGGTTCGCTCCATTCAAAATAGTCTTTGTATTTTTTGCCTTCTTCTTCCTTGCCTTTCACCACCCGCGAGGCTATCACACCACCTTTATCAAAATGGCGACGGATTTTATCCCTGGCTTGTTTGTCTTCGCTGATCCATTCAGCCATGATGTCGCGCGCGCCCTGTAAGGCATCGTCTACGCTCGGCACCTGATCATTGATATAGGCAGCGGCGATGGTCTCTACGCCGGATTTGTCTTTTTGGGCAAACAGGCGTTTGGCCAAGGGTTCCAGGCCTTTTTCAATGGCCATGGTGGCACGCGTTTTTCTTTTGGGGCGGTATGGCAGGTACAGGTCTTCCAATTCAGTCATCGTAGCAGCCTGTTCGATGGCGGCTTTCAATTCAGGCGTCAGTTTGCCCTGCTCTTCAATGCTGGCCAGAATTACCTCACGGCGCTTGTCGAGTTCCTGCATTTTTTTCCAGGCATCCTGAATATCAGCGATCTGCACTTCATCGAGTTCGCCGGTGGCTTCTTTTCTGTATCGGGCAATAAATGGAATGGTTGCGCCGCTTTCCAGCAATTCAATAACTGCTTCTACACGTCGGGCTGAAATCTGCAAAAGGGGCGCAATACGGGGTGCGTATGACATTTTTTCGGTGGTATTTTTTGAAATGGGCGGCAAAGGTAATAACTAGAGTCCTAAGTCCTGAGTCGTAAGTCCTAAGTCCGTAGAGTTGACCATGTGCTCTTGGCCTTCAAAGTAATAAAAGCCCAAAGTACATGGTCAACTCTACGGACTTAGGACTTACGACTCAGGACTTAGGACTCTAGTCATTACCTTTGCCGCAACTTTTTATTTTGACCTGATTTATGTCGTCTCGCCTTTACCTGCTTTTTATTTGTTTTTGCTTGTGTTGTTGCACTGTAAATGTTTTTGGACAAGGATTCCAGCAACTTTTTCCGGGCAGCAATGGCAATGCGCTTTTAGACAGTTTATACCAGCATTACAAGCCGAGCACGGTACTGGATTATGCAAATGCACGCGACACCCTGTATGCAAAAGTGTTGGCGGTGGATGACGACACGCTGCGCTGTATTTATTCTGGACATGCATTGTACCTTGATCCTACGCAGGATCCTACGCAGTATGTTTACCTGAATGGTTCTACCCTGGGTATGAATACAGAACATGCTTACCCGCAAAGTAAGGGGGCCGCGGATGGCAATGCACGCAGCGACATGCACCATTTGTTCCCGGCACGTATCCCGGTGAATGAAGCACGTGGAGACGTTCCATACCTCGACATTCCGGACAATGAAACCCAGAAATGGTTTCGCGGGGCGCAGACGTTTTTATCCATACCTGCACAAAACAGGGATCAATATTCTGAATCCAAAGTGGGTGTGTTCGAACCCCGCGAAGCGGTTAAAGGCGATCTTGCACGGGCGGTGTTCTATTTTTACACAATGTATCGCTCGCAGGCCGACCTTGCTGACCCTAACTATTTTGAATTGCAACGCGCTACCCTGTGTCAATGGAACATCCTTGATCCGGCCGATGTAGCAGAACTGACCAAAACCTGGCGTATTGCCGCTTATCAGGAAGGCAAACCCAATCCATATATACTGGATTGCACACTGGCACAACGTACCTGGTGCCCGGAAGTATCATCCAATTGCATTTTGGGCACCACTACTCCCGTCTCTATCAACAACCTCGGTGTAAGAATACTGCCCAACCCTGCAGGCTCCGAGTCGAATATTCAACTCAATCTGCCTTTTTCGGGCAATGTGAAAGGAACCGTTTACAATACGCTCGGACAGCAAGTGGCCTCCTTTGATCTGAAAAACACCCCGCAAGGCGCGCTCGATGTTCCGCTCGACCTGACTGGCGTACAATTCAGCAGCGGATGGGTGGGCTTTCTGGAAGTACGGCTGGAAGGCATAAGTGGCGTCCTGGTTAAAACGGTTCCTTTCTACGTTTTTTGAATTACCTGATTACACGAATCACTGCATGTTTTTTGCCAATCTGTACTGCCACCAGGTAGGTGCCTGACTGCGCTGGCAATCCTTTCAGCGGGATGAGTTGTTTGCCAGGAGTGAGGTTAAGCGTTTGATTTTCAAGCAATTGACCGTTTGTAGTGTACACTTTGTATTGCAAATCGTCTGTTGTAGGCATGTTCAGAAACATGTTTACGGGCCCTTTGGACGGGTTGGGGGCAATTTTCAAATCATACTGCTTTTCCAGATCGGAAACAGCGATGGTGGAAATTACCAAATTCCTGCAAAAAGTATCCGTTCCACATTCGTTGAGCACGTATTCGCAAACGGTATATTGCCCGTCGGATGCATACGTGTGCACTGGCTGGGCCCCAAAGCCTTGCACGCCATCGCCAAAATCCCAAGCGATGGAATCTACATTGGAGGCGACATTTGTAAACGTAACCGTAAGAGAATCAATGGTATAACCAAACGCATTCACCACAGGCGGCACGCAAGCAATGTCAACGTCGACTCGTTGTGCATAGGGCCGGATGATGGAAGAATCCGGGCGGTCTTCAGCCCATGCAGCCACTACCCTGCCCTCGTAAGGTCTGTTGATTTGAATGCGCGACTTGACCCCGTCAGGATTGGTGCTCACTTGTCGTGTCTGTTCCGGCCAGGCAAAATTGCCATTTTCATCCAGATACACCAGCAACAGGTCTTTGGCAAACACACCATTTGAATTTCCGTTCGATACCAAAAAGACAGGCTTGTCATTTACCAGGGACAGGTGGTGCTGGTGGGAAATATACACGTCGCCAATGGGGAAAACCGCTTTTGCCAGGTCTGTAAGGAGGCGAGCACCCGTCGATTTATCAAACTTCTGTACATACTCCCCTACTTGTGATTGTGAAGGGTCTGAATATTCGCAAATGCCCCAGATATGATTTGATCCGGGTTGAAAATCGATTTGTACATCTCTCTCATAAGAAACGGCCTGCGTGGAAAACTCGGAACCATCGATACCCCAGGGAAGCGAACCGTCCGGGTTGATACGCTGCAAATACCCATGTGGCTGAATACCCTGGGCGCCTGCATACCCAAAATACAAGGTGTCAATATCCTGCCGAAGTGAATAGCGGCGATTGAAGGATGTGAAATAACTGGTCGTCAGCGCCACAGGACTGCCCCAAACCGCAGCGCCAGCGCCCGTGTAACGTTGGGCATATGGCAATGAACTGGGAGAAAAGCCACCCCGATCGTGCAGGACTACTACAAAATCGCCGTTCGATAATTCGGCCAGTTCGCCCGCGCTGGTTCGGTGTGTGGAAATGACTGGCGCTATGGTAACCGGGTCTGTCCAAAGCAGGCTGCCATCGGCAGCCACTTTCTGCATAACGCCTTTGTTGCCAGGCAGCCAACAAACAATCGCTTCGCCGTTCGTCAGAGGCAACACCTTCACATCGAAACCGGAACCAGGGCTGATGCCGTTATTTCCCCATAACTGGGCGCCATCAGGGGCTATTTTGTGAACATAAACAGGATTGCCACCATCGGTACCGTTAAATCCTATGTATACATTGTTTTCCCGGTCGGCTGTAATAGACCAAAGGGTGGTAAACGAACTCATGGGCACCTGATTGTTCACCAGCAAGCCTTCGTCGCCAAACACACGGTTGCCGTTTTGGTCGAGTAACTGAACCCGCATTTCATAATATTTAGGGGCGGGCACGTCGTGCCAGTATGCCACCCAGGTTCTTCCATCGGAAGTACCAACCGACTGCATATCGCCGGTTTGCAGGGTGGAAACAGTGGTATTGGTTTCCGTATTCGTAGTCCATTGAGCATTCAGGGGCGAAAAAGCAAGGCAGAACGCCAGAAAAAGTAAAGTAGATTTCATGTGCATTGAACAAGTTTAGATGGCATAGGCCTTCATCTGTTTGGCATACACCATGCCAATCAGATGAACACAGAGGGCTTTTCGCTGCAAGTTTTGTGTCAAAAAAATGCATATGAAAAGTAATCTCTTTAATACCAGCAAAAATACATGGCAAAACCTGTTCAATCGTGTATTTCAAAATCAACCACTTGCACGTATTTCCTCATACAGCCGTATTGTTTCTGCCGATGGTTTTGACTGAAACTCCTGCTCCATCATGCGGGTGCACAGGCTGTATTGTGCTTCTACTTTGTGCAACATACCCAATTTTGCATAACATTTCATGGCACGGCGGTGAATCGCCTCCATCCTTACGTCGCGGGAGAGAATATCGCTGCATACGGCCAGCGCTTCCCAGAAATTGCCCTTGGAAAACAATTGTTCGCTCCTCAAGTCTGCAATTTGCTCAAAAACAGCACTCAGATGCTGGCGTTCCACATCTATCCAATTGTAGGAATCGGCAGGTAAATCATCCAGAAAATTGGCAGAATACAACTGAATGGCCTCCTGCAGAATGCCTTCCGGAACATGCGCTCCCTGTCGTTGATATTCCTGAACCTGTTTGTACAATTGGCGAAATTTCAAAACGTCGGATTCAAACTCCCAGGGATGCTGCAATCGGTATGCATTCTGTTCAAACCGGATAAATCCGCGCTCGATGCCTGCCTGTTCCTGAAATGCAGAACGAATATGCGCCAATTCGACATTGAGGCTTCTACGGGCGCTTTCTGGTGCATTTTCGAATTTATCAGGCCAGAAAACTTTGGCTAAGTAATCTTTTGTCAGGGCTTTAGGATAATGGTAAGCCAGGCAAGCGAACAATAGTTTAGCCTGTCCCGTCATTTCAATGGCTCTGCCTCGGAACTGAATTTTAAAATGTCCAAAAAAGGATATGGAAAAACCGCCACTGTTGCCTGCTATGCCCTGTTCAATATGGTGTTGCTGCGGAAATACTGTAACCGGTGTTGAAGCCAGCACATTCCCGGGTAAAGCAAGCAACATTCCGGGCGTGACGGCGGCCATCAGTGCTTGTGAGGATGTAAGCATGCCGGGCTTTTTAACTTTCTTTTCCGGTTTGCGATGGGGCAGATATGCCTCGTAACAGGCAAGAATACGCTCTTTGTCAGCGGGCAACTCCAGCACATCCATAGCACCTGACTTGAAAATCATCCGTGTTGTGGCGCCTGTATAATCGGAAGTAGCCACTACCACCGGTACCTGCGGGTATTCTCTACGCCAGGTACGCAGTATAGGCATACCATCAAAAACAGGCGGATTATGCAGGATTACAACCATTTCTGCATCCTGACGTGTGGCAGTTGTACCGTTGTCTTCCGCTACTTCAAAGGCTGCAAAACTGCTCATGCGCATAGCCTGAAGCAAAGCATCGTGTTTGCCGCACAGCAACACTTTGGGCTGATCCATGGATATCGGTTTTTGGTTTTTAAGAATACCCATTTATGCTCATATACCGGATGCATGTGAACAATTTTATATAAATAAAATGCACGCCGAATCTGGCACACTTTTTTATTGATAAGGGAAGGCGATTCGGATAATCCGTATTACCTTCCTGCCCTCAATACTTTTGAAGGCGCCCCGAAATGACCTGGCAACCTGTATGTTTTTCGGCATTTAGACAAGAAAAAAATGGACGCTCGTTTCTCGCATGCCCCCTCTCAAAGCCAGCATTACTGTACCAGCCATCGCGAAGGCGAGTGGATTGTTTGGCGTTGCCCGCACTGCTCCGATTATGAGCGTCGAATGAACTGGCAAACAGGTGAGATGCGCATTAAACGGGGTGCTTCGACCGCACAACATATCGGAGCAAGCACAAAAGCGCAGAACATGGAAGCGCTTCAGCAGATTGTCTCGCTGAATTAATCACCAGGCTTTTTCCACCAGCCGTTGTTCTTCCCGGAGGCGGTCAAGCAATCTTGGCCGGGATACTTCGGGCATTGCTTCATCGTGTTTTTGGGGCATTTCAGGCAACGCACTGGAATCAGTTTTAGCCGTTTGTATGGTGGTTGCATGCCTTAGTTCCGGGATGTATTTGCCCATAAATTTTGATACAATACGCATTCCATCCCCGGAAAAGGACTTGTGGGTGCGGCTGGGCAGGTGTTCGATTATTCCTTTAAGCGGCCCTTTGGCAGAAGTGCGGTAATAATCGATCCGAAACGAGGTTTTGCTCGAAGCCAGCGCTTCTTCTGCAAACTCCTGCATGGGGTTTTCCAGTTGTTTTTTGCAGGCCTGCAGTTCCATTTCCAGGGCAGTAATTTTTCCACTCAGTTTTTCTTCCTGTTCGAGCGCCCGATCCAGCAAGCGTAGGATTTGGTCTTTGGTCCGTTTATCTTTTTGCATAGCAGATTGATTTTTAAGGAGTTATAAAAGAACAAGGTGATCAGAAAAGTGGAGAGGGTTCTCCGCTCCGTCCCGTGTATGGAACGGCAGAAAACCCTCTTGTCAAAGCCATTCAGGCAGTTCAGGCTTGTTCGTACACTTCGAATTTGCCCATTTCCTCGAATCCTGCTACCGGCAGCGGGCGGCCGGAGCCATCGTACAGGCGCAGTACGGCTACTACATCATACACGCCTTCGCGCAGGGTGTTGGCCGGCAGGTTGATGGTAGAACGGTACGTGAAGCCGCTTACAGCCTGGTAAGGAACGGTAATGGAAGGTGCAACAGCAGTTTCGCTGGCGCCCCATTTTTCAAAGTACACCTGGATTTTCCAGCGAAAATTACGGTCGAGCAGCGGGACCAGCGGACCGGATACCTGCCATTCGAAATTGAAGTTGATGGGCTGTTCCACCTGAATCAGTCGCGTTTGCGAAAGATCGGAAGGCCATGGGCCGGATGCAGGAAGTTCTTCGATGGAGGCCAGGGCACGTCCCGTAAAACGGAAGGAAGACGGGGTGGCGAGGGTTTCTTCGACTATCATTTTGGTAATTTGATTTTTGGAGTAGGCATTGCAGGCAATGTGTTCAGCGCGGATGTTCCTTATCCTTTGTCTGTCAATGCCCGTCCGGTTTTTTGATGCAGAACGGTTGTTTGCTGAACTGAGACAAAAGTGCACACCCCAAAATTAAGCATCGCTAAATGAGCGATAAGACGCCGATTAAAATCCGGTTAAAAAACAGTTTCTCATCCTCTTTTCTATCTTTGCGCACTCAAATCAGCCCCACCCTTTCTGAATTTTTCTAACTAAAACCTTCATAATGAGCAACATTCTCGCTGGAAAAAAAGGAATTATCTTCGGCGCCCTTGATAATCAGAGTATCGCCTGGAAAGTCGCTGAACGCTGTGTTCAGGAAGGCGCTCAAATCGTGCTCACCAACGCGCCCGTAGCCATGCGTATGGGTGAAATCAATGCACTGGCAGAAGCCTGCAACGCTCCTGTCATAGGCGCAGACGCTACTTCGCTGGAAGATCTGGAAAACCTTTTTACCAAAAGTATGGAGCACTTCGGGGGCAAAGTCGACTTTGTACTGCACTCCATCGGCATGTCCGTCAACGTACGCAAGGGAAAATCTTATACCGATCTCAACTACGAATGGATGCAAAAAACATTCGACGTGAGCGCCATGTCTTTTCATAAAACCATGCAAACGATGTGGAAACTCGATGCTATCAATGATTGGGGCAGCATCATAGCGCTAACATATATTGCAGCACAACGCGTTTTCCCCGATTATTCTGAAATGGCCGAGTCGAAAGCACTGCTCGAGTCTTTTGGCCGCAGTTTTGGTTACCACTATGGTACAGCAAAAAATGTACGGGTAAATACGATTTCTCAATCGCCTACCATGACTACCGCAGGCAAGGGCATCAAGGGGTTTCAGGAATTCTACGATTATGCCGATAAAATGTCACCATTGGGTAATGCGCCAGCAGAAGACTGTGCCAACTACTGCATTGCACTTTTCAGCGACCTGACCCGTTATGTCACCATGCAAAACCTTTTCCACGACGGGGGCTTCTCCAATATGGGTATGAATCCACGCGTTATTGGGCTGTAGGGGTTGGTGTTTTGGTGTTTTGGTGTTTTGGTGTTTTAGTGTTTTGGTGTTTTTGTGGGCGTTGCTCTTGGTTTTGGAAATAAAATTAACACAATGAGAGTGTCTAATAAAGTGTGTTAATGCAGACTTTATTGAACACTCTCCCACAAATGCCAAGAAGGAAGCCAACAAAAACACTAAAACACCAATACACCAAAACACAAAAACACTACCCTCTACAGCGTTTCTTTCCCCTGCATCGTTATCCCAAACAAAAATCCTAACATACTCCGAAACATGCACCTGCCAGTAGCCCAACACGTTTGCCCGGACAACTGGGCCTGTAAGGCTCTTCGGATTTTGTTTTTTTGTTGTTTCCTGCCTGTATTAAAGGCCCAGCAACCAGTACAAGCCAGCGCAACCACTGTGCGGCCTGCTGCCATTGACACCTCCCCTCTTTTTTATACCCTTGCATTATCACCCGAAAGGGAGCACCCGGCAGATGATACGCTTGCGGATAAAAACTTTCGTTTTTACGACCCAGCCCGTCAAAAAGTAGTCGATTGGGGCACTTTGGGCAACCTAGGCACACCTGCAAGACCCTTGTTTTTTGAAACAATGGCTCGGCAGGGGTTTGATGTAGGCGTACATAATTTCGACTTGTACAACCTGCAACCCTCTGACCTTCGATTTTATCGAAACAGCCGTTCCTTCAGCGATGTCTTTTTCTCTCAGGGAAGAACCCAACTGGAAGGAATGATGAATGCCAGACTGGCCCATACTTTTTCGGGTGGCACCAATTTTTCACTGGACTACCGTACCATCAATAACCTCGGGCAATACAGGTATCAGCGTTCCAAGCACAATGCTTTGCTGCTGGGCCTTTGGATTCCCGTCGGCGAACGATATGATGGTTTCCTTATTTTTTCCAAAAATGTAAACCGGCAACAGGACAACGGAGGTATTGTAGCGGGAACTGTGTTTGGTACCGGTGATTTTACTGGCCCGATCAATGCGGAAGTCAATTTACCTGAACTGAAAGCCTACACCCGACACGATGATCAGACCTTGCAATGGACGCAACACCTGCGATTTGCAGGAAATGAAAAAGAAGGGAAACGGGTGCTGCGTGCCACGCATACCATAGATTGGAGGAGGCAAAACTGGAAATTTTACGATGGAGACGATACAGAAGGTGTGCAAGCTGACTCCACGTTTTTCGACACCTTTTTGGTGGATTACCGCGGTATCCGCAACTATATTGCACTGAACAGAATAGACAACTCCTTCACCCTCAATACTTTCAAGTCTAAAAAGCAAGGAAAGCCATCCGACGAACTTTCGGTAGGCATCATGCACAGTTATTTCAACCTGCGCCAGGAACCTGAAAAAACAGCGTTTTCCAATGTGTTTTTGACCGGACAGTTGGGTATTACACCTTCCGACGGATTTGCTTTCACCGCAGATGCGGCCTTGGGGGTACTTAAAAATATTGGGGAATATCGTATTGCCGGAAAACTGGAGTTGGGGCTGGGCAAAGCCGGAATATTGAAAGCCTCCGTACTTAGTCAGCGATACCCTGTACCCTTGATTGCCCGCCAGTTATTTGTCAGCCAGCGTTCGTTCTGGAGCAACAGTTTTGAAAAACCGTTGGAAAACACCCTGGCCGGGAGTTATGCACTGCCATTGATCGGTTTTGAGGCCACCATAAAAACGCACCTGATCAATAATTACATTTATTACAACCAGCAAGGTCTGGCCAGTCAAACCACTTCCCCTTTGCAGGTAGCGCAGTTGCTCATCACGGAAAATATACGCCTGGGCGCCTTGCGGTTTGACAATACAGTGGCTTTACAGCGTTTCAACCGCTCCGACATTGTGCATTTACCGGACTGGTTTAGCAAAAACAGCCTGTATTTTTCAGGAAAAATATTCAAAAAGCACATGCTGCTGGAAACAGGGGTTGATTTCAGAATCAACAGCGAATTCCAGCCCGATGCTTATCAGCCGCTTACCTGGCAATTCCATTTGCAGGATTCTACCACACAAAAACCTTATACCTGGCTGGATGCTTTTCTATCCTTCAAAGTTCAAACCTTCCGGTTCTTTTTCCGGTATGAAAACCTGCAAACCCTGTGGAATAAGACGGATGTGTTTTACCAAACAGCCTCGCACCCTCAGCCTTTCGGAGCCATCCGGCTCGGCATTTCATGGCGTTTTATGGATAGTAATGTAGCAGAGCCAGGTGCAAATCCGGAAGCACCAACGGGAATTGGGCCGGCACCACAAAGGAGTAACTAAGTCCTGAGTCGTAAGTCCTGAGTCCTGAGTCTGTGGCATACACCTGATTACTATTGGCTGCTCATTAATGAACGCCAATGGTAATCAGGTGTATGCCACAGACTCAGGACTCAGGACTTACGACTCAGGACTTAGTTGGGTTTCTTTCCTCCCTTCAAAAATCCCTGGATAGATTTCAGTGCATCCCATTGATCGTTGGCCGCAAGATTGGCTTGAGAAGGCCAGGTTCCAGGATCATGCATAGCCAGTTGAGGGCCGGCATTGCTAAGTATTTCCCGCAAACGTTCTACAGGGGTATCTGCCAATTGTCTGTATGTCTGAACGCCGTATTGATTGAGCAGCATTTGAATTTTAGGACCAATGCCTTCCACAACTGTCAGGTCATCTTGTGAAAGAGGTACTGCAGCCATGCCTACTTCCTGCGGCTCGGATGTTGGCTCCGAAGTTGGCACTACAACTGTAGCAAGTGGAGAATGCAATACATCTTTTGGCGACAGTACGATTACATCAGGTTCGCCTGATGGCTGTTGCTGGGTATCTTCCTGTTTTTCTTCAACAGGAGCGATATTTGTGACCACTACTTCAGCCAGTGGTTTGTCGCCTTCCGAAACCGTAACAGTTATCTTGCTGTCGGGAGTTGCAGTAGCAATTACTGGCGCCACTACATCCGGCTCGACATATTCTTCGGCAGGCAGGTCTGGCTGATCTTGCGCCACTACTTCGAGCGGAATATCATCCACTACGGGAGTATCCGGCGTAAAGGAAAGGCCCAGTTCTGTTTCCACCTGTCGATTGCGCGACTCGGTTTGTTCCACATCGGCCTCCAGTTGAGCGATACGATCCCGCAGATTGCTGTTGTTGCGATGAAGGCTGGCGACCTGAGCAGCCAGGTTGTTATTGTCTGTTTCGAGCGCTGCGAGTTTTGCCTTGAGTGTAGACAATTCGGTGGAAAGCGCTTCAGTGGTAATTTTCAGGCTCTGATTGTCGAGTCGAAGTTTTTCGGCCTCCTGTTTGTACCGATTCCAGAGTATCCATCCCAGCCAGATGCCCAGCAAAAATGCGCCGAGCAGCATGATGATAATTTCCATGGTATGCTGTGTGTAGGTGCCGGTGCCGGTGCCCAGTCTAATATCTTGTTCAAACATGATGAGGTGGTTTATGTGTTGATTATCACTTGTTTATACGAATTTCTACGCGGCGGTTGCGATAGCGTCCCCAGGGTGTGTCGTTGGTGGCAATGGCTTTCGATTCGCCGTAAGAGCGGGTTTTGATCTGTTTGCCATTCACGCCTTTTTTTACCAGTATATTTTTGATACTGTTGGCGCGCAACAAGCCAAAACGAACATTGTCTTTTGCTTCTCCAACAAAATCAGTATGTCCGGTAATTGTAACTGTCTGGCCCGAGCCGGTCAACTCTGCTGCCAACCGATTGAGGTAGTCATCGATAGCGGCATCGTCTTCTTTTCGGATAGAATTATATGGAAAATGTATCACCATGCGGTCTTCCACTTCTTCCATCTGAACTTCGTTCATACGTGATTCTGAAACCGGCTGAGTAGAGATCGGTTTTTTTGAACTGCTTTGGGAAGTGGAGTTGGAAGCAGGATTGCTCTCTGGTACGGTTAAATCTGCTACAACCGTATCGCTTTCCATTGGTTCTATGCCATTGCCTTGATGGTTGGCAACAGAAGCAGCCACGGTGTCGCTGCTGCAGTAACCCTTGATGGAGCAGGTGTACCAGCGCCAGCAAATTGCACTCCAGACGGCGAAAAGAATGAATACAAGAGATTTGGAATTCATAAATTGCTATTTTTCACAGTGCAAGATCATTTTCAAACCCGAAAATCTGAAAACCGGGGCAATTATCGTCATTGATTTTCAGGTTTTTAGCAAAAAACAAAAAAAAATACCCGGATGCTTTGGGAACGACATCCGGGTTGCAGTGTTTTCATTTCATTTTCCGACAACTGTCATACTATTGTCATGCAATTGTACGCAATAATTTTAACAAATTCAGATTTCTTTTCAATTTATCAGGAATTTGATAGCAGGCTGACGATTTTTAAGCGTTCTTTTATTTTTGTCTGACACACGTATACAAATCCATATGAGTCAAATATCCTTCGACGATTTTTTAAAGGTAGATATCCGCGTTGGTACTATCATCGAGGTACAGCCATTTCGACAAGCCCGCAAACCGGCATGGCAATTATTGGTCGATTTCGGTCCTGAACTGGGTCTAAAACGAAGCAGCGCACAACTCACAACTTTATACACAGCAGAAGATTTATTAGGAAAACAAGTGCTTGCGGTGGTCAATTTCCCTCCCCGGCAAATTGCCAATTTTTTTTCAGAAGTACTGGTGCTCGGCCTCGAACAGGAAAATGGCGGCGGTGTAGTGTTGTTGCAGCCGGAAAGGGCGGTGGCGAATGGAGTAAGAATGAGTTGAGTTATGAGGTATGAGTTATGAGTTATGAGTTTTACTCACTTTGCTATTGGCCTCTCTATTTGATAAGCCAATAGCAAAGTGAGTAAAACTCATAACTCATAACTCATAACTCATAACTTCAAAAGCGTATTCATGTCTTCCGGCCACGACCGCAGCAACAGAAACAAGCCGGTAAACATGATAATTTTGACGAGCAGGCTGGCGCGGGTGTAGTCGCGTTTGGCACGCGCATTCCATATTATAAGAGTGGCAACCAGGGCAGGTAGCAGTAGCAGAACAGCACCTGCAATGATCTGCCAGCGCGGCGCATCGGTTTGATACCAAAAAAACAATAAAAACCCCACTAAAATACTCACTGTCAAGCCAGTAAAACCCGCAGGTTTGCGCGCAAAACGAGGCCCTTTAAGCACAGCCAGTGTAGCGCATCCGCATTGAGAATCGCCAATAAAATCTTCCAGATCTTTTACCTGCTCGCGTAGCAAGTTGGTCATAAAAGCGAAAAAACCATACATCCACACCGAACTTACGGCAATTTGCATGGCTTCCGGTTGTACAAACGATGTAATCCAGATCGGCCTGTCTTCCGGGAAAAGAATGATAATGGGTACCACGCCGCACAACAGGGATACCATAAAATTACCCATAATGGCCGTGCATTTCAATTGCCAGGCATACAGAAAAAGCATAAAGGAAACACCCGGAAATACCCACAAAGGCCAGTGACTGGGTGGATGAAGTGCCTGATCGATAGCGAATGCCAGAATATGAACCAGAATGACCAGCCCGGAATACAGCACCAGCGCGAATGGCGCAGGAAGGTAGCGCCCCCAAATAATACGTTCCGGTTTGTTGATGACATCAATTTCCCGGTCGTAGTAATCGTTCAGCACATACCCTGCCAGCGTAGTGAACACTGTCGCGGCAGCAATCAGCCCAAAGGTAGTTTCATTAAGTACCGGTATTCCACCCGCTTTTAAAATAGCAGGTCGAAGGATAAACCAGTACGGAATGAATTGTGTCAGAAACACAATGAACAGATTCGGAAAGCGAAACAGTCGGATAATGGCCAGCACCTGATTCATGCGGCACAAAGTCCGAAATTTTCAGATATTCAAAAATAATCCCACATAAATTCTCTCTCACCTCTCACCTCTCACCTCTCACCTCTAATACTCCGGCCACTTCCCCTGCAACTTCATCACTTTCTCCAAAATATCGCGTACACAACCATTGCCGCCGGGGATAGGAGAAATATAATCGCAAATTTCCATTACTTCAGGCACGGCATCTGCAGGGCATGCCGAAACAATCACTTTTCGCAACACAGGAATATCCGGAATATCATCGCCCATGTAACAGACATCAGAAGAAAGTAAGCCTGTATTTTCCAGAAAAGCCTGAAAAACAGGCAGTTTTTCAGCCACGCCGGAGTAGTATTCCGTAATTCCCAGCGCAGTCAGGCGTTTTTTGGTGCCTTCCGATCGTCCGCCGGTAATAATGCCGACCTGATAACCAGCCTGCAAAGCCCATTTTACCACCTGGCCATCGCGCACATTCATCGTGCGCAACAAGTCGCCTTCTTCTGTTATCAGTACCGTGTTATTTGTAAAAACGCCATCTACGTCGAATACGAACCCTTTCACGGCGCGCAGTTTATCGAACAGATGAACCAATTCGATTTCTACGGGTGGGGCCGACAATACATCCGCAGGGATATAACTGACAACCGCATCTATACCGACCTCGGGAAGGTCATTGTTTGGTTTTGCTATTTGTTGTTCGCTCTCCATTCGTAAACCCATTTTGCCTGGATTTGCTCCAGATGACCTTCATTAGAATCTTCTCGTTTGCCCTCAAAATTGGGGATTTCCAGTATCCACTGCAACAATTCGGTGAATCGGATTCGATAAATTTTACTTTCATCAAAATCGTCGCCAAAACGTTCGTACAAAGCCATGGCTACATCTTCATGATCGGCCCAGTGAATGGGCATGTTGTCGAAATCGTGAAAAGGCATACGGGGGATAGAGGTGAGAAGTGAGAAGTGAGAGTGCGTAGAGTAGTTGATTTGCTTGTATTACTCAATGCTCGTGTCCGATGATTCTGCGTTGGTCGGGAATGGTTACGACAACTTTCGCATCCTCCTCGAGAATGATACACTGACAGCCCAGCCGGCTTTCAAGCCGTGGATTGATGGCGCGATCGATAAAATCTTCTTCTTTGTCAGAAATTTCTTCCAGAAACTCATCGCCTTTTTCCACATACAAATGGCAGGTGGAGCAGGCGCAAACGCCGCCACAATTGTGATTGAGGTGCACATCGTATTCCTCGGTCAGTTCCAGGATAGACATGTCCACAAAATTACCCGAAACTGTTTTGCTCGGGATGCTGGTATCTTCAAATTGAAAAGTAATGGTTGCCATGGTCGTGCTTCAAGAGGGGTGCAAAGGTAATTTTTTGCCCGTTCAAACACGGTAATGTATAGAAGGTTTTGAAAAATTCGTTTACACTCCCTACATTTGGCTGTTTAGACCCCTGTAATAAAATTCACAGCGCTACTGTCATGCAATTTGGAACCCAACAGATACAACCGACGAATGAGGAACCTGAGTTCAAACGATGGAAATTCAGGGAATTAAAGGTGTATGCGTCTACCGAGTGGCTCGCCGACAACAAGAAAAAGTACCGCCAGGTATTCGATCGGCTGGAAACAACCTATATATATGCAGAACTCTCTTTCCACAACAAGCATTTCGATATAGAGGATTGGGAAGTGAATGTGGAATTGAGGTGCTACGCAGTCAAAAAACAACGAAAAGAAATTTGTGTGCTTCCTTTCCGCCGCAAAGTCAGCAAATATGACTCCGTTGGTTATATCCGCGAAGGCTGGGGCAATAAACAGGAAGGCGTATTCTGGAAAAAAGGCGCCTATTACTGGGAAGCATGGATCGAGGGTGAAAAAGTAGGCACCAAATATTTTTACATCGAAGAAGCAGGTCGCGCCATCACCAAAACCGACAACCCGTATTGTCAGATCACCTCCCTTCGTATGTATGAAGGGCCCTATGACGATATTCCAGAGTTTGAGCGCCAGTACATGAAACGCTTCTTTGGTGATGAAACCCGTTACATCTACGCCGAAATCACCCTGAAAAACCTGCTGCTCAGTAAACAGTGGCAGTGCGAGTTGTTTATCAAATTTTACAACGATGCCCGCGAACTGAAAGGTCAGGTCGTTCGCCTGCACAAGGTGGAAAAAAGTGACGACGGCATGAAAATAACTGCCGGCTGGGGCAGCAATGTGAAAGGCTCCTGGCGAAACGACCGCTACACCGCCGAGATCGTTTTCATGGATCAACTCATGGCCGTCATGCCTTTTGAAGTGGGCGTAGACTGGGATGAAGGCGTCAATGCGGTATTTCTACCCGATAAAGGACAACAGGTTTTTCTGCAGCCTGATGAGGAAGATACCGAAAATTTTGAAGAAGTATTGTCCAAACTCAATGCCCTGATCGGACTGAATGAAATAAAAACCAAAGTGCGCGAGCATGCTCAGTACATTCAGTTCCTTCAACTCCGTAAGGAAAAAGGGTTTGTAGAAAAAGACGGCATCAACGTACACTCCATATTTATAGGAAACCCTGGTACAGGTAAAACTACCGTAGCCAAAATGATGGGTCGCCTGTATAAAAAAATGGGTCTGCTGTCAAAAGGCCACGTACATGAAGTCGACCGTACCGACCTGGTAGGCGAATACATCGGCCAGACAGCACCCAAAGTCAAAGATGCCATTGAAATGGCTCGTGGCGGCGTGCTCTTCATCGATGAGGCCTACTCGCTTGCCCGAAGCGCTGAAGATTCCAAGGATTTTGGCCGGGAAGTAATTGAAATTCTGGTCAAAGAGTTATCCAATGGCCCTGGCGACCTGGCCGTAATTGTGGCTGGTTATCCAAAGGAAATGAAAACTTTCCTTGATTCCAACCCGGGTTTGCGCAGCCGGTTCAAACTCACCTTTGAATTTGCAGATTACCTCCCGCAGGAACTCAGCATGATTGCCGATTATGCCTGCAATGAGAAAGAGGTCATGCTGGCCAAAGAAGCCAAAACGATGGTCGACGAAATGATCACCGAGGCATTCAGAAGCCGCGACCGCGCATTTGGCAATGCCCGATTTGTACATGACCTGATCGACAAGGCCAAAATTCAACTGGGACTTCGCCTTATGAGCTACCCGGAAGTACGTAACCTGAATTCCGAGGCGCTCACTTTAATCCTCCGGGAAGATATAGAAAAAGTCAAGATCACCCAGAAACGCCCATTGCCCAATATTCCTGTCGACGAAGCGCTGCTTACAACTGCCTTGCACGAACTCGACAGCCTGATCGGGATGCAGAACATCAAAAAAGACATCCGCGAACTGGTACACCTGGTACGTTTCAACCGGGATTCCGGCCGCGATGTATTGGGGCGTTTCTACCTGCATACCGTGTTTGTAGGCAATCCGGGCACTGGCAAAACTACGGTGGCCCGTATTCTCACAAAGATTTACAAAGCCCTCGGCGTACTCGAGCGCGGCCATATGATCGAAACCGACCGGCAAGGCCTGGTGGCAGGTTATGTGGGCCAAACGGCCATCAAAACCACCGAACGCGTGGAAGAGTCGATGGGCGGCGTATTGTTCATCGATGAAGCCTATGCGCTTACCAACTCCGGCCGCGGGTCGCAAGGCGATTTTGGTGATGAGGCCATTCAAACGCTGTTGAAACGCATGGAAGACCACCGCGGCGAGTTTTTCGTTTTCGTAGCCGGTTATCCTGAAAATATGGATCAATTCCTGAAAACAAACCCGGGGTTGAACAGCCGTTTTGACAAAATCCTGCGTTTCGAGGACTATTCGCCGGAAGAATTGCTGGAAATTGCTCTGTACATGTTTCAGCAGGAACATTACCGCGTGGAGGAAGAGGCACGCGAATACCTGGGCAAATACCTGCGTTTCCTCCATCAGTTCCGCGATAAATATTTCGGAAATGCCCGTGCAGTGCGCCAGGTGGTGATGGAAGCCATCAAAAACCAGAATCTGCGCATTGCACACAATCGTCCGGAAGAAGATGAGCGCATGCACACCATCACAGCCGATGATGTTGCATCATTCACTTTTGAAAAGGACAAACTCAATTTGTTTGTGCGCAAAAACATCGGTTTTGGCAAGTAGGTGAAACACGGATTGGAAACACGGATTACACAGAGGGTAACGGATTTTCACAGATTTTATCTTTTTGAATGAGCCATTTTCATTTATTCGTGTTTAAGTGTTCGTTACTGGCAGGAATGGCTCGTTTTTCTGAAGACCAAATCTGTGAAAATCCGTCACCCTCCGTGTAATCCGTGTTTCCAATCCGTGTCCATGAAAATAGTTGTTGCCATTACCGGTTCTTCCGGCTCTATTTACGCCAAGGCATTGCTCGACACGCTGACTTCTTTATCAGCGCAAACCGAAACGGTGGGCGTGGTGTTGTCCGACAATGCCCGTATCAACTGGGAACTGGAACTCGGGGAGCCCGACTTTAGCCCCTACCCTTTTCAGTTTTACGAAAAAAACGATTTTTTTGCTCCTTTTGCCAGCGGTTCAGCCCGATATGACGCCATGATCGTTTGTCCGTGTTCGATGGGGGTTTTGGCACGTATCGCTACAGGCATCAGCAATGACCTTATCACCCGCGCAGCCGATGTCATGCTCAAAGAACGTAGAAAACTGATATTGGTGACGCGCGATACCCCGCTCAACCTGATTCATATCAACAACATGAAAACGGTTACGGAAGCAGGCGGCATTATTTGCCCCGCCAGCCCATCGTTTTATTCAAAACCTGTGGATATTACGGCAGTTGTTCGAACCGTCACCGATCGTGTACTCGACCTGGCAGGCCTCCGCCCCGACACCTACCGCTGGGGCGAATCCCCCACCCCTTAACCACTCACTTCTTACCACTCACCACTCACCACTCACTATGGCTTATCGCAGTCTCCGCGAAGCAGTCAATGATCTGGAACAGCACGGAATGCTTCTGCGCATTCGTGAAGAAGTAGATCCCAACCTAGATATTGCCGAAATACACCGGCAGGTATTCGAGCGACAAGGGCCGGCTATTTTATTTGAACGGGTAAAAGGAAGCCCGTTTCAGGCTGTGAGCAATATTTACGGCACTTTTGAACGCACAGCATGGCTGTTTCGCCACAGCCTGGAGCGTGTAAAGCGCGTCATCGAACTCAAAAAGGACCCGGCAGCGGCGTTAAAAAATCCGATGCGTTACATGGGTGCGCCATTTACGGCTGTTTCTGCATTGCCGATGCGCAGTTGGACAGGAAGCGCTGTGACATGGGGCACTACCAGCATCGACCAGTTGCCACAGGTAAAAAGTTGGCCCATGGACGGCGGTGCATTCATCACCATGCCACAGGTATACACAGAAGACCCTGACAAGCCGGGCCCCATGCATGGCAATCTGGGCATGTACAGAATACAACTATCTGGCAATGAATATATTCCAAACGAAGAAATAGGCCTGCACTATCAGTTGCACCGGGGAATTGGTGTGCACCATACCCGTTACAATGAACTGAATAAACCTTTTTACGCCAGCATTTTTGTGGGCGGGCCACCCAGCCACGCTTTTTCGGCTATTATGCCGCTACCGGAAGGTTTGAGTGAACTCACGTTCGCCGGATTGCTGGCTGGTCGTCGTTTTCGATATACCCGGCAAAACGGGCAGTTTCTTAGTTCGGATGCCGATTTTGTGATCACAGGCGAAATTTTGAAGGACGTAAAAAAGCCGGAAGGCCCTTTTGGAGACCACTTGGGTTATTACTCGCTGACGCATGATTTCCCCGTCATGCGTGTACACAAGGTGTACCACCGCAAAAACCCGCTCTGGCATTTCAGCGTAGTGGGCCGACCTCCGATGGAGGACAGCAGTTTTGGCTGGCTGATCCATGAATTGGTAGCGCCGCTCACGCCACAGGAATTTCCCGGTTTGAAGGAATTGCATGCGGTGGATGCTGCCGGCGTACATCCGCTGCTGCTGGCCATCGGACACGAGCGCTACATGCCTTTCCGTGAACGTGTGCCGGAAGAGATTCTGACCATCGCGAATCGGGTGCTGGGTACCGGACAAACCTCGCTGGCAAAGTTCCTGTTCATCGCTGCTTCCGATGATGACCCAAGGCTTGATACCCATGACCTGCCGCATTTTTTCAGGCATTTCCTGGAAAGAGTCGACTGGACACGCGACTTGCATTTCCAGACCAAAACAACCATCGATACGCTGGATTATTCCGGGTCGGGTTGGAATGCAGGTTCAAAAGTCATTGTTGCATGTAGGGGCACGCAGCGTCGTGAACTAAAAGCAGAACTACCCCAAAACTTCACACTGCCGGAAGGATTTAACAACCCGCATTTTTTCCAGCCAGGTATGCTGGTGATCGAGGCGCCCAGATTTGAATTTGAAAAAACGGCCCGAGCGCAGGTTGCGGAACTATGTACCTGGCTCGAGCGTTTCGACCTTCAACATATTCCAATGATCGTGTTGGCAGACGATAGCCGTTTCACTGCCGCCAACACGAATAATTTTGTGTGGGTTGCATTTACCAGGGCCAATCCAAGCCACGATATGTATGGGGTGCAAGCATTCACAGAACACAAACACTGGGGATGCCGTGGCCCGCTTGTCATCGATGCAAGAAAGAAACCGCATCATGCGCCGGAACTGGAAATTGACCCCAGCGTTGTGCAAAGAGCAAGAAAAGTGCTGGAAAACCACGGATTTTAGGGTAGATCATTTTTTTTGAAAAAAATTTTCACACACGCTTGGTTTTCCGAATTGAGTGCTTTTATCTTTGCCCCGCTTCCGCCAAGAGGCCCGTTCGTCTAGGGGTTAGGACGCAGGATTTTCATTCCTGTAACACGGGTTCGATTCCCGTACGGGCTACAAAAGCCACCGCAAAGCATTGACGGAGACACAGTTAGAAAATGTGGAGGTTGATTTGGGTGTCGTTTGATTGAAAAAGGCCCGCTCTGGTTATCCAGGGCGGGCCTTTTCTATTCGGTGTGATTATCTATTTGAAGCGCTATTTCTCTTGATAGTTTTAGGGTTTTCCGGAGTTTTCGTCTTAATCGACGCAAATTGATTATTTCTGAAATCAGGATTATTTTCTCATATGGTTTTACGGGGTCGTTTCCATGTTTGTTTTTCGGACTTTTCATATGAGTTATAGTTTGGCTTTTTTACGTCGCTGTAGGGTCACTTCTTCTGATATTTCTCAATATTTCCTGCAACAGTTCCTCGTTTTGTTTTTTCAAATCATCTCGCTCTCTTTTCAGTTCCTCAATGTTTTTTTCAAGGAGTTGAGTATATTTTTCACCAAGCGAGGCCCTGTGTCCGTCTTCAGTGGGCGGTGAAACATTTTCCAACTCAGGAAACATTTTTTTCAACTCATCGTGTAAAGCCGCTTTTCTGCCTGGTTTCGTAGAGCGTCGCCAGGAGTTGAACTTGTTCCTGTCAATACCCATCTTATCCACAATCTTTTGGATTGTGATGTCTCTGCCGGCCAGATAGTCTATTGCCGTTTCCAGATCGAGTTCATTGTTTCTCATGTTATGATGTGTTGATAAATAATATTGTTTATTGTTGCACAATATTCAATATTATTCCATCTTTGTGACTATTAATCACAAATGTAAAGAGTGTTTAACACACTTGTGCAATTTTTCAAACATGAAGAAAGACAAATTTCTATCCTGTCGCTCTGACGACGATGAAGTAGCAGCATTCCGATTGCTGGCAGCGAAGTTGACGGTTCAAAGACCTGGTCGACAAACGACTTTGAGCGATGTGCTTCGTAGATGTATTTTCTATGGACTGCCTGCTGTTGAGCGCGAAGCCGAAGGACTTGTAGTTCCTGACGCAACCGCCATGACGCAATATGAGCAAGGGCTTGCCCTTGCGAAGCGTGCGGCGGAACTTGGGTTCCGACAGATGGAGCAAGAAGTAGATTTCCTTATCCGTAAATCAGCGTAATCATGCACAATTCATTTTCATTCACGCCTATTCCAGGCTTTTTCACCTCCAATCCATGTGGTACACAACTTCAACCGTGGACGATGTCATCGTCGATGACGACGTACCCGTCAGACGACTCCGAAAACCTCCTTCCCAGCGACATACCGGTTCGAAAACTGCGCAGACCAAAATCGAGGCGAGCGATCAGGATACCAGCCCGGTACAGACGTCGCCAACTCTTGATGGATTTGGGTGGGCTGCCATCTGGTGGCTCCTCGGATACCTCTTCTATGGCACAGCCGGATTCAAACTCTGGGCAATCGCCTGTGCTTTTATGATTTTTTTCCTTCCAGTGTACATGATCGGCTCCGCGCTGGTCATTGCGGCCCTGTATTTCATTCTGTTCAAATAATCTCAAACGTATTTCATTTATGTCACACGAATCTTCCACTCCCAAAAGGACGCTCCACCCTCAATTTCACGACGGCGCCTACTACGCTCGAAAGGCTGCTGAATTTTCAGCCACTCAGACACCTGCACAGAATGCTCAACGCAAGGCAAACGGGCGAAAATCGAACGTGGCCGATCTTGTCGCCATCCTTCCCGGCCATGAGGTAGCCGATGACTTTTTTCGCGAAAATTAAAATGCTTCATTTAATTACCTATTGCAAGCCTTGCGTAGTTGAGGCATGCTATCCAAAGCCTGTTGTCTCATGAGTATTCAACCCAATTTTTATGGCTTAATCCCGGCGACCGTTCGCTATTGCGAGGGTCTGATTCCGAACGCAAAACTTCTGTATTGCGAAATCACAGCACTGACTACTGAGAAAGGTCACTGTTGGGCAAGCAACGCATATTTTGCAAATCTATATGGTGTTTCAGAGTACACCGTAAGTCGATGGATTTCGCAATTACAAGAGTTTGGTTTTATTACGGTAAAACTGGATAAAAAGGCTGGAAATCAACGACTTATTTACATCAAGGAAGGTACCCCCCTATTGCGGAAAAGCGCAAGAGGTATTGACGAAAAGCGCAATACCCTCTTGCGGAAAAGCGCAAGACCTCTTGCGGAAAAGCGCAAGCATAGTATTATAGAGAGTAATACAGTTAGTATTACAGTGAGTAGTGACGGCGCGCCCGCCGAAAACAACCTCGGGCAATCGACTTCAAAGCCCGTAGAGCAAGAAATCCCCCCTGTTGCGGCCGCCCCCCTTTTTTCGGAACAGATTCACCCGGCCCCGGCGCTTTTCTCAGAAAGTCCCTGGGCGAAAACGCCGCTGGAAACCTGGGCCGCTGCATTCGTTGCAGCATGCGATATTCCTGACGCTGACCCATACTGGTATTTTGCTCGCTGCCGCGATTGGTCGGCTGAAAGGGGCGGAAAGTCGCTGGACTGGATTTCTACTGCTCGAAAGTTTGCGCTGGACGATCAGCGCAAAAACAAACTTGTAACACTTCAACCCGCTTCGTCCAATGCCAACTCAACTACAAATCCAGCAAATCGCCCCGCCACCGACAGTGGCGCTACAGATCGCGCAGCGGCCGACCGCGCCGCTACCATTGCTACAGCCCAAAGACTTGCAGCACGTCGCCGTCAGCAGCGGAGTCGCTTTGGCGAATGTTGAGAGGATTGCGGCCGGGTTGGAAATGTCGATGCGTCGGTTGGAGCGGGAAGACTCGGACGGCTTTTTTCTGGCTATTACTGCAGTGCTAAAAAATTGCGCGAAAGCGTACTGCGGGGCCTCGAAAATTGAGGAAGGGACTGTTGAGGAAATGGGAATGTTTGTGCTGGATCGCTTCGGTATGTATGGAGTTGACGAAATCGAGTTGGCTTTCAGCCTGGCAGCGGCTGGCGACCTGGGCGATGTTGATTTGCAGGCGTACTATGGTCAGTTTTCTGTGGCCGCGCTGGGTGGCGTATTGAATGCCTATCGAAATTACCGTAGCCGGGTCGTGTCGGAATTGCATTCCGCGAACTCGAAACTGGAATTGGCTGCGAAGCCGAAACCGGTGTTTGACCTGGAACAGTTCGTTTCTGATCGCCTTGCATGGTGGTTGTCGCGCGAAAGCGTCACGGTGAACGACTTTACCAAATTCGACTACGAGGTTTTTGTGGACACGGTGAAAATGTGCAATCTGCCAAAAGCCGAATGCGTGGAGGTGTGGGACTTATCGATCGCTGCAGTCAATAAAATCCTTACCAACGAGGCCCTCCGTGGAAGCAGTGATTCCCGCAGGCTTGTCAACTGGGTAGAAAACGACGAATTCAAATCGCGCCGGCAGGATTGGAGCCGCGCGGAAGTGCTACGCCGCTGGGTGGTCGGGCTACGAGAACTCTCAACTGCACTGGAGGCGCTGCAACAAAAATCACACGAACATCAATTTTCAGGATGATAGCCGGCCGGCAACTGTGTACGTCGCGTGTGGCCCCGAGCATGGTCGGGGCATTCTTTGATTCCTATGATGGCGGTGGATGTGGATTCGGGTGCTGTGAAGTGGGGGAAACAGCACATGTGATTGGCGATTAGACCTGGCCGGTCGAAGCCTCTGAAACGACAAGCCCACTCGTGAAGCCGCCTACTCTCGACGGATGGTTCCTGGTCGGGATGACGACGAAGATAGCCCGTCTGCCGGCGCGTAAGTCCGGCACCTTTTTTCTTCACTCATAAACGCCTCAATTATGGCAGTAAAACCTAAAATCATCCGCGAGGGTGAAAAATTCAAATCCGAGCACATGCTCAACCTGGACGGCAAAGACATTCCGCTGACCGTGAAATGCTCAGTCGATTATCTGCGCCTGCGCTACAAAGTATCGCCAGTAATCACGCTCATTCACGGCTGGAGCAAGGAAGTACAGGAAGCAGTTGCGGCATCGATCGCAGAATGCGTAAACACCTGCAACACCATGCTGGACGACTACCGCGAAGCCGCGGGCCTTGGCCGGCAGGGTGAACTTTTTGACAATGAACCTGGAGAAGCCGAGGCTGAGTGATTTGATCGATCGCGTCCGCAACCGTGGCGCCCTGTCGGTCGGTGAAATGATTGCCGAAATACAGGCCGGTTATGGTTGCGGGCGCGATATGGCGATCACCGTACTCATGTGCGGAATCGAAGCAAACATCATCAAAACCGTGGGTTCCGACCTGCTTCAAATTGTAGATAATCATGACACGACTTCCAGCGGAAACGCAAAACTCCCTGATCAATAAGGTGGTGAATTTCCTGAATAGAAATGGGTACTTCGTTTGGAGGCAGGAGAATTACGGCCGGTTTGATGCCGAGGACGCTCTGGAGCGGCTGATAAAGATCGTAAAGGCTTTGCGCAACAATCCTCATATCAGTGACGAGCAAATGGAGGCCGCCGTGAAAGCGGCTTTGGCGAAGTCCTGGCGCAAAGTTCCGGATAACCTCAAAGGCGTTTCGGACGTAATCGGCTGGAATCTTGCAACCGGCCAGTGGGTTGCGGTTGAGGTAAAGATCGGCTCCGACCAGATACGACCAGAACAAGACCAGTTTATGCGAACACTCAAAAAGTCGGGCGGCGAGGTTTTCCTCGTGCGGCAGTTCGACAGTTTTTCAGAAGGATTTTGGCGCCGTAAAAACCAGACACACACAAATCTTTAACCTTCTAATCCCCTACCCTCCTATGATCATCACCGAAGATGTTATTATGTAAAAACCAGGCTTCATTTATGTCTAACTACAAGTCCATCATTCTCACTTCCTTCTCGCTCATGCTCCTGAGCGGCTTCCTTCGCGGCTATGTCGATCTGTTCGATGGCCAACTTACTGACTTCGTTTCCAGTACGGCCGGCTGGCTCGGTGCTTTTTTCCTGGGATATGCTTCGCCGGAATATCGGCCCCGTCACTTTTGGTTTTTTGCTGCCGGAGGGATTGGAATCATAGGGTTTTGGGTGGCGGGGTATTGGGTGTTTAATTTGATTGCGTACTCATATTGACAACTCTGCGGCCCGTACGCCGCGCCGGCGCTTATCCAGTCGGTGTACGGGCAAGCAGAGTTATCTTTAAAAACTTAAACATGAATTTAGAAACATCACTGATTATCGGCTTTATCCTTCACCTTGTTGGAGACTACCTGCTACAAAACGACTACATGGCCGCAGAAAAAACAAAAAACAGTGGCGTTGCGCTGGCACATGCAAGTATTTACTCCATTCCTTTTTATTTGCTTGTTCCAGATAATACATTTTGGTGGTGGCTGATATTTGGCTCACATTTTTTCATTGACCGCTACCGGCTTGCTCAATACTGGATTCGATTGGTTAATTGGAAATGGGATGGCGACAATTTTGGCTACTCCGAAGACAAGCCAAAATGGATGTCCGTTTGGCTGCTGATTATCGTGGACAACACGCTCCACATTATCTTCAATTCGACAGCCATTTATTTATCATTCAATTGAAGACAACTCCAAGCCCCTTGCCGTGCAACGTTTAGGCAGCATTGGCGAGGGGCGGCAGTTAGAGTATTGGCTCAAAAATTGTTTCACCATTGTCAAAAATTGTTTCAAATGGCAAAACAGGTATCTGGTAAAAACGGAGGCACTTTGATGGCTCAGCAGCCGGGTGATCCGGGGTTGCCAGGTGCTGGGCGGCCCAAAAATCCGTTTAAGGAGGCGATACGGGCCCAGGCTGAGGGTGGGCATACGGAACTGGTACTCGATGGGTTTCTTGTTGTTGATGGAGAGGTTACCGGCGAGCGCGTGAAGGTGCAAGTATCGCTGCCAGCCGCTGAAGCCGTGGTGGTGAAGATGTTCCGGAAGGCTGCGAAAAAGGGTGACGTTGCGGCGGCGCGCTGGTTATCGGAAACCGGTTTTGGCAAAACGATCAACCTGGGAGACGACCCGGAGAATCCGCTTGGAGGCGGGTTTGCGGTGATACTGCCGGATAATAAAAGGTAGCCACCATGGAAAAACTAAACCAGTTGATTTCTCTCTGCAAATGCCTTGTGTCCATCGAGGTCAACGACCATCGCAATTGTTACGAATCGGTTGCAGATTATATTTCACGTTATGAAAGCCCTGAAATTGACGATGCTGTTTTGCAAGTAATGGTAGAGCATGACACGGTTGTTTCGCTTATGTTCTATCCAGATACGCCGGTTGGTTCTTACTGGATTTTCCATTACGATATTGATATGGCTATTGACGAAGCACTTTCGATTTTGAAAGAAAGGCAGAAGTAATCCTCGGCATCAAATTTATTTTAATCCTCACTCTTTACAATCAAACCACACTTCATTTATGAACACATTATCAACGGTTATTTCCGAGGATGTGATTATTTGCTTTACAGACAAGCGCATCCGACTACTCGTCTCGTTTTCTTTCTCTGACTTAAAGAAGTTGATCAAAACCCTGTCCGCTGCTTACGGATGGGAAGAGGATGACGTAATTGTTGATATTCCTCCCTTTTTCGGTCGTGTTTGATGGTTATGTATGACTGACCAACGTCAATACATTAAACCTCAGCCGGGCTTTCAGACTGCGTTTCTGAGTAGCCCGGCTGACATCGTTATTGGCGGTGGTGCGGCCGGTGCGGGAAAGAGTTATGCGCTGCTTTTGGAGCCAATTCGACATTCAGCGAATTCCAAATTTCGGGCTGTTATCTTTCGTCGCACGATTCCCCAGATCAAAAACGAAGGAGGACTTTGGGATACAAGCAAAGAGGTGTATGAAAAACTCCGTGACTTATCTGGCCGGTCCGCAAAAAGCACTGAACAGCCGCCAAAATGGAGGTTCCCGAGTGGCGCAACCCTACTCTTCTCTCATCTGGAGCATGAGAATGACGTGAAGGCCTGGGACGGTGCCCAGGTTGCACTACTTGGTTTTGACGAATTGATCCACTTTACTTCGTCTCAATTTTGGTACATGGTAAGCCGGAACCGTTCGGCAAGCGGTGTGCGGCCTTACGTGCGGGCAACTACCAACCCACAAACGAGTGGCTGGGTGAAACGCCTGATTTCCTGGTGGATATATCCGGATGATCACGAAGTGGAAGATATGCGAGGCATGCCAATACCGGAACGGGCTGGCGTGTTGCGATGGTTTTTCCGCCATAACGAGGTGATGTATTGGGGTAACAGTATCGAGGATGTAATGGCGGCGCTGCCGGAAGAGGTTAAATCGATTTGCCGGTCGGCACTGGTGAAGTCGATTACATTCATACCTGGAACGCTGGACGACAACCAGATTTTGAATGAAAAGGACCCTGGCTACGAAGGTAACTTGTTTGCCCAAGACAAAAAACACGGGCGCCGGCTTCGCCGAGGCTGCTGGTACGACGCTGAAGGTGAAAACGAACTGTTTCGTTACGAAGACCTGTACGATATGTTCCGCAATAAATTCGTTCCGAGCGGTGAAGCCTACCAAACCGCAGACATCGCCATGGAAGGAGCCGACATGTTCCGAGTAGGAAGTTGGAGCGGGCTACGCTTGGAGAAAATCGAATCTTGGGAAAAGTCAGACGGAAAAATGATCTGGGAAAATATGGAGCGATCGGCGCAGGAGTTCAAGGTTTACGGGAAACACATTGCTTTTGACACGAACGGCGTCGGTAACTTCTTGAAAGGCTTTTTTCGGACGGCTTTCGACTTCCGCAGTCAATCGGTACCACTAGAAGTGGATGGGCTGAAATTGAATTACGCAAACCTCAGAACGCAATGCGCTTTCAAACTTTCCGAAATGGTAGCACAGCATAAATTATACATCGCATGCGAAAACGAGCGCGTACAACAGTTGATTATAGAAGAATTTGAGGCCCACAAGAAAACCGGCCAGAATGCTGCAGGTAAACTCACCATTACTCCAAAGGAAGAAGTAAAAGCCCAGATTCGCCGCTCACCGGACTACTTTGATATGATTCTCATGCGGATGGTATTCGAGATCCAGCCGCGCAAGCGCTCCGCCCTACTCTCTCCACTTCCAAAACCGTAACCACATGCACGATCTTACGACTATTGAGGGCTACATGGCCCGTTTCTGGGAATTGGTTGCCGAAAATCAGGATAGTCGCGCTCCGAACCGCGAAGCCTGGGCGGCTCTCGAAAAAGAACTTTTCGAGCGCTATGGTATGAACCGGCATAGCACTTACGGAAGTTTTAGGGCTGGAAAACATAAAAGCCCTGTTCGTGCGCGCCCTCGCGCTGTAATGTGTTACCCGTGAAACACAACGTTGGTATAGTTGTGGTGCAATTTTGCAATATTATTCAACAATATGGCAAATTGGTTCACACGACTTTTCTGGGATGATGCAACGGTAACACAGGCAGCGGTGATATCTGCAGCCGTGGCGCCGGAAACACCAGCGCAATCGATCACAGAAAAGCGCACCTACTACCTGAACCAACCTTTCCCTTTTTTCCCTACTTCTCCCGCGGGCGTTGCTGTCAATGACGAAACGGTGATGGGTTTGCCGCCTGCGTTTGCGGCAATTCGGTATATCGCCGAAGGCGTGGCGATGCTGGATCGTAAGGTTCGTAAGCGCAATGGTGAACTGGCAGAAAATCACGATCTGCAACTTTTTTTCAACGGCAAGCCTCACCCCTACTACACTTGGTTCGACTTTACGGCCGCGTTGATTACGAATGCCTGCATGGGCAATGGCTACGCGCTGATCTATCGGGACGAATTCACCATGCGCCCGTATGCGCTGGAGCACATTCCGAGCAATATGTGCTATCCTGAGTATGGCGTAAATGGTGAATTGTTGTATGCCATCAACGGCTACCTCAATGGGCGGGTTATTTCTCGCCGTGTTCCTTATACCGACATTATCCATATCAAGGGCGTTACGCTGAATGCTATGGAGGGCCTACCAATGACGTTGGTACACCGTCCGACCTTCGCGGCTGGCCTGGCTTCGCGTGAATACTCGGAAGCCATTTTCGGTAACAGGGCAACACCGTCGATCGCTGTGAAACACAAGCAGCCATTAGATGCGGATGAACGAACCGCCCTAAAGGAAAATATCATTCAGGAATATGGTGGCTCGGTGAATGCAGGAAAGCCTTTCATCCTCGATGAAGATATGGAGATTGAGTACCTCCAGTGGACGCCAAACGATGTTGCTCTGATTGACTTCAACGACCTGACCGTTCGTGATTGTTGCCGGATTTGGAAGGTGCCAGCCGACATGATGGCGCTGGATCAGAAAGGTACTTATGGCGCGAAAAAGTCGCACAGCCAGGATTTTCTCATGCATTGCCTTGGCCCATGGCGCGAGAAATTTGAGGAAGCAATTAATTCCCAACTTTTCTACACCAACGAGTTTGCCACCCGTAAATACTATTTCGAGTACGATGTGAGCATGTACCTCGAAATGGATAAAGAAACCGAGGCCAACGTTCGAAAAACGGATGCTGAACGGCTGGCTGTGCTCGTGGCTTCGTCGATGATGACCCCGAATGAAGCAAGGAAAGAACTCGGACTGGAACCCAAGCCCGATGGCGATCAACTTTTCGGTAATATCAACCTGCTTCCGCTGGATCAACTGGTAGAGGTAGCCCTTGCAAAATATCTCTCTTCGGAGGGTGAAAAAGGCCGGAACGCGGCAAACGCTCATCCACAACAACAAAATTCTTCTGACAATGTCGAACCTGCGCAACCGGGTCGGTGACCCTTTTTTCTGTGACGAAACACCTGAGATCCGCTCCATGCAAGATGGTGGCGGAATTCGTGTTTTTGGGTACTGGGCTGTTTTCAACCGCGAAAGCCGGGTGATGCAGACACCTAAGGGCACGAAATTCCGGGAGAAAATCCTTCCTGGCGCTTTTGACGGTACCGACTTCTCTGACGTTGTGTGCTACTTTGACCACCGTGACTACTTGGCTTCGGCTCCCAACCTTCGTAGCGGTGTAGATGACCATGGCGCATGGTACGAATACGATCACGACCCGGAAGACCCGACGCATGTTGCAGCGTTTCGTCGGATACAACGCCGTGAAGCGAAAGGCAGTAGTTTTCAGTTCCCGCCGCTGCCGGCAGATTGCTACGATCTCTCGCCCTGTCCTGATGGTGTGATTCTTCGCACTATCAAGCGCTTTCCTCGCATTCTGGAACACGGGCCTGTTATCGCCCCGGCCTACAACTCAACGTCAACCTTCGCCCGCAGTCTGGATGAAACTGCCATTCAGGAAGAAATTGAAGCCGAGGCGATTGAGCAGACTCCAGTTCCTGACGAAACCGAGCAGCGGAATGCCGAATTGCTCCAGCGTCGACAGCATGAAGCGCGGGTAATCCTGCGCAAACGAAACCTGTAACTTCTTTTTTTTTCAATCACACTTCATTTTTGACATGAGTACTCAACCTCTTTTTCAACAACTGCGAGAAGCGCGGGAAGCGCGGGCGCAAGCGGATATTCGTTTCGCTGCGATTTCGGCCAAACTCGGCACTCCCGAATGGGTGGAGGATACGGACGGTCCCGCTTTCGAAACTGAACAGCGCAACATCAACTCGCTCGATCAGACCATCAGCCGTTTGACTGCCTCAGTAGACATCCTTTCCCGTGCCGGTGGTGCTGCCAGCACCGACAGCGATTCGGAAGGCGCTCCCGAACAGCGCTCAACGACCACGGTTGGCGTCATCAAAAACCGTGGGGACAGCAAGGAAAACGCCCGGAAAAATTACTCCCTCATCAAAGCCATTCAGGCCGTCGTTGCCAATCGTGCACCGGAAGGGCTCGAAGGTGAAATGATGCAGGAAGCCGCGAATGAAGCGCGAAGCGCAGGCGGTGACATCACATTTACTGGCAACCTGCACATTCCATCATTCCTCATTTCCCAGGCCCAAAACGATTGGGACGGCGTCGAACGTCGTGATATTACTGCGAATACAGGAGCAACGGGTGGCTACACCATTGAGACTGCCCTCGGCAAACTGATCGAATTTCTGTACCCTCGCCTTTCGGTGCTGGATATGGGGGCAACGTACTTCGGAAATCAGACGCAACACCTGTCTTTCCCGCGCAATTCCAGCGCTGCAGCGGCATCCTGGGCCAGTACTGAAAACGCAACTGCAAGCGAAACCACACCCGGTTTTGAACTGCTGTCGCTGACTCCGAAACGTCTGACCGCCTTCACCGATGTATCGAAACAGAACATTGTGCAGTCGAACCTGCCGATGGAAAACTTCATCCGTCGTCAATTGAACATGGCTGTCATGCAGGCGCTCGACATCGCAGCAATCAACGGCGCTGGCGCGTCGGGTGTGCCCCAGGGCGTCATGAATGTATCTGGTATCGGCGACATCGACCTGGGCACTGACGGCGGTCTGCTGGACTGGGCTCGTATCGTGGAATTCGAGACGAAATGCGCACTCGAAAACGCGGACATGGGCGCGCTCGGATACATCACCACTCCGGGTGTAGCGGGTTACCTGAAAACGGAAAAACGGGATGTGGCCGGCAACGGCTTCATCTGGGAAGGGCCGAACCGCAACGCCACCGTCAACGGCTACCGCGCCCTGGCCTCGAACAATGTTCCGAAAAACCTTTCGAAAGGATCGGGCACGAACCTCCACGCCATGATTTTCGGTAACTGGGCCGATCTGATCATTTCCCAGTGGGGCGGCATTGACTTGCTGGTAAATCCTTACACGAAAGGCAAAGACGCGCTCGTCGAACTGATCATCCACTCCTGGTATGACCTCGGCGTGGCTCACAACAAATCATTCACCGTATGCAACGAGATCGAGGTGTCCTAAGGCGCCTCGATCCTTTTCATTTCAAATCACACTTTAACATGGCAAAGAAAATCGTTCATTTTTTGCAGGCGGGTAATCCTTACGGTTACGGCTATCACGCTGGCGAAACCGGCGTAATTCAGGAAAAAGACTTCGCTAAACTGCAGAAACTTCATGTCGTGCGGGTGGCTTCGGCAGAGGAAGTTGCAGCGTATGAGGGAACCGGTACAACGCCCGAAGATACTGCAGCACAAAAAGGCAAGGGCGCTGGAAAAGGCAAGGAGAGCGGAAAAGGCCCGGAAGCCCCGGAAGAGTAGGCGGAAGGGAAGCGGAAGTGACGGAAGCCAAAGCGGAAGCCGGCCGGAAGCATTCCGGAAATGGAGCGGAAGCAACGGAAGTCGAAGCGGAAGCGAGCCGGAAACCGAGCGGAAGGCAGCCGGAAGCAAAACGGAAGCCTTCCGCTTCAATTTTTTATCATTTTCAATCAGTTATTCATGAAATACAAATTTCTCATTCTCCTGTTGGCTCTGGTGGCGTCCTTTTCGAGCCTTACTGCGCAGGTGCCGATCACGTACAGCGATGACCAAACCCTTACGAATCAGGATACTGCCATTCTGTACCTGGGCCTGACAGACTCAAAATCGAAACCTGCGAACTGGAAGTATTCGGTTCATGTGCGAGCGGACTCGCTTACCGGCGCAAATGCGGGAACGGTGTACCTGCAATTTTCGAACGATGGTACACTATGGTGGAATCACTCGACAAGCATCACCATAGACGGCCCTGCATCCTCTTACGACGAATACGGATGGGATGGGATTCTGTACGCTCGACGGATTCGCGTGTATGCAATCACGCCTTCTGGCTCTCGAACGGTGCGGCTCCGAACCGCTGCAATATTCAGGAAGTAATCCTTCGCTTTCGGCCCGGCCCCTTCGAACGAGTTCGGGGGGGCCTTTTTTCATAAAAATCAACATTCAAAATCATGATTGGTCAAATCGCACTATTTGCAGGAAACCAAACTCCGCGCGGCTGGAAGCGTTGCGACGGGGCGGCGCTTTCATCAACTCATTTTCGCGCCTTGTACGAACTAATTGGCAATACCTATGGAGGTAATACGTCATCCTTCAATCTTCCTAATCTTGGTGGGCGGTACATGATTCAGGTGGAAGGTGATCGCGCCAATTTGAGGCCTGACGAATGGGAGTTTCTCCCTGCCCCAGGTGACGATGCGCCGATGCAATACGTTCAATCCCTGACTTACGAGGAATTGTTTGATTTGCTTGACAACGAGGATTTGACGCCGGGCAAGCAGTACCTTATTACCGATTTTGCGGCTCGATGGTTCATGCTGAATCTTACCACGCCCATTGCAGCCAGCGAGCAGACAGGCGTTACAGAACCACTTTTGGTAACAGCCTTGACTAGTTCTACCCTGCTCAAGCAATGCAGGTCTGCGCTGTATCCGACAGACATCCTTGAATACAACCCATTGCCGGGGGAGTACATTGCAAATCCGGGTGGAGGCGATTACATGTATGACTCGTTCTATGCAGATTTTGCAACGATTATCAGCGGTTTCAAGGGTGTAATTTCTCGCAGGATTGACACTGTTGACAATGTGGATGCCCCGTTTGACTGGAGGAACCTAACTTTTCGCAGGTGGGCTGTTAATCCTGCGGCATGGAGCAACGCTACGGCATATTCGGTCAATAATGCTGTTCAAGATGGTAATATTCTGTATGTCTGCATTCAGGCAAATACGAACAAAACTCCGGCGTCGGAGCCTACCTACTGGCAGCCACTTCTCAGCGCAAACCTTTCGACAGACCCATACTGGTCGAACTCATCGACAAACTTTTACTTCACACGCGGAGGCTCATCGTTGTTTTGCCCTGTAACCTCTTCTTATCAGGATTACAAAGCATTTGGAGGGTACAAAGTCAAAAATGTAAAAATTTATTCCTCGACCCTCTCTGCCCTTAATTCGGTTTGGAAACAAACTGCCGATTACCAGTCGCATTCATTCACGATCGGTTACGATTCGTACTTGAATACAATTGGAGCCAGGTTTGTCGGAAATGAAATCGGTATAGAATTCCAAGTCAATCACATTGGTACTGACTTTTCTTATTGTCGAATTGGTTGCCAGTTTTTGTGGAATTTTCTACTAAATACATTCCAGTACAACACCACACATGGCTCGTTCAAATACAACTGGATTGCAGGCTCATGCACAGACAACGTTTTTGCCCGCAATTTTGAGTCGAACGACGCGAAAAGCGGTTTTGCCTCAAACGAGGTTGGCTACAACTTTAAAACCAACGACTACACGGGCGCTACTCTTGTGTACAATAGTTATCGAAAGACACTTTCAAAGTCGCCTGATGGCACAAAGTGGCTGACATACATCAGCAATGCTGGTGCTGTTACGATTGTTTCACATACAACCTAATCCGATCATGCGCACGTTCATTTTTGTAATCTTGGCTTCTGGGGCCCTGAACCTGGCCGGTCAAACGGCTGATACAACCGTACATCGTCGCTGTTGGGGAATTAAAGAAAAGGCGGCGCTACGCCTCTACCCTTCCGAGCCTGTGAAAAAGCACCCTCTCCGCAACTTCTTCAATTCGTTCACTACCTACCGACCGAAAAAGAACCTCATACCTGCAACGCTGCTGGCATTTGGTTCGGGTGCGGCCTGGGGCACGCACGAAGTATTAATGCACCATAATGAGCGTTTTTTCAAGGTTTTCCCTGATGCCAACCGACGATTTTGGGGCCCTGAATCGTGGAAAAACAAGTATTGGGGTTTCGACCCGAAAAACGGTAGAAACAGAACGCCGATCTACTTCACCGACGCCAAACACCTACTCGCCTCAACGACGCAGGTTTTCGGCTTTTCGGCCGGTGCCTTGATTACCATCGGTGAGGATCGGCCGGTGTTGCATTACGTTTTCGATGCTGGTCTGTCGTTCCTGGGTTACACTGCGGGGAATGTGATTACCTATAACCTCCTGTTCCGATAATGGCTATCTACCAACTTACCGAGACTACTGCGTACTATCCGTTGTCTGTTGAAGATGCTCGGATATACCTGAAACTGAGCGGTCTGGACCGGGCATACGAGGACCTTGTAGAATCCATGCTGCTTTCCGCAAAGGATTACATACAGCGCTACACGTCGCGGTGCATTGGCGAGCACGAGGTTGTAGAGTTTTGGGATGACTGGCCAGGCAATTCGATATTCAAGTTGAAATTCGGCTTGGTTGCTTCTGTTGAATCGGTGGAGTATTGGGACGGCGCTGAGTGGCAGGAGATTGATACCGCGAAATACAGTGTGGACCGCATCGGTCGCCCAGCGCGGGTAAAGATGCTGTCAGCCGGGTTTTCTCTTGGCGAAGGTCTGAACCGCATCCGGATCACATACACTGCAGGTAGTGGTACTGGTGAGGACCTCCCGGCAATGTTTCCTACGCTGATTCGTCAGATGTTGGCATACTGGCATGAAAACGGCGCCGATCAGGACATTTCGGACATGAACTATATCAACAACATCCTGAATCAGTATGTCCTTAACAAATAGGTATGGCGAAGAAAATTCAATTCAGTGACCTCAACAGGCGTATCGAAATATTGGACGATGCTTCCGTATCTATCGAAACCGTGTGGGCAAAAGTGAGTTATCACAATAATTTCCAGATCGCAAAAACGAATGTCGTTTTCACAGTTCGAGCACGGACTGACGTGCTCCCATCGTGGAAGATAATTTGGGACGGGAATGATTATGTCGTTCAGAATGTCGCCCAGGTAAGTATTGACTATACCGCTATTGAGTGCGACATCCCTGCCTCTATGAAGGCATAAAAACTGTAAGCGTGAATGTGTTGGCCGCTACCGCAGGAACTGCGGGGCGGTTTTTCTTTTTGGGTGAGCAGAGCCCGCTAAAAAAGCGAGCCCTGCGAAGAAACGCCCGGGCGAAACCACCAGCCCGGAGCAGGAGCGAAACCGGCCGACACGAGCCACGCCGGAAGCGAAGCGGACCAAACAAGCACCGCACAGCCCGACTGCACAGCCAGCGCGGCCGACGCCCAGGAACCAGAACCACCACCCGAGAAAGCAGCGCCGGGACGAACGCCAGCCGGACAAGCCTGGCCAGCGGCCGGGCAAACGACGAGCAAGCCACCAGCCGCCGCAACCGAACGAACGAGCGCAGACGACCTGGAGGCAAGAGCGCCGGGACGACGAGAAGCCGCACGAAACACAACAGCACCCGGCACCGCAGCACGCACAGCACCATCAAGCCCCGCAGCGCAACCGACTGAAACCGAGCAAGACGAAGGAAGCAGCGCAACAACCGACAAACCTGCAGCAACGGCAGCCGCACACGAGCGCGACCCGGAAAAGCCGACCGAAGCAAAACCGGCCAGGACGGCCCCCACCCCACCAGCCGGAACCGGCGCGGACGCCGGAACCGGAAAAGGAGCAAGGCACGACGGACAGAAACCCGGCCAGCGCGGCACGACAGCCGAACAGCAAGGGCAAAAGCAACACAGCGCCCGAAACGCGCGGCGCAAACGAGGACGGGGGGCAAGCAAACGAGGCATGGAAAACGAAAAGGCCGGAACGCCCCGGCAAGAGCGCCCACGCACACGCGCAGGCACCGAAGGGCACACGGGGGTTAGGCGGCACTAAGCGCAAGGTGGAGCGGACGCACCGGAGCCGGGAGTCCAAGCCGCACAAGGGAGGAGGGAGGCACGACCGACGACCGCGGAGGCGTAGGCGACCGGCGAGGAGCGCCCGAACACCTTGCGCGTGTGTCCGCCGCCCCCGTAACTTGCCTGCTGCTGTGTGTGTGTGTGATTACATCCCTTACCAGGTTACCGGATTGGGTGCAGACGTGGCACTACATTTGCCTTTATTCAGAACACCTTTAATCCGCTTCGTTATGGACTTTGACAACTGGAAATTTCTTGCCTCAAGCGCCGCGTTTGGCGCTGCAGCCGGCGCGATCCGCGCCTTTCGGAATGGGCTTACCATACGCCGGGCGCTGATCGAAGCGCTTACCGCCTTCGTGCTTTGTGTAGCCGCGGGGTCTGCCTTGATGTATTACACGACTGTATCCGTTCATCTTACATTCGGGATATGCGGCCTGATCGGCCTTACATCAGAGCAAGTGCTGGCTGGTGTGGAAAAGTTGTGGGCAGCAGTCTTTAAAAGGGCCGAATCCGCAATTGGTAGCGCTGAAACTGAGCCGAAAAACGAGCCAGTTGAGGATGAGGAAAACGGGTAACACGTTTGCCTACTTAAAACAATTTTAACTCATTTTGAAATAATTTTGAGGATTCAAATCATTGTTTCACTTCAAAATCGCTTCAAACATGCGTTATTTCATTTTGCTTCTCGCTGTCCTCGGACTTTTCTCCTGCACCCCTGCTATCGCTGCCAATGCTGATTCTGGCGCGCCCTCAGTCGCCCTGGTTTCGAATTTCGAGGTTCAGCCCCCTTTCAGCCTTCAGGCGGTGCCTTCGCCCTGCTCGATCTTCGACATGCCGTTGGGTATGGATACGGATGCTGCGCGAATTGTTTTCCTTGACCAACCTGGCGATGACTGCGCTCCTACCCTGACTATTTATGTAGGGCTGCAGGGATTTATTATTTCCAACGAAATAATGCCGTTTACCGTAACCAGCGTTCAGGGGACGTCGACTTTCGGGATGAGTGCATATGACCCTGGCAAAGACGAGCACTTTACTTGCTCCGGTGTTCCTTATGGGTTCATTGAAGAGGGCGGTAGTGGCTATATCATTGCCAGCGATATACAGCCTTACGTGGATTAGCAAGCCTTTTTCAATCACACTTCATTTATGTAACATGCAAAAGGGTATTTTTAAATCCAAAATCTTTTGGGTCGCGGCTGTATCGTTCCTGCTTTCGGTAGTTCAACTACTCACGGGCAAGGAGGTTCCGGCTGGCACCGCCGAGCAGATTGTAGGGATTGACTGGACGAACATAGTGCAGGCAATCCTTTCACTCCTGGTGATCGTTTTCCGCGTCTTCTTTTCGGGTACAACCATAGGTGGCCTGTTTGGCGGGCGCCTCCTCTCCTAAATCGGATTTCATTTGGTTTGATGATGGGCCTGGCAGTCGCACGACTGCCGGGCCTTTTTTGTGTCCAGTTGTGTAGGCACAAAAAAAGAGGGCCTGCGCATTTGCAAGCCCTCCCACACGCCTCACTGAAGCCGTAACAAATGCCTCAGGTGTGTATTCTTGTAAAGAAACCGATAGGTAATCTTTTTATGTCGCTCCATTGCCCGTCGCCGGGGGATTCTGTTCGGGTCGATGAATCTGTTTCGATAGGCGGTTTTAATGCGCGCCTGAACGAATGCAGGATAGTAGTCGATCACGTCTCCTGTATTTAAGATTTGTAGAAATGGAAACATGTTGTAAGCGTGGTTTGTGGCTTGGCGCCGATGATCGATTGCCCAAATATATTTCCTTTTTTCAATTTTAGTAAATAGCAAATAAAGTTGCTTCCGTTTTCGGCTGGTTTCGACCTTTCAAAAACTCGTCGAGTTCCTTTTCCAGCCGCTTGGAGTTTTCGAGCGCTTGGGCGCGGATGGCGCTACCGGGCGGTGATTTGAAGAAGGCTTTTTGGTTGGTGCGCAGGTCGGTAAGAAGTTGGGCAAGCGCGTCGCTGCATTGGAGGGTGTCTGTTTTGTCGGACATTGTGAAGGGTGGTTTGAAATTGTGTGGAAATTGTGTAAAATGGTGGTTTTGGGGGTTGGTTGATTAATAGCGAAAATCGGTGAAGTGGATGATGCGACCGCCCCATTCTGGCTGATCTGCTGGCACGAACCATTCCCCCTCCAATGCTGGATATTCATCCCTGTCCTCCAACGCCGCTGCGGGTCGGCCCGTATCGTGTGAATCTTGGTTCCGTCCTTGATTGCGTCGACGAATTGGTCGCGGCTGTAAGTGAGTATCATAATGATTGCGTGGTTTGATTGTGATGGATTTCAGTTGATGGTGGTTTCGTCCTGTTCATCGTCTTTCCATTTCCCGAGTAGCAGCGGGTTTTCGACCACGTAATTCGTGTTGACGAATTTCGCATGAACAATCACATTTTGTATCGGCAGGTCTTTCTCGTTTTCGATCCAGTAGCAGCAACTTTTTGCGTACATCAATCGGTCTTCGACCTCTTGCAGCAACGCCTTTACCTGTTCGATTTTCTCCGGTTCTAACTCGTCTTTGGCGAGTTGGAACCAGCGCTCCATGCAGAGTTTGGTGATGGCTGTGTGCATCGAATAGATGTGGTCGGCGAGGTGTGTTTGTGGGGTTTGTGGGGTTTGTGGTTCAGTTTCATTATTCATAATTGAGTGTTGTTTTGAATGATTGAAATGACTCTTTTTTCTGCTCTATCGAGTCCGGTTTTTATCCATTCCCAATCTTCCGGTTTGATGCAGCCTTTGCCCACCGGGATGTGAGCGCCTTCGGGGATTCCGTCTTTTCGTAGCATGTCGCGCCAGATTACGCAGGCGATTTTCATCATGTTGCCGTAGCCGATTCGGTCGCCCAGGGCTTTGACGTCAAGTACTTCTTGTTGGTAACTCATTGGTTTGTCTGTGTTTGAATTTGAATGAATTTTACAGGCACTGTATCAGTTCGGACGTAAAGCGGGTGTTTGGGTGAGCCGTCTTTATTGATCGCGAGCGCCTTTACTTTTGCTTCTGGAAACATTGTTGAAACCTGTACTGCACGCTGTTTGGCGATTTTGAATGCCCCCCAGGCGAAAATGATCTCCTTGCAGTTTGCCGAAACGGCTTCCAAGTATTCGTCGTTTAAACCCACTGGATCGCGGTATGATTTCAATTCGAAAGGATAGGGCGTGACAAGTGCAAACAGGTTCATCATGTACACTCCACCAAACCCCCACGCCTGAGCCATACTCATCACCCGTCGAATTGTAGGGTCGTTGGATTTTTCGTTTGCCGTGGATGGATTCAGGCCGATAAACATTACCATCGGTTTACTTTCATCCCATATCCGGAAAAGCACGTAACGGTATTTTCGGCAAGGGGAAAATGTTGCACCTGAAATGATGTTTTTGTCTCTTTTCATTGTTCTGATTCGTTTTGCGCCGGCGCCGCGGCTGGTTCAACAATCGATCTGTTTCGGCTTTGCAGAATTGACTCTCCGATTATTCTATGTTTAAGCCCTTCGATAATCCACCGTTCTTTCTCAATTGCTTCCAGTTTTTTGTTCCTCGTTTCGGTCGCTTTGTATTCGAGTTGACGCTGAGCAATACCGGCGAGGTAGCGTTCGCGCGCGTCGAGGGCGGCTACGAGGGGTAGGAGTTGATCGTCGTTGATACAGATAGTGAGCATGGTGAAGCGTATTTACTGATTTAGAAAAGTTTCGTTTGTCCTTGAATGATCTTGGTCGGGTCGTAATTCGTCCAAAGCACTTCCTGCCGTTTGAGCGTCCCTGTCCTGGACATTGGTACCCGGCGCTTTTTGAAACCGGTTTTGTGCCAGTGGGTGGGCGGGTAGAGATCATCCATTACTGGGCTGTCATAACCGGAAAGTGCTACCATCGCAGAGGTTTCGTTGAGTACTCGGGAAAGTTCGTAATGCTGCCCGATGGTCATTTCGTGCAGATAGTCATTGCTACTTGTTCGTGTTTCAGGGAGGTAAGGCGGATCGGCATAGATGAGTGTGCCGCGTCGCCCGTATTTCTGGATGATCTCAATGGCTGGCCGGTTCTCGATCTGTACGTTTTGAAGCCTTTTGACCAGTTCGGGTAACCCTTCAACTTTACTCAGGAAGTTCCATGGAGCGTAACAAAATTGGCTCTTGTCATAGGTTGCATTGGTGGAAAACGACCGGTCTTTCTTCGCTCCGGCCTTCGCGTAGTCCATCGTAGCCCTGATGAAAAACCGGCGGGCCTGCTCGACCGGGTCGTCACATGGCTCCCAGGCCTGGTAGAATTCCTCACGGGCGTATGGCGTAAGCGAAAGCCCGGAAATTAGCCGCTCTGGCTCATCCCGTAACACCCGAAAAAAATTGACGATATCGCCGTTTAAATCATTGAGTGTTTCAATCGGGCTGGGCGCCCTGTTGAGCAGGACTGCCGCGGATCCAGCGAAGCATTCGCAGTAATGATCGGCTGCCGGCAAAAGCGGTAGAATGTCATTGAGGTGCCGGTTTTTGCCGCCGTAGTAGGCGAATGCAATGAGGCGCTTTGATGTTTGTTGCAGTACCATATTGAAGCGTGTTGATTATGTGATGGTCATGTGATAGAAACCCGCCCAGGCTGCGTTTTTGAGCCATGAGGGGCGGTTTTAATCAGAAATTCGTATAGGTGTTCACCTATATATTTTGCGTATGCTGGTGGAATACCCTCCGATATTTCAACGTCTCGGAATTTATACTCTTCCGGTATGCCCATGGAAAAATGCCAGGTTTTAAGGCCTGTCCCCTGATCGAATTTTGGACGCCACCCTTTCGGCAATCCTTTGTATTTTTTGTATCCTTGCTTTCCTATAATTGTTATAAAATCGCCGTTTTTGACGCTCCCTTTTCTCTGCCTTACACCAGGTTGCATCATCCACCAGTTGCCTAACTCAAAATGCCTTTTTCGCATTACGTTGAGGTTGAACATCCACCCGTGTAGCACGATGTCTGGCCGGATTGGCGCTGTTGGCACGTTTTCGATTATATAGGGGAGCCCGATTTTTTCGAGTGCAATCCGTGTAGGTTTAATCAGGTCTGCGTATTCTTTTCCGGCTGCGCGGAACATTGCGGTTGATTGCGTATACTTCTGACATGGTGGGCTGGTATGTATTGCGTCAAATTGTCGGCAGTAATCCAGGTCTGAAAGCACTTCCAGCGCGTCGGCCTGAACCCAGGTATCACCGGCATAGCAGGATTTCTTTTCTATATCTATTCCTGTTACATGGAATCCGGCTTGTTTGTAACCAATTGCAGCGAGGCCAGCCCCGCTGTATACATCGAGAAGTTTCATTGAAGCGCGTTGATTATGGTTACTTAGGTTGGTTTTGAGTGGATGCGGTCAACTCGTCGATTTCTTTTTGCAGGTCTGCCACATCTTGCCGTTTTTGGAAAACCTTTGACATGGCTGCTTTGTAGTTGTCGTCTTCCTCGATCGGGAAAAGGCGATTCCAATTTGCTCGGGCGTGTTCGATTTTGTTCGTTATCTCTGTGATTTTGGCTTTTGCGGAACGCTGTTTGTCGATCAGGCGTTTGATCTTGGCTTTGGTCGCGTCTTGTTCGTTTAGGGTTCTGTGCATCTGAAAGCAATACACTCGAAACGGGTTTTCCAATTGCATTTTGGCTGCTACTCGCCGGAAGTACCACCACCTGCCGCGTATCTGGGTGAATTTCAGATCATGCCAGGTCTTTTCGATTCTACTGTCCGGACCTTCACAACCTTTGTAGGAAATCACGGAAATGTTGAATCTTACGGCTTCGACATCAAGGACGGGCTGATCGTAACCGCTGAATAGCGTGTCAAATAACCTTTCCATATTCAGGCTGCGTTTGCATAGGTTCTTACGGTTCGGTCCGTTGTTCCGAGCCTGGCAGCCACTTCTGCCCTGGTTGCCTTCCGTCCGGTTTCCGCTTCAATTTTCGCTTCCGCTTCTTCGATCAATTTCCGGCGCTCGTCGGTGCTGGCTTCCGCCCATCGGTTTTTCATTTCCGCTCCTGCTTCCGCCTGTTTGCGTGCGGCTTCCGCTTCGCGGCGTTCAGCCTCTACCCTTTCGCGTTCAATCCGTTCATTTTCAGCCTTTTCCGCCGCTTCCGCCTTCCGTTTCTCTTCCTCTTCGCGCTTCCGGGCTTCCGCTTGCTCCTTCCGCTCTTTCCGCTCGGCTTCCGCCTTCCTTTCCGCTGCTTCCGCTTCACGCTTCCGGGTTTCCGCGTCGATTTCCGCCTGGCGTCGCTTGGCTTCCGCCTCAGCCTTCCGGGCTTCCGCGTCCGCTTCCGCCTGTTTCCGTGCTGCTTCCGCCTGCGCTCGGGCTATTTCCGCCCTGGCTTCCGCTTCTTTTTCCGCCTTCCGGGCTTCTGCCTCCGCTTTGACTCGCTCGATCTCCAACTGCGCGTCGAGTTCCATTTTGCGGCGCTCCGCCTCGGCCCGTTCCTTCTCTTGTTGCATGCGTTCGACCCGGGCGTAACTCTCTTCCTCGGCTTTGGCCTCGGCGGCGGCGCTGGCTTTGCTGGAGGTTGCAGAAAGCGCCCACAGATCTAGCGCAGCCATGAAAAACGTGGCTATCCATGCCCAGGTGGTGGCCGACAGGTCAAAAGGCAGCGACGGGCGCTGTGCGAATTGGTCGCTGTATGCCATTTGTTCGAAGCAGCCTGAAAAAATCCGGATAATCCACGCGCCCACCCGGTACTGATTGCGTACGCTGGCCGAATTGTGCCGTTGCGCTGTAATGGTGGCTGCAAGGCCCAGGGCGATGGCAAGGCCGGTCGGTAGCCCAACCGTGGCGCCGATGGCAAGCGCCGGCGCGAGCGCGGAAATGACAAGGCACACGAGGTTGATGCCGGTTTCAGGATGTTGGAGGATTTTTTTCATGATTGGAGGCGTGTATGTGATTGAGTTGGATTAGCAGCCGCAATAATCTTCTGACCATGTGCCGCCCAGGTATTGGCATTCTCTGTACGTGAATTCGGTACCGCATTCCCAGCAAACTTTTGTTGCTTCGCCGAGGCGACGCTCCGGCGCTGGAGGTCTGCATAGTTTTGACTCGTCTACCCAGAATTGCACTGGTGAATCCCCGAACGTTTCAAGTTTCACGCGCTTCACTCCCTCGGGGGTTGTGAAGCGCGCTACTATCTTGTACAGTCCGTTTTTGCCGGATTTCGAGATATACCCGGTTGTTTCAGTCTGTTTTTTCATACCCCTATCTTTTTTTGAGAAGGAGTGAGAGCGCCCACCCGAGCGCAAAAAGGATTGTTGCAATGATTAAGAATTTCATAAATGAAGCGTGTTGAATCGGTTAAAGAATAGTGGCGGCGGTGTGGGCTGCTGGGGCGGGCTGGCCGACTGAAATCCGGTCTTTCATTGGAGTACGGTCGACTACAATCCAGACCTCTTCTTTTCGGAGAAGCGCCCCCTCGATGGTTTCGTACAGTCGTTGGTATGCTTCACTCGAGTTGCCGATGCAATGTGAGTTTCCGGTATATATCCACTGGCGCCCGACGAGCAGACAGCCGCGCGAATCGTCTGGGCCGTTGCCGATGTGCATGAGAATGAAGGTAAAACCTGGCACATCCTGTAAATGCGGCACAAACCGGTGTTTGAAACGGCTCTTGTATTTGGTGTAGAACTTGCCTTCTGTGCGTGGAAGAATCCGGTAGCGGCCTCCCGGAATTCGGGTTTCGCCGGGCACTTTGTTTTCGCGGAAACCGTCTTCGAGAATGAAACCGAAGAAAACGCCGTCGATTTCCAAAATAGAAACCGTGGCAACATGGGTTTCGTGGATGATTGTCGTTTTGAGTAGCATAAATGAAGTGTGATTGAGTGATAATTGATTAAAAGTCGTCGGTGTGTCTTGTGTAGTATGAGCCATCTTCTGGACGCGGGCGCTCCTGGATCATTGGGCCGGTGCCATAGATGGTTACCCCCTCAATGGCTTTGGCAAGTTGTTCTACACAAACCTGCGCTACTGCATCGTCTGAATTTTGAGATAACAGGCGCATGGCGAATTTGGAGGCCTTTACGAATGCGTGAATACGAGGGTCGCTTGTGCTCAAAAAATGGGGCTCCGGCTGGAGGCTTTCAAGCAATTCCGATAAGGCTTTTTGGGTAATACCTGTTCCAATAGGTGCATTACGAGTGGCCGCAATGAGTGCCGAATTGATCAAACCTGTCGGCGTGGTTCTCGCTTGAATCTCCCAGCCTTCTGCGATTTCGATTGCCTCCGTTGCGGCATCTTCGCATTGGTGCAAGTCCTTCCATAGCCTTGCTTTTACATGGTGATCGCCTTCTGACCACTTTTCGAGTATTTGGCGCTGTGCGGAACGGTATTCTTTCAGGCACTGCAAAAGGCGTTCGTTGACGGGGTTGATGTCCGGCTCCCAGACTTCTTTGAGTTCTTGAAATGTTTTGTCGAATAATGCAGGGTCAACCTTCTTCAATTCCTCCATTTTTTTCGTGGCCTCATCTTCACTGTCATTCACATAGGTAATCGTGACGTTTTCCGTCTCGACAATGATCGTAGAACGGTCTGCTGGGTGGCGGTAGATTTTTACTTTTTGTGACATCGTGTTTTGAATGATTATGCCCAGGTGCGGGCGGGTTAATTGAAATAATTAGGGTTTCTCCAGTCAATATCTAGTTCGTCGAGGTGAGAAATAAGCCACGTTTCAAATTCAAAAAGCCGGTCGCTTAACTCTTCCATTTCGAGTTTATTCCAATCGGTTTCAATCACGATCATCTGCCATTCTTTTCGTTTCATTTCCGGGTGAAACGAAACGAAATCACATTTTTTTCGGCCAGTACAAAGCATGTGGCCGTTCACTTGATCTTGATATTCGCTTGGAATTTCCTTACTGATCAGCGTCCGCAAGTGGTTTTTGTAGGATAGCGGACACTTGACCTCAAGGCCTCGCTTCCCTACCCCATCCGGTGTGCATCCCACCAATCGGAACTTTTCAGCACGGTAAAACTTACCTCTATTCACTTTCCGGCCGGTACGAAACTGGTATTCGTTGATGGCTTGCGGCTCCCATAATTCGCCCCATTCGGTTGCTCGGTTACCGGTGAACTTACTGGCCGGTTGCATAGTCATCCATTCACCGATAAGATCGTACAGGTATGTTTCTGCTGTTTGGCTCCAACCCTTCCCACCTCTGCCGCGCGTCACACGATTGAAACAACTACCGGTAATTTTTCCCAAACGGGCGCGTTGCCACTCAGATAGCCCGCTTTCTACGGCTTTCATGGTTGCCAATTCCATACCTGCCGCGCTGGCCGGTATCTGACCGTCGAAAAGCATATTGTCGGGGATGCGAAAAGATTTGTTCATTGCTGCGTGGATTGATTGAAATTGAAAATGGTTTTTTGGGGCTGGCCGGTTGTTACTCGGCTGCTTCTGGTACCAGTGCCCGGATGTCGAAGTCCTGGTATTTCAGACCGTTTTTGCCCTTTTTGTCGCCTTTATAGGTAATTTGAAGCGCTGCGCCGCGCGGGTAGCCGACTTCGTGCAGGACGCCGCACAGTACGGTTTGCATGCAGACGTTGATCGTTTCCGTTTCAGGGTCGTACAGTTGGGCGGCAGGTACAAGCCCTTTTTCTTCCGCTGTTGCCGGGTCGACACTCATGCGAAGCGTGAAACCCAGGAATACCCGGCGAATGCTCTCACCCGGCGTTTCGAAACTCAGGTATTCGGATTTCAGGTTGATCGTTCCGACCTTCAATTTGGCTACGTCTCCCAGGTTTTTGGCCTTTTCGACCGCGGCTGTCATTTCTTCCATGCCGACAATCTGAACTTCTTTTTTACCGGGCTGACTGGTAGCGAGGCTGGTATCGGTGGATGCTGCCGGCAGGTTTTCGGAGGGTTGCTGTGGGGATACTACTTGATCTTTTTCCATGTTGAGAAAGGTGTTTGATGAAAAGTTGAGAAATAAGACTTTCAGTTTGGCACTCGGCCAAATACATTTCGTTCAGTTCGGCGGCGCGGGCGGCGGTGCGGTGTAGTTCGGATTGCAGGTACTGGATCAGGGCGGCGCTCTGGTGCATCGTTTCGAGTTCTTTTTTCAGGTATCGTATGCGCTCCCGGTTGATCGCGCCACCCTGGCGCTCCAGGGTGGCGACGTAGCGGGTTTTGTAGTGGATGCAATCGTTAAGGGTCATACGGCGTCGGCTGGCTTGCATCCTCGATGGCGTCGTTGTAGTCTCGGGCGAGGTTGTCGTAGTCGGGTTCAGTCGGTTCTTGGCTTGCCGTGGCTTTTGCGATCACATCTTCAATTCGTTTGATAACCACGCTGACAGGAATAACTGTGTCTCCGTGGCCGGCTTCGATAAGTTTGTGCAGGTAGGGCAATACTTGTGTGAGGCGGGCGAACATTTCCGGCGCGGCGGCGTAGAGTATCGCATCTTCTTCCTTTTCGCAAAGGCAAATGCGCTCGCCGTTGGCGTTCTCTACCATGGACAAAATACAGTCGAAACCGTCCATTCGAGTTTCTTTCTCTCTGGCAAAGAGCGGTCCGGGTGTGAATTTTTGAGTATCCATGTTTGGCGTGTTTTTGATGGTGAACTAATTGGATTGTATAGGCTTCGGGAAAAATCCCCGAACGTTGCCCAGTTTGGCTTCTCCTGGCGTGTTTTGAAGCGCCTCGTATGCGGTTTTGTATGCCTGCATCCAGCCTTGCAATTCTGTCAGTTGTTTTTCCTTTTCAATGAGTTGCATTACCCGTTCGTATCTGGCGCGGGGCGTAGTCATTTCAAGGGCTTCGCGGATAAGGCTTTCGTAACTTTCCATGATTTGCGTGTAGTTGAAAGGTTTTTTATTTCGCCCCGCTCCCGCAGGCATTACGAGAAGCGGGGCAGTGAACAAAACTATGCGTAAGCATTTTGGGCAAGTGCGCGCCCGCGTTCGATCGCCTCGTCGATTAGCGTGTCCTGGTAGGCGGCTTCCTGATCGCAGTATTCGTTTATCAGTTCGTCCTCGATCTGTTGTTGCTCGTAGTCCTCGAGGTCGGTGGTAATTTCGATGCCCAGGGCGTTTTTTACTGTGAGGTTGAGCACCAGCCAACGGGGTTCCCCATCTTCGTGCATGTATGGGTTGCGGCTGACGGTGGCCGTGGCGGTTATGGGGCCGTATCCTTCGAGGGAGGTTTTTACAGTTACCATTTTGAAGCGAGTTTGAAAGGTGGATGAAAGGCGGTTTTTTGGGGTTGTGGGCTATGTTGGCAGCACCATTTTGAGGGCGTAAAGCGCGTTTCCTGTTAGTTGCCGCTGCCAACAGCCATTCGAGGGCGACCACTTGAAAGCGTTTTTCTTGAGGGCTGTGATTGTGGCGGCATCCGGCTTGCCGGGAAAGAAGATTTGTAAGCGGTCGGCGTCTGTGTTTTTGACAATCCGGATACCGTCCGGGCGCTCCAATTCTTGGCTTTCGGCGCTGGCTTTGGCTTCCAGTTCAGCCAGGCGTTCACGCATGCGTTTAATATTTGCGAGGTTGTTTTGCAGTTGGTAGGACGCAAAGCCGATGCGGTTACACCAGTCCGGAGTAAGTAGTTCAGTAGCGGCTCTTTCGGAAATTCCCAAGTTTATCAGGTCGGCGATTTTGGTCGAATTGCTCCGCTTTTTGTCGCGTACTACCTTGTTTGCTGCAACCATCAGCACTTGTAATTTTTCAGCATTTTCCAATTTGGCCCGCATTTCGGCTATCGGATCGGATGCCGAGCGGGCCTCGCGCCGCTTCGCCTTTTCGAGCCGCGCAAAAAACTTTTCACGCCAGCCGGAAAACTCCTGGTACCGGTTATGCTCGGATTGGTTTGCCTTTTCAGCGCGTCGAACTGGAAAGTTTGAAGGGCCGGTAATCATGGACGAAATACAGCGGGACTTTGCAGACATCCACGACACGAAAAGGCTTTCGTACTCCTGTTGGTAGTAGGTGGTATCTCCGCCCAATTTTTCAACCCTTTGGAGGTCCTCCTCAAGTTGCTGGCTGTAGTCTTTGATGTATTGCGCGCCTCTTGTTTCGGGTACCATTGAAGTACCATCGTGGGCGCGAATCGCTAAATCGAGGTGTTTTTGCAATAACATAATGGCGTTTTTTTTTAATGTGATTGGCGGCAAACCCGGCCCGCTTGCGCTCTTTTGCTGCTGCGCTGCCGGACATCGCCAAAATGTAAGTTTGATTGAAAATGAAGTGTGCCCTGAGGCCCGATTATGACCGTAGATGATACCCGGTAGGGTACTGTTTGTGATACTCTTGCAAAACTGAATCTTTCAGGAGTTCCTCTTCGGTTGCCGTGATACCTGGCATTGGCATGAGGTATCCGGTTCGATAGTTTCTTACCTGTTTCGGTGTCTGATATTCGATACCCAGGTCTTTAACCTCGCCACCTTCTACCGTGGCGACAACCTGTACCGGCCCGTATGGCCGCATGTTGAAATTGAGCGTGATATTCATTTTTGCGAATTTTTGAATGATTAGATTTCGATTGTGTCCTGGGCTAGGTTCATTTCTTCGGCGAATGCTTCGGCGATTTCTGACAATTCGGCATGGATAGAGTCGAGGGAAAATTCTTCACACTCGAAGAAAACTGTGTAAACATGGGCATTGAGCCCGAGCGCTCGCCGCTGATACTGAACGCCAGTAACCAAGCCCTGCCGGCCTTTTAAATCCGGCAAGTCGACAGACGAAACGATCTCTATTTTTCCAGAAATAAACCGTGTGGTAAAGAGTGATTCTTCCATTTCCTTTGTTTGTTTGTTCAACAAATTTACAATATTATTAAATATTGTGCAACAATATTACACATAATATTTTTCCACAAACAGTAGACGGAAAATGTGGATAACTCGCATAAAAACAACGATTTAGGACAACACAAACCCCGAGAATAACGCGCGCGTAGCGCCGGAAAAACGCTGCCGCCTGCGGGCTTGGTGGTCAGCGCTGGATCGGCTGCCGGCGCGGCAACCAGTGCAGGACGCCACCGCCCGCGGGATGCCGAGCGCGAAGCACGGCCCCGGACGGCAGCAGCAGCAGCAGCCCGCCCGCCGCCCCCAAAAAACCGGGCCTGAACGCGCAGCCGGACGGCCCGTGAGTTGCCAAGTTTTTCGAGTAGACTAAGGCCGGACGGCGTGGGCCCCGCCGCGGCCGCCCGATGGGTGGCCGAGTTACCCGAGTGCTTTCGGGCGGCCGTGGTGGGCGCGTGCGGGGGGCCGGGGGCGGGCTGCTGCTGCTGATGATGGCCGGGGCCAACCGCGCGATGGGTGGTTCTTTTCCAGGATTGATTTGCGCGTGAAAAGCGAAGCGCCTGAAACGGCGGCGAAGCCGCGCCAATGGCAGCAGAGCGGTAAGCGGCTGGCCTTTTTCAGGCCTGCCGCGGGAGGGCGGGCGTTGTGGGATGCCGAGATAGATGTGAGTGGCGCGACGGGCGCCGGTGGCCGCGAGCCGGGAGGCACGACCGGCGAGTGGTGGCCGGCAACCGAAGCATGTTACCTTTGATTGCCAGTCCCTACCCTATTTTTGTACTATGAAACAGAAGATCAGACATTTCTTGCACCTTGATGATGAGGTCGCCTATTCAAACCCTTCCGTTCGGGTAATTACGCCATTCATGTGGCGCATTTTGGAAGTTGCCATTTGGCTGTCTATTATCCTCAACCTCTTTCAGGCAGTCATCGATTACTGCGTGAAAAACGGGTGATTCGCGTAGTTGACAGCAGCCTCCTGGCCGGTTGTACGAACATACTGCATGAAAGCAGCCATCGATTTGTGGCCTGTGAATTTCATAACCTCCACGAATGGAATGCCCGCCATTACCGCATTGGTGGCGAAGGATCGTCGGGCCGTGTGTGATGAAATTAAAGTCCATTTAGGCGCTGTAATCGATATTATTTTCCCCCCTCTGTATTCAGTATAGGCTACATTTTGTGTAATGCCAGCCTTTCGGCACAATTCCTTTACCCGTTGATTGAATTTTTGATTTGATAGTTTAGGTATGCCATCAGCCTTGTATTTCTGCATGATGGCGTTTAATTTATCTGTAATAGGAAGCGTAGTTTGCCCTCCTGTTTTTTGTTGTGTTATTATTAGTATGCGTACGTTTCCAATTGTTTTCACCCTTGTTTCATCGACTTTTCTCCAATCGGAGTACCTGAGAGCGGTATAACATCCGATGAGGAATAGATCGCGGACTTTTGATAGGCTGTCGTTCTGGTCAATATTGAATCTCTCTATCTTTTCTATCTCTTCTTTCGAGAGGTATATCATTTCTGTGAACTGGTTTTTGGGGATTTTTGCTTTTCTCCATTGTGTTTCGCTCACCCTTTCGCGCGTTACCGTTCGTAGTATGCGGGTCATTTTAGTAATATGGCTACTTGCATAATCTTTGCTTACCATCCATTCGATGAACTTGTCAATGTAATTTGTTGTGATTTCGTCGACATATACCTCTTTCCGCTTTGTTTCTTCTGTATATCGCCTTACAAGGCTTGATAGGGTTGTGTACGACCTCCAGGAGTTCTCGCTTGAGTTCATTGCTACCATTGACAATCTTTTCTCCTCGATCAGGTCTTGTATGGCTTCTCTTCCCTCTTTTTCAATATGCTTTTTTTCTGGAATACACCCCGTTGTTTCGATGTAATGCTGTATTTTTTTCCGTACCTCTTCGATTTTTGCATTTGCAATTGTGTTGGTTTTGCAACGCTCTCGTTTTGTATCCCAGTCTTCTATATCAACCGTCACACCTGTTCCAATGCTATATTTTTTCCCTTCTCGCCTGATAATTGCTCGTATGCTGGATCGTTTGCCGGTCGTTCGTTTTAGGTTCATCCTGATTGTCATGTAAGCGGGTGTCGTTTGGGTGTCGTCCCGTTCTGCTTCGCGCCCCGCTTCCGCCAAGAGGCCCGTTCGTCTAGGGGTTAGGACGCAGGATTTTCATTCCTGTAACACGGGTTCGATTCCCGTACGGGCTACTTTCAAAAAAGAAAAGAGGCTGATTCTCAAGTTGTACTTGCGAGTTGGCCTCTTTTCTTTTTTGTGCTATTGCTCCTGCATAGAACTACACAGCGACTGGGCTTCCTGCATGACCGCCCGAACCCGTCTGTCAGACAGGTGCAGGATTTCCGACCAGTTGCCCGGTTTTGAAAGCCATTTACCCAATACAATGCTGTGCTCGAGGAGTCTTTTTTTTTCATGCCAGCTCAGGGTAGTCAGGCAGGTAACTGGATATAATCCGCTCTCATCGATCATTTCACGAAGGCTTCCACCAACCGGATAGTTCCAACTGACCAAATGAAGTGCCGCACAGCGCCCATAAGACATGGCATCGTCGGAGAAACGGCTATTCGTAGCTATCCATCCCTCTACCGACTTCGTATGGTGCGCAGTTGTATAAAGCGATCTGTTTTTCTCCAGATCACGAAACCTTGAATGCACATACAAGGGGATTTTTACATTGCTGACCGAGCCTGCCAGGGGGTGGTATTTGCACTCTACCCAAATCAAGGTCTGATCGTTTTCAGCCACTACATCTACTTCATGCTGGATACAGGCGCCGGGTAAAAGTTGCCTGGTCATCACTTGATAGCCCTGGCTTCTCAGTATTTCAGCAAAAAAATCCTCGAATGGGAAACCGGTAGCGCCAAAATCAAACATCGCATGCTTCAGTGTATAACGTCCTGCAGTAGGCCGATGGAGGCGTTTGAGCAATTTATAAGCCTGTTTATAAATGGCCTGGGTGCTCATCCCATCGTGTAATTGCCCCATCAACTCTTGCAATACCTCGTTTATGAGGGCATCTTTCGCCCCGGAACGACGCAGAGATCGACGCAGTTTTTCTTCATCAAACGGTTCATACTGGCCGGAGGTCTTGGCAACCTGCAAATTATTGAATTTGGTTCTGCTCATTCTTTTTCTATTCTGTTTCGTTGATAGATGGCATCATAACCCTTTTTTCAGATGGCATGTTTGTGCATTGGACTGCAAAATGCAGAACCCCTCACCTTTTGTCAAACTATTTATTCACACAAGTAGATATTGTTCAATTATTTATTTGCAATTGTACGCATTTCCCCGTCATATAGTACGATTTTATATTATTCTACAGTTTTTTCCCAATATCCACATATCCTCTTTTACCTTCGCCACAACCACTTGTTCCCTGTATGGCGAAAAACGAACTCTTTCAACATTATTCTACCGTTCCCGACTTTTGGGATGAAATGCGTCTGGCAGATGGCACGTTTCGGGCACACTACGAGAAGGTAGTGCGCGAATTGAGCCAATTGCCCCCGGATGATTTGCATCGCAAGGAAGAACTTGCCAGGCAACTCTTTATGAATCAGGGAATTACATTTACTGTATACTTCGAAAACGAGGGTATTGAGCGTATTTTCCCTTTCGATATCATACCACGTATCATTGTTCAAAGTGAATGGCAGCACATCGAGGAAGGCATCAAGCAGCGCTTAAGGGCCCTGAATATGTTCCTGAAAGACATTTACACGCAACAACAGATTGTGAAGGACGGCGTGGTACCTGCCAGCCTGATCGTCACCTGCCCGCATTTCACTCGTGAAGTGTTTGGCATCCCGGTGATACACGACATTTATGTACACGTCGCCGGGATCGATCTGATACGGGATGCAGACGGAACGTATTATGTGCTGGAAGATAACCTGCGAACGCCCTCAGGCGTGAGTTATATGCTGGAAAACAGGGAAATTACCAAGCGCATTTTCCCTAACCTCCTGGCGGACAACGATGTAAAAAAGGTATCTGATTACCCGCTGATACTGGGACGGATCCTGCGGTCGCTGGCGCCGCGACCTGTCGGGCAACCCGTGGTGGCGTTGTTGACGCCGGGAATTTTTAACTCTGCGTACTACGAACATACTTTTCTCGCTCGTTATATGGGTATCGAATTGGTGGAAGGTCGCGACCTGGTGGTCGACGACCACAGGGTGTATATGAAAACAACCCGCGGCAAGCGCCAGGTGGATGTGATTTACAGGCGCGTGGATGACGATTTTCTGGATCCGCTGGTGTTCCGTCCTGATAGTGCGCTGGGCGTACCCGGGCTCATGTCGGCATATCGGCGTGGTAATGTTGCCCTGGTGAACGCTGTGGGAAATGGCGTTGCCGACGACAAAGCCATTTACGCTTACGTGCCGGACATGATCAAATATTACCTGGGCGAAGAGGCTATCCTGAAAAATGTGCCGACCTACCGCATGGAAAATGCCGATGAGCGCGATCATGTTTTTGCCAACATGGAAAAAATGGTCGTCAAACGCACCAATGAATCCGGAGGTTATGGTATGGTCATGGGTAACAAAGCAAGCGATGAAGAACTCGCAGGTGCGCGGGAAGCCATCCTGGCCGATCCACGCTCTTTCATTGCACAACCCATTATTCGTTTGTCAACCGTTCCGTGTCTGATAGACGGAAAACTACAGCCGCGGCATGTCGATCTGCGGCCTTACGCGCTTTGTGGCCCTCAGGGCATCGAAATTGTGCCGGGAGGCCTCACCCGCGTTGCCTTGCGGGAAGGGTCGCTGGTAGTCAATTCATCGCAGGGAGGCGGCAGCAAGGATACCTGGGTGGTGGGTTAGTTATTGGTTTGGTTATCGGTTATCAGTTATTGGTTATCAGGGGTATTACCCTTGCATTACAGATAAGAAGCACCGATTTGACCTACATTGCAGCCTACGCGATCCTGTTCAGTTTAAAATTATTCAAAAGCCAATCCTCACAACCCCGATAACTGATAACAGATAACTGATAACCAACATGTTAAGTCGCATAGCAGATTCTCTCTTCTGGATGGCCCGGTACATGGAACGTACCGACGGGATGCTCCGGATGCTGAAGATAAACCTCATCACGGCCCTGGACCGGAGTGGGCAGGCAGATTTTACCTGGTTGCCGGTGTTAAAAATTTTTACCTCGCTGTCGCCGGAAGAAATGGAACGCCTGTCGCGCAACAGCGATGAGGTGCTGATGTACATGATTTTCAACAAGGATAATGAAAATTCTATTCGCTCCATCGTCGGCAAAGCGCGTGAAAATACGCGGGGCGCCCAGGATCATGTCACCAAAGAAGTGTGGGAAAGTATCAACGAGTTTTATCACAAACTCAATGAGCCTGGACTCGAAAAAGCCATTGTTAGAGGCGAGCAGATCGTGATGTTGAGCAACCTCATCAACCAGTACCTGCTTTTCACAGGCGTGGCAGAGGTGACCATGCCGCGCGGCCAGGGCTGGAATTACATCAACCTTGGAAAATTTATCGAACGAGGAGTCATCACAGCCGATATTTTGGACATCCGATTTAGCAATATGTCGACTGATCTGGCCAATCCTTCCGATGTGCCATACTGGCGCAACCTGCTTTTATCGCTTAATTGCTACGAACTATACCTCAAACGGTATCAGGGAAGCCTCGACGGACACAATGTGGCTGATTTGGCCATTCTGAACCCACAATTCCCACGCTCTTTGGCATATTGCCTGTTCCGACTGGATCGCACCATACAACACCTGGCAGATGAATATCCGGAAAGTTCGGATGCAGTAAAAAAAATCATCGGACGTTTGCGAGCAAAAGTGGAATTTGCCGACATGGAAAGCATATCCAGCGTTGGGCTCCACACTTTTTTGACAGAGATGAAAAACAATTTTTACCAGTTCAGCAATGCGCTGGGGAAAACTTACTTTGCGTATAATTAGAGATGCCGACTTTTAAAATTCACCACCTCACACATTATCGATACGACCGGCCAGTGCGGGAGAGCACCAACCAGATCAAGATATTTCCGGCTGTCTACAACGGACAGGAAACCACGCGCCACCAGTTGTTGATTACAGGAGAACCCTTTATCAATCGTTTTTCAGACTATTGGGGAAATGAAGTGGGATGGTTTACGCTGAATGATTCACACGATGAATTGAGGATTGACAGCCAGGTCATTGTAAAAACCACGCTTCATACCCAAAATCCGCTGGTAACTTCCCGTTTCAGCGACTGGGAAATCATTCGCCACGAAATTGATAAACAATTGCAATTGCTTGATTTGTCGCGTCCCGAAAGCATTGCTGCCGGCGATAAAATCGAAGCCATTGTACATGAGTTAAGGCATAGCCGCGACACGCCCGCCATTTTCATACAGCGGTGCTCGGAATATATTTTCGACCATTTTACTTACCAGAAAGGCATTACAACGGTAGAAACCACATTGGATGAAATACTGGAACACCAAATGGGTGTTTGTCAGGATTTTGCACATGTACTGCTCCAGATTCTGCGTTCGGAAGGGATTCCGGCGCGGTATGTGAGCGGGTACATTTGTCCCAATAAAGATGGCGCGCGCGGCGCAGGCGCCACCCATGCCTGGGTGGAAGTATGGCTACCCGGCTCCGGATGGGTTGGAATTGACCCTACCAACAATACTTGGGTGAGTGATCAGCACGTTTGCCTGGCAGTGGGCAGGCACTTCGACGATTGTAGCCCCGTGAAAGGCACTTTCAAAGGCCCTGCAAACCAGGAGTTATCTGTCTATCTTTCAGTAAGTTATGAGGATGGTAGCACCATGGAAGACAGCAATATGGTGCAACTAACGCGGGAACCCGTGCTCATCCAGAAAATGAAGGTGGAAGAAGGGGCACAGCAGCAGTGAGGAAAAGAGTTGATGAGGGTTGATAGGGTTGATAAGGTTGATAAAGGTTGATGAGGGTTGATATTCAACTGCTCGGGGTAAGGAGGCATGCATTCCTTACCCCGAGCAGTTGAATATCAACCCTCATCAACCTTTATCAACTTTATCAACCCTCATCAACTCTTTTCCTAGTATTCCGTATCGTCCGCGATATCTTCTTCCTCGTCGTCGCGACGGCGCGTAACGATGATGTGATCATCTTCGTCGCTGGCGCCGTCATCGACCATATCGTCGTCTTCTTCGCCATGGCCGTCGAATTCATCGCCGACTTCCACATCTGCGAAATCTTCGCGGAGTTGGCCTTCGTCGTCATAGTCTTCGTCTTCCTTGACGAGGCGTTTGGCTTCGAGGACAGTCATCCGAATGAGGTAATAGGTATCATCAGTTTCAAAAGGCAGTGCCGACACTTTTTTACCCTCTTTATCCGTATAGGAAAGAAGGTGTTCAGCATAGCCGGAAGGATATTTCATCTTTACGAGCCGGATGATATCTTCCGGGAGTGCCTCGTAATCTTTGACAACGCGTTTTTTTGCCAAGGCTTGGTTGTAATTTGGATTTTAGAATCAGTACGTCGAGCGAACCATTTTTCGATAGCGGCAAATTTAAACCAATGGGTTTCTATTCGTCAAAATTTTTTTCACTGATTTTTTTGACTTGATTTTCTGATCTCCACAATTTCTACCCTGCGTTCGCGTGCGGCATCGGGGTGATACACTGAATTTCGTTCATCTCGCAGGTCATCACTGATACTCGAGCGGGCAGTTGTTTCTCCAAAACTGACCTCGGAAAGTTTTAACTGACCGGATTCGATATAGGGTTTCAAAGCGCCATCGGCGAAATATTCAAAATAGTTTTTCACACTGCTCACGCGCCGTTTACCCAACTCCAGGTTATAGTCCGACTTGGCGCGAGGGCTGGTATATCCTTTGATCAACACTTCCAGATGTTCCCCTTTTTGCATGCGAACGAGCAGCAAATCAGCCAGTTGAATAAGTCGGTCGTATCCTCTACGCACTTCATTTTCAAAAAAGTCGTCTGTCAGGATTTCAGCAGCATCGCGTTTGTCACCTGAAAGTCCCTGTGCAAATCTGTTGCGATACTCCTCTTCTTTTTCCAGATAGTCGATCACCGTTTCCTCGTATTGTTTTTTGGTATAACTGCGGCGGGTGCGCTTATCCGGTTCATCATTGTCAAAATACAAAGGCAGGCCCACAAAATCAGCAAGTTCCGGTTCTTTGGTTGTTGGAGCCAGTGGTTGTGGCTGCGGATCTTCCCTGGGCAATTCAGGTGGCGCTGCTTTGGTCGATATTGTAGGCATGGTGTCTTGCGAAACCATTGATGGGGGCCTGTACTTCTCCACCTCCTGAGGCAGTTTGAACGAAAAAATGTCGTTGCAGCAAGCCCTGCTTGTCTCATCCAGGAAATAGGAGCCTGGGCGGTTGCTACTCAGATAACCGGTCTTGCTGTCTGATTTCAGGAAATAATACAGGTCGTTGTAACTGGAATTAAGGTCTGCACCGGCATTTCTGGGTTCGGAAAATTTGGTATCTGATTTACCGGCCGAAAAAATATCATAGCCCCCAAGGCCAGGCAAACCTTCCGTGCTGTAAAATATCTTTTGAGTGGGCGAGTGGAAAAAGGGAGTGGCGTCGTTTTCCGCAGTATTCAGTTCACTTGCATTGATCGGCTGGCTAAACCTCGGCAGTTTTCCTATTTTTTTTCCAGGCAAGGGGAGTGCGCATTCGCAGAAAAACACCGTATCGAGCGGGATGTAATACAGATCTAATTTGCCTTTCCCGCCCGGGCGATCGCTTGCAAACCACAAAACCGGGCCCTGGCAGTATTCGTCGTAACCAATGGAAGGTTGTGTTGTGGTGTACCCTGGCATGTTGACCGGATCCGGCAGGCGAACAGGAGGCAACCATCGGTTGCGCCGATCGATCACCGTCAGCCATAGTTCACAGCGTATTTCAGATGGGTTGACGTCCTGACAAACCGTAAAAATCACATAATGTCCGTCAGGAGAAAAGGCAGTATGTGCAATATGGGCCGTATCGGCTACCGGAAAACCTTTACCTGGTTCCCGTGCCCTTCCGCCCTTTGCAGAAATCATCACTTTGGTGATTTTGTCTTTAGGACGGGCGCGTGAGTTTTTCTTGTCGAAGCGATAGGAAGAGAAAAACAACGTATCACCCACAACAATCGGTGCAAAATCGCTGAAAGGGCTGTTGATTTCTTTTCCGAGGTGTTTGATTTCCACTTGTGCTGGCGAAGCAGCGATGGTTTTTGCGTCTTCCAGATATGCAATTTCCCGGTTGGCATCCTCTCTGAAACTCAAACCCGGGCCGGAAGTATCGTGCAAGAACTTTTTAAAATGTTTGATGGCCTGATCGTAATCACCCTGGCTTTTTTTTACTTCTCCTATCCGGTATTCTACCATCGGGTATTTGCGAAGGTATTTGTCTGAACCTGCAATCTTGTCGTATCCTTTTTCGGCTTCTGTGTAGGCATTAAACATTCGGGCACAGTCGGCGTATTTCCACCATACGTCGAGGTCGTTCTGTTCTTTTTTCAAAAAAGTGTCGTAGTACTGAATGGCGGCGCCGTAATCCTTGTTTTTAACGGCTTCGTCACCTGCCCGTTCCCAGGCACTGAGCGGTTGGAGGGATGCTACCGAGGCGGTAGTACACCAAATTGTGAGGATGATGAGAAATGATTTCATACGATTTGGATCGGATTAAGGTTGTTTAGGTTATGATTTCATCGATGATTGGGTGGGTAAAAGCGTTGATGAAGGCGTAGGTTTCCCAAACGCACATATGATGATTTTCAGTTTATTGTAATCGGTAAAATTTAAGCAAATACCTGAAATTTTAAAAAATTGGACAGGTTTTGCGCACTTTGGGTGGCGGCACCGGAAGGGTGCGATAGATCAGGGCCAGTTCCAAACCGCCCCTGTTGTTGGTAGCGACTTCGAAATCGGATGTATTCCAGTCGTAACTTAATCCTGCCGTCCAGTTGCCTCTTTCTACCTGAATGGCTGGAATGAGCGCATCGCCCAGGCGACTGGAAAAGGTAAATTGGATGGCGGTTTCGGTGGCAGGGGTTTCGTTGCTCAAAATCCGTCGCACACCAGCGCCGGCGAGTATTTCGCGGGCAGCGCCCATTTGCTGCCAACTGCTCACCACAATAATGTCGAGCCATTCGGTTAATTGTTTGGTTGCTTGCAGGTTTAATGCAGTGCGTATCGGCAGCCGTGAACTTTTATCATCGCCAAATCCGGACGCTGGTTTGTTAAGGTGAAAAAGACCGAATCCGGCTGTTACACGGGTTCGGGAATCAACAGGTTCGTACAACCAATTGATGCCTGCCGACACGGTAGGAAAGATACCGCTACGACTGCCAAATGTTTCTTTTGTAGGCAAAGAAGGGTCAAAATAGTCTCCGGCCCATTGGTTTTTGAATGTCAGTTTTCCAATATCAAATGTGCGTTGGGCAAATGCAAGCCCGAATCCTCCCGACAAGGCCTGCCATGCGCCAATGGCATGAGAAACGCTGACTGTACCGCCCAACTGCGTCCATGTGAGCGCTGCATCACCGGCCCGGTCGTGTTCCATCATCAATCCAAATGCAACCAGGTTGTTTTGTCTACGAAACGCTTTCCAGTCGAATGCCCCGGAAAATGTTTGATACGACACAGGCACACTGGCCCATTGCGTACGATAGATCGCGGCAGCACGCATATCACCCCTGAAAACCCCGGTTGTAGCAGGGCTCAGGTGCATGGAATTGTGATAAAACTGAGAAAAGTGTAGATCTTGCGCGCCGGCTGTCAGGAGGGAAAAAAACAACCAGACGGTGACAAGAACAGTAAAGCGCATACGGATTGATTTTAATCGAATGCTCGAAGGTAAGCCTTTTTTTATTTTCACCGCAAGGCTTCGCTTTACATAAAATTTTTTATTATGCTATTTTGCAGAATCTTTAAGCATAATAGAGAATTTTCGCACAACAGAAAAGCACTCATTTATCTAATTGGCAAATAATAATCACTATGATAAAATTTGAAATTTGTGCTGTTAATGTTCAGTCTGCCATAGCAGCGATGGAAGCAGGCGCTCATCGCATCGAATTGTGTGCTGCACTCGATGTAGGAGGATTAACTCCTTCGCCTGGCTTGATCCAACAGACTGTATCTCAACTGACCATTCCCGTTAACGTCCTGATCCGCCCGAGAGAAGGTGATTTTTCCTACACCGACGTTGAATTCAAGGTGATGCTGGACGATATCCATTTTTGCAGAATGGTAGGCGCAAATGGCGTAGTAGTGGGTGCACTCACTCCCCAAAACGTATTGGACGAGCCCCGCATGAAAGCCATGAAAGATGCAGCAGGCGATATGGAAATAGTATGTCACCGCGCCTTCGATTTTACCAGTGATCCGGAACAGGCGCTGGAAAAACTCATAGAATGGGGTTACACGCGTGTTTTGAGTTCCGGGCAGGCTGCGAATGCCATGGAAGGCAGGTTTATATTGCAAAAACTGGTAAAACAGGCCGCAGGTCGTATTTCCGTTATGCCCGGCGCCGGAATTTCTGCTGCCAATATCCGCGACATTGCTTCTATTACCCTAGCGTCTGAGTTTCATTTCACCGGAAAAAAGAAAGTGAGTACGGAACAGCAGCCAATTCCCGGACTCGATAGTTGGCACTGGGAAAGCGACGTGACCCTCATTCGGGAAATAATGAATGCCATTTGAACTGCCCCTCAGGCCCACACCATCCAGGTACTAAGAAAAAAGGCGAGTAGCAGGAGTATAACATACCCTGCGTACCATTTCACTTCCAGCCAGCGGGAGGTGGGGATACCTTGTTTTTTTTCCAGAAACCAGATGAGGGCACCCTTCTCCATCCAGAATGCGATGATGACGGAAATGGCCAAACCCGTTAGACCCATCCATTGGATAAAAACAAAGCCCAGGATGATTTTGAGTACCAATTCCATTATCCCTACGCGCAAAATGGCTTCTGGAAAACCTTTTGCAAGCACAATGGCATTGGGCAACAATACCCTGCTTGCTGTCAGGAGCAAATAAATGTTGAAAAGATCGGCGCTTTGTTCAAAATGCTGGTTGAAAACAAGCGGGAATAGGGGCTTGGTCAGAAACAGAAGAACAATAGTAACCGGGAAAAGCACATGCATGAGGCGCAGTGAGCGCTTTTTCATCTCTTCCATGCCTTTTTCCGGTGTTTCTATCAACTTTGGAATCATCGAGGTCGCAAGTGCCGTTGCCAGAGCAGTTGCCAGAGGAAACTCCCGCGAACCATACCTGAAAACGGCAAAAACAGCCGCATCCTGATAGTACCAGCCCACCAGCCAGTTGTCGAACAGGAGAATGAGATTGCCTACGATCAAATTCGCGATCAAAGGCCAGGAAAAACGCAGGTAATATTGAAGGGTCGCCCTGTCGATCCGAATCGCGCCGGGAATTAAAAAAAGTCGGCAGGCCCACACAAATTTCAATGCTGCAAGCAATGCCAGCATTTGAAATGCAGGCAGCAAGCCCCAGCCCAGCAAGACTGGTACAAAAAACGCACCTACTTGCAATCCGAAAGTAACAGTCCCCCACCACAAAATAGGAGCGGGTTGCTCACGCAGCAGGTACACGTACTCAACCGGCAAAGTAGGTACGTTCAGAAGCAGATAAACGCAAAAAAGTACAAAATAGGGCAGTTCAGATTGTCCGGTAAAAAAAGGCACTACCCACGGCCGTCCGATCAGCAACACTGCAAAAAGCAGCAGTGAAAGGGTAAGAAAAATTAGAAAAACGTTGAAAAGAAAAGTGTTGCGCTTTTCATGATGCAAGTGGGCAAACACAGAGGGTATGCCTTGCAACAAACCGTTGACCCACAGGAAGGTAAACATGGTGCCCAGGTACAACAACATTTCGTATGCACCAATATCGGCCATTCCAAGGCCGCTTTTTGCAAAAAGCACGCTGGTAAGTACCACAGCACCCAGTCTTTGCAATTGAAATATCTGCAAAGCACGGGTAGTAGATATATGCTGAAAAAGACGAAACCCCATAGGTGCTGCAAACCTATGGGGTTTCGATGAAAAACGAGTCGGTTACGAGCGTGTTCGGGATTTTTTGCCTGAAGATAAAAAGATGGATTTTTTGTCTGTTTTATGCGTTTTTTCATGAGCATAGTGGTGACTATGTAAATGAAAAAAGGTGAAAAACAGGTAAAAAAGCCGCTTTTTATCTCAGGCAAAAAATCCCGAACACGCTCTAAATCTGCGCGAGCAAGCGTTCTTTCAGTTGCTTGAACTCCTCTTCCGTGATGATACCAGCATCTTTCATTTCTGATAGTTTTCTGATTTTTTCCAGGGTAGCATCCGCGGTGTTTTGAGCAGGGGGCTGCGTACGGCTGAGTTCATCTGCCGCAACCTTACCGTTTTCAATTTCAGATTCGTACCCTTTTTTGGCGTTTTTCAGGTCGAGGTCTTCCAGCGTGCCACCGCGTTCGAAATGCCGGGCTACTACTTTTCCCAATGCATATGTGGAAGCGCCGGACAGTGCTGGCATGCTCAGTTCGCCGATAATAGTGCCTACTCCGGGAATGGCTTTGATGAGGCTGGCGCCCAGGCGTGCTGCGCTGCTACCAACTACAGCAGAAACGATGTTTTTACCCAGGGCATCGACGAAACTGACGCCGTAAATTTTTGCCATGGTGCGCAACATGTTCAACTGTACGGCACTAACTGCCAGCAGATCGACACCGGGCACAGGCGTAAGTGCTGCGCCGAGTGCAAAGCCAACGTGGTTTTTGATGATCTCCAGGGTTTTATTTTGCTTTTCTTCTTTTGTCATTTGTTTTGTAAGCGTTTTTTCCTGCTCAATGAGGTCGAACAATACCAGCAAAGGAGCAAATTTTCCAGGTGAAAAAATAGCCGACATGGTTTATCAGTGTTAAAACAGACACAAAGGAGCAAAGATTGCATTTGTTGTGCCCGAATTACCGACAGAACATGTCTACAGCGGGATCAACCGACATTATTTTAGAAACAACGGCCTGACAGATGACGGTAAATTGACAAGTTACGGCCACTCAATTTTTCTGATATTGACCATCACGCGTACCTTTGTCCCATGCAACCACACTCCTATCCTACTCCCGCCACTTTTACCCGCGCACGCAGCGGCGAACTTTTTGAAATGGCTAAAACCTACTTCCCCGGTGGTGTACATAGCCCCGTACGCGCATTTAAAAGTGTTCAAGGGCCGCCTATATTTTTTGAAAAAGGCGCAGGAAGCCACATTTATGATGTTGATGGACAGGCATTTGTGGATTTTTGCTGTTCCTGGGGCCCTTTGATTCTGGGCCATTGCCCGCCCGCAGTAGTAGCCTCGGTGCAGGAGGCAGTGGCAAATGGCATGTCGTTCGGAACACCAACACCATACGACAATGAAATCGGCCAACTGGTGCTCAGCCATCATCGCTATATTGAGATGATTCGATTTGTCAGCAGCGGTACCGAGGCTGTTATGAGCGCTATCCGATTGGCGCGCGGTGTCACCAAACGCAACAAAATCATCAAATTTGAAGGCTGTTACCACGGGCACGTCGATTCGCTGCTGGTGAAGGCTGGTTCGGGGCTCGTCACATTTGGCATCAGTACTTCGGCTGGCATCCCCGAATCGTTTGCAAAAGAGACGGTTGTCGTTCCGCTGGCCGACCCGGAAGCGCTGGAACAGGCATTTCAGCAATATGCAGGCGATGTAGCGGCCATCATCATCGAGCCTATTCCTGCCAACAATGGCCTGTTGTTACAAGACCGTTCCTTCCTGCAATTACTGCGTGAAAAAGCAGATCAATATGGATGTCTGCTCATTTTCGACGAGGTAATCTCCGGATTCCGTGTAGGATTTGAAGGTGCAACGGGCTATTACGACATTCAGCCGGACATTATCACTTTTGGAAAAATCATTGGCGGGGGCATGCCCGTAGGCGCTTATGCTGCGAGCAGGCAGATTATGGAAAATATTGCGCCTGTCGGGCCAGTGTATCAGGCGGGCACCCTGAGCGCCAATCCGGTAGCCATGGCTGCGGGCATTGCTACTCTGACGGAATTGTTGCAGCCGGGCTTCTACGAGGAGTTGGAACAAAAAACAAAGGCATTTACAGGGCGGCTACAGGAATACTGCGATCGCAAAGGGTACGACATTACGTTCCCGAGCGTCGGCTCTATTTTCTGGCCGACGTTTACGCGCAATCGCATTGTGCGCTCAGATGAAATTGACGGCGCAAAAATGGAGTTGTTCAAAAAAATGCACCTGGCATGCCTGCAACGGGGTGTGTATTTCGGGCCTTCCGGTTATGAAGTCGGATTTGTTTCGGCTGCACACACCGAACGCGACCTGGATTTTGCAGCCACTCAGATCGAGGCAAGTCTTGACATAGCCATGCAGGGTTGATTCAAGTTATTTTCGGATAGCCTCCACCGGGTCCATTCTGCTGGCTTGCGATGCAGGAATGAGCCCTGACAGGATACCTACGATAATCGAAGTAAAGAGTCCTACCAGTACATTTCCCAGTGACAGGTGAATATCGAAGTCGATGACTTTGGTAATAATCTCGGTAATGATCCAGATAAAAAACAAGCCAAGGAATCCGCCCACCACGCAGAGAGAAATGGCTTCAAAAAGGATTTCCAGCAGGATAAACCAGCGTTTCGCGCCCAGGGCCATCTTGATTCCTATGATGTTGGTTCTCTCACGCACGGAAACAAACATGATATTGGCAACGGAAAACATGCCCACCACAAGCGCAAAAATCCCGATGACAAATCCTGCCAGATTGAGGGTGCCAAATACGCCGTCGAACAGTTTGCTCAGCACAGAAAGTGTATTCAGGGCAAAGTTGTTTTCTTCGAGTGGTTTCAGCCGTCGCTGTCCGCGAAGTACGCTCACGATTTCGTCCTTCACATCTTCGATGTTTACCCCGGCAGCAGCCTTTACCAGCAGGCTGGTTTGAGGTCCACGGCCATCGCTACGCACCCCGAAGCCGCGGCGAGCCAGATTGTATCCAACCAGAATGACGTTGTCGAAATTGAAAGGTTTCAGCAGGTCTTTACCTGATTTTTTCAGCACACCAATCACACGTAGTTTCCGGCCACCGACATTGACTTCCCGATCCGTCGGGTCGATACCCTCACCAAAAAGCCCTTCTGCCACTACCCCACCCAGGATGCAGACATCGGCGCCGCTCTGATATTCTACCGGCGAAAAATACCGGCCTTCGTTCTGAAATTCAAGGTGAAACAGTTCATAACAATCCTCTGTGATGCCCAGAAAAGGAGCATCTTCCACGCTCGAAGATTTCCACTTTACGGTTTTAGTGCCCAGAAACTGCCAGAATCCAACTTTATCGGCGAATTCAAGCCTTTGTTTGAGCGCCTGAAATTCATTGTATGAAAAATTGGGGCGGCGCATCCATTTCCAGAAGTTGGCGCCGGGGTCTTCTCCCCAGGAAAATTTCTCGATATAGATCACGTCATTGCCCAGTTTGGACATGCTTTTCCGGATATTGTCTTCCAGCGAATTGACGGCGCTTTTTACCCCGATAATGCAAAAAATACCAATGGTGATGCCAAGCAGCGATAAAAATGAGCGCAGTTTATTGCCCATCAATTGCTGCCAGGCTTGTGCAGCGCCTTCTGCCAGTATTCGAAAAAATTGACGCATAACAAATTAAGCGATGACACTTTAGGTACCATGACCTTCCAAAGGTAACGTCTGCTCTCAGGCGCACCTTTGGCTTTCGATCAAAAGCGGAAGTTTTTCTATGAATTCCGTTTAGAACATATATTAATGTGACATCAGTGCTGCAGGAATGGGCTGACGATTGCCTTCAGGCCCGGCAAAAGATACTTTCAATGCTCCCCCGCCATCGCTGTTGAAATACACGAGTTTGAAGTTGTGGTACCCTTTCTGGAGATAAACACGTCCCATTTTTTCTTCAAATCCGTGGTCGCCGTCGTTATCCACAATGATCTCACCATCGATGTAAAGAATACTGCCATCGTCCGACTCCGTCCAGAACTGATAACCGCCCGTTTGCGGCGCGCTAAAGTTGCCCTGCCAGATCATGCCACAGGATTGGGAGGCGCAGGCAGGAATAGCCGTAATATCCTGAACCACAATATTTTGCTGAACAGCACCTGCTTCTACCGTTTCAGCGTTGTATTTGCCGTTGGTTTGCATCACTTTCATACTCAAACCGGGGTCGGGCTGCCGGAAAAACTGAAGTGCCGGCTTCATTGCATAGCCTTGTACTTCTTCTTCATCTGTTTTGCTGGCGATGAAGCCAGGTTTGTAGGCACGAGCCTGAATAAGACCTGGCTTGGCAGGCTGGAAAAAGCCATCGTATAAAGGAGAGTTGTCGCGCGGTTCGGTACCGTCAGTGGTATACCGGATCGTTGCGCCTTGTGTTTTGGTGCTGATCGAAACAGAGGGGCGCATGGTGTAAGGATCGTATTCTACCTGAATAACGGGCTTGTCAACAAACGCACCAAAATTGGCAATTTTCACCACAAATGCGTGTGAAGAACCGATTCGCGACGGAATGTAATCTGGCAGAAAAACGGTTGTGGCGCCATTGGCTACTTCTGTACGCAAGCGCTCTTTGGTAGCAAGAAACGAAACTTCCGAACTGCTGCCTATCTGCAATCCTTTGAGTACCAATTTTTTATCCGCAGGATATTTTGGGAAAATAGCGTACACGGATTTTGTTTTGGGATTCCAGGTGTAGAACACTTCCTTGACAGCATAACCTGGATCGGGGTCGATGGTGAGTTTTAGCAATGCATCGCCTCCGGTTTTCCAGCCATCCACCTGTGCGGCCTTCCAGTCGCGGCGACCTTCACTCCATTGAAATGCAGAACGCCAGCGGCGGGTGTTGTAAATTGCCTCTCCATTGAGGTCCATCCATTTGCCAATTTCAAGTAGGCGATCCTGCATAATAGGCGGTATCTGACCATGTGCATCCGGGCCGATATCGAGCAGGAAATTGCCGCCGCGGGAGACTTTATCGATCAAATGCAGGATGAGCGACTGGGCAGAGTTATAATCCCAGGCATTTTCAGCACGGTTGTATCCATAGGAAAATCCCATGCCACGGCTTTCCTCCCAGTCGTGGTCTTCAAAGTCCATATCCGGCTGATATTCAGGGGTATAGATACCGCCGTGTTTGAAACGCACGCCACTGCCCCAGCGATCATTGACTACCACGCGGTCGCGTACGGGGCTTTCGTTATATAACCAGGCAAGGAATTGCTGCGATTTCCATGTTTCGGCTGTTGCATCCCAATCGCCGTCTGCCCATACGACCCAGGGTTGATAGTGTTGTACCAGATCATACAATTGTGGCATAGCGTGGTCGGCTGCATAGCGTGAGGGATCAAATTGCCACAATGGATTGTACCATTCGTACAGGGAGTAGTACAAGCCGGGTTTTACGCTTGTTTTTTTTAAGGCCGTAAACAAATCGCCCAGCAAATCGCGCTTGGGCCCTCTCACATCGGCACTCCAGGGAAATCCCCATGTTTTTCCGGCTTCCTGGCTAGGCCACAGGCAAAAACCGTCGTGGTGTTTGGAGGTAAGCACCACGTATTTGGCGCCGGCTCTTTCAAATAATTGTGCCCACTCATCAGGGTTGTACAATTCTGCATGGAAATCATCGGCCAGGTCGTAGTAAGAACGGTTACCAAAGTTGATTCGATGGTACTCCTGTACGATGCCGTTGTGTGCATTGTTGGTCAGCGAATGCTGATACCATTCCGCATAGTTTCCTTTTGCAGTGAAAGCAGGCACAGAATACACACCCCAATGGATAAAAATGCCAAATTTTCCATCCTGCCACCATTCCGGCGTAGGGCGTTGATCGAGCGAGTTCCAATTGGGTTGATACGTTGTTTGTGCAGTGGCCGCGGATAATACCGAAGCAAACAAAAGTGCGGTGAGGTATCGCATGTGATTGGCAGGTTTTGGTGAAAGTTTCGGACAAATATAGGTGCAGATGCCGGAACGCGTTACTTTTGTAAAGTTTTTGGTGTCCGGATCATTCCGGGCTGAAAAGGGAACCCGGTGCAAATCCGGGGCAGTACCCGCTGCTGTAAGTTCAATTCGAATGTCTGGCATGTCTTTTCCATCACAAGAAAGACTTTTGCCATGTACCTTCTAAGAAATTGGTGTACCAAATGCCACTGTGTTTTTTCTACATGGGAAGGCGTATACCTGCTGAACGAGCCAGAAGACCTGCCAGAAACAATGTTACCAATTGGGCTTCGGGAAGAAAGCACGATGGAGAATAAAGTCCTGAGTCCTGAGTCGTAAGTCCTGAGTCCGTAGAGTACACCTATATATTATTGGCATTCTATAAGTTATAGTGTCAAAGATATATAGGTGTACTCTACGGACTCAGGACTTACGACTCAGGACTCAAGACTCTCTGCCTTCCCGTTTGCCTTTCATTCCAACCAGTAAACACAACAACATGAAAGTCAAACAATTATCAGCATTTTTGCTGTTCAGCACCCTCCTTTTTTTCGCTTGCAACCAGCAGGATGAACCTATTCCTTTCAAGTACGAAAGCGGCATTTTTGTCGTCAATGAAGGGGCGTTTGGTGGTACTGGCACCATCACCTGGCACGATCCTGTGAGCGGGGCGACCGAGCAGGATATTTTTGGAAAGGCAAACGGAGGCGCAGCGCTGGGCGAATTTGCCCAATCGCTTACCTTTCACGACGGCAAGGGTTACATCTGTATCGGCAACGGCACTAAAATCGTGGTGGTAGATGCTGCTACTTTCAAATACATCGATACGATCGGCGGCTTGAGCAAGCCACGTTATCTGATGCCTTATGGCGATCATTTTGCGCTGGTGACGCAGTGGGGCGCCGATGGGGTTTCAGGAACTGTCGCAAAAGTCGACCTGAAAACCAATGAAATTGTGCAAACCTCGCCTGTTATCGGCTCCGGGCCGGAAAAAATGTTTCGCTTCAATGATGATGTAGTGCTGATTCCCAATTCCGGCGGATATGGCATCGATTCCACTATTGTTACGTTCCGTCTCTCTACTTTTTCCGTAGTAAGCAGTACCAAAACCGGTGGAAAAAACCCTGCCGTTTGCGCGCTGTCCAATGCAGACGTATTTGTGCTGTGCAAAGGTGTATTTGGTACACCGCCGGTATCAGGATGGCTCGGCGTAGCCGATGAGCCTGCCACAGGAGAAAGTGTGCCGGTTTTCTCCGACGACTTGTGTAGTTCGCCAGATGGAAGCAGCCTGTATTTCACCAGCGGGACGGCTATTTATCAACGGAAAAACAATACAGTAGCGCCGTTTATTCAACAATCGGCATATGGCCTAACCTGCAATCCATCGAACGGCCGACTCATTAGCACCGATGCCCGCGACTTTAATTCTGCCGGAGAGGCCACCGTTTTTAATCCGGATGGCAGCATTGTAGAGCGGTTTGCTACAGGGATTGCGCCAGGGGAGATTGTGGTAAAATAGAGGTGAGTGGTGAGTGGTGATTAGTGAGTGGTGAGTAGTGAGTGGTGAGTGGTGAGTAGGGCTTCACCACTCACTACTCACTACTCACTACTCACCACTCACTACTCACCACTCACTACTCACCTCTAATAATCCAGTCTCAGCACTTCACCTTGAAGCATTTGCCCGGGCGCTTTTTTTACAGGAATTTTGACATCTTCTCCTGTTGTAACCTGTTGTCCATCCATCAGATGCAGGTTATAAAGAATAATGGATTGTGTGGCGTCGTACAAAGCGGCATGCACTTCCTGGGTAGTGTGTGAAGACTTAACAATTTCCATATCAGGCATACCAAATTCGCTCATGCCAAAAGTATAGCCACTGTTCAGGTTGTTTTCCTGCAACATACCGAAATACACCCAGCAATACACAGGAAGGGATTGTTCCTGCATCATATTGCGCGCGGCGCCAGTGAAAAAGGACTTGGAAGACAGCACATACTGGCTATTGAGAAACACACCACAGGAATTGGTTTTTTCCAGGGTAGCGGCGGCAACTTTTGTCAGGGTTTTGTACAAATCGAGTACGCGGGATCGTTTTCCGATGATGGAAATGACCATCTGTGATTGGTGTTGCGCCACTTCAGAGCCGGCTGTTCGCCACAACCAGGATATTTTTGCCGCAGCCTGTACTTCTGCCGCTTCAACCGGGTACTCCAGGTGAGCAAGCATCACAGAAGCGCCGGGAACGGAAAATATCGCCGTTTTATCCGAAATATTGACTGAATCAACTGTCAATTTCCAGTCTTTCCGCAGGGAGGAAACAATGTCCTGCACATTGGGCGATTTTTTGTCGTTGAGCAGCACGACACCCGTTACGATCTGTTCGGGGTTGGAGGGTTGGGGTTGCGCTGCGAGTGGCAGGCTTGCAAGGATGCAAAAGAAATAAATCAGTTTGCGCATGGGATACATAGAAATGATAAGCAGGCAACATTTGCGCCCGCGCTCTAACGACTCAAAAGGCTTTATATTTCCTTTTCAATCAGGTATACATTGCGGGTAGGAGAATTTCGGTTGATCATTTCTGCCAGAAATCCGGTCAGAAAAAGTTGAGTACCCACGATCAAAGCCAGTATTCCGAAGTAAAACAAAGGGCGGTCGGCAATGCCATATTCCTTGTAGGCGATTTTGGACAGGCTGAGATAAACCAAAATGCCAAAGCCAATAAAAAACGAGAGCAGCCCAAGCGTACCGAACAAGTGCATGGGCCGTTTTCCAAACCTGCCGACAAACGACACACTCATCAGGTCAAGAGGACCGTTGATAAAACGTTCGAGACCAAACTTCGTAGTGCCGTATTTTCTGGCCCGGTGTTCCACTACTTTCTCACCAATTTTGGTGAAACCTGCCCATTTTGCCAGCACAGGAATGTAGCGGTGCATGTCACCATACACTTCCACCGATTTGACGACTTCAGATCGATAGGATTTCAGGCCGCAGTTGAAATCATGCAGGTGAATGCCACTAATCCAGCGGGTGGCAGCGTTGTAGAGTTTGGTAGGAATGGTTTTACTCAGTGGATCATAACGCTTTTTCTTCCAGCCACTTACAAGATCGAAACCTTCCTCGCGAATCATGCGGTACAAGTCCGGGATTTCGTCGGGACTGTCCTGCAAATCAGCATCCATGGTGATCACCACATCTCCACGAGATGCTTCAAAACCCGTTTGTAAGGCAGCGCTTTTCCCGTAATTGCGGCGGAATTTGATGGCACGAACACACTTGTTTGCTTTTTGCAAATCCTCAATCACTTTCCAGGACCCATCCGTGCTTCCATCGTCGATGAATAGAATTTCATAGGAGTAACCCTGACTTTCGCACACCTTGCGAATCCATGCTTCCAGTTCCGGGAGGCTTTCTGCCTCGTTTTTAAGCGGTATGATGAGTGAAAGGTCCAATCTGATGAATATTATTTTGCCCGGAATCGGGAGACTTACAAATCAAAACTTGTTTTGGGGAGTACCTGAATATTCGATTTTGGCAACTCGTCTTTGCGGCGCACAAATACGGGCAGCAAAGGTTCTGAATCTTTATCGATCAACACAGGTTTTCGGTGGTTTTTATCGCTTTTCAGCATTCCGCTCCAACGATCGAACAGCATCTCCTGTTGCTCGGGCGTCAGTTTGGGATGTGTGTCATAAAATCCGCGAAGGCTTCGTTGGCGGCGCGCTTCGAACAAGGTAACGGCACATGCCACCGAAATATTCAGGCTTTCGGCAAAACCTGCCTGTGGAATGGTGAAACTGCCGTCGCACAGGCGTTGGGCTTCGGCACTTACGCCCTCATCTTCATTTCCAAACAACAAGGCGACCGGCTCTGCCAGGTCGTGCGCATAAATTTCTTCCGTTCCAGGCCCGGGCGGCAAAGTAGCCAGTATGCGGCCGTAGCGCTCCCGAACCCGCTCGAAGCAGATAGCCAGGTCTTCAAAATGGTACACGTCTATCCACTTGAATGTGCCACCTGAGGTGCGCTTCCCCAGCACCAGGCCGCGTTTGTCGAGGTATTGCCGGGTGTACAGCACAAACACTTCCCGGATACCCACGGCGTCGCAGGAGCGCAGCACCGCACTGATGTTGAGCGGGTCGAAAATATTCTCCAGAATCACCGTCAGGTCGGGTTGCGACTGTCGGATGACGGAGCGTATTTTTTGTTCGCGGGTGGGTTGCATTGCTCGACAGAAGGTTAATCAGCAGGCTCGAATCCGGTTTTTCCGAATTTTAGCATGTGCACAAACGTATTTTCCAGGTAATCCGGCTGGTTGCGGCCATCGTCGAGTGCTCCATTGGCATATACGCCGGCAAAATGAAAATCGGCATGCAGGCCGTGAAACATTTCATAATTCAAACGTTCCGGAAAGGACAATCCGTAACGCGACAGCATACGGCCTGTGAAAAGCGTTACATCATAACCATTGAATCCTTCATTGTCGGGGATAGTGCCCGTCGCTTCGTAGAATTTCTGCTGAAAATCCTTTACTTCCTGTTGCGTGTAGCGGATATAGGATGCAGCGGTTATGTGCACGTTATTATCCATAAAAAATTCAGGCTCAATGTTTTCAAAACCCGCCCACTGCGGCATGCCATACACTTCCACCTGGCTGCTGCCTTTGATAGATTTGAGGTTGCGTAAAAATGCATTCACAAAATCCTGGCTGGCCCAGGTAGGCAGCACAAACACCGCAGTTCTGCCTGGTTTTATGTAGCGTTTCAGGTCAACTTTGGCAAAAGTCGACGTCTCATCCGGAACAATCAGTTCATTGAGTGTTCCACCGATAGCACGGTTGGCATTGTGGAAATAAGCCAGTCGGTCGGCTTCTTTGGCTTTGCAAAGCAGGACGACGTCTTCTGCCCTGTGCGACTGGCGAATGAATCGAATAATGGCCTCGCAATGCGCGCGCAGGGACGGGTTTATTTGGATAAAACCCGGGTTTTTCTGTGTCAGGTCGGCGGTCGGCGTTTCTGGCGATATTACAATTTTACGACGTTGTTTAGCCCATTCGGCAAATGCCTGCACGTGGCTGCTTCGCACTGGCCCGATAAAAACGGCGGCTTTTTCAAGGCGCTTGTTGGACATCAGTTTTTGGAAATCCGCGTCATTTGCCTGGGTATCGTACACATCTACTACAAAATTGGTGCGTTCCTCTCTGGATAACTGATCCAGGGCAATTTTGGCGCCTGCATAAAACTGAAGCCCCAATGCACTTTTTTCAGGAACGGTGGCGCCATCACTCTGAGCCGTCAGAAACGGCAGCAATATTGCCAGATGATAGGTGCTGCCATTGCCAGCGCCGGTTTCGACACCGGGGCGTGTCGGTTCATTTTTGATAGGCGGTTTGGGGTTGGAAGGAGTCGACCAGCGTACGGTGTCCATCGGCGCTGTAGGAGCGGGGCGCGAAGGCGTTGGCTTGGAAGGTGTCGCAGGTCGAGGTCGGGTGCTGGTGGTGCTGGTCCGGCGTGGAGGAGTACAGGCTATCCACACGGAAGCCAGCAGGATATAAAAGAGCAGTTTTTTCACAGTATTCCAGTTTTGGTGGGCGGCAATTTGCTGGTTTACAATTGATTAGCCGCCTGCGTTTTTTGTATTTTTAAATCCCATGTCCAGCAGCAGTTTCAGCACTTTTTCGCGGTGATTGCCTTGAATAATAATAACGCCGTCTTTAGCATTTCCGCCTGCGGCGCATTTGTTTTTGAGGATTTTGGCCAAATCAGCCAGCGCATCATCGGAGCCTTCAAAGCCTTTGATCACAGTGGCTTCCTTGCCGCCTTTTACCCTTTCCAGCCAGATACGAAGGGTTTGTTTAGCCGCCAAGGGGGTGTCAACAGGTTCCGGATCAGCCTGCAATTTTACGTTTGGGTCGGTGGAAAATACCAGTCCGCCCAGGTTATCGAGCGAGTTGAATGATTTTTGTTTGGACATAGTTCAGAGGCCGAGCCATAAACGGCGCTGGAGGTTGCCAGTAGTTTGTGGAACAAGAATATGAAGGCATTTGGGTTTCATTTCAAACAACAGTTCTCCTTCCTGAACCAGCCCTTCGCCGTCGAGGTGCGTATAGTTTTTGCCATCGGAAGTTATTTTTACCCGACTGGAGGTGAAGTGTTCTACAAACTCGGCATCGTAAATTTTCCCGTTCAGGGTAGCCGGCACGGCGGCAAAATACTGCCAGCGGGGAGCATCTTTCAAAATCACCACTTCAAACATACCATCGTCCATACGGGCATCCGGAGCAATCTGGAAATTGTAGCCGTACATAGGGCCGTTGGCCACAGCAATGGCAAAACACTTCTCGGTGATCGTTTTTCCGTCCATTTCAATGGTGCAGGTAGAAGGCGTGTAGGTGAGCCCGGCCTCCACCGATTTCATCAGATACGGGAAAAACCCGCGCCAGTTGCTGCCTTTCATCAGGTTGCTCACCAGACCATCAAAACCAATGCCGGCAAGATTGACAAACGGTCGGCCGTTCATGGTTCCCACATCGATGGTTTGTTTGCGGGCAGTGTTGAGTTTTCGAATAGCGCCATCTACGGAACGGCCGTACCCGAGGTGCATGGCCAGTCCGTTGCCGGAACCGGCCGGAATGATACCCAGCACCGCATCGGTTCCAATAAGCGCAGAAGCCACTTCGTTCACCGAGCCATCGCCGCCAACGGCTGTCACCACGTCAAAACCTTCTGTGACGGATTGGTGTGCGAGTTCGCGGGCGTGGCCGGCGCGTTCGGTAAATTTGAATTCGTATTCAAACAGGTCGGTGTTCAGGTGTTTTTCAACGCTTTCGCAGATGTGTTTCTGCAAATTTGTTCCTGCTTTGGGATTGACAATGAAGGAGATCCGTTTCGGTTGAAGAACTTGTGTCGAAACCTCGCTTTTCATGTACGTCTGTAAACGCTCCATAGATTATATCAATTCTTTTCTGCCTTGCAAATAAGTACGCCAACGTTCGAGTACGGTTTTCATATCCTCGGGCAGTTCCGATTCAAAGCGAATAAACTCGCCTGTACGTGGATGTTGAAAACCCAGCACCTTGGCATGCAGGGCCTGACGTGGTAACAGTTGCAGGTTGGTTTCTACAAACTGTTTGTATTTGGAATAAAGGGTGCCTTTCAGAATTTGGTTGCCGCCGTAGCGGGGATCTCCAAAAAGCGTATGCCCGATCGACTTCAAATGTACACGAATCTGGTGGGTACGCCCAGTTTCCAATTGGCATTCCACCAGCGAACAATAATAAAAACGCTCAATGATACGCCAGTGGGTAACGGCCCATTTCCCGTCGTCACCTTCCGGGAATGTCATAAACAAGCGCCGGTCGTTTGGGTTGCGTCCTATATTGGCCCGAACCGTGCCTGAATCGCCTTCCATGTCACCCCATACCAGCGCCTGATAGCGGCGTTCGATGGTATGGTGAAAAAACTGGTTGGCGAGGTGCGTCATGGCAAAATCCGTTTTCGCTACCACCATCAAACCCGTCGTATCCTTGTCGATCCGATGCACAATACCCGCCCTATTGGCCTCGTTGCCCTCCTTTACCGGCAGGTTTTTCATAGATTCCTGCAAGTGCCAGGCAACTGCATTGACGAGTGTTCCATTTGGAATGCCCACACCGGGGTGTACGGCCAGTCCGGCAGGTTTATTGATTACCATCACATCCTCATCTTCATATACGATGTTGAGCAGGATGGGTTGTGGCGCAATCTGATACGACTCTTCCAGCGACTTGGGGAGAATGATGGAGATGATATTACCCGGTTTTACCTTGTAATTGGGCTTCACATCCATTTCATTTACCTTCACCGAACCAGCCTTGATAGCAGTTTGCACCTTGCTACGGGAACGGTTGGCCAGGCGGTCGATGAGGAATTTATCTAGTCGGATCAGCGATTGTTTCTGGTCGGCTACAATCTCATGCCGCTCATACAACTCATCCTGTTGCGACAGGTCTTCCACGTCGTCTATTTCCTGTTCAGGAGCGCCCGGTATATCCTCCGGAGGCGTATCTGCTTTGATCGGTTGCTTCTGGTTCATTTCGGTGCTCATTGGTTCAATTCGATTTCCGTGGCAAAAGTAGCGCTTTTACCACGCTTCCTTGATAACATTGTAACAAGTTAACTCATATGAATGTTAGCAACGTGTGGAAAACGGGGGGATAACTAAACAGGAACATATGCAGTGGTTTGAATCTGGCAAATTTATCTTTGCCCGCATTCAAGTGCTGGAAAAACCAGCCAACCCCTTATTTATCATTGATTATCAAACCGTTCGAATCAAAATAAAATGCGCACGACCATGCTGAAAGATATGGGAAAAGTCATCACGATTGCCAACCAGAAGGGCGGTGTAGGCAAAACGACTACCGCTATCAACCTCGCTGCATCCCTGGCCATTCTTGAAAAAAAGGTGCTGCTGATCGATGCAGACCCGCAGGCCAACGCATCTTCAGGCGTAGGTCAGGCCGATACTTCGGAATTTGTCAGCCTGTACGATTGCCTTGTACAGGGTACGGATCCGCGGGAAGCCATCATCAAAACCGAAACACCTAATCTCGATTTGTTGCCTTCCAATATCGATCTGGTAGGCGCCGAACTGGAACTGGTGGATCGCCCGAACCGCGAGTACATCCTGCGTGGTATCATCGGCGAAGTGCGCCAGGATTACGACTATATCTTTATCGACTGCCTTCCTTCGCTAGGCCTGATTACGGTGAACGCCCTCGTGGCTGCTGATACGGTACTGATTCCGGTGCAGTGCGAAATGTTCTCGTTTGAAGGACTGGCCAAACTGAAAAACACCATTACACTCATCAAGCAGGGTTTCAACCCGAACCTCCAGGTAGAAGGCCTGCTCATTTCCATGTACGACAGCCGCCTGCGCCTGGCCAATGCGATCGTGGAAGAGGTGCGCAACAGTTCCAATGATTACGTTTTTGAAACGATCATCCATCGCAATTCGCGGGTGGCAGAAGCACCTATGTCGCATACGCCGGTGGCATTGTACGATGTGAGCAGCAAAGGCGCTACCAACTTTTTCAACCTTGCCGAAGAGTTTTTGCGGCGTAATTGATTGATATTGAACATGGCAAAGAAATTTGATACCGGTGGCATTAAAACGCTGCTGGGCAACTCAGCCAAACTGGAAAAAGCGGTTCAGGAAAATCCGCAGGAAGTAGTGCGCGAACTCGCCACTACCGTTGCCCTGCTGCCGATCGAGCAGATTCATACCAACAAAGGTCAGCCGCGTCAGAAATTTGACAAGGATGCTTTGCAGGAGTTGGCTTCCAGCATCGAGGCGCATGGCATCATCCAGCCGATTACGGTTCGGAGACTGCAAGACAAGGAATACCAAATTATTTCCGGTGAACGCCGCTTCCGGGCCAGCCAGTTGGCAGGCCTCAAGGAAATTCCGGCATATGTGCGCCTGGCCAATGACCAGGAATTGCTGGAAATGGCGCTGATCGAAAACATCCAGCGCGAAGACCTGAACGCCTGGGAGGTGGCCATTTCCTATGGCCGCTTGAAAGACGAATTCGGACTTACCGACGAAGCACTTTCCACGCGTGTCGGCAAACAACGCAGTACTGTTACCAACTACCTGCGCCTGCTGCGTTTTGAAGGCGATGAAGACATCAAAAAAGGTCTCATCGAGCAAAAAGTTTCCATGGGACATGCCCGTGCGCTGGCTGGTGTGAGCGATTTCGCACTGCGCAACTCCTTGTATCACAAGATTGTATCCGAAGACCTGTCTGTTCGCGCCGTAGAAGCCTTGATCGCCAGTTATCAGGAAACAAAAAAAGGAAAGGAGCCCGCTCCTGATAAATCCTTGCCACCGCACTTGCGCGAAATTCAGGACAAGTTCAATGCTTTTTTTGGTGGAAAAGTGGTTCTGAAACGCGACGACAAAGGGAAAGGTCAATTGGTAGTTCCTTTTAAAAACGATGCGGAACTCAATCGTTTGATTGATTTGATTGAACACTAGTTTTCCATTCCAGTACCCATTCTGATGCATATTGCTGCCCACTCCGTTCGACTATCCATTGGTCGGGAGTGGGCAGCATTTCTGTAAGGCGTATGGCTCCCTCCAGATGACGAATCATGGATGCAAATTCGAGCAACAGCAAAGGGCTGCATGCATCAAAAAAGCGTGGTTTTTCATGTTGGGTTGATGCAAAGAAATAGCGAGGCACCTTCCAAAGGGACAATTTTTGGCGCAACTGAAAGCAAATATCGAGATCTGTAGATTGGGCCAATTGCCAGCCTTCTTTTTCCACCAGCCATGTAGCACGCGCCACAACAATGGAGTGACGTTCCGTTCTTTTTCTGAATTTCACTTGAGCGTCGATCTGTTCCCATTCATTCTGAGCATGCAGGAATCCGGCAGAGATGTGCGGACGCCCCAAATGCCAGAGTATGCGCATCGCAGGTGGCTTGTCTGCCGGGGTTTCCAATCCAAGGTCGCTGAACACAATCCGTTTTCCGTTTGAAGAGTCAACCAGGAATAGTTCATTTTTCGTCCGCTGTACCGACACCTTGTTCAGGTCAATTTGTTTCATACCCTTCCCTACCCTGCCTGCCGGAACGGCTATTGTTTTTTTGCCTAACGGTGGCTGAAAATTGGAATTAGCCCAGTCCTGCCATGGAAACACCATGATTTCTTCGGGCCACCATGCTTGCAAGGCTGCTGATACATCTGAAGGGAATAAATGCAGCCAGCGGGCCATCATTTTCCCTCCGCCAGGGTACAAGGCGTTTAAAACAGCCTTGTACTTACCATCTTCGGTTTGAAACGGCTGCACCAATGCGCCAAGGCAGGTATTACTTTGATTTACAATGACTTCTGCGTCCGATTGTTGACTGGCAGCCTGTAAAAAGCGTTTACAAAAATCAAAAAAAGGGATAGGCTTGTCAGGATGCATTTCCCTGTTTGCAAAATGAAACAAACGGGCATACAAACCGCCCAGTCTGTAAGGTGCCGCATCGTGTAAAATGCGATCGATGTCGGAAACGATGGTCGTCCAGGCATCATCGGACATCTTCGCCTGCACAGGAATGGAAACATCCTCATAAAACAGTTGTTCCGGCGGAATAGGCGGGCAAACCGACTGATACCGACTGAAAAACATTCGGCATTGCTCCAATGCTTCCTGCTGTGTGGTTGCCGCTTCTTCTACAGACTGAAAAGGCAAAACACGTGCTGCCGAACGCAGCCATTGCAGCAAAAATGCGGCATCGGTCAGCATGGGAGCCGCAGGTAAAAAGCCAAGATAATTGTACAAGGCGCTGCACCAGCCGGGCGACAAGCCGTTTTCCGGCCATATCCATTCCAGCAAACCAGCGTCAACTAACTGAAAAACAAATGATTGCAACGTTTCTTCCTGTGCATCTACTTTTGTTCCAAGTTGATCCAACAGGTAAGGAAAAGGCACTGCCCCACCCTGCCCAGTTAATATGGAATGGATGTGCGCCCATGCATCATTTGGTTGCATCGCTTGAAATACTTCCTCGTCACCGAAGTACTGCAAACATTCAAGTTGATTATTCTCAAAATGGAGAGACGGATTCAGGCGCAGAGGTAGCGATTGGAAGAATACAGGCTCTTTCAACAAGGTTTCATACAAAAAAGGCAGCAGCACGACGTTGGGTGTAGTGTGCACTTTTTCAAGGAGAAACGGGGCCTCTTCCGATGCATTTTCAGTACCATCAAACACACCCACCGTTGCCAGCCTGCTGAATGGCGTGGTTTTGGTACAGGCCCGAAACAGGAATTTTGTCAAGGAAGAAGCCGTTTTCCTTTCCTTTTTGGTCCAACGTTCAGGAGGCGTATTTTCAAATGATTTCAAGGCATGCAGCAGGCTGTGGCTACTGAACAGGAGAGCCCTGCACAACAACTCATTGGAAGCAACGCCTTGCAATGCTTGCCACTCTCGTGTTTGCAATACGGAAAAAGACTCCTTCAATTCCTGTCGGAACATTTCAGATTGTTCAAACGCCTGGTTCCAACTGTCGGCCAGCAAAACAATATCGGGCCTGTGGATACTTACATACGAATCCAGGATTACAGGCCGCTTTGGCGCCCCTTCTCGCAGCAATCGGCGAAGGTTGGTCAATTGTTTTTGAAGCAAAATATCCGCTATCGGGTTGTCTTTTTCGTTTTCCAACACTGTCTTCCATACAAGAAAAGCATTTTGTAAGCGGATTTCCGATGCCTTCCAACGCTCGTATAACTCCGATTCAAAAAGCATGTTGCCATCAGGCCACTGCAAAGGCAACCCGGCTGTACGAATGAGCATCAATGAAAAAACGTCCAACACTCCCATCTTCGTCGCGTTCTGTTAGCGATTGTTTGCTGTATGAAAAATATCTTCCTTATTTTGTTTTGTGCCGGTTCCTGGCCGGTTTTTGCACAAGAGATTTCTGTCAAAAAGTTTTTTTGGGGAGTAGTGGCTGGTGTCGAGCAGCATCGTTTGAGCATTCAAAGTATCAGTAACAAGGTCGCAGCCCCCGATTCGCCCGCTGCAGGTGCAGAACGTGGCGGCACAGCAGGCGCCGTAGCCGGGGTTTTCGGAAGGTGGCGACTGAGCCGCGACCTCGCCATCCAGTCAGAACTCCTCCTTTCAGTTGCCCGGAATACCGTTCGTTTTCACCCGGAAGATACACACGAACAATATCATTTTATGGATGCAGAACTGCCTCTGCATCTGGTGGTAACCAACAGGGCAAAAAACCATGTTTTGAGGCCTTCCCTAATGATTGGAGGCAGAATAGGATGGAATTTTGCATCCAACCCTTCAAGCCGGCTGAACCTGTATCAAAACAGAACGGCTGCCGACATCGGCCTGGGGGCAGAATTACACTTGCGGAACTTACATGTACAACCGGAAGTGGTGTATTCCTACGGACTCAATAACCTGCACAACTACCTGAATACACAGTATGACCCCGCTATAAAAAGTGTGGTAAGGGATCGCATAACACTTCGCATACTGGTGTGGCGATAAACACTACACCAAATCGACGATGGTCACGCCATCGCCGCCGTTTTCCTGCTCCGGATGGTACACATTTCCGATGTTATTGCCATACTCACGCAGTTTTTGTCGAACCACCTTGCGCAGCACTCCATCGCCTTTACCGTGCAGGATACGCAGGCTGGGCGCATTGGAAAGCAGTGCATTGTCTACAAATTTTTCCAGCACACGCAGGGCTTCATCCTTGCTCATACCTCTCAGATCAATTTTTGCGTCGAACATAGCCGCCTGCTGCAAATCGGAGTTGCTGGCCGTCGACATTTGTTTGATGGGTTCGGCCACGGGAAGCAAGTCGCGTAAAGGCGCATGCACTTTCAGCCCACCCATTTGAATAGTGGCTTTCTGGCCTTTGATGCTTTCAATACGGCCGGTTGCTCCTCCTGCTCTGAGCCGGACGAAATCGCCTTCAGCCAGCGGCCTGCTGGATGCCGATGGTTGATTTTGTTCTTCCAGTTTAATCACTTCCGCATTGACATCATCTACCTGGCGGGCTTTTTCCACACGTTCCTGACGCAGTTGTGCGCTCACTTGCTGGGCTTTTTCCAGGTTGCGCTCGTCTTTCAACTGTCGGATGAGGCGATCCACCTCCCGACTGGCGTTGCTGCTCTGGCGCAGTTCGAACTCTTTTTGATCGAGTTTGAGGCGTTTGCGCTTTACATCGAGGTCGTGTTGAAGCGACTCGTAAGATTTGATAAGGCGCTCGAGGTTTTGCTCCTTGTCGAACACCGCGCGCAATTTCTCCTCCAGTTCCTGTTTTTCTCTCTGCAATTCGATCAGGATATCGTCGACCGCCGTTTCCGATCCGGTTCGGTTGCGGGCATAGCCAATCAGGTCTTTTGCAAGACCGCTTTTTTCCGCTATTTCAAATGCATAACTGCTGCCAGGGCGGCCCACTTTCAATTCGTAGGTAGGAGAAAGGGTGTCCTTGTCAAAATGCATGTTGCCATTCAAAATGCCGGGGTTTCGGAAAGCAAACACCTTCAGATTGGAATAGTGGGTGGTGATAACAGCATACACGCCCTTGCGGTGCAATTGGCGGAGTATGGCTTCCGCAATGGCGCCACCCGGTTTGGGATCGGTGCCGCTGCCCATTTCATCTATGAGCACCAGCGTTTGCGGAGTGGCTTTTTCCAGGAAAACACGTGCATTCTGCAAGCGCGAAGAGTACGTGCTCAGGTCGTCGTCGAGGCTTTGCTGGTCGCCGATGTCGGCAAATATTTGTTTAAAAATGCCGAATTCGCTCAGTTCATGCACAGGTATGAGCAGACCGCTTTGAACCATCATTTGCAGCAGGCCGACCGATTTCATAGCCACTGATTTACCACCGGCATTGGGGCCGGAAAGAATCAGGATATGGTTCTCCGCATGGAGGCGCAGTTCAAAAGGAATGGTTTTTCGGCCTAGCCCCTTGTTTTTCAGGTACAGGAGCGGGTGATAACCTTTTCTGATTCCAATAACGGGTTTTTCTTTCAAAATAGGCATTCCGGCACGCATGGCCATGGCCAGTCGGGCTTTGGCATGTATCACGTCCAGTTTTACCAGCACATCCAGGTACTGACGCAGGACGGGGCTATAGGGACGAATGGTCTGGCTCAGGTCGCGCAGGATTCTGAAAATTTCGCGTCGTTCGTCCTGTTCCAGGTCAAACAAGTCGTTGTTGATCTCGATGACGGGTTCCGGTTCGATAAAGGCTGTACGTCCTGTATCGGATTCATCGTGAATGATGCCACGAATTTTGCGTTTATGCTCGGAGGGCACAGAAAGGACCCGGCGATGGTTGCGGAAACTCTCTGGCGTATCGGAAAGCCAGCCTTTGGCGCGGTATTCCTGAATAATCTGCCTGAAACGGCCGTCCAATTCGCGCAATTTGTGCTGAATATCCTTCCGTATGCGCATCAATTCGGGTGAAGCGTCCGGACGTATTTCGCCTTTATCATCAAAAACAGCCGCGATGGCCTTGGCCAGTCCTTCGTCGTAGGAAAGGTTGCGGATATGATCGTAGAGTTTCGGATAAATTTCCTTTTTTGCGCCACCGCCAAAAAATCTGAAAAGATCGCGCATAACAAACAACACCCTTAGAATACCCTGAAATGATTCGGCCTGGAGGGTATATCCATCGATGTCGAGCATTTTAAGGTCGGGGCTGATGTCGGGGAATGCCTCGATGGGAAAGCGGTCGTTCTTTTCGAGCGCCAGTTTGAACTCGCGCACTTCTCTGAGGGCGGTATCAATGTCAGCAAAATCGGTATGGGGGGAAATATGACGCAACACTTCGCCTGCCATAGGCGTAAGTGCTTCTTTTTCAAGCAAATCCAGTACTTTGTCAAATTCCAGTTTTCTGAATACGTCTTTCGGTTCAAACTGCATAACCATTGTTTTTTGTCCAGTGCAACCCTGTCAATTATTATCTGTCGATGTAAAGTTACAGCCCCCAAACAAAACCCGCAGGGTGAAGTTCCCGAATCACAATTATTTTTTGCAAACACAGTTGGCCAACATTTGCCAAGTGATGACATTTTTTTCTATTCAATCGGTGATTAGCCAACATTTGAATATGTTTGCCGCACGTTTTACAAAACAATTAAAAATGCCGACCTTATGGTAAAAAGACTACTTTCTGCATCTTTCTTCTGCTTTCTTGCCGCTGCTGCGTTTGCACAGGGAACAGTAATTTCCTCGGAAAATTTCGAATCGGGCACAAGCCTTCCGGCTGGCTGGAGCCAAACAACTTTGTCTACCGATGGTGGCTGGAACATTGGCGACCCTGCGTCCCTGAGTTCCTCTTCCTTTGGTGTTCCTGACAACGATGGCAATGCCATTGTGACCAACGACGACGCTTGCGACTGCGACAAAAGCGCTGATGTGCTCAACCTGCCTTCCTTGAATCTCTCTGCTGCATCTTCAGTGTACCTCATTTTTGATGTGTACTACATTGACGGCGCCTACCAGGGCAATCAGGAAAGCCTGAAACTCAATGCTTCTACGGATGGAGGCGTAACCTGGACAACCGTTAAGCAATTTGACGGACAGCCAGTATGGCACCTGGAAGCCATCGACCTTTCTTCCCTGGCTGGTAATGCCGATGTTCGCCTGAATATCACGTACAACGACGGAACTGGCTGGAACTACGGCGCTGCGCTCGACAATATCCGCCTGGTAGTGCCAGACAACGTGCTGCGCGCATCTCTCGCGTATGCTTATGCAGGCCGTTACATCGATGCCATTCCAACTGTAATGGATGGTTATGACAAATTCTGGACTGGCGACCACTTCACCATCGAAGGTCAACTGTCCAATGACGGTTTCGTTCCGATCACTTCGTTCACAGCAAGTTGGACCAATGGTACTGAAACGGTAAGCCAAACCTACAACGACCTGGATATTCCGTTCACCAAATCGTATGTTTTCAACCTCGACCTGCCTGCTCTGGCATCGGGCCCGAACTCGGATGACTACACTGTGAGCATTTCCAATATCAATGGCGGCGATGACAATGATCTGTCCGACAACTCAGGCGTTATCAACGTTACCGTTGAAGGTGTGGAACCTGTTGCCGGTCGCAAAGTTGTGCTGGAAGAAGGTACAGGCACCTGGTGCCAGTGGTGCCCACGCGGTGCTGTTATGATGGATTTCATGCATGAAAAGTATCCTGAACTGGCTATTCCAATCGCCGTTCACAATGCAGACCCGATGAAAGTAACGGTATACGATACCGGTATGGGCGGCCTGATTTCCGGCTATCCAAGCGGCCTGGTTGACCGTGCAGATGGCGAATGGGATCCAATCGAGTTTGAACAGCGCCTGATCGAGCGCCTGCTGATTCCTGCTCCAGTGAGCATCCAGCACAATGTGGCTTACGACGCTGCTACTCGTACAATCTCTGTACAAAGTTTCGTACACTTCCAGCAGGCCCTCAATGGCAACTATCAGATCGCCATGGTGATCACGGAAGACGACGTAACCGGTACTTCCAGCACCTGGAGACAGGTAAATACCTACTCTGGTGGCGCTTTCGGCCCAATGGGTGGTTTTGAAAGCCTGCCCAACCCGGTTCCTGCTGCTCAAATGGTGTACAACCACGTTGCTCGTACCATCTTCAACAGTTTCACAGGCGCAGCAGGTAGTGTTCCTGCTTCCAATGCTGCAGGTTCGACGGTTACTTTCAACAGCACTTACACACACCCAACTTCTCAGGATGTGACGCAAATGCACGCTGTAACCATGCTCATCGACATGGGCACTGGCGAAATCGTGAATGCTGAAGAAACACCAGTTCCATTCACCATCACTGGCACGAACGAGCCACAGGTTATTTCCAACATGGAAGTATTCCCGAACCCTGCTTCGGATATCACGACACTTTCTCTGAACCTGGCTGAGAAAAAAGACGTTCAACTGCGTATGACCGATGTGAACGGAAAAGTAGTGTATGAAGCCAACCTGGGTCAACTCAGCGGCGATCAAAAACTGCCGATCCGCGTTCGCCACCTGGCTGCCGGCAACTACATGCTGTCGATCAATGCTGGTGGTGAAGTAAGCACCAAACCGGTTGTTGTAGTAAAATAAACATGACAACGGGTAATCCCGTCTGACATACGATCCCGGATTTTTCAACAACTGAAAAATCCGGGATTTTTTATTTCAGGCTAATTTATCGCCCCTGCCATCGATCAAACCACGGGCAAAAGTGCGTCCTTTGCACCATGAAATTATATGTTATTGCCGGGGAAGCATCCGGCGATTTGCATGGCTCCAATTTGCTGAAGGCATTGTTTCAACAACACCCCGATCTCCATGTCAGGGCATGGGGTGGCGATAAAATGCAGGAAGGCGGAGCAACGCTGGTGAAACATTACAAAGACCTGGCGTTTATGGGGTTTGTGGAAGTAGTTAAAAACCTGCGCACCATTCTTCGCAACATTTCATTTTGCAAGGAAGATATACTTGCATATCAGCCCGACGCACTGGTGTTGATCGACTATCCAGGATTCAACCTGCGCATTGCCAAATGGGCCAAACAGCAAGGCATTAAAGTCGTGTACTACATTTCTCCACAGATATGGGCCTGGCATCGGTCCAGGGTGTATGATATCCGACGTGACGTAGATAAAATGCTGGTAATTTTGCCCTTCGAACAGGAGTTTTTCAGGCAGTATGGCATGGAAGTGGAGTATGTGGGTCATCCTTTGCTGGATGCCTTAAATACACCAACCACATCAGAGCAACAGCGTCATGCGGGTTCCAAAACCATAGCCTTGCTACCGGGTAGCAGAAAGCAGGAAATTCAGCGTATTCTGCCCCCTATGTTATCAGTTTCCGCCCGATTCCCTCAATATCAATTTGTAGTGGCTGGCGCTTCCTCTATACCCGATGAATATTACCAGGCTTTTTTAAAGAATTACCCCGAAGTGGAACTGCGTAAAGGTGTTACGTACAATCTGCTCCGACAGTCGTATGCAGCACTGGTGAAATCGGGCACCTCCACGCTGGAAACAGCCTTGCTGGGCGTGCCGCAGGTGGTTTGTTATGCAGGAAATCCGATCTCCTATCAAATTGCACGCAGGCTGATTCAGGTGAAATATATTTCTCTGGTGAATTTGATTGTCGACAAACCACTCGTACAAGAACTCATACAGGATGAGTTGAACCCGACAAATCTGGAAAAAGCCCTGGCCGAAATACTTCAAGCGGAAAAAAGGTCTGATATTCTCCATGGCTATACCGAACTAAAGCACAGTCTCGGCGATGGTGGCGCCTCCGATCGCGCTGCCCGTTCCATTCTTCAATTTCTTCACACGCAACCTGTCTGATATGATGCGCATTGCACTGTTCGGCGCCGGACACCTCGGCAAAATTCACCTGAAATGTATCCAGGCCACTACCTGCTGGGAACTGGCAGGTTTTTTTGAACCCAATGACGCCAATGCTGAGTCGGTTATCAGCCAGTATGGCGCCCGACGTTTTACATCGCTGGAAAAACTCTTGCAAGAGGTCGACGCCGTGGACATCGTTACGCCCACACCTACGCACTTCAAACTGGCGGCCCGCGCCATGTCGCTGGGAAAACATGTCTTCATCGAAAAACCTGTAACGCAGACGGTTGCGGAGAGCAACAAACTCTTGCAACTGGCTGAAAAACATGGAGTTACAGTACAAGTTGGGCATGTAGAACGTTTCAACCCTGCCTTTACAGCCCTGCATGGTATGCCCCTGAACCCCATGTTTATAGAAGGACACCGGCTGGCTGCATTTCAGCCGCGTGGCACAGATGTGTCTGTAATTCTGGACCTGATGATCCACGACCTCGATCTGATTTTACACCTCATCAAAGCGCCTGTGACCAAAGTAAGCGCCAGCGGAGTGGCCGTTTTGAGCCACACGCCTGATATTGCCAATGCGCGTATTGAATTTGCGAATGGCGCCGTTGCCAACCTTACCTCCAGCAGGATTTCGTTGAAACAAATGCGGAAAATGCGCATTTTCCAGCCAGACCACTACTTGAGTCTGGATTTTTTGGATAAAAACGCCCAAATCGTACGGCTCTTTGAGCAAAATGCGCCCAACCTGCCACCACAGGATCAGTTGATGGAGTTCGATACCAATAAAGGAAAAAAATGGCTACAACTGCAAATGCCGGAAACGGAACCTGTCAATGCCATACAACGCGAACTGGAAACGTTTTATGAAGCCATAACGCAACAAACGCCTCCAGTTGTAACCCTGCACGACGGAGCAGAAGCCCTCAAACTGGCGCATCGAATACTAAAAGAGATTTCGAAGGCGGAAAAACAATATTTGAAAAGGCAGTAGTATAGGAGAAGGCGAAAATTCTTCATAACATATTGATTTTCAAGAAAAAACAAAGTGAACAGAAGAAATTCCGCACATAAGAACAAATTATATTTTTAACAATACAAGAACTTATACACACAAAATATTTTAAAAAAAAGTCAAAGTACCCTGTCAAGTCTTGCGTAAATGGCAGAGCCGCCTACTTTTGCCTCAGCGTTTAACACTAAAACTAAATATTGCAAATCATTATGAAACAATTCGCAATTGCCCTCTTTGCCCTTTTTTGCGTGGCATCTTCCAGCAACCTGAATGCTCAGGTCGATGTAAAAATCAACCCTATTGGTCTTCTTTTTAGCAACCTGAATGTTGCAGCCGAATTTGGCGTATCTGACAACTTTGGCGTGGAAGTAGCCCCGGGTTTTGGCTGGAACAGACTGAATCTTTTGAATGATAATGACTACAGCGGCAGCGTCGTTCGTGTGGGTGTGAATGGTCGTTACTACCTCAACCCCAATGACAAAGGTCTGAACGGATTTTACATTGGCGGTTACACGCGCTATGCAGGTGGTACCTACACTTACAAAGGTGATACGGAAACAGACAAATTCAATTCTACTCGTTTTGCATTGGGTTTCCTCGTAGGCGGTAAAATTGTGGCCCGTAACGAAAAATTGATTTTCGATTTTGGTACAGGTTTCGGTCGCGCACTGGTCTACAAATTCACGGATCCTAATGGTTCGGATGAAGTCGACCTTTCGGATATTCCTTTTGCGAACTGGGATATTCCATTTTACCTCTCTATAGGTTACCGCTTTGGTGGCGGAAAATAAAACAAGAACAACACTCCAGAGAGAATAAAATCCGCGTGAAATGGGCTACCAAAGTTGCTTTGGTAGCCCATTTTGTATCCAATCAGATCATTATTTCACCCTTTAACTCACCTCATTATGTACAAGTTCTTCTATCTATCGTTGCTTTTTATTCTGATGATGTACAATGCTCCGGCTCAAACTGCCATACGGGCAGGTGCGGCGACCGTCCTGATTTTAGGCCCTTACGAAGACTGGAGCCATTTCGGCGCCAATGTGAGCATGGAAAAAGCCATCAAAAGGCGACTTTCCCTTGGCGGCACAATCATGGTAGGAAAAAGCCCGGCGAAATCAGATTTCTATCAGAAAAGGCTTGTTGAAATATGCCCGGAATTGCGTTTCTATTTTAGAGAAAGTATGAATGGGTTGTATGCAGGCGTGTTTGCCATGGCTGGGATTGAAGACTGGAAAAATATTACACAATCTACCGGATATGTAAATGAAAGTATATATGTCGGGCCGGGCATTTCGGTCGGATATGTAAAACAACTATCTGATTATTTCGATCTGGCGTTTCAACTCAATGGCGCGGCACACCTTGGAGAATCCTATTTCCCGGTAGGAGCCGCCATACAAATTGGTATCCGGTTTTAAAAAAGATGGGCCTAAAACACGAAAGGTGTTTTAGGCCCATTTGTGCAAGATTTGACAACTTTTGAAAAGTTGTCAAATCTGGTAGTGCACCTATTTATTCAAATCGCTCAGTTTCACCATATACGGTTTATTCATGTAATCTGCTGGAATAAAGGACACTGTGCCAGCATTTTCAGCAACGATGTAGTAGTCTAGTACCGCGTCGGCTGATTTTGCTTCAATGATCACCGAGAATGCTTTTACACCTGCTGGCAGGTCATTCGAAGCATCTTCGTTCATTGGAATGATCATGTATGGTTCGTTGGCACTGAAGCGATAGTACACCAACAAACGTTTGGGGAAACGATCCGCTTTGGCAATGATTCGGAATGAATTCAGTTTCTGGTTTTCAAATTTGCCGCGGCCCTGTACTTCTACATTGGTTACACTGGAAGGCAGTGCCGTCAGTTCGGGATTTGTTTTCAGGAAACGGGCGCGTTTAGACATCAGTTCGATGATTCCCGGAATCTTGCTTTTTCTTCCCACCGTTTCGCGCAGGCTGCGTTTGAAATCATCCAGCGGATACGCTTTGTTCGGATCGTCGTTGTATGGTACGACGATCATTCCCTGCAATTCCTGGGCACGTTTTTCATAACTGCCATTCAGGAAATTCTCTTCCACAATCTGGCGAATATGCGCCAGGTAGACTTTTTTATGGAAGGGGTCTTTCAACAACTGGCTGATGAGTGGTTTATAAGGGTTATCGCTGTGCAGCAGCGGATCGAGGTTTTGCAGGTCTTTGATTTCCAGGTCACTGCCCTTTCCGGTGTTTTTGAAACTGCCAAAAGAAAGGTTCAAATCCCAGTGTACCGGCTGAAATTTTCCTTTGTTGTCTTTGTACAGGTAGTAATTGTGGCTGTAATTGCCAGAATAACTGCTCAGGTTGACCATAACGTTGTTCAGTGCCAGCATCCACAGTGCACGGTCGACGTCCAGAACTTTGTCTATTTTTTCAGGTTCCTTGTTCAAAATCCGGGTCAGTTCCTGTAAATCATTCCAGCCTGAAGTGGAAATCATATCAAAATTGCCCTTGTAGCAGTCCAGATTATCTTCATACTCCAGCGAACCAAAAATGTTTTGTTTGCAGGTGGCAGGCGTTTCCGGTTTGTAGTCCACTCCGGCTTTAAAAAAAGGATTTCCGCTGGAGCCATAGTGCGCGTCGAGGAATTTTTTGTCAACACTTTCCAGGTTCACAAACACCCCGAGGTACTCGTCGTTGATGTACAATTTGGTGTAGCAAGCCTGGGAGGAGGGCATGTATTTGCCAGCAATTTCATGGAAAAGAATTTCCCGCACCATACTTGGGTCGCGCAGAGACGACGACAATTTTATGGACGTGTAGCCCTGGTGGTTCTGATCGGGGTAACTTGAATTCAATTTGATCGTAAACGGGTTGCGTTTCAATCCAGTTTGATAGGATTTGTCGCCACGGAAGCGGACACCTGCTCCATCGTATTTGGCGCCATCAATCACCACACTGCCGGTCATGAGGCCCATTCCATAGATACGCATGGAATCGAGTGCATTCACCCAGTTCTTTACTGGCAGGGTGAGGCGGATTTCTCCAATTGATTTTTTATCGAAAAGGGGGCGGGGCGATTTGGTGCCCTGGGCCAGTATCAGGGCAGGAGCGAAGGCTAACAGCGCGAACAGCAGTCGTTTCATGTTAATTTGTATGTATCGGATTTTGAACAAACAATTTCAGTAAATCGGCGCAATGATACGAAAAGGACGCATGCAACACCACAATTTTTGTATGCTATCCAATTATCATTTAAATAATTTCTTCAAACATCCCGCCTGCATCCGATGGGAAAAGTCGGCTCAGCGCGCTGAAGTGTGCCTGGTGCATCTGTTGAAAGGTTTGTTGTACCTGTTGCATGAATGGTGCATCTGCCCATTGCTGAATGGTCTCCACAGACGCAAATCGCTCATCGGCACCCAGTTTGAACGTTTGCTCATAGCGCTCGTTTTCAAATTTCACACTTACTCGGTCGCCTGTTTTAAAAATTGATATTTTGAGGGATGGGTGTGGTATTTCTCCAATGATTCGCATGATTTCAGTTTTTCTGATATTCTAATGGCTGCCAACCTGGCTATAGTGCGTGTTTCATCAACATAGCCAGTGCACCGCGCAAAATTGCGAAAGTCTGTTGAATAGGACTATTTCAATCATTACCCAAGCATAATTTTATTGAAATCCGGTTGCACCACGAACTGCAACAACTTCCGGAATTTTTCTTTCTACTCTGCTTCCTACATACGACCTTTGCGCCCGCTGAGGTAAAAGGACTATGCCCATTTTAGTAAGTGCCCTTTCTCACCTCTCACCTCTCACCTCTCACCTCTTAATAATAGCATGTCCGAAAAAATCATCTTCTCTATGTCAGGCGTGAGCAAAACGTTCCCGCCGCAGAAACAAGTGCTCAAAAATATCTGGCTGTCGTTTTTCTATGGCGCAAAAATCGGTGTGTTGGGTTTGAACGGCTCCGGCAAATCCACGCTCCTGAAAATTATTGCCGGCCTCGACCAGAACTACGAAGGCAAAATCGAGTTTGAAAAACAATATAAAATCGGGTACCTGGCACAAGAGCCGGAACTGGACGACTCCAAAACGGTGCGCCAGATTGTGGAGGAAGCCGTGCAACACATCGTCGACCTGCTCAAGGAAAATGAAGACATCGGCATAAAACTCGGAGAAGTAACCGACGACGATGAAATGATGAAACTCATCGAACGGCAAGGTGAAGTACTGGAGCAAATCGAACATTACAACGGCTGGGAACTCGATTACCGCCTCGGCGTTTTTATGGATGCGCTGCGTTGCCCGGAAGACGACCGGCCCATCAAAGTTTGCTCCGGTGGCGAACGCCGTCGTGTAGCCCTGGCACGACTGCTGCTCAGCCAGCCCGATATTCTGCTGCTCGACGAGCCTACCAACCACCTCGATGCAGAGTCGGTGGCCTGGCTCGAACAATACCTGCAAAACTTCCCCGGCACTGTTATCGCCGTGACGCACGACCGTTATTTTCTCGACAATGTGGCCGGCTGGATCCTCGAACTCGACCGCGGCGAAGGCATTCCATGGCAGGGCAACTACTCCAGTTGGCTCGACCAAAAAGCCAAACGCCTGGCTCAGGAAGAGAAACAGGAAGACAAACGCCGCAAACAACTCGAGCGCGAACTGGAATGGGTGCGCATGGGCGCCAAAGGCCGTCAGGCAAAAGGTAAAGCCCGTTTGAATGCCTACGATAAAATGGCGGGTGAAGAATCACGCGAAAAAGAAGCCAAACTCGAACTATACATCCCGACTGGACAGCGCCTGGGCGACAAGGTGATCGAACTGAACAACGTGACCAAGTCGTTCGGCGATCGCGTCCTGTTCGAAAATCTGTCGCTCGATATTCCCAAAAACGCCATTGTCGGTATCATTGGCCCAAATGGTGTGGGCAAATCCACACTTTTCAAAATCATCACCGGCAAGGAAAAACCGGATAGCGGTGAAGTTATCATCGGTGATACCGTACAACTGAGTTACGTCGACCAAAGCCACGAAGCGCTGCTGCCGGAAAAAACGATTTACGAAATCGTCAGCGAAGGCAACGACCTGATTCAGGTGGGCAACACCAGCGTCAATGCCCGCGCCTACCTGTCGCGCTTCAACTTTGCCGGCGCCGATCAGCAAAAGAAATTAGGTGTCTGCTCCGGCGGTGAACGCAACCGCGTGCACTTGGCTATGACCCTCAAAGACGGCGGTAACGTACTGCTGCTCGACGAGCCGACCAACGATATCGACGTGAATACGCTGCGCGCCCTGGAGGAAGCCCTCGAAAACTTCGCCGGTTGCGCCCTGATTATCAGCCACGACCGCTGGTTCCTCGACCGACTGGCCACGCATATTCTTTCTTTTGAAGACGATGCCGAAGTGGTGTTCTTTGAAGGCGGATTTACGGATTATGAAGAAGCGAAAAAAGCGAAACTGGGCGATATAACGCCGCACCGGCCTCGGGTGAAACACATTTTGAAATAGAGGTGAGAGGTGAGAGGTGAGAGGTGAGAACATCCCGAATCTTGGCTACAGCAAGGGTTCGGGATGTTGTTTTTGTGGGTTATTTTTCGTAGAGTAATTTCCCGCAGAACTCGCAGATTTACCCGCAGAACTCGCAGAACGTAGAGTACACCTTTTTCTTCAAAGCGATAATAATGTGTACTCTACGTTCTGCTAGTTCTGCGGGTAAATCTGCTAGTTCTGCGGGAAATTACTCTACAGGTAAATACTCTACAGGAAACTAACGGCGATCCGAAAATCAGGAAGGGCGCCTGATGTAGATAAGGTTGTTTTGCCAAAAATCGTCATTAGCAGCAAATACGCTGATTAGGGTAAAGAAAGGATTTAACTTTGGTATATTCCTTTGATAAACAAAACGATAAACATTCAAAATGACCAAAGTATCCTTTATTTCCCTATCGGTATTTTTATCCTTTTTTATTCCAAAATCATATGGCCAGGGCCCTGAAATCAAAGACTCAGGCCTTCAACTTACCCTCTCCACCGGGGCATTTTCCACTTCCTTGTATGTTTATGAATGCGGATACGGGATGGCAGACTGGAAAGATGTGATGACGGAAGATATGTGCGGAGAAGTGGTGTGGTCAGGTTTTCCCGACTCTTCCGGTTGCTTCGCCAATAATACCCCGGTGGCCGGTAAAATTGTGATGCTTTGGGAAGGCAATTGCCCGGTAAAAGAGAAAGCAAAATTGGCACAGCAGGCAGGCGCTATTGGCATGCTGGTGGTGGGACGCAGCAATACGGTATTCCCGCCCGTACCCCGATATGGTCTGGGATTGGATGGTCAGATGCCGGATGTACAAATTCCTGTTTTTTACATGAAAGCATCTGATTTTCAGGTTATACAGTCAGTCTTTCTACAGAGTGTGCCGCCGGTGGCCTGTTTTGTTCGACCCGGGGTTTTTATCAATAGTGTGAGTCATCCAGTATATGAAATTCAGCAAAACTGCTACTTCCCACAAGTTAGCCCCTTTTATTTTTCCGCCAACCTGTCCAATATCAGCAATATGGATTTACAGGATGTATTGATCAGCGCAAAACTTCAGAAAATCAATGGACAGGAGATTATCAGCAGTGTGAGAAATATCCAGGAAATGGCATCGTATGTGCTCGACAGCCTTTTCATTTTGCCGGATGCTTTTAACAATATCAATCTGCCTGGCGGATTATATCAGGTTATTTACACGGTAGAAGGGAGTTTAAATGGTCGCTTGTTTACTGACACAAGAAAAATTCAATTCAGTAATGCGGGCAGTATTTTGGCCAAAGAACTACGTGGCCTGCAAGCGGCTTACCGTCCTGATACCCTGCCGCAATTCAATTGGGGAATAGGAAATATGTTTTATCACCCCTCAACGCTAGATCAATGGATAGCGACCTATGCAGAGTTGGCTATTTTACCTTCTCCTGAAATGAATCCTGTACAAATAGTTGATATATACGTCAATTTATATCAACTAAATGAAGGAGTGTCGCCCCAACTGGACAACTTTGCCCCTGATGGATCCGACATGACACTTATTGCCACAGGTTCAATCAGCGTTCTGCCTTTGGAAATAACATCGCCAACATATATTGAACTAATAGACTTAAATACTGCCGTGATTGGAGTACCAATTGAACCTGAAAACTATTACATAATGGCAGTCATGTTTGAAAGCAATAGTGTACCCATGTATATAGGGTTCAATGAGGAGCATGTAGAACGGGAAAAAAGGACCCTGCTTTTCAAAGATGGAATGTGGAAGGCAACCGGTTTTTATGGCGCTCCCAATGCAGTCATCAGGATGTATCTGGACAGTGAAATCTTTTGCCCAACCATCGGAGTAGAGTCCACTACCCCGAAAGTTGATTTTAAAGTCTCCCCAAATCCAGCCCACAACGTACTGCACATCCAAACTGCCTTTGAAGAATCCACGGATGCAATTATTACCTTTACCGATATTTCAGGAAAGATAATTTTAACTGATTATCGTAAAAACCTGAATATGGAAACACTCTCCTACCCTGTCGAACAATATCCGACAGGTTTTTATGCCGTTCGTATCACCACCAAGGATGCAAGTGGCACTCAAAAGTTTGTGGTACACAAAGAATGAAACCAACGTTTTCCAGGCTGCTTGCCATTATGCTGCTGTTGTGTTGTATCTCCACAGCAATTTCACAAAACCCATACAAAACAACGTGGAAACGCGAACTTGCCTGGGTTGGAGGGAGCGGAATTGGAATCGGCACAGCGGCTTTATTACACGTTCATAATCAGCCATTTACAGCAGAAAAAGTGGCAGCGCTGGATCTTGGTCGCGTACCGCGTTTTGAACGTTTTGTCACGCGCCAGTATTCCATTTCCGCACAGCACAACAGCGATATTTTGTTGTTTACATCCGTTGCTTCGCCCGTGTTGCTGCTACTTGATAAAAACATACGGCACGATGCGCCCACAGCCGCCTTGCTGTTGGGAGAATCCATGTGGCTCAACCTGGCGCTTACCAGCCTGTGCAAGGAAATCGTGCGCCGGCCACGTCCATTTTGTTACAACTCGAATGCACCCTTGTTCGAAAAACTGAAGCGTGATGCGCGTGCCTCTTTTTTTTCCGGTCATACCAGCATGAGCGCTGCCGCCACGTTCTCGGCAGCGCAGATTTGGTCTGACTATCACCCCGATTCCGAATGGAAACCCCTCGTTTGGGCAACTGCCGTAGCCATTCCTGCTACCGTCGGCTTTTTAAGGGTAAAAGGCGGCAAACATTTCATCTCCGATGTAGCAACCGGCTTTATTGTGGGTGGTGCATGCGGCTTGCTGATCCCTCGTTTGCATCGCAAATGAAGACCTTCTGATTTTCAAATAATTTCAAAATTACAACACTGATTCGGGCGTGCCCGTATGGAGCGTGTATATTTGCCCGCATGATATGAAAAACACCCTGGAACAATTTCGTGAAGTAGTGGGCAATTGCCGCGACCTTTTTGTCAAAAAAACGGCCGATTACGGTACTGCGTGGCGTATTCTGCGCCCATCCAGCATTACGGATCAACTATACATCAAGGCGCTGCGCATCCGGAGCATTGAGGAAAAAGGCAGTCAGAAAGTGGCTGATTCGATTGAGTCGGAATTCGTCGGGCTGATCAATTACAGCGTGCTGGCTATGATACAATTGTCCTTGCCCGCCGATGCGCCCCTGGAACTGGAAGCCCAAAAAGTGGCTCAACTATACGACGAGCAGGTGGCCGAAAACATTCGCCTGTTATCGGCTAAAAACCACGACTACGGGGAAGCATGGCGCCTCATGCGCATCAGCAGCATGACCGACCTGATACTGCAAAAACTATTGAGAATCAAACAAATAGAAGACAATTCCGGGCAAACGCTCGTATCGGAAGGACTGGAAGCCAATTACCGCGACATTATCAACTATGCCGCATTTGCGCTGATACGCCTTTCCGAACAAACACCCACCAACAACAATCCTGCATGACGTCGTTACCTACTCTACTTGTCATTTTTGCCGTTATCGGCGCCATTTTTACTTACCTGACCGCACGCGCAGGTAAAACAACCAACAAATTCTGGACTTTCCTGCAGCATTTCTGCGGAGTATGGTTCATATTTTCAGGTCTGGTGAAAGCAGTGGACCCTATAGGCACTGCTTATAAAATGCTGGACTACTTTGCAGCATTTGAACAGACTTTCGCCGGTCTCGACAATGCGTTCAAAGGCCTGGCGCCTCTGTTTCCCTGGCTGTCGCAATACGTAAATGGGTTTTCTATCACCATGATTGTGCTGGAAATCGCCCTGGGCGCTATGTTGATTCTCGGTTATCGCAACAAACTGACGGCGTGGTTATTTTTCGGCTTGGTATTCTTTTTCACATTGCTCACAGGCTTTACCTACCTCACAGGTTTTGTGCCTTCGGATGCCAATTTCTTTGATTTTGCCAAATGGGGGCCATATATCAAAACCCAGATGCGGGTAACTGACTGCGGTTGTTTTGGCGATTTTATCGTTTTGGACCCAAAAATCTCGTTTTTCAAGGATCTTTTCCTGATGATACCGGCTTTGCTGTTTTTGCTGCGCAGCAGAAACATGCACCAGTTGTGGACGGCGGGCGTACGCAATGCCATTACCGGCGGCACTGTCCTCGTTTCTTTGCTGCTCTGCCTGTACAGTACCTACTGGAACCTGCCACCTGTCGACTTCCGCCCATTCGCCGTAGGCTCGCATGTGCGCGAGCGCAAGGCTCTGGAAGGGGAAGCCAAAATCGACGTGCTGGGATGGGTACTGGAAAATACCAACACGGGAGAAGTAGTGAAATATATGGAACCAGAGCCGGGTAAAATCACCTACTACAAGCAATATGCAAAAGATAAAGGCTGGAAAGTAAAAGACCAGATCCAGACCGACTGGTACGTGGAAAAAGACGGGCAACGCATGCCGATTACCAAATCCAAAGTGAGCGACTTTGCCATTGAAGATGGTGAAAATGGTGAAATTACCGATGAACTGCTGGAAGATAAAAACTACAGCCTGATGATCGTTGCCTATCACCTCGATGGTTCTAAACAAATGGAGACTATTATGGTGCCTGATACCACCTGGGCAACCGATACCATTCGTGTAAACGCCGATTCTACTCAGTACCAGCGTCGTATCGCATCTGTATCACAAAAAAAGGTGGAACAGGAGGTGTTCATCCCGACAGCCGCCTACGGCGATCGTTTCAAAAACGAAATCAACCCCTTGGCCGAAGCCGCCAAACAGGCTGGCTGGCGTGTGTATGCCGTAACTACCATCGGCGATGCGGAGGTTTCTGGCGATTTTGCCAAAAAAACAGGCGCAACATATCCGTTCTACAAAGCAGATGAAAAACTGCTCAAAACCATTATCCGGGCCAATCCGGGTATTGTAGTCTGGAAAGACGGGCAGGTGGTCTCGATGTACCACCACAGACATATTCCGTCGTTTGAGACACTGAAAAAATAACACACTGCAACACGGATTACGCGGATAAAAAAGGGGCGGATTACACGGATTGGATGGGAAATTGAGTGGCTTTGGTTGCAAAAAACAACAAAAAGCATCTCTACTACCCATCCAATCCGCGCAATCCGCCCCTTTCCTATCCGTGCAATCCGTGTTTACATGATGCGCGTCCCTTCCTCAATCACCGCCCCTTTACGCACCACCACTACCCCGTCGCGAATACAATAGGAAGGTGTATCGATGTCGGGCAGGTGTGCACCGCCTTTGATCACTACGTTATTACCAATGCGGCAGTCTTTGTCCAGGATGGCGTGTTCGATATGGCAGTAATGCCCAACGCCCAGCGGAATATCATCCTGATTCATGGCAATTTGTTCCAGCGTCTGGTACGAGTCGTTACCCATAACGATGGAATCCTTGATCACGGTGTTTTCCCCGATTCTGGCGCGCAGACCGATCACCGAACCTTCGATGAGCCGTGCATGCAGGATGGAGCCTTCCGCGATCAGCGCGCGGTTCAACTGCGTTCCACCATAAAATTTGGCCGGCGGAAGCATACGACCGCGTGTATAAATCTGGCGTTGGCTGTTGAACAGGTTGAATGAAGGAATATGATCCGTCAGTTCAATATTGGCTTCAAAAAAGGAGTGAATGGTACCAATATCGGTCCAATAACCTTCATATTGGTAGGCTGCTACCGTCCGGCCTTCCGAAATAGCCTGCGGAATGATTTCTTTTCCGAAGTCCGTCGCATTGGAATACTTGTCGAACAGATCGTTCAGCGCCTTTCTGTTGAAAATGTAAATGCCCATCGAGGCCATGTACTGGCGGCCGCGCTTCTTATTGGCAGGGCTTACTTCGCTGATCCAGTTAGGTAGTTCATCCGGGTGCGGCTTTTCAATAAAACGCGGGATATTGCCATTCTCGTCCACTTTCATGATACCGAAACCGGGCGCATCGCGGGCATCCACGGGCAGGCAAGCGATTGTGATATCGGCCTTTTGCGAGATGTGATATTGCACCATTTCTTCAAAATCCATCTGGTACAACTGGTCGCCGGAAAGCAACAGAACGTAATCGAAGTCCTGGCGTTCGTAGTGCTGGCGGCTTTGGCGTACTGCATCGGCTGTACCCTGAAACCATTCTTTGTTACCAGGCGTTTGTTCGGCCGCCAGGATGTCTACAAATCCTTTGGTGAAAATATCGAAGTTGTAGGCATTCTTGATATGTGCATTCAACGAAGCGGAGTTGTACTGGGTGAGTACATACATCCGTTTTACGCCTGAATTAATGCAATTGGAAATGGGAATATCAATGAGACGGTACTTGCCACCGATGGGTACAGCCGGTTTGGAACGTTGTTCCGTCAGCGGGAAAAGGCGGCTCCCGGCGCCCCCGCCGAGGATGAGGCAAATCATTTTTATCATGGTTGTTTTGCGTTGATTACGGTGTTATTTTGTTTTTTTCTTTGCTTTTGATGCGGCAGGTTTCGCAGCAGGTTCACTTTTCGGGCTCTTGGCTGGCGCTTTTTTTGAAGCGACTTTTGAGGTGGCCGGTTTTTCCGGTTCCAGAATGTTGGCTACTTCTGCAGGCGCATGCTTTTCAATTCTGATTTGGGCGCTTGCCCGTCGGTACACGTCGAAATATTTTTCGATGGTGCGTTCCCAGGAAAAATCGATGGACATGATGCGTTTCCTGATTTCAGAAATAGCATGCGGATTGTGGTGCCACATCGACGCGCCACGGTGAATGGCCCATCCGATATCGCCCAAATCAAAACGGTCGAATCGGATGCCTCGTCCTGTACCTCCCGGTTCGCCAATATCCGGCACCGTATCGATCAGGCCACCCACGCTGTGTACAATTGGAATCGTTCCATAACGCATGGAATACATCTGATTCAGGCCGCATGGCTCTACACGCGAGGGCATGATGAGGTAGTCAGAACCTGCATATATCTGGTGCGCCAGCGCTTCATTGTAGTCGATAATGGCATTGAAACGGCCGGGATACTGATAGGCCATTTGCCGGAACTGGTTCTGCGTCCAGGGTTCACCCGTGCCCAATACCAGGAAAGAGGCGCCGCCACCTGCATGAATATAGTTTCGGAAAGCATCGGGCAAAAGGTCGGAGCCCTTCTCTCCTACCAGCCTCCCGATGAAACTGATGATGGGCTGGTCTTCCGGCAATCCGAACCATTCGCACAGCACCTTTTTGTTTTTCAGTTTAAAGGCATCGATGTCATTGCCTTCCAGGCGATACTGGATGGCAGGGTCTGTAGCAGGGTCCCATACTCTTGCGTCGATACCATTGATAATACCTGATTGTTTATGCCATTCATCGCGGAACAGGCGTTCAAGACCCAAACTGCTCTGGTGTAATTCGTACAGATAAGTTTCGGAAACCGTCGTAACCGCCCAGGCGCATCGCAAGGCCGACGCCATTGGGTTGATAATGCCGTTCCAATCGAGCAGCCCATACGCGGAAGACTCGAAAAAGGGCATGAGGTGCAGGTTGTTTCGGCTGAACATACCCTGGTACTGTCCATTGTGGATAGTAAATACCGTGGGTATCATACCCAGATCATTGTATTGCGGGCAATGTTTCACCATAAACGGAATCAATCCGGTATGGTGATCGTGGCAGTGCAGCACGCGCGGCCTGTCGTGCTGGGGAAAGGAAAGAAGCCATTGCAATACAGCCTGCTGAAACACCAGATACCTTTCCAGTTCGTCGCCATAGGGATGGCCGGCAGGATCGTTGTAAATACCGGGGCGGTCGAACAGGCCCGGCACATCCACCACAAAAAACGGGAACCCCAGCGCGTTGTTTTTTTCCTGCTGCACGGTGAACCCGACGGTACGCCAGTCGACCCGCACAGCGCCGCCATAAACAGTCACCCATTCCTGGTTATTGATCCACTTGGTAGCATACTTGGGAATGATTGCTGCAGACAGTACACCTGCTTCCGACTGGTATTTGGGTAGTGACCCTACGACATCGCCCAGCCCCCCGGTTTTGGCGGCAGGATAACATTCGGCAGATATATGAAGCACTTGAATCATAAGAGATCAGTTTGACTGGAATAATAAACCCGCAAGGCTTTGTTGAAAACTGCGGGTAAGTTCTCACAATGCAGTCGTGGTTTCCAAATACAAACGGCGGAAAATTTTTAACTATTTGCTGAAAAAAGAATGTTTGCCGGAAAAACCTGAATTTGACCAATATTTTTTCTTAAAATCACGATTTTACAATTTGAAATTCACACGAATTCCAGAGTTTTGGGGCGTTTATTTTTCAACCATCATTTGCGATTTATAGCATGAGAAATTCATTTTCAAGACGTGATTTTTTAAAAACATCTTCACTGGCCGTTGCAGGGGCTGCCGTTTTGCCACGCCTGCCTTTGGGTAATGTGGAGGTTCCTCACCTGGGCATTCAGTTGTGGAGCGTGCGTGACGACATGGGCAAAGACCCGGCCGGCACCATCAAAGCCCTCGCCAAAATGGGCTATAAAGAAGTGGAAGGCTTTGGCTACGGCGAAGGCAAAATGTTCGGAATGCCTTACAAGGACTTTGTGATGCTATTGAAAGACAATGGAATATCCATGCCTTCCAGCCACGTGATGTTTACCTCGGCCTCGTATGATGCTTCCACGAAATCGCTGAATGATGCTTCCAAAAAAGCCATTGATGATGCAGTGTCGGGCGGTCAGAAATACATCGTATGCCCCTATATGGCCGATCCGGATCGCTTGATTATCGATAAAATGATACCGGTATACCAGGCAGCAGGCGAATACGCTAATAAAGCAGGTATTCGTTTCGGTTACCACAACCACAACTTTGAATTTGAAAAAAGAGGCCCCGATAATCGCCTGCTCATTGAATGGCTCCTGCATGAGGTAGATCCCAAACTGATGGCCATGGAAATGGACATCTACTGGGTACGAAAAGCAATGCACAACCCGCTCGACTGGTTCCGCCTGTACCCGGGCCGCTGGGAACTCTGCCACGCTAAAGATATGGCCAATACAGAAAAACAGGACAGCATTGAAGTGGGCGATGGTGTGATCGATTTCAACGAAATTTTCAAGCAAAGCAAACTCGCAGGCCTGAAATATTACATCATCGAACTTGAAAACTATGTGACCACTCCCATGCAAGGCGCCGAACGCTCCCTGCAAGGATTTAAAAAACTGGTTTTCTAGTATCGAATCATTTCGAACTTCTTATTTTAGGCTATCGGACGTAGAATCTGCAACACATTTTTGCAATTACTACCAACGGGCCGCAATACCAAATTATCTTTGCCGCGCCGCAGGAAATATCTCCCTGCGGCGCATTTTTATTTTACCCGAGCCATGACGCCACCCATCCAACTCAATACCATCGAAGAAGCCCTGGACGATATTCGCGCCGGAAAAGTTATTATCGTGGTCGACGATGAAGACCGCGAAAACGAAGGCGATTTCGTCTGTGCTGCGGAAACGGTCACCCCGGAAATTATCAATTTCATGGCGCAGTACGGCCGCGGATTGATCTGTACCCCCCTGGAAGAAAAACGCGCCGAAGAACTGGGCCTCGATCTGATGGTCAGCAGCAATACAGCCCTGCATGAAACGGCTTTCACGGTTTCCATCGACCTGATCGGACACGGATGTACAACCGGAATCAGCGCCTACGACCGGGCAACAGGTATCCGCTTCCTGACGAATCCAGATGCCAAACCGAGCGACTACGCCCGCCCGGGGCATATTTTTCCCCTGCGCGCCAAACCAGGAGGGGTGTTGCGCCGTACCGGCCATACAGAAGCCACCATCGACCTGGCACGAATGGCAGGTCTGTATCCCGCTGGCGTGCTGGTAGAAATTCTGAACCCGGATGGCACGATGGCGCGCCTGCCTCAACTGATAGAGGTGGCTCGAGAGCACCAGTTGAAAATTATTTCCATCGACGACCTGGTGGCCTATCGTATGCGCACCGAACGGCTTGTTCGCCGGGAAATGGAAACCAGTATGCACACGATTTATGGTGAATTCGAGGCCATCGTGTTCAGCGATATTTCCACTGGCGATACCCACCTGGTGTTGAAAAAGGGAAAATGGGAGCCCGACGAACCCGTGCTGGTGCGCGTACATTCCTGGTCGGAAACGGGCGGTTTCCTCGGCACCTTGCTGTCCGATTATGGCAGCCAGGTCGACAGCGCTTTCAAAAGTATCGCACAGGCAGGCAAAGGCGCATTCGTGTACCTGCGCCAGGGCGATAAAGCCAACCTGCTGGCTAAACTCATGAATTACAAACAATTGCAGGACGAAGGCAATCTCGATCGCTTCGAACTGCATTCTACCATAGGGAAAAAAGATTTTGGTATTGGAGCGCAAATTTTGCGGGAATTGAACATCAACAAAATCAAACTTCTGACCAATAATCCTAAACCGCGCACTGGTTTTATTGGTTACGGTCTGGAAATTGTTGAAAATATCCACATCTAAGGCAACGCAAGTGTCGACGCCTGCATCAAAAACATTACCCTCATGGATAATAAACCGGTAGTTACGCCTTATGGGTCGGGAGAATCCAAAAAAATGGAAGTTGAACACATGTTCGATACCATTGCTCCCAAGTACGATCTGCTGAACCGGGTGCTTTCACTCGGCATCGATATTTCATGGCGAAAACGCGCACTTGGCTATCTGAAACCGCTCCAACCCGGAAATTTACTCGATGTGGCAACCGGAACGGCCGATGTGGCCATCATGGCTGCAAAAATGTTGAAGCCTGCCAGCATCATCGGCATAGATATTGCCAATCAGATGCTGGATTTCGGTCGGAAAAAAATTGACCGGGAAGGATTGCAACAGATTATTACCCTGGAAACGGGCGACAGTGAAAACCTGCATTTCGCAGATGCTGCATTCGATGCTGTGACAGTGGCATTTGGCGTTCGGAACTTCGAAAACCTGGAAAAAGGGCTTGCTGAGATGCTGCGTGTGTTGCGTCCAGGAGGGAAAGTGGTGATCCTGGAATTTTCCCGACCGCACCTTTTTCCATTTAAACAACTATACAATACCTACTTCAAATACGTTTTACCGCTGATTGGACGTTTAACGAGTCGCGATATGAAAGCCTACACCTATTTGTTTGAAAGTGTACAGGCTTTTCCGGAAGGCGATCAGTTTTTACAAATCCTGTCCCGTATTGGTTATCAAAACCCTATATGCGAACGCTTAACGCTTGGAATATGCACCATCTACGTTGCCACCAAATAACCATTTTTCAATCTGTACAACATTTGTCTGCGTTCAAATGGGCGCTGCTTTTGCTGTTTTTTGTTCCTGCCGGAGTGCGCGCGCAATTCAGCCAGGGCAGCAATATCAATTACCGCGATTTTCAGCAGAAGCCTTACTATTTCGGTATCACGCTGGGCATGAATCGCAGTGATTTCAGGATTTATCACTCTAAGGACTTTATCCGGAGCGACTCCTTTGCCCGTGCAGAATCCGTAACCGGGCCCGGCATCAACCTGGGTATTGTATCCAACCTGCGCGTGGGTGAGTATTTTGACCTGCGTTTTTTGCCTACACTGTCGTTCATTGAAAGAACGATTCGTTACACACAGCCCGGCGAGAACGGCCGGATTACACAACGCCCCATCGAATCAGTATTGGTAGAGATGCCTTTTCATGTGCGCTATAAATCTGCGCCTTATCACGACTTTCGCCTGTTTGTAATCGGTGGCGTAAAATATTCATTCGACGTAGCCAGCGACTCCCGCACCAGGCAGGCTTCGGGTATTGTAAAAATTGCTCCTACCGATTTTCAGGTAGAATACGGCGCCGGCATCCAGTTTTTCTTCCCTTATTTCATCTTCTCGCCTGAATTGAAAATATCGCAAGGCATCAACAATGTACTCATTTACAACAACCAGTTGCCACAAAGCAATGTACTGGAGAAAGTAATGAGCCGCACATTTACCCTGTCATTTCACTTCGAAGGATAAACATTTAGCGTTGTCATTCAGTTGAATCGCCTGATTTTTTAAGGCTTCGTCCTGAATCTGCGACATATTTTTTTCCGGATGCAACGTATCGCGGAACAGTTGGTCATTGGCATTACTTTCTGATTTGGCAGGAAGAAATGTGCAACAATACCTTCACAATTAAACTGTTTCGTTCATGAAAACAAGATACTTCCTACCGGTTCTATTGCTGCTTTTCTTTGTGAACCTGATGGCGCAAACCCAGGTGAAAACCTCGTGGATTTCCGCAGACGGAAAAACGAATGTGCATACCTATACCATAGACAAAGATCAGGTTGCACTGATGGGTACAGCGCCTCATGTGTGGGTGTCGAACCACCAGAATCCCTGCAAGGTATTTATCGGTGTTGGTACCACCCGCGATGAGGCCACAGGCGGATTAACCGTAGACTATACCATCGACAACACACCCGCGGAAACATACGGTGTACAGGAGGGCGATATTATTCTCGCCATCGACGATGTAAAAGTGGGCACTCAAACGGAACTGGAAAACCAGCGCGACAAGCACCAGCAGGGAGATTCTTTTACCCTCAATATCCTGCGCAATGGCTCACCAATGACGATTCAGGCGCGATTCAAAACTTGCAGCGAAGAGGAGATGCAACAAGCAGAGGAAGCAGAAAAGGCAGAGGTAAAAGCCTTTTTTGCGGATCGTTTCGAGCACCTGAATCAATCGCTTGAAATGCGCGAGCGCCCGATCCTCGGTATCTATAAAGACGAGGCTGCATTTAATGAAAAAGGCATCGTCATCCGCGAGGTGATTGAAGGTAAAGGCGCCGAAAAAGCCGGCCTGCTTGCCGGCGATGTTATCACCATCGTAGATGGAAAATCCATGTCTGATGGCGACCATCTGTACAATGCCCTGATTAAACATCAACCTGGCGACCGTGTTACCGTAGTGTACCTGCGCAATGGAGAAAATGGAAAAACAGAAGTCACCCTGAGCGGCGATCCTGGTTTCAGGCGCTTGATCAATGAGCGTGACCCTTGCAAGGTATTTATCGGCGTATATACCACTGAAACAGCCATAAATCAAAGCGGCGGTGTTCGCGTGCTGGGTGTCATTGACAATACCCCTGCTTATGAAAGTGCTGTTCAAGAGGGCGATATTATTCTGGCACTCGACGAACAACCTATCCATACCAGTGATGAATTGCGCAGCGCCCGCGACAAACACCAGCCGGGTGATCAGTTTCAGATGACAATCCTGCGGGAAGGCGCCAAAATGAATATTTCGGCTACATTTAAGATTTGCCCGCAACAGCAAACTACAGCACCTGCGGTTCAGGAACCCACAGTATTACCCAATTTGCAGGCGCCCCCTACGGCAGAACAGCCTGAAACAACCCTTCAACTGGAATCTTTTGATGCATACCCCAGCCCAACACTAGGCCCGGTTAATATTCGTTTCGAAGCCAATGCAGTGCCTACCACGGTTCGTATGACCGATATGAACGGAAAAGTGGTGTATGAAAACCAGTTGAAACAGTTCAACGGTTCGTTCAACGAACAGGTAAATCTGGAAGGAAAAAGCCCTGGTTTTTATACCGTTACGGTGACGCAGGACAACAAGGTGTTTTCCAAAAAAATAATTTTGTTGTCGCGGGTGTAACGCCAAGAAGTAATTTCCTGCAGATCACGTAGGTTTTCCCGTAGAGTGGTTTCCCGCAGATTTACGCAGAGTTTCCCGCAGATTTACGCAGAACGTAGAGTACTCCTGTTTCTTCAAGGCGATAAATTTGTGTACTCTACGTTCTGCGTAAATCTGCGGGAAACTCTGCGTAAATCTGCGGGAAACTACTCTACGGGAAACTACTGTCGATTTTTCGTCACCCATCACAGCAGTAATGACCGATTTAGCAAACTGATGACGGTCAAAGCGCAGGTTGATTTTTCTCATACCCTACCTTTGTATTCAAATGCACCTTTGCTTCATCAAGAAAAACTATTGAATATGGAAAAGACGAAAAAGAAATACCTCTCCGACTTGCATTTTGAGTACAAACTGTGGGATATGGAGACGCGGTTTTACGAAGACGAACTGAAACTTTACCAGCAATGGCTGGAAGAAGTGGCTGGTAAAAACACCCACATGGACGTTCAGAAAGAAGTGGAACACTTCCAAAACCAGTTCTTAATTCAGCGACAGCAACTCAGCACCGTACGACACCAGGCCAAAGCGCACGAACAGTGGCTGACTAACTACGCCAAAACACACCAGACCGCCATTGATCATGTGCATTTTGCCGATCACGCAACGATGCGCGATCATGTGGACACATACAGGAAATTGTACCTGGAATTGAAAAATGAGTTCAAGCGGTTTTTGGAAGAGAAACTGTAGATGTATGATTTCAGATTACATGATGTAAGATTTATGATTGGATTTCAGAATTAAGATTTTTGATTGAAAGCAGCGCCGTCAATCGTCACTCAAAAATCCTGATTCTGAAATCCAATCATAAATCTTACATCATGTAATCTGAAATCGTACATCCCTAATCTCCATCTAGCAAATTTCCCAGTCCGCCCAGAATACTGCCTTCGTCTTTGCGTGTGACAGTGCCATAGGAAATAATTTTGGCAGCCAGACGACTCACGGGCAGCGATTGCAGCCAAACGGTACCCGGGCCGCGCAGGGTCGCAAAAAAGAGGCCTTCACCACCGAATACCATATTGCGGATACCTTTCACAAATTGAATATCGTAATCGATACGATGGGTGAATGCAACAATACAGCCCGTATCGACGCGCAGGGTTTCTCCTACTTCCAGTTTGCGTTCCAGAATGTGCCCACCGGCATGCACGAATGCCATGCCGTCGCCTTCCAGTTTTTGCATAATAAAACCTTCGCCGCCAAACAGGCCAGTGCCTAGTTTTCGTTGGAACTCGATGCCCACTTGTACACCTTTTGCGGCACAAAGAAACGCGTCTTTCTGGCAGACAACTTTGCCATCGTATTGTTGCAGATCGAGCGGAATGATTTTACCGGCGTATGGTGCAGCGAATGTAACACGCTGTTTGCCGTGGGAATGATTGGTAAAAGTGGTCATAAACAGGCTTTCACCAGTCAGGATGCGTTTGCCTGCCGTCATCAGTTTGCCGAAAAATCCTTCAGCACGATCGCTGCCGTCGCCAAAAACGGTGGCCATTTCGATGCCGTCGTCCATGAACATAAAACTGCCAGATTCGGCAATGACGGTTTCCTGTCCATCCAGTTCAATTTCCACGCATTGCATTTCTTCGCCGTGGATTTGATAATCTATTTCGTGATTCCTTCTCATGTGTGGTTGGTGTGTTGTGAATCGATCATGTGATGTATTGTGATCGACCGGGCAAATTTGTGTGGCGCCCTTTGCTGACGCCTTTTTTTACCGACGAGTATCCGGAAATTTTCGCTGAAACCGATGTAAACAAGAATGAATATTAATCCCACTTGAAATACATCGCTGCCAGTAAGGAAGTTTGCCGGGCTGTCTGCTCGCCTGCTTGCGGCATGGCTATGCCCAGATAAAATCCATAAAAGCGGTTTACCTCAAAACCAACCTTTCCTCCCAGCAGCCAGTTACTTTGATTGGGGACATACAGGGCGGTTTTTTTATTGGCGGATTGTACTTCGTATGTTTTTGATCCAACATTCCAGGACAGATCGCACATGAGGGAAAGTAAAAATCGACGAAATTTCAGACCTGCCTCTCCCCCACCCAATATAATGGAATTGGCCAAAGGCCCGCGCCAGCCTCCACCACCGTAAACAAACCAGTACCAGGCGGCCTGGTTGCGTTGTCCGAGGCTGAGTAAGGCTGAGCCCGTCAGTGCATCGTACGCGGTATTGAGCCCTGTTGTTTGGCTGGATTTCCCCGTGTCAAAATCGAGCCGGGCCTGTCCCGTTACAGTTACCCGTCCGGAGGAAAACCGATGTCTGCATGCGAATGTGATATTTCCCAAACCATGGAGGCGGCCCTGTTGAAGGGTGGAGGTGGCGCCGGCGTCGGTGGAATGGCCCGAATATTGAAATCGATACGGCGTTGCCGACCAAATGGTTGTTTTTTCTGAAAGCCCGTATTCGGCAAGCACTTGTAAGGAATTTTCCCGGATTTCTCGTTCAAGCCTGCGGCGGTTTCCAGCAGCGGAAGCATCAAAAACGCTGCGATACAAGGGAATGGTTTGCCAGGATGTCTGAATGTAAAAACCGGCTTTATTGCGCGTCCAGGGCGTCTGCGCGTTGGATATTTCCCGGAAAAGAGTAATAGAAAGCATCACAAGGATGAATTTCCTCATGGTAGCGCATTTAAATCGAGAAGATATTTAGAGCGTGTTCGGGAATTTATTTCTGGCCTGCTTTCGGCTCAGAATAAATTCCCGAACATGCTATTAGACCTATAAGGTTTTTTGAAACTTGCGATGCCGCAGTATTTGGAATCTTACTGTGCCTTATACTCGCCTTGAATCGACGATTTGACCACACGCAGGAAGGTTTTTTCATCTACCATCAGGCGCACTACCGGGCCTTCAATTTTCGTGATGCGGCCGATCAGTCCTGCATTGGTAACCACCTCCATACCTTCTTTGAGGTTTTCAACGAATTTCTGCTGATCCTTCTGACGTTTCATCTGCGGACGAATCAGGAAAAAGTAAAAAACAATCAGAATCAGGAACGGGAACAACATGCTGAGCAGTGGATTGCCGCCCGGTTGTGCCTGGAGAAAAATGAACTGTAACATTTCTTTCAAATTGAGTTGTGTGTAAAAGTACGCCCTGCTGCCGGGTGGCAACAGGGCGTGCAAAAGTATGTTTTTTTTTGGGGTTGATAAGAGTTGATGAGGGTTGATAAGGTTGATAGGGTTGATAAGGTTGATAAGGTTGATATTCATAAACTCGGTGAATGAAAAAATTTCCCTTACCCTGAGCCGCTATTTATCAACCCTATCAACCTCATCAACCCTATCAACCCTCATCAACTCTACTTATTCATAAACATCCCATCATCAATCCCCGCATTCACCTTGATTTCACTCACAACCGAGGTCATAGGAATCGGCATAACCCCCACAATATTCATGGTATACGGGAATTTTACGCCATTGTGTTCCTTGTAGTCGGAGTAGTCAATGATTATTGTGGCAGGGTTGCCGTCCTGACCGGTGGTAGTGCTCACTTCACGGAGTTTCATGCTGGTTTTCATGTCGTAGTATTCCGTGCTTTTTTTGCCGTCGGGACGTACTACGTCAACAACATAGGCGCTACCGCCATTGATGTCTTCGATACCTTTCAGTTCGAGTTTGTAGCCACCCGATACATAAGCGGCTTCCTTGCAGAAGGCAGCCTGTTCTTTTATATCGGCAAGTTCTTCCCCTTCCAGGGTACGGGCGCCGCCCATGCCGGTTTCACTGGCTGTGGCGCCGTCGTACACGCGTTTGGAGAACACCTGGCCCGCCATGCTGATTTCCATGGCTACTTTATTGCCACCTTTTTGCCAGGTTTTTACCGACAACGATTGTCCGCCCAGATTCATCGAGGCCACCGTTTGAACGTCTTTCAGGGCGTTGATGTTGGCAGCGCCACCGATTGCATTCACGTAGTCTTCCACCACTTTAGCAGCCGTCATGCCTGTTGGAAGTTGGGCATTGTTCATTTTCACCGGGTTGCCCTGCGCGTCGAGGAAATTGATTTTCCCATCGGCAGAGAACTGTTTCAGGCGGTCGGCCACATCGTCTTTATTACCCACCACCAGGATGTGTGCTTTACCAGGCAGGATGTATTTTTTAGCCATAGCCTGAACATCTTCTACCGTTACACTCTGCAATACCTGCAGGTATTTCTCGTAGTAATCTGCAGGCAGGCCGTAACGTGCGATCGACAGGGCAAAATTGGCCACCGTGCCTGGCTCTTCCAGGCTCTGGGAGAACTGGCCGGTGATAACATTTTTCACCACCTGCAATTCAGTAGCCGTAACGGGCTCGTTGCGCATGCGCTCCATTTCCTTGATGAATTCGATAATGGAACTGTCGGTCACGGCATTGCGTACCGAAGCGGAAGCATTGAAAGAGCCGATCAGTTTGTCGGAATTCAGCGATGTGCGAGCGCCATACGTCCAGCCGTGGCCTTCACGCAGGTTGGCATTCACACGGCTGTTGAAGTAGCCGCCGAGAATAGCGTTCATCACACGGCTGCTGATCACGTCAGAAGCACCCGGGCGCAGTTCGACCGGATAGGTAATATTGATCACAGATTGTACAGCGCCGGGCTTGTGTACAAAGTCCACCTGTGTTTTTTCAGGCTGCTTGGGTGTCGGGTAGGTGTACTTGGCTACCTCCCCTTTTGCCCAGGAGCCGAAGTATTGTTTGGCATACTGTTCGGCCTTGGCTTTGGTGATGTCGCCCACGATCACGAGGTACGAGATATTGGGTTTCATGACCGCATTGAAGTGCGCCTTCATCTGGTCGACGGTAATTTTCGCCAGTGTGGCTTCGGTCATTTCCTCGCCGTAAGGGTGGTCTTTACCATAACGAACGATAGCGCCTACTTTGCGGGCAATGGCATTGGCATCGTTCTTTTCCTGCGCCAGGCCGCTTTCCGTGCGGCGTTTGATTTTGTCGTACTCTTCCTGCGGGAAAGTAGGGTGCATCAGCACATCCGACATTACATCAAGGAGTTTGTCGGCATGTTTGGTGAGGCAATCGCCGTATACGCCGGAAGAGTTGGAAGAAAAACTGGCGCCGATAAAGTCGATTTCCTCGTCAATCTGGGCTTTTGTGCGCTTGGTGGTGCCCTTAGACATCATATCGCCCATCATCTGGATATAACCGGCAGCATCTTTTTCCATCACCGGGTCATAATCGGCGAACACCTGGAAAGATACTTTTGGCAGTTTATGGTTTTCCATCACGATTACCGTGAGGCCATTGTCAAGTTTGAACGTTTCGGCTTTGCCGATCTGGATTTTGGGAGCCGGGCCTGCTTTGGGTGCGGCGGAACGCACATCAGGCTTGGTTTTTTGTGCCTGCACACCTGGAGCGAAAGCCAGGAATGCTGCAACTATCAAGGTGAAAAAATGGAATTTTTTCATTTATGAGAATTCAATAAGTGGTGAAAAAACTTCTACAGAAAAAATTTGGTCTCAACGAAAGGGCCGGGTACAATTCCTGTGGTGAACGGTACATCATACCAGCCTGCGGGCATTAGGGCGCCGTTTTAGGCAGCCAGTACAGCACCACGCGGGCATTTTTGTTGAAATACTTGTTAGCAGCCGTGCGCAGGTCTTCGCGGGTCACCTTGCGATAGCGATCCAGTTCCGTGTTGATCAGGTTGGCGTCGCCGAAATACATTTCGTAGTTAGCCAGGCTTTCCGCAATGCCCTGCACGTTGTCGTTTGCGCTAATGAAGTCGTTTTCGATCTGGTTTTGGAGTTTTTGGAATTCTTTTTCCGGTACCAGATTTTTCTGCAAGTCTTCGATAATGGCATCCATGGATTTTTCCAGTTCTGCCGGGTTCACACCCATATTGGCAATAGCGTACGTGAGGTTGGCGCCCGGGTCTTCCAGTTGGAGCGGGAACGAACCTGCTGCGACGGCTTTTTGCTGCTCGTCGACGAGGATTTTATTCATACGGCTGCTTTCGCCCTGGCTAAGCAACTGGCCCAGCATCTGTACGGCATAGAAGTCTTTCGTGCCCTGCGCCGGAATGTGGTATCCCAGCACCACTGCCGGCAATTGTACATCGTCGTACACGGTATCGCGGGTCTCTTTGGTCATCGGCGGTTCCTGTGGGAAGGTACGCTGGATGGCGCCTTTACCTTTTGGAATGTCCTTGAAGTACACATTAATCAGTTCTTTTGCCTGTGCAATATTGATGTCGCCAGCAATAGACAGAATGGCGTTATCGGGGCGGTAGAAATCCTTGTAGAACTGAACGTAGTCGGCTTCCTGAGCAGCGTCGAGGTCTTCCATCGAACCGATGACGGAACTCTTGTAGGGGTGTACCTTGAATACGCGTTTGAGGGTTTCTTCCAGCAGTTTTCCGTACGGCTGGTTGTCGATGCGCTGGCGGCGTTCTTCTTTTACCACCTGGCGCTGTGTTTCGATACCGATTTGCTCCACTTTGGCGTGCAGCATGCGCTCGCTTTCGAGCCAGAGGCCGAGGGCCAACTGATTGCTCGGCAGCACTTCGTAGTAGAATGTGCGGTCGTACCAGGTATTGGCGTTGTTGGTACCGCCTGCATTGTTGATGTAATCGTCAAATTCACCGCGTTTGATGTTGTCGGATCCTTCGAACAGCAGGTGTTCGAAAAAGTGTGCAAAACCCGAGCGGTGTGGTTTTTCATTTTTAGAACCCACGTGGTACATGACCGTGACGGCTACGATGGGCGTCGAATGGTCTTCGTGCAGGAGCACTTTGAGGCCGTTCGGCATATCGTATTCCACGTATTGGATGTTCTGACTGAATGCGCATCCTGTTGCCAGGACAAAAAGGACAAAGAGCGTGGTTAGTCGCTGCATAAACCCGTTTATTTAAAGGTGAAAATAAAATTCGGCGCGAAGTTGCGAAAAAACGCAGGCACGCTGCATTTGTTATTCGATGAATGTCGGCCAATGTCCGTTAAAGGGCGTGGAACGAAGGGATGGGGATTTTTTTGAAAGGCAGAAGGATGGGGCGGAATACGTGCGGATTGCGTTCGAACAGGTGCGGATTGCGTTCGAACAGGTGCGGATTGCGTTCGAATGTTGTTGTCATACTTTTAAAAATATATACGATAAATGCACATACAGAAACAAGGAGAGGGCCTAATTTAGCCGCCAGATAGAACAATCTCAAGGAAAACATGAGTCTAAACACACAAAATCTTCAACCCATCATCAACTTCATCTGGACCGTTGCTGATGATATTCTGATCAATAAATACCTCGAAAATCAGTATCAGGACGTGATCCTGCCCATGACCGTTTTGAGAAGATTAGACCTGGCACTGGAGCCGACGAAGGATAAGGTGCTAAAAACGTACAACGACTTTAAGAGCAAATTAGACAACCTGTCCGGACTTCTGACAAGCGAGCAACACGGCTCCCGACTGGCATTTTACAACACTTCTCCCTACACAATGAAGAAGTTGCTGGCCGACCCCAAAAATATAGACGCCAACTTCCTGGACTACCTGAACGGATTCTCTGAAAATGTACAGGATATTATTTCAAAATTCAAGTTCCGCAACCAACTGGAACGCTTCGCAGAAACAGGTATCACATTTTCCCTGATCGAAAAATTCTGCAACCAGAAAGTTGAACTCAGCCCCGACAAAATTTCGCCCATGGCCATGGGCTATATGTTTGAAGACCTGATCCGCCGCTTCAACGAAAAAACCAACGCTGCCGCCGGACGACACTTTACGCCCCGGGAAATCATCGAACTGATGACCCACCTGGTGTATCTGCCCGTAAAAGAGAACATCCGGAAAGGAACTTTCCTGGTGTACGACCCTTGCGTAGGCTCGGGCGCCATGCTCACACAGTCCAAACTGTTTGCCACCGACCCCGAAGGAGACATCCGCTCCACGGCCACTTTTCACCTGTACGGACAGGAAAACACAGGCGAGATGTACGCCACCTGCAAATCGGATATGCTGCTGAAAGGTGAAGACCCCGACAAAATCAAGTTCGGCTCCACCCTGAGCGAATATGGTTTCGATCCCGACCTGAAATTCAACTTTATGCTCACCAACCCACCCTACGGCACCAGTTGGAAAGAGGACATCAATAAACTGAATGTCGGTACGGATAAAAAAGTGAGCATCGTAGACAAACGTTTCAATTTGAAGATCAAAGACTTCAAAGGTGAAGCGGAAGAAACCTGCCTGACTTCGCGCAGCAACGACGGCCAGTTGATGTTTCTGCTGCACATGCTGAGTAAAATGAAAGACCCCAAAGACGGAGGCAGCCGCATTGCCTCCGTTCACAACGGCTCTGCCCTGTTCACGGGTGATGCGGGCAGCAGCGAAAGCGGCATTCGCCAGTACATTCTGGAAAACGACCTGCTGGAGTGCATTATCCAGTTGCCCAACGATATTTTTTACAACACCGGCATCACCACCTACGTCTGGCTGCTGAGCAACGTAAAAGAGGAACGCAGAAAAGGTAAAGTGCAACTCATCAATGCTTCTTCGGAGGAATTTTACAAAAAAATGCGCAAAAACCTCGGCAGCAAACGCGTAGAACTCGCCTCGGATCACATTCAGAAAATACAGGAACTCTATTTCTCCTTTGAAGAAAACGCGTACAGCAAAATCTTCGACAACGCTGATTTCGGCTACTACCAGATCACGGTACACCAGCCCGAACGCGACGAGAAAGGCCGCCCCGTAACCGATGCCAAAGGCAAACCCAAAAGCGACCCCGACCTGAAAGACATAGAAAATGTGCCGATGCGCGTAGAGACAGGGCATGCCCTGTCTCCAACAAAAACCCCGTCCAAAAACAACGTTATCCAAATCTGCGACGATTATTTCCAACGCGAAGTGCTGCCCTTCGCCCCCGACGCCTGGTACGACAAAACCAAAATGAAAGTGGGTTACGAAATTGCCTTCAACAAGTATTTTTATCAATACCAGCCCCTGCGCTCCCTGGATGCCATTGCAGCCGATATTCTGCAACTGGAACAGGAAACAGATGGGTTGTTAAAAGAGATTGTGGCATGATGGGAAAGATGAGAGTATATGATTCAAGTAAGCCAACAGAGATTGGGTGGTTGCCATTTGTTCCAAGTCATTGGGACGTAGTTGATATAAAACGCTGCTTCTCATTTCCTAAAGAAATTGTCGGATCAGATTTTAACAACTACAAGGTTTTATCACTGTCTGTTAACGGTGTGATCTTTCGAGATATGGAAAGTGGCGCTGGAAAACACCATTCAGATATGGGTACATATCAGATTATTAGACCAAATTCCATTGTACTCTGCCTTTTTGACATGGATGTTACACCAAGGATTGTTGGTCATTCAGATAAAACTGGAATTATAACATCGGCATATGTGAATATTGTTCCTAAAGAAAACATAAATAGCAAATACTATTATTATTACTTCCTCCTTCAAGACTTTAATAAATATCTTTTCTCACAAGGAACTGGAATAAGGACAACACTTACAAGAGGTCAGTTTGGTGCTTTAAAAATTGTTCTTCCCAATTACGAAGAACAAATCGCCATTGCCCGTTTCCTCGACTACAAACTCTCCAAAATCAACCGCTTTATCCGCAAAAAAAAGCAACTCATCCAACTGCTCAACGAGCAAAAAGCCGCCATCATCAACCAGGCTGTTACCAAAGGACTGGACCCAAATGCCCCGATGAAAGACAGCGGGGTGGAGTGGCTGGGGGAGATTCCGGAACATTGGGAGGTGAGAAGGCTTAAGTTTCTCATAAGAGGGAAACTAAAATATGGAGCGAATGAGCCGGGAGGTAATTTTATTTTAGACGCCCCACGCTATATTAGAATTACTGATTTTGATAATAATGGAAACTTAAAAAGCAATACTATCTGTTCGTTGGAATTTACATTGGCAGAACCTTACTTACTTAAAGAAGGTGATATTCTTTTTGCGAGAAGTGGAGGAACCGTTGGTAAAACTTTTCAGTTTAAAAACTATAATGGTCAAGCTTGCTATGCTGGATATTTAATAAAAGCAGAACCCAATTTGGATAAAATACTAAGCGATTATTTGTTTATTTACACTAATTCTGGAGTCTATAATCAATGGAAAAACTTTATTTTCAATAAAGCAACAATTGAAAACATAGGTGCTGACAAGTATGCAAATTTACCTGTCATAGTTCCAAAACCTTCCGAACAACTCCAAATCGTCGCCCACATCGAAACCGAAACCGCCCTTCTAACCACCACCATTTCCAAGATCGAAAAAGAAATCGCCCTGGTGGAAGAATACAAAACCGCCCTGATAGCCGAGGCCGTCACGGGCAAAATAGATGTGCGGGGCTATGCCATACCGGAAATAGACGTAGAGACATGGCATGCCATGTCTCAGGAAGAGGAAGAAGAATTATCTATGTCTGCCGAAGATGCCGCCGAATACCAAACCGAAGAAACGGAATGAACGAGCCGCAAAAAATATCCATTCGTTTTTTCGACGACCGCGAGGTGCGGGCGTTGTGGGACGAGCCGAACGCCAAATGGTGGTTTTCGGTACTGGATATTGTGGCAGTGCTGACCAATCAGGACGACTACACCAAAACCCGCAACTACTGGAAATACCTGAAAGCCAAACTGAAGAAAGAAGGAAATCAAGTGGTTAGTGCCACTACCCAGTTGAAAATACTCGCGCCCGATGGCAAAAAGCGCCTGTCCGATGTACTCGACTACAAGGGCATCATTGCTTTAGGGAAAACCTTTCCGGGCACAAAGGCCAACCGGTTTATCGAGTGGTTTACGTACAGCGATGAAACCATCGACGGGAAAAGTAAAACCAAAGCCTATGCCCTGTTCGACAGCACTTTCATCGACAGCATAGAGACAGGCACCACCCAGGGTTTGCAGCAGATACACGCCTATTTGTTCGGCGGTTTATACGATTTTGCCGGGCAGATACGGCAGAAAAACATATCCAAGGGCGGATTTCAATTTGCCATGGCACGATTTCTGGATGACACGCTCCGGCAAATAGATGCTTTGCCTGAAAATACGCTGGATGAAATCGTGCGGAAATACGTGGAAATGAATGTTGCCCACCCTTTTATGGAGGGCAACGGCAGGAGCACACGCATATGGCTGGATTTAATATTGAAAAAACGCCTGAAAAAATGTGTGGACTGGAGCAAAATCGGCAAAATGGAATATATGGAGGCCATGAAGCAAAGCACCACCAATTCAGCCGCCTTAAAGGCACTGATTGAAAAAGCCCTGACCGACCAGATCGACAGCAGAGAAATGTTTATGAAAGGGATTGATTATTCTTATTATTACGAAGAAAACGATTAGAAAAAATGACTACCGATACCACAGAAAAAGGATTAGAAACACACATTGTCAACTATCTGGCCAATGAAAACAAGTATATAGTGCGTACGAATGCTGCATACGACCATGTGGCATGTTTAGACAAAGAATTGCTGTTCCGGTTTTTGGAAGCCACCCAGCCCAAAGCAGTCGCCAAACTGAAAGCCTTTCACAAAGACCTGTACGAGCAAAAAATCATCAAACGCCTGAATGACCAGATTCAGGCCAAAGGCGTCATCGAGGTACTGCGCAAGGGTATCACAGACGGTTTTACGGATACCAAAATGGTGCTGTTCTACGATCAGCCCGTTTCTTCGCACAATACGCAAGCAAAAGCGCAGTATGATGCCAACCTGTTTTCGGTGATGCGGCAGGTGTATTTTTCTACCGGCAAAAGGAAGTCCTTAGACGTAGTGGTATTCATCAACGGTATTCCCGTGATTACGTTCGAACTGAAAAACGAACTTACCAAACAAAATGTGCAGCATGCCATCCGGCAATACAAAGAAGACCGGGATCCGAATGAAGAACTTTTCCGCCTGGGCAGGCTGATCGTGAACTTTGCCGTAGACACAGAGGAAGCCTGGATGTGTACGCACCTAAGAGGAGAAAAATCCTATTTCCTGCCTTTCAACAAAGGCAACAATAACGGCGCGGGCAACCCGGCCAATGAAGGCATCAAAACCGACTATTTGTGGAAGGAGATTTTGACCAAAAACAGCCTGACGGATATCATTCAGAATTTCTGCCAACTGATTACGGAAGAAAAAGAATACCTCGACGAGAAAGGCAAGGTCGTAACCCGAAAAGAAAAGAAACTCATTTTTCCAAGGTACCACCAGTTGGTGGCGGTGCGCAGGCTCTTGGAAGATGCGCAAGCCAAAGGTTCGGGTCAGAAATACCTGATTCAGCATTCTGCAGGTTCGGGCAAATCCAATTCTATTTCCTGGCTGGCCCACCAGTTGGTGGGTTTACACGATCCATCGGGGCAAAAGAACATTTTTGATTCCATCATCGTCATTACAGACCGCAGGGTGCTGGATGCCCAAATTCGCAACAATATCAAACAGTTTCAACAGGTAGCGGGTGTGGTAGAAGCCATTACCGAAGGTAGCCGGCAGTTGAAACAAGCGCTGGAAGAAGGCAAAAAAATCATCATCACCACCATTCAGAAGTTTCCGAAGATCGTAGAGGAAATTGGCGAACTGCCCGGAAACCATTTTGCCATCATTATCGACGAAGCGCACAGCAGCCTGAGCGGACAAATGGCCAGGAAACTCAACGAAACACTCTCCAAACTCGATCTGGATCAGGCCACTAAAGCGGAAGTGGAAGCAGAGATGGAAGACATATCGAGCATGGTAGAGGTGGAAGATGCAGAAGAAACCGCAACGGGTGAAGACCTGATACGGGTTTTGGTAAAGTCGAGAAAATTACTGCCCAACGCCAGTTATTTTGCGTTTACGGCCACCCCGAAAAACAAAACGCTGGAATTATTTGGCGTGGCGTATCCGGAAGGCGACCAAACCAAGTTCAAGGCATTTCACCTGTATTCCATGAAACAAGCCATTGAAGAAGGTTTTATCATGGATGTATTACAGAACTACACCACTTATCAAAGTTATTATGCGTTGCTGAAAAAGATCGAAGACGATCCGGAGTACGACAAACAAAAGGCGCAGAAAAAACTCAGACATTACGTAGAAAGTCATGAACACGCTATCAGGAAAAAAACGGCATTGATAGTGGATCATTTCATCGATGAGGTGATCAAAAAAAGGAAAGTTGGCGGGCTGGCAAAGGCGATGCTGGTGACCAGTTCGAGGGCCAACGCAGTGAAGTATAAAAAGGAATTCGATCAGTATCTGCTAAAAATCAATAGCCCATACAAAGCCATCGTTGCTTTTTCGGGCGAGATCGACGGACAATCGGAGGCCAACCTGAACGGCTTTTCAAGCGCCCTTATTCCGAGTGAATTTGAGAAAAACGAATACCGATTTTTGATTGTAGCCAACAAATACCAGACGGGGTTCGACCAGCCATTACTGCATACCATGTACGTGGACAAGAAGTTGGGAGGCGTGAATGCCGTTCAAACGCTTTCCAGGCTGAACAGAAGCCATCCGTTGAAAAAGGAGACGTTTGTGCTGGACTTTGCCAATACGGCGGACGACATCGAAAAGGCATTCAAGCCTTATTTTGAAAGCACGATTTTGGGCGAAGCAACCGACCCCAACAAACTGTTCGATCTGCAGGATGCTCTGGATAATTTTCAGGTGTACACCCAGGCGCAGGTTTTTGAATTTTCGGAAAAGATTTTGGCCAATGTGCCGGTTGACCAGTTGCATGGTATTTTAGGTATCTGTGCCAACCTGTTTTCTACCGATCTTTCTGAAGAACAACAGGCTGATTTCAGAGCCAAGGTAAAAACCTATGTAAGGCTTTACATTTTCCTTTCTCAAATTGTACCGTTTGAAAACCCTTACCTGGAACGGCTTTACATTTTTCTGAATCACCTGCAAAATAAATTGGGGAGTGATACATCGGTCGATCTTGCCAAAGGTATTCTGGATCATATCGATATGGATAGTTACCGCTTGCAACTGGAGGCCGCCAACCGTATTGTGATGGAACAAGGGGATGAATTGAAGCCCATGCCAACGGATATGAGAGGGAGTAAAACAGAGACAGAAATCGACAGGCTTTCCAACATTCTGCAGACCTTCAACGACCGATACGGCACACGTTTTGAAGACGCTGATAAAGTAAGAAGAATGGCGGAAGACATTGTGAGTGACGTGGCGAAAAACAAAGAAATGCTCAACTCGCTCGAATATTCCGATGAGCAGAATGCGCGCATTACGAGCGATAAAATCGCCCAGGAGGAATTGCTCAAACACGTTACGACCAACTTTGACTTCTACAAACTAATAACCGATAACAAAGAAGCGCGGGAAGATTTTAATTCGATGGTTTTCGGGATGGTAAAGGAGGTGATCAACAGGGGGTTGAATGCTCAGAAATAAGTAATCCCGCTGGCTCTAAGGCTATCCTTCCCTTACCACGAGTAGTGCTCACAGGGCGAAGGTAGTTTGAGAGATTTGAGAGATACGACCTTTGTAGGGCACTGCAGGGAACGTTAAGTTGATTGAAGGGCTGATTGGGCACCTGATGAGACTGAACAGGAGCGAACCGCGTTCGAACCCTTATGGTAACATTGGTCTGAGCCAATACTCTTAATATTTGAGTTTTGGATTCAAAAGTCATATCTTCGAGTGTAAAATCACGCAATTCGTAACATATTGCATACAAGCCTCAGATGAACTCACTCGAAATTTATAAATTTGTCGTAAATAGCAAACTATGATAAAAGTAAATATAGATCATTTTTATGATAAAATAGATTTTGGGATTATAACTATTCGTGAAGATGAATTTCTTGCGGTACTTAAGTTTTTTGATAAGACCTATGAGGTTAGCCAAGAACGTAGATATATTATTTGCGAATTAGAGGCGAAAAATGGAGAATTTTATTACATCGCCATTGTCCGATGTGTGGAGCAAGGCCCCTTGGAAAGTCAAAAGGTCGCCCATACTATTATCCAAGATCTTAACCCTGATTGGCTCTTATTAATCGGCATCGGAGGAGGATTGCCTAACGATGATTTTACATTAGGAGATGTAATATTAGCATCACGACTTCATGATTTTTGTGTGGAAGCAGTTTATGATAATAAAAATTCCGAATTTAGTGATCAAGGCGGGCCAATGCACCCTAAAATTCAGGATTTACTTGGTATTTTACCTGGTTATATTCAAGAACTTGGAGAATGGTATGGTAAAATTGGTTTAGACTATCCTATTGTTAACTCACATGATGATAATTTGTATGGTGAGAGTGAATGGAAGAATAAGGTTAAAGAAAGTATAGAAAAGCGTTTTGGAAAAGAAAAGATAAAATTTGAGCCAAGATACAAAATTTCGACCCTCGCCTCAAGTAACAGGTTAGTTAAATCGAGTGAAGTGATTAAAATTTGGAAAAGCACAGCAAGACATATTCAAGCGGTTGAAATGGAACTAGCAGGTGTCTACCGCGCAGCCAGAACAAAAAACAAAGAATATCCTATATTATCTATAAGAGGGATAAGTGATATCGTTGGATTAATCAGGAAAGAAGAGTGGACTACTTTTGCATGCCATGCTGCTGCTGCCTTTGCGTTTACTTTACTAAAAACTGGAAGAGTAAAGGAAAGTAAAATGGGGGCAAATAGAATATGGGTTGAAAATTTAATACGAACAACAACACAAACAGGTAATGGTAGCATTATTGAAACATTCAATTCTATCAGCAACATCATTTCAATGATTGAAAAAAGTGGCAAAATATGGGATGACCAATATAATTTTTATTCCCAGCAAATACATCTACTATGTAGCACAATATATACTGAATTAGACAAAACGATAAAGATGACTAATATTTCCATTGAGCATCGTCTCATGGCAAGAGAAACAAAGAGTAAAATTGAAAAAAATATTCAGTCAATTACTGCATATGTAGAAAAACATAAAAAAAGTAAAAATGAAAAGGATTATCAATATCATAGTGTATCCGATGCTTTAAATTCCCTAAGAGACTTAATTTTTCAAACAACCAAAATGTCAAATCAATAATATCCAGATGCAATAATTTTTTTTAACTTTACTCATAATTTCGTTTAATTATTGGCAAAATCGAGCTTAATAGTAAAACAGCAGCATAAAACTTTACAAATTGATCATCAGACAAATGATCAAACGCTTAATTCTTTGTCTCAAATAAAGATAAATATTAAAGATTACATTAATACATTAAGACTTAAAATGAGGTCTATACAACCCGGTGAAATTGATATGATTTTAAATGACTTGTGCCTTGACCTAATCGAAGTTGATAAAATTTTGGAATCTGGAAAAAGTGAAGAACTAATAAAGAAAAAACAAATAATATCTCTGGAAGCATTAAAATCAAACCTTGCCTTAGCTTGCTTAGAGTTAACGAAGGCAGCAGACTGGCACCCTGCAAAAGAATCTGGAATAGAAAAACGTCAAAAAATGCCTTTAGATATTTACTATCAATATATGACAAACTCCATTGATAGTTTAGAAAAATCATTAAAAGAAGGGTTATGTTAATAGATTTTCAAAAGAACTACGCAAATAATTCAATTTCCCCAAATAAAATCTGATACACCCTTAAACCTTTTTCACACCAGAAAACCTTCAAAAATTTTCAAATCTGTTAAACAATTTAATATTGTGATGGCACCTACTCAAAAAAGCATTTTGCAATCCTATTCATATTTAAATTGCGATGTCATTTCGCTACTCAATTCATATATGAGCGAATTAGAAAATAGTAGAATTGAAATGAGGTATCCGTATGAATTGCTTTCATCAGGCGCCCACATTTGGCCAGATCAATATAAATATGCCTTATCTATAATTGATAACCTGTTTCAGTCATTAAATTCAATTGCTGTATTAACCCGAGATTTCTCAAACTTTCCTTTGGCATTACGGTCAAAAAGATATACCTTATTATTCTCTTTAGATAAATCATTATTTTTTGCCAAAAACATATTGGTAAGTTTGAACATGAATTCTGAACCATCTTCTTCAAACATTCCAGCCAAGCCCAAGGCATCAATTTTAGAGAACATGGAACTTTTGATGTCTCAAGTAAAAGAAGTTACCGTTGAGATACAGAGATTTTTACAAAAATGGGAGTTTGTAAAATCAAATGGCAGTTAGAAAACAATAAACACCTCCCCTACCTCCCCGCCACACAAACAACCCGGAATTCCATCTGCCAGCCATCCTCCCCTTCCACTCGAACCATGTACCAGCCAGCCTCCGGCAAAAAAATCCCGAACCCCGGTCAGTGCCAGGATTCGGGACAACTCTTACCATTTCCGCCCTTTCTAAATCACCTTGTCCGCGCAGCACGAAGACGCAAATGCATCCGGCTTGGCTTTGAACACAAAGCCCATGCTCAGGATATAGCCCATGGCTTCTTTGAGGGCAGTATTGCTCTCGAAGTTCGGGTCGGTATTGATATCTGCATGGACTTCCAGTTCTACGTCGTATTCATCGAGCAGGTGGCAAAGAGAATAGGCCACTTCTACCGAACGTCCCACTTCCAGGATCATGCGTTCGCGCAGGGTCATTTTGCGCACCATTTTATCATTGGAAATAAACATAAAGCCGCCCCGTTTTTCCCGCAGGAAGACGATAACGGTGGCAAAATGCACCTCGTCGCCGATCACCTGGGAGTCGGTTCCGATGCACACCTTGAGCCGATAGCCTTCGGCCTGTTCACGCCGGATGGTTTCTTCTACTGCATTCAGCAACGGCTGCGAGATGCGCTGGCCATTGAGTCTTCTCCATTCCATGTTGTGATAAAAATTTGAAAAGTGATAGAATGAATTACCGGATGTTGTAAAATCTGCAACAATAATAACCGAAAAATAAGTCGTTTCGACATATTATTTTTCGTGTTTGCCAGAATTAACGATTTGCTAAACTCTACATTTGTCGCAAAAGTTTCCGAATGACTGTTTCTGCTTTTTTAAAAAATGCCAATACGCCCTGGAAAATGCGCTTGTATATGTTCATGCGCCTTCCCGGAGCGTGGTTCATGGGCATGAATATTCACTCATGTGACCTGGAACAGGCCGTGGTGCGACTGCCTTACAGGTGGCGGTCGAAAAACCCGTTTCAATCAATTTATTTTGCCGCACAATGCGCCGCTGCCGAACTATCGACGGGTATGCTGGTACTGGCGCATTTGCAGGAAAAACCGCCGGTTTCGATGCTGGTGGTCGGTTTTGAAGCCAGTTTCTACAAAAAAGCAGGAGAAACACTGTTGTTTACCTGCACAGAAGGCGCCGAAATCGGGCAAGTGATTCAACGCGCCGTAGAGACCGGCGAAAGCCAGGAATTTGTGGCGCACTCGGTGGGCCGGCTACCGGACGGGACAGTCGCAGCCGAAATGAAGGTGAAATGGTCGTTTAAAAAGAAAAAATGACTATCCGCATATTGTCTCCAGTCCCTTTTTACAGTTGGCAAACCTAGAAAGCGGTCAAATTTGCGAGATACGCCAAGCGCTGTTCAGGCGGTGGTATGGACTTTAGCCCGTCGGGATAGCGCCTTTTAAGGCGCTTTATTTATTTTTTCTGAGCGCCATGAATGGCGCTGTCCCGACGGGCTAAAGCCCAATGTCGTTGACTTAAGGAATTTCAAGATGCTCTTCGATAGTTTTTGAAGGTTTGATATTTTCCATTCAGTCGTCGGACATTTTGGGGT